>Ga0114972_10000580_pt1 | contig 27162 bp, 17 predicted proteins | sample M_140807_EF_Meta_FD_87354 | JGI IMG/M metagenome (GOLD analysis project Ga0114972, IMG submission 87354) | Freshwater microbial communities from Lake Montjoie, Canada to study carbon cycling - M_140807_EF_MetaG | ecosystem: Environmental > Aquatic > Freshwater > Lake | place: Lake Montjoie...
GTGATCGATCACACCGACGATATGGTACCCTATGACAGCAGCATGCGGTTGGATTACTTGAACGGTCGTGCGATCGAGGTCGAAGCGATTTATGGAAATGCACTGCACGAAGCCGATCGCTGTGGGATGCCGGCTCCCATCGTTCGAACGATGTATCAACAACTCAAATTCATGGCTTCGCATCGCAAAGCACCCAAATAGAAGGCTGGATGAACAATGTTTCGATGCAAAAACACCGTGCGGTTCGCCAGTTTGCTTTTAGTGATTGGTAGCATCTGCATACTCCCTGGCCGAGTTTTTTCGCAAGATGCTCTCGGTGCTAAATGGAGATTGCCCGAGGGGGTTCGCTACGAGCACAAGGTTCGACAAGAGCCACGGCCCTTGCAGATCCATATCTTAGAAATCGACTTGCGCGAGTCTCATTTGTCTTTTGAGGTAATACCTGGCGAGGATCCCGACGGGGATGGGCCTGCGGAAGTGGCTCTTGCACATCCCAGGGATTTGGCGAAAAAAGCTGGTGCGATTGCGGCGATCAACACCGCAGCTTGGGCGATGCTGACCGATCCCCAGACGGGCAAAAAGCCTGGGTATGTGGTCGGAGGGGCTGCGGACATTTCGGGTTGGGTTGCTCAAGCAGATAGGTTGGTCAGTCCACCGCAAAAGGGCTATTGGTCGGTTTGGATGGATCAAAACGATCGGGTTGCGATGGGCGTGATTGCCTCGAACGAGGAACTGCAGGAAAAGGGCATCAAGGCCAAGTGGGCGGTTTCGGGTTTCCGAGGAATCCTTAAGGACTCCGAAGTCTTGGTATCGCCCAGCGACGTGCGACATCCCCGCACAGCCGTGGGAATTTCTCAGAACGGGAACCATTTTGTTTGGTTGGTCGTCGACGGAAGACAAAAGGGTTACAGTGAGGGCGTTAGCGAGGAGGAGTTGGCAAGGCTTCTTGTTGAGAGTGGTTGTGCCCATGGGATCAACCTCGACGGAGGTGGGTCTTCCTCGATGTGGATTCGAGACGAAAAATCCGAGTTGGCATTAGCAAATCGCCCCAGCGAAGCATCGGGGGTTCGACCCGTTCCGGTGGTACTGGGATTGATGGATCGTTCCTTAACGAAGAAAAATGATGAGTAGTTCGATATGAGCAACAAGTTCCTAAGAGTGTTGGTCACGGGTGGGGCTGGGTTCCTGGGATCGTACCTGTGCGAGCGATTGGTTGACCAAGGCCATGATGTGCTCTGTCTGGATAACTTCTTTACTTCGCAAAAGTCCAATGTGTTTCATCTGCTCAAACGACCTAATTTTGAGTTGATTCGCCATGACATCACGATACCGATTTTTTTGGAGGTCGATCAGATCTACAACTTGGCTTGCCCTGCTGCGCCGGGTCACTATCAACACAATCCGATCAAAACAGTGAAGACCTCGGTGCTCGGAGCCACGAATGTGCTCGGGATGGCCAAGCGTTGTGGTGCTAGAGTATTGCAGGCTAGTACAAGTGAGGTATACGGCGATCCGCAGGTTCACCCTCAACCTGAAGGCTATTGGGGGAATGTCAACCCCATCGGCATTCGGTCCTGCTACGACGAGGGCAAGCGGCTTGCCGAAACCCTGTTTATGGACTACTCACGGATGAATAAAGTCGACGTGCGGATCGTGCGGATCTTCAATACATACGGTCCAAGAATGCATCCATTCGACGGCAGAGTCGTTTCGAATTTCATCCGACAGTGTCTTCGAAATGAGCCGATCACTCTCTTTGGAGACGGCCAACAGACTCGATCATTTTGTTATCGAGATGATTTGGTCGACGGGATTATTCGCATGATGAATACTGACGGGTTTACCGGTCCTGTCAACATTGGCAACCCTGATGAGTTCACGATTCGAGAGTTAGCCGAACTAACCATGGAGCTCACCGGTAGCCCTTCCGAACTCAGGCATTTACCCTTGCCTCCTGATGACCCGACACGCCGACGACCCGACATCACACTTGCTCGGAGTAAACTAGGCTGGAATCCATCGACACCCTTGCGCGATGGGTTGAGCAAGACGATCGAGTGGTTCCGATCCATCGACATCGATTCGTACAGGCCCCCAACGCCGAATTACAACTAAACGTTCGTTAGTTTTCTTTGAATCCAGAAATTTCCCAAGGCGCCAATGAAGCCGACCTCCTATTCGATGCCACTGTCTCGCGCCGGATCCTGGACGATCAAAGACCAGGTTTTGTCGTTTCGAAAAACCCCCTTGATCATGGGAATTTTGAACGTTACCCCGGACAGCTTCTCCGATGGAGGTAACTTCTACACGGTGCAATCCGCAGTGGATCGAGCCAAACAACTCGAAGACGCAGGTGCGGATCTTCTGGATATCGGAGGCGAGAGCACTCGGCCCTACAGTCAAGCGATCAGCGACTCCCAGGAGATCGACCGCATCGGTCCCGTGCTGGAGAAATTGCAAGGCTCGGTGTCGATCCCGATTTCCATCGATACGACCAAGGCAAGTGTCGCAAGGGTTGCAATCGAACTTGGAGCAAAGATCATCAACGATGTCTCGGGGCTCGAAGCAGACCCGCAAATGATCACGGTAGCCCTAGAGAGCCAGGTTGGGGTCTGTGCGATGCATCGCCAGGGCACTCCCCAAACCATGCAAGACAATCCAACCTATGAGAATTGCACCGTTGAAATACTGGACTATCTCTTGCAGCGAGATTCGCAGTTACTGAGCGCGGGGATCGCCCCAGAGCGAATTTGTTTGGATCCTGGGATCGGGTTTGGCAAACTGCATGAACACAACATCGAGTTGATCCGTTCGGTTGGCCTTTTTCATCAATTGAATAGACCGTTACTGGTCGGGCATTCACGCAAGGGTTTTATCGCTAAGCTGCTAGGGAGCAAGGATATTGCACGCGACTACGGCACCTTGGGAGTCTCCTTTGCACTCCACCTTCAAGGGGTCCAGATCTTGCGAGTTCATGATGTTCTCGGGCATGTCCAAGCCTTTCGGCTGCTTGAGGCCTGCTGAGCATCGAAAGCTAGCATAGGGATCAGTTTTTCGACGGTTTTCTTCGGTTCGCTTCGGATTGGACTGGAGAAGGATCGCAGGGGTTTTCTAGACTCCCGAGCGACGATCGATCGCATGCAGGAAGCATGTGGACGACCGAAGACTCTTCGAAAGACAGCAAAGCATGGATGCAAAGCGAGTGTGCCGGGCGGTCGGCCTAGCTTTTTTGTGTTGTACAGTTGCACTTCCTGCAACTGTTTATGGTCAGCAGTTGGCTCCTCGGATAGCGGTGCCGACGGCAAACACTGCTGTTTTGGGACAGCGATTCCTGGTCGAGACAGCCCATTTCCGAGTGATGAGCCAGGATCAGGAGTTTGCTAGGCAGGTGGCAACGATGGCGGAAGCTTATCGCACCCACCTTGCGATGCATTGGCTAGGTCGTGAGCTGCCGGCTTGGGTCGAAAAAGTTCCATTGATGGTCAATACCAGTCCGAACTTGCCTGCCAGTGGTGAGACGAAATACACGCTCGTCGGAGGTGGAGTCCGTTCGATACAAATGGTTGTCAGTGGGACCAAGGAACGAATCCTCGATAGCGTGTTGCCTCATGAAATGACACATACCGTCCTTGCAACTCATTTTGCCGCGAGTGGCAAGCCGGTTCCTAGGTGGGCTGATGAAGGAGCTTGTACGACCGTCGAGCACATGAGTGAGCGCAGCAAGCACGACGTGATGTTGGTCAAATTCCTAACGGAGAACCGAGGTATTCCCTTCCGGCAATTGTTTGCCATGAGGGAGTATCCCCCCGACATGATGCCGCTTTACGCCCAGGGATACAGCTTGTGTGCATTTTTGATCGCACAAGCTGGGCCACGTAAGTTCGTCGAGTTCCTTGAGCGTGGCATGCAGTCCGAGGACTGGGTGTATGCGGTCGGTGCTGTGTATGGGTATCCGAAGCTCGGAGATCTGCAGACGGCCTGGAATGCTTGGGTCTACGATGGCGGTGGCGGGGTTGGCGAGTACACAGCCCTGGCCTTGGGGCTTGTCGCCCGCCAGAGCAATGGTTCTCTCGCGTCTATGCAGATGCCAAGTGTTCCGGTTGTTTCCATGCCTACAAATGCAAACCCACCGGTTTTGATCCGGGCCAGTCAACCTGGTCCGCAGCAGACCGTCGGGGGTACGATTCTTCGCTGAGTCGCTTCTGCGCCCCATGAAAATCATGGGTTTAGGGAAGCGAGTCAAGATACGAAGGTTAGATAAGCCGTTCCGAAAGTTCCTATTTTACCATTTCGAGAAATTTTTAGTTCTGACTAAAAACTGAGCTTGAAGATTCCGAGTCAAGAATAGTATTCCCAGCGATGTGTTGGGGTCCCCGTTGAGCGAAAAAGGAGTGTCGCGTTGAAATCTCTAAATCCACTCAGGACGTTTCGGCTGTTGACTGTTGCTTACGCAGCGTCTTGGCCGACTGTTGCAGCAACGTTGCCAGCGCTTGTTCCAACGGGAGTCATGGTTGCTATCACGACCATGTCGGAGCGAGCCAGCGCGCAGCAAGGACTCTTGCCTCCGTTGCCACAAACCAATCCCAAATCAGCTTTGCCCGGCAATCTGCCTCCAAGCACATTGCCTCCAAGCACATTACCACCGGCAGCACCCGGCTTGCTACCCTCTGGACCTGCTGCGGCATCCAACGCGACCACAGCGGTCCCAGCCGCGAGCCTGGCTCCGACCCCCAAGGAGCAATGCTTGGCTTTGACGGCCCAATCCAAGCTCGCTCTTCAGAAGGGTGATTTGGTCAATGCCAAGCGCTGGATTGACCAGGCTATGGCTTTAAAGGTTGCCGATGCTGAATTTGCAGCTAGCGCCATCAAGCCGCGTGAAGTGTCCATGGAGATCGATCGTGCCATGCGATTGCGCGGTATGGATCCCAGAGCGGCCCTTGCCGCTGCGGTACAGACTCCAGCCAGTCCACTCTCAAGTGCTGCTAGCAGCCGAGTGGCCACCGCCGGAGGAGTATCGGATCGCGATAACGCAGTCCAATCGGGACTATATCAACCGGGCTCCGATGGTTCCCTGGTCGCCAAGGCCAGCAGTCAAGATAGCCCTTTGATGGCCGATGCGGTTGTCACGGGAAGCCAATGGTACGAGCGAGGTCTTGAGGCCTTGGCACGCGATGATCGCGAAACAGCCAAGCAATGTTTCACGAATGCGTGGAAAAAGAAGGATGAACTGGACGCCAATGCACGCGTTCAGCTCAAGGACAAGCTAGCGTATTTGCAAAGCAGAGCCGAACCTGAAGCCGTCTCCGCGATGCCGACTCAGGATCGCGAAGCCATTCAGCGCAAGCAGCGATTATTTGCGGAAGTCTCTGGCGAGATTGCAGAAGCGGAGCGGTTGGTCAACGACAAACCATACGAATCCATGGATCGATTGAAAAGCCTGAGAACACGGGTTTCGCAATCCGAGGTCGACGGTGCCTATCGCAAGCAGATGTTGGCGATGGTCGATCGCGTGATTAACAACGTTGAGTCCTGGATGGAAACGAATCGATCGTCCATCGAGCTCGAACAGCGGAACAAGCAGATTGAAGATCGCAACTTATTGGACGAATCCACGCGAACCAAAGAGGATGCACAGATCCAAACCTTGGTCGATCAGTACAACGAACTGATGGATGACCAACGTTTTGCTGAAGCGGAGGTCATCGCTCGCAAGGTTGAGGAGATCAAGCCGAACTCGGAGATCTCGGCAATGATGCGAGGACGCTCGGTGATCGAACGTCGGGTCGCTGAACAAAAAGAGATCCAGGCGATGAAGGAAGAGGCAGTGGTCAATAGCTTCACCGATGCCGAAAGGGCCGCGGCGACCTATATGACCGATAGCCAACCGATGCAATTCCCACCGGTCAAGGAATGGTATGACCTGAAGAAGGCTCGGGAGAAGTACAACGACGAGTCCCTCAAGCTTCAGCCATCCGAGCGTCAAATCCTAGAGTTGCTCGAAGAGCCATTCTCGGCTTCCTTCGAAGAGCGACCTCTTGCAGATGCATTGAAGACCATTTCGGAAATGACCGGTTTGATCATCCTGATCGATGAGCCCTCGATTGCCGAGGAAGGCTTGCGGTCCGATCAGCCGATCACCTTGGATCTTCGTGGCAATCGAATCAAGCTCAAGAATGTCTTGAAGAACATCCTCGAGCCACTGAATCTGACTTATGTTGTGAAGAACGAAGTGGTCAAGATCCAAAGTCGTCGCTACATGCAACAAGAGATGTACAGCAAAACCTATTCTGTGCGCGATCTTGTCATCCCCATCGCAAACTTCATCTCCGACAACAACACGGGGATGGGTGGTGCACTGCAGGCGGCCTATCAAGCTCAGGACAGCTTTGTGGCTGTCAACGTCCAAGAGCAAGACGCCATGGCGCTGCGTAACAGACAGATGGCCAGCATCAATTCGAATACCAATGTGCTGGCTCAGTTTGCTGGTGCATCGCCTGGATCCGCAGCCAACTCGGCTCTATCGATGTTCGGAGCAGATCCGATGTCGGCCAACAGCACCGCGGGGGTTCTCGGGGGCGGTTCGATGGCAAACTTCTCGGAACTTATGCGGTTGATCGAGACGACCATATCGCCGGATGTCTGGCTCAACGCAGGCGGAACAGCTACGATGAGTCCATTCCGGCAAAACCTCAGCTTGATCGTCAACGCACCTCAAGAGACCCACGAGCAAATCGCCGATCTGCTCAAGAGTCTGCGGGCCCTCCAGAATCTGCAGGTGACGATCGAAGTCCGGTTCATCAAACTCTCGGATAACTTCTTCGAGAAAATGGGTGTGAACTTCCAAATCTCGCTCGATGACAATACTCGCAACAAAATCCCACGCGAGGACTCTGGTCCTTCGATCTCCTTCGGTGTTGAGACCGATGCGGGTAGCACCAATCCAAACGCTCTGGTTCCTACAGCGGACTTGGACTTCCGGTTGACTCAAGGGAGCTTCGGGACCACCGTTCCGAGTTTCGGTGGGTTTGATCCCGGGGCAGGTAGCACCATCGGTGTGGCGATCCTAAGCGACATTGAAATGTTCTTGTTCCTGCAAGCAGCCCAAGGCAATACGCGGTCGAACGTTTTACAAGCTCCCAAGGTTACGATGTTCGATGGACAATTCGGTACCATCAACGACACGACAACTCGGCCATTTGTTCTGGGTTATCAACCGATCGTCGGTGATTTCGCAGTCGGGCAACGGCCAATTATCGTGGTTTTGAGCGAAGGTACTCAGATGAACGTGCAACCGGTCGTGTCTCCTGACAAGCGATTCGTTCGCTTGACCATGATGCCACAGTTTACCCGGCTAGGTGCGACCGATCGAGAGTTTACCTTCCAAGGTCGCAAGAGTACCAAATCGGGTACCAGCATCCTCAATCCATCCAATGGGCTACCCACGCCAGGTCGGAACAATGAGGAGCAGATCGTCGAAGGCATCACAGTCCAGCAACCTGCCTTCTCCCAGACGAGCGTGAGCACAACGGTGACGGTTCCTGACGGAGGTACCATTCTCATGGGTGGTATCAAACGGCTCTCAGAGGAACGGATCGAAAAGGGTACTCCGATTCTTTCGAAGATCCCTTACATCAATCGTTTGTTCAAGAACAATGCGATCGGGCGAGATACCGAAACCTTGATGTTCACAGTGACTCCTCGAATCATCATCCCACAGGAAGAGGAAGAGCAGCTTGGGATCGCCCCAACCCGCCCCTAGTTGACGTCAGGCGAATAGCGAAAACCTCCACAGAAAGTTTGGGAAAACCCAAACTTTTTGTGTTTTACCCTCCGGGGCTTGATCGGCACATCGGCCTACCCCAGAATACCAATGCGGTTCACGTCGACCGCCTAAACGCTCGCTCGGCCAACATGTCGGAGATCCATCGATGACCAACGCCCCAGCAACAATGATACTGGTTGTGTTTTTTGGATGTTCAAGCATTGCTTCAGCGCAGTCTGATCGATCGGACCTTTCGCAACTTAAGCAGTGGCAGTCGGCCGTAAGCAGCGGAACTGACAGATCCGATTTCAAAGATGCCAGCGGGCGCACGACTGGAAGTGCCACACGATCTGGAGACCGCATCACCTTCCGCGATGCAAGCGGTCGGACCACCGGATCGGCTACCATGCAAGGGGGCCGAGTCACATTCCGCGATGCCAGTGGCCGTACGATCGGATCTTCGAACTCGAATTCCACGACCCCTGGGTCTGGCAATACCACCATCCGTTCCTCATCGGGGCGGACGATCGGGCAGGCCAAAGAGTCTTCTAACGGGCGCGTTGAGTTCCGCGACGCTAGTGGCCGAACCGTCGGTTCGAGTCAATCCGCCTCGAGTTCATCCTCGGGCCGAACCCAATTCCGCGATTCCAGCGGTCGATCCACCGGCTCGATGTCTTATCGGTCGAACTCCCAGAGCTCTGCAAACCAGAGCTCTGCAAGCAAGGGATCTACCAACAAGGGCTCCACAAGCAAGACTCCTACGACGAGCAAACCCAAGCGATGAGTTTCTCAGCGGCCCTGGTGTAGCTTCTCCGGAGTTCCCGAAATCTCGGCGTTCTCTTTGCTACCCGGTGGCTTTTCTAGCGACAGCAGAGCGAATAGATCCGCCAATTCCTGGGCAGATAATTGGCTCTCGATCCCTTCTGGCATCAAGGATTTCTTGTCCTGCTGGAACGTTTCGATCTCCTCGGTCTGCACAGTGACCTCCTTGCCACCCTGGGTTTTGACCACTGTCTTGCGAGCATCGCGAGCCACCAATAAGCCTGTAATGACCGTTCCATCCGTTGTCCGGATCGTCACCGAGCGGTAGGCATCCCCGATGACCAAGCTGGGGTTGAAAACGCTCACGAGCAACTGCTCGAACGATCCTCGACCATTGGCGGTGATGTTCGGCCCGACCTCGATCCCTCGTTCATGCATGACATGGCATTGGCCGCAGATACGCTCGTAGACCACCCAACCCTTCTGGGCATCTCCGCGAGCGTTTCCTTTAAGCTGCTGGTTGATCATGGCTACAACCTTTTCTCGCTCTTGAGTCCCCTCGACATTCACAGTGCCAAAAACCTTGGAAATCAGCTCTTTTGCACCCACAGAGCCCTGCGTGGCCAGCAGTCGGATTCGATTGGGGCTCAGGAGCTCTTTGCGCAATTTGCCTTGGGCGATCCAAGTCAGAAGCACGCTCGCTGTTGGTTCGCGTTGGCACATCCGCTCGGCGATGGCTGCCTGCAGCTCCCCTGGCAATCGTGGAATGAGCTCTTCGAGTGTTACTCGGTCCTCGGTTTGATAGTTTTCGATTCCAAGATCGAGCGAAATGTTTCGCCATGCTTTCTCGGGCTTAGATCCCTGAGCCTCCTGACTCAGGACTTGTAGCATCGCTTCACGAGCTGTCTGAGGGGATTCTTTGGCTACGAATCGCAACAAGTCCTTGCGTACTTCGGAGGGTTGCTGAGCATCCAGTACCGCTCGTTTGGCGGCTGCGGTCGCCTGCGGGTTGCTCACGAGCAGACCTAAGATCAATTGCTGTTTGTCCCAGGCTTCGGCTGGTTTGAGTTGATCCCAGGCGATGTTGTCATCAGGGGCGTAAAAACGGCGAACCAGCCCCTGAAGCTCCGCGGTGTCGAAGCCTTTTTCGAGGGTTCGGTTGACCATGGGTTGCAGGATCGATTCCGAAAGACTCGGTTCTGTTTTGCGAAAGAAGTTAACTAGCGAAAATAGATCTCGGATCACTTCGATATGTTTTGGGTCGAAACCCGACCGGGGAAGACCTTCGGTCCACTTCAAAGCAAACCTCGGAAGCATCGACTTGAGCAATGTTTCGGAGCCTTCCTGCGATTGCAAGATTCGCTGCACAACTTGGCCTCGAGCTCCATCGCTTGCGGATCGCAGATTTTGCCAAACGATTCTGCCGAGGATCGGATCGGTGGAGGGATTCGTCGAACCGGCGCTCAAGACATCCAGTTGGCTCGCAACCCATGTTGGTTCATTGCCATCAACGCGATGGAATTTGGTTGAGGCGATCGAGGCTTGTAACCGAACACGCTCATCGACATCTTTGGCCAACTCCCTACATTTGGTGGCAAGTTCTTGGTCCGACGCGAACCGGTCTCCAGCGAGTCGAACTGCCCAAGCCCGAACCTCAGGGTTGGCATGTTTCAGGAGCGATTCCAAGAGTGTTTCGTTCAGAGCACCGGATCCGGCCAGAGCCCAGATCGCATGCATTTGCGTTTTGAGTTCTCCCTGGTCTTTAGCGATTTTCTCTAGTTCGATGACCGCAGATGAACCCTTGGCCAGTCCCCGTTCGGCGAGTTCCAATTGGGTCCGTTGCCTGACGAAGAGATTCGGATCGGAAAGTGCAGAGACAAGCTCTGATTCAGCGAGTTTAGAAATATCCTTGAAACGGCTTTCGGGTCTTTTTCCATGGACGATGCGATAGAGTCTGCCGTGTCCTCGGTCGACCCCTTTGGGATCGGCCGAGGCGTCTTGGTAGCAGTGGTAGCGGTCGTACCAATCCAGAACGTACAGGCAACCGTCTGGTCCGATTTTTTGGGCCACCGGCATGAACCAAACATCGTTGGCAGTCAGAAAGTCCGGTTCACCGAATCCCTTGTAGGTTGCCCCTGAGCGTTCGATGCGATCGACATTGATGCAACCGCCGTGTATGTTTCCCATGTAGAGTTTGCCTCGGTAGCGTTCTGGATAAGCGTCCGAGTCGAAGTATTCGATACCGCAATAAGCGGCCATCTGGTGCTTGTGCTTGACGATCGACTCGGCCCACCAAGTATGAGGTGGATACGGACCACCTTGACGCAAGTAGTACCCGCTTTCAGTCAGATGCCAAAGGTGATCGATCACGCAGGCGCTAATGAACGAGCTACCGACGGAGTCAAAAGCGATCCCCCAGGGATTGCTGGTCCCTTCGCAAAAGATCTCGAACTTCTTGGTGCGTGGATGAATTCGAAACATCGCGCAGGTGAACTCGAATCTCCGTCCGTCCTGTTCAACGACCGATGGATTAAATACACCGTTTAGACCATACAGATATCCATCTGGGCCCCAGGTCAGTGCATTGGGTAGTTCGTGCGTATCGATCCTGCCAAATCCTGTGACCACCACTGTCGAAACGTCGGCAACATCGTCTCCATCGGTATCCTGCAAAAATAGGATGTCCGGTGCATTGGCGACCCAAACACCCCCATGTCCCACGGCGATTCCAGAGGGGATGTTCAAACCCTCGGCAAAGATCTTCACACGATCGACTTTTCCATCGCCATCGGTGTCGCTGAGGATCTTGATGCGGTCTTTGCCTGGCCCTGGTTCATGACGCGGATATTCGAAACTCTCCGTGACATAGATGCGTCCGGCATCATCGAAAGCCATAGCGACTGGGTTTTGGATATCTGGTTCCGATGCGACCAATTCGACGTGGAAGCCTTCGGGAACAACCATTCTGGACAAGGCTTCTGTAGGACTCAGGGGTGGTCCGGGTGGTTTGGACTGCGTGCGTGGAATAAACTCCTGGGCCTCGACGCTCGAGAGCCACAGGACCAGCACAATCGCGGTACTGAGCGAGCCAATGAACCGAACGGAGACTGTCGATAGAAGTGTTTTCATTTGGGAAACTCAAGTGGTGGATTGATGATGAAACGCCAACGTGACTGACTCAATTTCTGCGGCGTTGAATGAGGAGCCTGAGGTTCTAGATCTTTGGGCTATCGCCTATAGAGGCTTGAGCAAGCTTGCGGCGGACCGGTCGAGCACCAGTGTTGCATTGGGGTGTCGTTTAAGGATCGAGCCAGGGACGAGGTTAGTTGTCGGACCCTCGACGCTATCGCGAACAGCGACGGCTTTACGCTCATCAGGGACACTGCAGATGATCTTCCTGGACTGCAGGATTTGGTGGACTGTCATGCTGATCGCATGCGTTGGAACTGCATCGAGGTTCGGAAACCAACCTTCGCCTACCTGCTGTTTTCTGCAAGCTTCATCGAGAACGACGACATGGTAAGCTTCGGTGGTTTGGAAATCGGCGGGTGGGTCGTTGAAGGCTAGGTGCCCGTTTTCGCCGATACCGATCATCGCTACATCGACGGGGGCTTTGAGGAGGCTATGCGTGGCCCGCTCGCACACCGACTTGGGCTCTATCGTGCCATCGAGGTAGTGGAAAGAACGCAGGGGGACTTTATCTACAAATCTGGATTTCAGATACCCGCAAAAAGAGGCTGGGTGATCTGCAGCGATCCCGACGTACTCGTCGAGATGGAAACCATCAATACAGGACCAGTCGATACCCGGTTCGTGGGTGAGTGATTCAAGGACCTCGAACTGACTTGAACCTGTCGCGACGATGATGCGGGCTTGGCCCCGTTCCGCGATTGCGCTGCGCAGAATCATCGCAGCGAGTTTCGCCGAGTAAGCTCCCAAGCGGGTGCGGTCGGGCTGAATAACAATATCGATGATGGCACCTCGGGGCAGGATCGATTCAACGGGGGAGGGAAATCGGTGTGGATTTCGGGTGAAATGTATTGTAGCACAGCCGCAGGTTCCTTTTTTTGCCTACCCGATTTTTCCTCGATCGTTTAGCATGTCCGATTCGGACCTTCCTCAACACTCACGGGGCTTTTTTAGGATTTGTGCATGAGCAACACTCCATCGCAGCGCGTCGCCTTTTTGGGGATGGGATTGATGGGGACCCGTATGTCCCGCAATCTTTTGAAAGCCGGTTTCGGGGTGCATGTTTACAATCGCACGATGTCGAAAACTCAAAGTGTCGTCGATGCCGGCGGTGTTGCTTTCGAAACCCCACAGCAAGCTTGCTCTGGGGTCGACGCGGTGATTAGTTGCGTGACAGATAGCCCGGATGTCGAGCAGGTCCTTTTCGGCCAGCATGGAGCCGTTTTGGGCGCCTCTACCGGGACGCTCTTTGTGGACATGAGCACGATCTCTCCGCAGGTCTCTGAACAAATCGGAGAGCGGCTTACCAAACAAGGTTTTCGATTCATCGAAGCGCCCGTAACGGGAGGAACCATCGGAGCTCATAACGGGACTCTGAGTATCTTGGTCGGTGGTTCGGCAGAGGATTTTCAATCCGCCGTAAAGTACTTCGAGGTTATGGGCAAGAATATTACGCACTGTGGGCCTTGGGGGGCAGGGCAAGGGGTCAAGCTGTGCAATCAGATCATGGGAGCGATGAATCTGCTTGGGGTATGCGAAGCGATGTCGCTAGCCCGTGGCTTAAAGATCGACCCGCAGATTCTTGTTGATGCTCTCTCAGGGGGTGCTGCGACTAGCTGGGCTCTACAAAACCTTGGACCTAAAATCTGCAGCGGAGACTGGAGCCCCGGCTTCATGGTCGATACCCAACAAAAGGACATGCGCTTGGTAGCCCAGGCCGCCGAAGACGCAAATGTCCCCTTGCCTGGGGCAGCCTTGGTCACCCAGCTCTGGCGGAGTGCACAAGTCCATGGGCACGGCGCCGAGGGGATCCATGCGCTTGCCAAAGTGCTCGAGCGACTTTCTAACCACACACGCTAGGCCAAGCAAACGAAATTCTATTCATGACAGATAGCAGTCAATCCATCCATACCGACCCGAACTTCAATTCTCTGAGGGTCAGCGCGTTGGAGAGTCGCCGTCGCGACGAATTCTCCCGGCTCATCGAACGCTTTGGTGGCGTCCCGACCGTCAGCCCCTCGATGCGAGAGTTGCCGATCGATAAGAACAAAGAAGCCGTCGATTTTGCTTACCGGATCATGACCGGCGAAATCGGCTTGGTTATCTTCCTAACCGGTGTGGGTTTCAAGCATTTTCTCTCGACGGTTGAAAAGCACGTGGATCGCCAGCGACTACTCGATTCGCTGTCGGATATCATCACGATCGCGCGTGGCCCTAAACCGGTTGCGGCCATGAGAGAGGTCGGCCTGCAACCGAGTTTCCGCGCCCCAGAACCCAACACCTGGCGAGAGGTCCTCCAGCTGATCGATCAGAGTATCCCGATTTCGAATGTAACGATCGGTCTGCAGGAATACGGCGTGACCAACCACTCGCTGCTGGCTGGCCTCGAAGCGCGCGGGGCAAAGGTCCTGAGCGTAAAGGTTTACCAATGGGATTTTCCCGAGGACACCGAGCCACTCCGCAAGAACATCGAATCGATTTGCCAAGGCCAGCAAGATGTCCTGATGTTTACCAGCGCGCATCAGGCGGTCAATATGCTACGCATGGCCGAACAGATGCAATGCGAGAGTCAGCTTCGAGGTGCGCTCGATCGGATGGTTGTCGCGTCGATCGGACCGACCACCTCCGAGATGCTACAACACCTGAATCTACCAGTGGATATCGAAGCCAGCCCCAACAAGATGGGGCATCTGGTGCAGCAAGCCTCCGAGAAGTCCCACAGGATTCTCAAGGCCAAACGCTTTACCGCAGCGGTGCTACCATCGAGCGCCAGCGGCTCGGCCAAAGATAAGCTCGGCAGGCTGGGTGAAAGTTTAGCGCAAAGCCCGTTTCTCAAGGCTTGTTATCGCCAGCCCTCGGACGTAACCCCGATTTGGTTGATGCGTCAGGCCGGTAGGTACATGGCCGAGTACCGCGAGGTTCGGGCAAAAGTATCTTTCTTGGAACTGTGCAAAAACCCGAGTCTGTGCGCTGAGGTGATGGTCACGGCGGTGGAAAAACTCGGCGTCGATGCTGCGATTATCTTTTCGGACCTCCTACCAATCCTCGAACCCATGGGCTTTGATTTGGAGTTCACTCAGGGGGATGGGCCGGTGATCCACAACCCGATTCGACAGGTCAAGGACATCGACAGGGTTGCGAGGTTGGAATCGATGGAGGCCTTGAGCTTCGTCACACAGACGGTCGAGCATACCCGAAAAGCCTTGCCCGACCGCATTCCGGTGATCGGCTTTTCCGGATCTCCCTTCACTCTTGCAAGTTACATGATCGAAGGTGGATCGTCTCGAAACTTTGTGCACACCAAGTCCTTGATGTACCACGACCCGATCGCTTGGAATGTACTGATGGACAAGCTCGTCCATTCCATTTCCTTGTATCTGAACTCCCAGATCGTCGCTGGTGCTCAAGTTGTACAATTGTTTGATTCGTGGGCCGGTTGCTTGTCTCCTAGCGATTATCGAACTCATATCTTGCCCCACATGCAGCGGCTCCTCGAGTCGATCATTCCAAATGTTCCGGTGATCAACTTCGCTACCGGAAACCCCATGCTCCTGCCCTGCCTCCGAGGCGACGCTAGGACCGTTGTGGGAATCGATTGGCGAATATCGCTCGATGTCGGTTGGGACATGGCGGGTGCCGACAGGGCCGTCCAAGGCAACCTCGACCCGACCGTACTTTTCGCAGGAATCGATACGATCCGCGAGCAGGCAAAACGAGTGCTCGATTTGGCCGCAGGTCGTCCAGGACATATCTTTAACCTCGGACATGGGATTCTCCCAGGGACTCCCGTCGAGCATGTGATCGCTCTGGTCGATATGGTCCACGAGATGTCCGATCGTCGCGGTCAGTAACGGAAACCTCGGTAGGATCTGAGTCTTAAGGCGTTTCCGACCACCAGCAAACTAGATAGCCCCATGGCCAATGCGGCCAGCATGGGAGTAAATGTCCAGCTAGTCCATGGCGATAGCCAACCTCCTGCCAATGGCAGGAGGATGATGTTGTAGGCGAAGGCCCAAAAAAGGTTTTGGTAGATATTTCGCATGACCCGACGTGCAAGTCCGATCGAAAGAGGGATTTGAGGCAAGAAGCTCGATGCCAAAACGACGTCCGCGGCAGAGATTGCAATTTCAGATCCACTCCCCATGGCGATCCCCACATCGGCGCTAGCCAGTGCTGGAGCGTCGTTAATCCCGTCTCCAACGAATGCGATCTTCTCCCCTAAAGCTTGATACTCCTGGATTCTTTTCCCTTTTTCCTCTGGCGATTGCTCGGCTGCCCATCGATCGATTTCAAGCTCTTGCGCGACGCGCTGAACCGAGATGGATTGATCTCCAGAGAGGATCGAAGTCCGCACGCCTTGCTTATGGAGCAAAGCAATAGTTTTTTCTCCATCGGTCTTGAGTGAATCCTGGACCCCCAGAGCACCTACCAGTTCTTTGCCGACGGCAAGCCAACTGATGCTGTAGCCTTGTTCGGACAATCGCCGCTGCAATAGATCGGATAGTTCGGTCGAGAGCCCCTGTTGCTTCATCCAAGCGTAAGAACCGAGCGATAATTGACGCTGGTCGCTGAGCCGCACCTGAACCCCTTTGCCGGGAAAAGCTTGGCTTTCCATCACAAACGCCATCAAGCGATGGTCCTTGGCCGCCTCTCGGATAGCAAGACAGATCGGATGGCTCGAGGACTTCGCCGCTACGGCTGCAAGCCCTAGCAACTGAGTCTCGCTAATGCTGTGGTGTGGAGATGCAAGAGGCCATGAGCCCGCAAGGGTCGGTTTACCCATGGTGAGCGTTCCGGTCTTGTCGAATACAATCGAATCGATCTTGGCGAGCTTTTGGATCGCTTCCTGGGAGCGAAACAAGATCCCAAGCTCTGCGGCGCGGCCACTGCCGACCATCATGCTCATCGGAGCAGCAAGGCCCAGAGCGCAGGGGCATGCAACGATCAGTACAGCGACCGCATGCAATAGTGCTTTCTCGAAGGCCGATTCGGTACTCATCATCCACCATCCCAAGGCGGTAGCAATCGCCAAGAGAAAAACTGTGGGAGCGAATATTCGTATGATGCGATCCAATGCGGTTTGAATCGGCGGCTTCCTGGCTTGTGCATCGATGACCAGTGCGGTCATCCGGGATAGAAAAGTGTCTTTGCCTATGGCCGTCACTCGGATGGTCAATCGTCCATTGCCATTGACAGTGCCGCCGATGACTCGATCCCCTGGTGATTTTTCTTTGGGAATAGGTTCGCCAGTGACCATCCCCTCTTGGATAAAACTGCTACCGATCTCGATCAGGCCATCGAGCGGGATGGCTTGTCCCTCAAAAACCTCCAGTCGATCCCCTAGGGCGATTTCGGAAACGGGGACCCGAGTCGTCTGGTCGCCATGGACCTTCTGAGCAAACTGAGGTTGCAAGTTGGCCAGCCCTACGAGGGCTTCTCGGGTTGTTCGTTTCGAGCGTGATTCCAGGCATTTTCCCAATAGGACAAGGCAGATCACGACTGCGGAGGATTCAAAATAAACATGCTGTTGATGTCGACCGAGCCAATTTGGAAAGAACGTGATTAGGGTGCTGACTCCGTAGGCGGCTGTGGTTCCCATAGCGACCAGGACGTTCATGTCCGGTGACCAGCCTTTGAGGCTGTGGTAGGCGTTCCGATAGAACCTGCGTCCAGCCCAAAATTGAACGACGGTTGCAAAGCTCCAGAGGATCCAGTTCCAACCTTGCATCGAAAGCAGCTTCATCATCTGGTCCATCAGGGGATTCCAGAGCATCGGGAGCATCGAGATGAGGAAAACAGGGAGTGCGAAGACGAAGGAGATCCAGAAGTCGCGTTGTAAGCTCCCTAGTTCAGGGTCGAATTCGGCAGATGTCCCAAAGGAAGACTGATCTGGTGGCTCGTCTGCCGAGATCCTGCTTACGGAGTATCCGGCTTGTTCGATCGCTTCTTGAACTTTAGAGATCACATCATTTTGTGAGCTTTGGAGCTGCACCCAGGCCCGTTCCGTGGCCAAATTCACCGTTGCATCGGAAACTTCTGGGATGTTCTTGATCGCCCGTTCGACGCGGAGAACGCAAGCAGCACAAGACATTCCTCGAACCTCGAATTCGACGGTCTTGGACTGCGACTCGAGCATCGGAGATTCTAGCATCGGATTGCCACTGTGCATGTTGTAGGATGCATGTTGTAGGATTACTCTTGAGCTTGCCAGAGGTGGCGTTCTCTATTAGTTTGGGCGTATTCTATTTGCTTACTGTTGCCAGCTCAGCTAGTTTACCGGGGCCAGCTCGAAAGCCCGTTTCAAACTCGAATGCAATCGAAGGGTTTCCAATGCATTGTTACCGATGGACACGAATTGTAACCCGCCTACGAGGGCCGAGCGCGGTTGTACTTGCCATGACCCTTTCGCTTTGCGGTGCTCAAGGGCAAAGCATTGAGAATGTTCAAAAAAAGATCTCCGAGCCGACGCTTAGAGGCCATATCCGGTTCCTTGCTGACGATCTGCTCGAGGGCCGAGGGCCGGCGACCCAAGGCGATGCACTGACGCAATTGTATCTGGAGACCCAATTCCAGGCCAACGGTTTGCAGATTGTGCCTGCTGTCGGTTCGTATCGTCAGGTCTTTCCGATGCTCGGCTTGACCACCACCCCGGAGACTCGTTGGGAGTTTCAGGGCAAAGGTGGCGAATCCATCGAGTTCGAGTACTTTAAGGATTTTATTGCCGTCGCGGGAAAACCTGAGCCCAAGATATCCATCAAGGATTCAGAGTTGGTCTTCGTTGGTTACGGAATCGAGGCTCCCGAGTTCCAGTGGGACGACTACAAAGGTATGGATCTTAGGGGCAAGATCCTCGTGATGATGAACAACGATCCGGAAAGCGATCCAGATTTGTTTGCTGGGTCTAAGCGGCTGTATTATGGGCGCTGGGACTACAAATACGAAAGCGCGGCGCGACAAGGAGCAGCAGGAGCGATCATCATTCACACCGATGCATCGGCAGGCTATCCCTTCACAGTCATTCAAACCTCCTGGACAGGGGAGGAGTTCGAGCTTCGGGATTCCTCCGGACCCAGGATGGACATGAAGGGATGGATGACGGAGTCTGCCACCCGTGAAATGTTTCGCAGCGGTGGTTTTGACCTGGATGAACTGCGCAAGCGGGCCGAGGATCGGGATTTCAAGCCAGTTCCCTTGGGACTGCGTCTTTCGACGAATCTAGGATGCACTGCGCGTGAAAGGATCACCGCCAACATCCTGGGGATACTCCCGGGCAGCGATCCAAAGCTTTCCGATCAGTACGTGGTGTTCATGGCCCATCACGACCATATAGGAATGTCGGCCGAACGTGATGTCAATGGCGATAACATCTACAACGGGGCGATCGATAATGCTTCGGGAACCGCCGCGTTGCTAACGATCCTACGCGCGATTTCCGAGTCGGGCTACCGTCCGAAACGATCGTTGCTCTTTGCAGCCGTGGGAGCCGAGGAGCAAGGCTTACTCGGCTCCAGGTACCTTGCTGAAAATCCCCCTATTCCCAACGGAAAGCTCTCGGCGCTGATCAACATCGACGGGATTAATTTCTTGGGGCCGACCAGGGACGTGCAGGTCATCGGTCTAGGCAAAAGTTCGCTTGATAACTTGGTGCAAAGCGCAGCGACCAAGCAAGGGCGAACGGTCGTTGGAGACCTTGAGCCAAGCAAAGGGTTCTACTACCGATCCGACCAGTTCTCTTTAGCGAAAGTTGGTGTGCCTGCTGTCTACTTACACGCCGGACATGTGGTCAGAAATCAACCCGAAGGCTGGGGCAAAAAACAATTGCAGGCTTGGACCGACAAACACTACCACCAACGATCCGATCAGTATGATCCAAGCTGGGATCTCAGCGGTGCGATTGAGGATATACAGCTTCTGACAGAGGTGGGTCTGGGTGCTGCCGAGGACCCGCAGATGCAGTCGTGGACTCCAGGCGATGAATTCGAACTGGCGCGCAAGCAGGCTATCCAGCAGGCTGGTTCACGTTAAGAACCATCCTGAAGACGTTTGAGCTTACGATCGAGCGTCGATCGCTCGATGCCTAGGATGCTCGCGGCTCGATTTTTCTGGCCTTGTGTGTATCGAAGCGTTTGGGCGATGTACTCGAGCTCCACCTCTTCAAGGGTGCGTTCTACGTAGGCTTGTGCGACCCCCGGAGCTGGAGCCGGGTTGGATTCTACCCCTGGAATTTGAAGATGGGACAAGGCCAGGTCTTCCGGTTCGGCAACATCGCCGATAGCCAAAACGTGTGCTCTTTCGACGGAGTTTTTTAGCTCTCGCACGTTTCCTGGCCAGTGGTATGCGAGCATCGCCGCGCCAGATCGCTCAGAGAAACGAGTCGGACCATGCCCAGAACTGCTTTTGAATTGTTTGAGGAAAAATTCTGCCAAAGGCAAAACGTCGCTGAGTCGCTCGCGGAGAGGAGGAATACGAAGTTCGATCACGCGTAAGCGGAAATACAGATCCGATCGGAAGCGCCCCTCTTGGACGGCGAGTTCAAGATCACGGTTTGTCGCTGCCACGATTCGCACATTGGTTCGTATTGGTTTGTTGCTCCCCAGCCTTTCAAAAGGATGTCCTTCGAGAACCCGCAAGAATTTTGCTTGGATTTCCATGCTCATTTCGCCGAGCTCGTCCAAAAGCATCGTTCCACCATCGGCCAGTTCAAACTTACCTATTTTTCGATCGATCGCGCCGGTGAACGCCCCTTTCTCGTGCCCGAAGAGCTCGCTTTCCAATAGAGTGGGGGAAAGCGCCGCGCAGTTGATCGTCACGAAAGGCCCTGATACACGAGGGCTGTTTTCGTGGATAGCACGAGCGACGAGCTCCTTGCCGGTCCCACTCTCGCCACGAATAAGCACCGTGGCTTGCGTCGGTGCTACGCGGCGAACCTGCTCTCTGAGCACCTTCATGCCTTGCGATTCACCAATCCAATCGCCATGTCCGAGTTGCTGCTCTAGCTGCTCTAAACGTGAACTGGTCGTCTTGAGTTTGGATTCAAGTATTTGTTGACGGGAGAGATTGCTGATCGAAACCGATAGGACTTCCGCAACCGCCAAAGTGACCTCTAAGTCGTCAGGAGTTAGATCCGCACGTCCGATGCGTGAATACAGGTGTAGGACACCAAACATAGAACCGTCGAGTGTGATAGGTGCAGCGATCAACGACGTCGTTGACAGTACGTGGCTGCTGCTCTGCTGAGGATCACCGATGAAGTTGGGATCGGAGGTGACATTGCGAGCTAAGATTGCAGAGGGCTCTCGCAGCAGATTTTGTACGAGTATTTCAGCAATCGGGTGATAGGCTTTACCAGCCAGCTCCTGAGCTGCCAAAACTTTTAGCGTGAGGCCCGAATTTTCCTGAGGTTTTCCTCGCGTGCTTTTGGACTCTTTGGCAAGCCCGTCGAGCTTGATGACCCCGCCAGCTTGACAACCGGTCACCAAGAGCAGTCTTCTGAGCGCCAACTCGCAAGCTTCTGGAACCGATGGCGACTTTGCAAGCTCGAAAGCAAGTTGCAGCACTTCCACGGCCGCTGCAGCGACCGATGGTACCGATGGTTCAGAGGTTTCCGATTGCTTAGGAAGTGAGGGACGATTGGAGGGTACTGGTCCCGCCGCTGGCTCGATCTCTTGGGACTCAAGCATCGACGCCTTGGACCTCCGGTGTGTGATCGATGGAGGCAAATCGCTTTGGGTTTGTGATCCGGGAGAATCGTTAGCACCGTCAGAATCGTTCGCCGGCGGGACGTAATCGGTTAGAGAGTGCACAAAAGTCATCCGGCACGATGCAACCGTTATTTGATTTCCTGGGGAAAGAACCCTGGGAACGTCGATCTTGGAACCGTCGACGAGGGTACCGTTCCGGGACCCTAAATCCCTAAGTATCCAGTGGCCAGCATCGAAAAAGATTTCGGCGTGACGGCGGCTTGCTCGCTCGTCGGCGACTGAGATTTCGTTGGAGGAGGCCCTCCCGACGACCAGAGTTTGGTTGATTTCCAGACGGAAAACGTCGGTCCAGCGGTTCCCTTGGCGGATAATCAGGTAAGCGGATTGGTTGTTTGGTTGCATCTCGCAAAGGCTGAAATAAACTAGTAGGGAACGGTTTGGGTTTTCCCCCATGTCCATCCTAGCACAATTTTAGGTGTATTAACGGAGTATGATCATGCGTTTCAGATTGTCGGACCTTGTTCAATCGTGGTTGCCGCGGTCACTGGCCGTTGTAGTGGCTGCATGCTCCGTTTCGTTCGAAAACGCGACGGCTCAGTTCGGAAACGCCTTCGGCAACCGCGGGGTCGGTGGAGTCATGATCGATTCCAACGGCGTTTTGCGAAATATGGCTGTAGAGGATGAAGGCCGAAATCTCGAACAACTCCGAGCGGCGATGCAAGGAGCCCAAGGGGATTTGGCCAAGGCTACCGATCTGCGGTTGATATCCTTGAAAGGGGTCCAAAAAATTGCTTTGGACTCTCAAAAACAGGGCCAGCAGATTCCTGAGGACGTTTACTGCCTAGGGGGCCTGACTCGCATCGACTACGTTCTGGTCTATCCAGAACGAAACGACATCGTACTGGCCGGTCCGGCTGAACCTTGGACCCTTGGCCCTCAAGGCTCCATCGTTGGAAAATCGAGTGGCAATCCAGTCATCAATCTCGATGACTTGGCCACCGCGTTTCGATTCGTGAACCAGGCTCGCAATGGTGGTGTTTCGGTCTCGATCGATCCAACCGAACAGGGCTATCGTCAATTCAACCAATTGACCCAAAACGTCAATGGGAACGTCAACATTCAAGAACTCGCACCGCTTCTGGCCAAGGCTTTCGGGCCTCAGCAAGTCACCCTCTCGGGAATTCCCGCCGATAGCAACATGGCCAGAGTAATCCTGGCTGCGGATTTTCGCATGAAGCTCTATGGTATGAATTTGGCCAAAGCACCCGTTGCCGGGTTGCCTAGCTACATGGAGATGGTCCAAAACCGGGCTAACGTTTCTACCCAATTGCAGTCTCGCTGGTGGATGGCCTGCGATTATGACGCGATCTCGCACAGCAAGGATCGATTGGCATGGAAAATCACCGGTCAGCGTATCAAAACCATGACCGAAACCGAAGCGTTCGATAACGCCGGGCAGCGAAAGAAGACTGGGAAAGCGGATCCAGTTGCGAAGAAGTGGGCCGAAAATTTCACCAAGAAAATCGGCGAACTGGCAATCAAAGATCCTGTCTTCGGCGAACTCCGAAACGTTATGGACCTGTGCCTGGTTGCAGCGTTGATCGAATCCCAGAATCTACAGTCCCTTGCAGCATGCGATCTTTCCGGCATCCTCGGAGACAATGCCAAGGTTCAAACGATCAAACTCGAAGTTGCCAAGTCGCTCGACCCTCAGATCTGCTTCTTGCAAACAGCACAAAACATGTTGGTCTCAGCCAGCGGTGGTGTATCGATTGAGTCTTGGTACTTTGCCAGCAACGTTCAAGAGAACGACTCGATTGCCCAAGCTAAAACGTCCATGGCGAAGTGGAAAGACACCAGCAGTTGGTATCAGTAAGCTCACTTGCCTCTTGTTAAAGAGAGGCGAATCAGAAGTCAAAACCAAAAGACCTCGGCGAGAATTCTGGCCGAGGTCTTTTGGTTTATGCGAACTGAACGCTTCACTCGAGTTCTTTTGATTGAGTAGATCCCTTAGCCTTTATTTGATCGCTAACCAAACCGGACGGCTTGGAACGCTTGGCTATCTCGGAGACTTCCGAGAGCTCGAGCTCGACATCCCGAATTTTGGCTGACAGATCCTTGGCTCGCTGAGGATCTGCGGCGCTTTGAGCGTTTGCCCATTGACCGAGCAATGCAGTTCTCTGTTGCTCTAGATCTTCTACCTGCTCCCTGGCTTGAGCAAACAGTTTAGGATCTGGGCGATGCGGCCGACTGGAATCGAGCATGCTATCGATCAGCAAGCTTTTTTCTTCGATCTTGATTTCGGCTTCCATGGCTCGATCTGCTTTGGCGAGACTCTTGCTGCCAAGCGAGTCAATCATGTCCCTGCGAGCCATATGCGAGCTCTCGATGAGCCTATCCTTGGCCTCCAAAGCTTGGAGATACTCTCGAGATTCCTGGCGACATCCAATCAGGAATCCAAACGACAGTCCGAAGATCAGCCCTGTTTGCCTAGAGAAAAACTTCATCCACGTACTTTTAACATTGCGTTTTGAGGGTTTCTGTCGATTGGATTTCCGGAAAATCCAGGATCTCGAACACGAACCGTAGAGGGATTTTACCTAGGATCGCCCAGCAGTCTATGGCAGGGCAGTAGCGATGATCTCAAACTCGGGCATTTTCATGTCGTAATCGCGGAATGGCGGAATGCACTACCCGCCCTGATTTTCTAATGATTCGACGTGAGTGCGCTTTGTTTTTACGCTAGCGCTCGACCGACTGTCGGGATTGAACCTCTAGAAAGCAAATCCTTGACGGGTCTCTTGGACACTAAGTCTAGGGCCGGTTTTAACGCATTTATTGTTTTTTGGATTGTGATCAAACAGGAACTTGGGGGTTAAGATCAATCGTTATAAGTTGCGTTTTTTATAGCGTCTGCCAGCATCAGTATCGCTTGGCTTGCTAGGACTCCATCGAGCACTCGATGATCCGAGATGAGCGCTAGATCGCAATGTCCATCTGGCTGGATCGGTCCCATGGCTAAGCTCGTTGCGGTGACGATTGGATGGTGAAGGTTTAGGCCCCCCAGGTGCCCGAGGTTCGAGATGCTGAAAGTTCCCAAGTGCTTTGCTCTTTTCCTACCGGACCATCGCATCAACAAGTACCAATTCAAACGCCGAATAACGGCCAAGCGGCGTTCGAGCCGCAATCCGTCTTTGAAGAACTCCTCGATTGGAGCAGTCGAAAAATAGTCGACCTTTGCCTGGAGGTCTTCGAGCGATAAGGCTTGTGGGGAAGGGATCCTAGCCCAAATCAATCTCTCCTTTCCAGCCGAGTCGCTACGATGGATCGTAAGGGAAGCGATTGGCTCAGGATGGCGATAGACATAAGCGAGAGGACGGGCCACATAAACATCTCGCAGCTCAGGTATCTCTTGGCTTACCTGTCCATAAGCATGGGCGAGCAACGCGCTCCAACCCACTCTCTTGCCCTTATCTTTGAGCGATTGTCGCCACCTCTCTACAGCACTGACATCGACTCGGCTGATGATAGGAAAGCTCGGTACCCGTTTGGCGACAATCGACACGTCGATCGGTGTGCGTCTTTCAACAGGTACCAAGCGCCGCTGGCCACGGCTCTTGTGCGTCATCGCTTGACTTCAGACTTTTTGAGCTCATCGAGCGAGGCTTGCATCTCTGCGTTGCCCACTCTGCTTTTCTTCGGATTGAGAATGTTGGTGATCTGTGCCTCCGACGAGAGCTTGGCCATGATCGTATCCATCTGCTTGGCAAGCTTCTTTTCTCTTATCTCTTTGACCAGATCCTCTTTGACCGCATTGAGATCTTGCACGACCGGATCGGTGAACCCTTGGCATCGTAGGATCACGTATTGGCCACCGACTTCGATGATTCCAGACATGTCCCCAGGCTTGAGTCCAAAGGCAGCTTTTTCAAGGTTGGGCTGACCACCATGTTTACGCAGTGGGGGCACTTTGCCGAAGTTTGCTCTCGAGCTAGGCTCTACAGAGTACTGATTCGCAAGCTCGCCGAAGAATTGCTCTGTGTTGCGGCTTCGAGCCATCTCCCAAACTTCTTGAGCCGTTCGCTGATTGCTAAGTACAATCGCAAGGATCTCTGCTCGCTGGCCGAAATTGGCCTCAAATGCAATGCGTAGGTCTTCGTCGGTGACTTGGACCTGATCGGCACAGAGCTTCTTGAGAGCCACTGTCGGCCAGACGGCATCACGCACGTACATTTCGACGGTTTTTCCCTTGTCGCTCAATACATCCCCAATCCAACGCTGGACATCTGGAGTTCCATCTGCATTGATGTAGCCATAAAACAAGGCGGTATTGCGAATCTCCTGATCGACTTCAGGCTGTGTTACTGTCTGACCACTTTTGGTGAGTGCATCTTCGACTAGCTTTCGGTTGATCTCTCCTTCGAGGATCTTGTTGCCAAATCGTTTGACGCACTCTTTCTCCAATATCTCCATCGTTACGCTCTGGGCGTTGATGACAGCAGCGACTCCGGGATACTGTTGTTGGAGTTGCGGTTGCCCCAAGACGGTGACGATTTTGGCGCGATTCCTAAGTTCCGTGTAAATGGTTTCGGCAGACTCACGGAGCTTTTGCTCCTCAAGCTCCGCCTTGATCCTCGTCTGAATCTCAGCCAGTTGCGCAGCAGGCGGATTGGCTGGGGCCATGTGGCGAACGCACTGTAGCGTCACATGCAGATCTCCAACTTTGAAAATATTTGAAATCTGCCCAGGTTGCAGAGCGAAAGCGATCCGTTCAAGCTCGTCTTCCCCGGTGTGCATTCGAATCGGTGGCAAAAGCCCTTCAACGCTCGCGCTGGCCGGATCCTCAGAATGATCCCTAGCCAATGTCTTGAACAACTCCGGATTCGCGGTTGCTTGCTGATGGACCTGCTGAAGTTTCGCCGCATCCTTGCATGCGATCATGCGTACCTGAACCTTGGGCCCGAACTCGCTTTGAAACGCTCGATCGATATCCTGTGGAGAAACCTTGAGCATCTCCTTGCTCAGTTCTCGTAAGGCCAACATCGGCCATACGATATCCGAAGCATAGTACTCAGGGCGAATGTCTCGCTCGTTCTCCAATAACTTCAAGTACATCTGCACGCTTAGGTTGAACTTCGAAGCAATCCGAGCAATCTCGTCATCGACATCCTTCTGCGTGATCTCAATCTTGCGCTCCTGGCAGGCCTGGAGGATCAAATAACGGTTGACCATGTTTTCCAGGACTTCTTCGCCATGGCGCATCACGCACAAATTAGCCAAGTCCTGCAATGTAATCTTCTGACTATTGACCAACGCAACAATCGCCGGACCGGACTGAGCTGCAGCAGCAGCCCCCTCGGCGTCCTTGATGCTGCTGCGAGACGAAGCCTGAGCGCCGGATAGCTTGGTTTTCGCACCCTGCCCAGCAACCCCACTTTTGTCCTGTGCATGAACCTCAACGCTCATCCATGGAACGACGGGCAAGCACAGACATGTCGTGGTCAGAACGGTGATGAAAATTCTTCGGGCCTGAAGCGATCGCAAGGTTGGCATAGGATTCCTTTCCTTAATGATTCGAGTTTGAAAGGGAGTCTAAACTCCAGGGCAAATGCAAATCAAGCCCGCTTTGCACTCGCTCCCTGCGGACTGAATCCGTGCAATGCTAGCGATCTGAGCGGAGCGAGCCCAAAAGTGGCTGACGCATGGCCAACGCAGCCGCCAAGACGCAGAAGATCAATCCCAGAGCGA
>Ga0114972_10000583_pt1 | contig 27082 bp, 23 predicted proteins | sample M_140807_EF_Meta_FD_87354 | JGI IMG/M metagenome (GOLD analysis project Ga0114972, IMG submission 87354) | Freshwater microbial communities from Lake Montjoie, Canada to study carbon cycling - M_140807_EF_MetaG | ecosystem: Environmental > Aquatic > Freshwater > Lake | place: Lake Montjoie...
ACTCGCTCAACGCTCGTCGGCAGTTTTTTGCTGAATAGTTAGTTGTTTCCCCCCGGCGGGCTTTCGCCCGCCACCCCTAAGGGGTTGTGGGAGGTTGTTGGGAATTATAGGGGTGAATAGTTACATAAAAAGAAAGCTCCGCATCGTTTTGCTGCTATTCAGTTTGTTGCTCGCTCAGGTTGTAGTGGCGCCATATTTTTCTTTAGGCGGAGCTCAACCTCAATTTTCAATTCCGCTCTGTGTTTACCTCGGTATTACCCGATTTTCGATCTCAAGTGCTTTGGGAGCATTCGGGTGGGGTTTGGTTATGGATTGCCTAACTGGATCTGTTGTTGGTCCATGGGCTGGAGGAAGTATTGCGGCATTTCTATTTGCGGGGCTTACTGCTCGTAGTTCATTTTTACCATCGCTCCCTATTGTTGCTGGAGTGCTTTTTTTAGCATCACTTATTGCATTCGGGGTCTTTCACGGATTGCATCTGGCAGACACAGCGGCAACTCCCACCATTTCGCTCGTACTAGGAGAGGTGGCCATCACGACACTTACTGGCTTGGCTCTGGTGTGGTTCATTCGTTGGTGGCTTGAACCATCGCCGGGGCGCACATCGCGCGATCCTCACCATGGGGCGCGACGCTATGGGTAGGATGCTCGGAAAAATGGAGTGGTGAGAAATGAGCAATGTGTCGGGATACAGATGAGCGCAAAGCAGGGTCAGGTTAGCACATGTCACACCGTAGCGAGGGTCGAGGAGGTCGGCCGATATCTCTTAAAGGTCGAATCGTTGCCGCGATTATCGTTGCTGCCACAGTCTTTTTGGGGCTGATTTTTCGGCTGTGGTATCTTCAGATCGGCCAGGGAGCGGCGTTTCGTGATCGCTCCGATCTAAATCGAATAAAAACGGTATTCGTTCCACCACCTCGCGGAATAATAGTTGATCGTTCCGGTTTGGAGCTTGTCACTAATCGTCCATCATTCGCTATTGAGTTTATAAAAGAGGATGCTCCGGATCCGATTGGTGTGGTGCGGCAGCTCGCCGATATTCTTGGAATGGATGCAAATCTCCTTTTGTCCCGCATGGACAAACAGACTCGACGGCGTAAATTCGAGCCGAAGCTTCTACTGAAAGACGTTTCTCGCGAGGTAGTGGCGAAAGTTTCTGCTGCGAGGTATCGCCTTCCGGGCGTCTTTGTATCCGTCACACCAACGCGGCTATATCCCAATCACCAGATCGCATCGCACCTTGTTGGCTATCTGCGAGAGGTTACCCAAGCTCAACTTCAGAGTGGTGAAAAGGATTATTTTTTGCCGGGAGATATGGCGGGTCAGTCGGGCATTGAGCTTACATTCGACCGCTATTTAAGAGGTCAGCGAGGTCGCCAACAGGTGATCGTCAATTCGATGGGGACCCGTGTTGGAGAGCTCTCTTCAGAACCGGTGGTTCCTGGGAATACCATACAGCTTACGATAGATCGCGCCGTTCAACAGGCAGCGGAGCGAGCTCTTGAGGGTAAAGAAGGGGCTATCATAGCGCTTGATCCAAAATCGGGCGAAATCCTCGCTATGGCATCTGCTCCAACCTTTAATCCAGCGGTTTTCTCCGGTGATATCTCAGCAGGTGATTGGGCACATCTTCAATCTGGCAAAAGGCTTATCAATAAAGCAATTCAGGGAACCTATCCTCCAGGTTCTGTTTTTAAGATTTTTATGGAGGCAGCGATTCTTAACGAAAGAGTTGCTTCTCCAGGGGAGCGGGTGTTTTGCCCCGGGTCCTATTGGTTTAAGGGAAGGCAGTATCGATGTCATAAAAAATCAGGTCACGGATCGGTGAATCTTCACACCGCACTTGTTGAGTCGTGCGATGTTTATTTCTACACGATGGGGCAACGGCTTGGTATCGATACGATTCATCGATATGCAGCGGCCTTCGGCTTTGATGAGCTCTCGGGTGTCGACGTGCCTCACGAGGCAAAGGGCGTTATCCCCTCAACGAGCTGGAAACGCCGCGCCTTTCGGAAAGGCACAGATCAGAAATGGTACTCAGGAGAAACGCTCTCCGTATCTATTGGTCAAGGTGCTGTTTCGGTCACCCCGCTTCAGGTGGCGCGAGCTCTCGCTGCTGCGGTTAATGGCGGTCGAGTGATGAAACCGATACTCGTTAGAGGGGTGTCGGCAGGAGATTCGGGAGCTATCGATAGCGCAATTGGTAAACCGATTCTTCAGAAAGAGGTGCCGGTCAGCCCAGATGTGTTAGCTCTCGTGCGAAAGGCGATGGTGGGTGTAGTTAATGAAGGAAGTGGGACTGGGCATAAAGCGCAGCTCGATCCGGAGCTTAAGATTCAGGTAGGTGGCAAAACGGGAACCGCTCAGGTTGTTGGAATGCAGCGGCGTGATGCAGCAAAGGGCGCTGAAGCTGGATATTTTGAGGATCACGCCTGGTTCGCGGGATATGCCCCTGCAGACGATCCACGCATCGTTGTTGTGGCGCTTGTGGAGCACGGCGGTCACGGGGGAGCAGCAGCAGCTCCGTTGACCGCTGAGGTAATGTCGGCATTTTTTCAGGGTCAAAGATCGCGAAGCGAATCTTTTCTGACCGCTCAGCAAAAATCGGAGGAGAGCCGATGAGCACGTTACGTTCCGTTCGCCAATTTGATTGGTTTCTTCTTTGTGTGCTCCCAGCAATTCCTCTATGCGGTCTTATTGTTTTATATAGCGCTGGATTTAATCCTGAAGGAGGTTCACTTAAGATTCTCTCGCTGACATTTCCAGTCGCTAGTGTTGCATGCGCAAAACAACTCGTTTTCATCATCTGCGGTATTGGTGCTCTCGCTCTCGCTGCTCTCATACCGCCAGACTTTGTACGTCGCTGCGCGATTCCAATCTACTTAATTGGGGTAGCGCTTTTGATAGGAGTTGCACTTTTTGGAGTCGTCTCTAATGGTTCCCGACGATGGCTTCCGCTCGGCTTTGTGACAATTCAACCAGCAGAATTTGTAAAATTGGGGGTCATACTTGCGATGGCGCGGGTGCTATCAAACCATCCACCATCGTCCGGCGGATTTTCGCTTCGTCAATTATTGCGCCCACTCTGCATTTTCCTTCCACCGATGGTTCTGGTCGCGCGGCAACCAGATCTTGGAACTGCCCTTGTTATTGGATGGGCTGGTGCAGTGTTAATCCTATTTCTTGGGGTGCGTAAACGAGTCATCGTTGGAAGCATACTTATTGCCGCGCTTCTCGCTGTACCCGCCTGGCGAAGCCTACACGACTATCAACGTCAGCGAATCACCTCTTTATTTAACCCAACGCAAGATCCTCGTGGCTCCGGCTATCACATCAATCAATCAAAGATAGCAGTGGGTTCCGGAGAACTTTTCGGCAAAGGTTTTATGCAAGGAACTCAGACGCAGCTTGAGTTTTTGCCTGAGCATAAAACTGACTTCATCTTCTCGGTCCTTGCCGAAGAGTGGGGATTTGTAGGAGCAAGTGTAGTTTTGTTTCTGTATTTCGTCGTTCTTCAACGAATGGTGCTCCTTGCTGGCCGTTGTCAAGACCTTTTCTCTTCGCTTGTCATTTTCGGTATCACCTCGGTTCTTTTTTTTCATGCGGTGGTAAATGTTGGGATGGTTATCGGAGTTTTACCTGTAGTTGGAATTCCTTTGCCACTTTTTAGCTACGGAGGTTCATCTGTTTTATCTACGATGTTCTCGTTGGGTCTTGTGTTCGGTCTGAGTCGGCGAAAAAGAGGAGGCTCTTTTCAAAATGCGCGCTCATTGAGATGATTATTCGGAACCAACTGGAGGCAAAAAACGGTATGATTTCGGGTAAACTGCTAAGATCTAATCGTTACGCTTTGCTTCAGCTTCTCCGAAGGGGAGCTTTTGTGCTGCCGCTTTTTCTTCCTCAATATGCTTTTGGCGAGGATTCCGTGCCGAAAGTTGAGATAGCGGAGGAGATGACAGAGCCACTCTTTTCAAGCCGCACTATCTCCATAAAGTCGGGCACTACCCTTTCTGAGGCTGAGCATCGAGCTCTGCAGATTGGAACTATCCCTCCGAGCAACGGTTTTTGGGTGCACAAAAGTTTGTACGCGTTAGATGCCGCAATTGAGCAACATTTTTCCGCCGAGGTGAATCTCACCATGCCGGAGGGTTCGCTCGTAAAGGTTCCCCCTCTTGTTCTCTCTCTCACGCAAAAGGATGGAGCACTTTCCATCAACGGTCTCTCATTTCAGCCCACGCAAAAAGCAGAAGAAGCGAGCCCACCAAAAACTTACGCTGCTCAACTGAGGCCTGGTACATATCTGATTGTTCGCCCAATCAGAGGGACCGTAGAGGGTGTTTTGGGAGCGCTTGCATGTGTGCAGCTTGATTACCGCCACCTTGAGGGTGCAGAAAGGCTTCCGGGCGAAGAGCTCCAGGTGCCGTTAATTGCAGAACAGGCTAAATTTTCGCTAAAGAGTCTTGCGATCGCTTCCCACACAAGTGGCGTTAAGCCTTCAGTAATTCAGCTCTCACTCCAAGGAATCTCCGGAGTGCCGCCCTCAATTATTGAGCGCGATCAGGGAGTAGGTCGAAACCCCTCCGCCCGTCTCATTTACCAGCCAAAGAGCCCTTCAGAGCCTCAAGCATTGCAAGCTAACGAGGGAGCTCGCGCATCGAGCGCATATTCTGTCCTTGTTCACACCTGGACCGGCGAAGAGTTTCTTCAAACGGTGACCGATACCTTGACGATCCGCCGAATAGCGGTAGATGAGGAGGTTGGAAAGATCATTAAAATGGCGATGCGACAGCGGCGGCTTATACCCTCCGTTGAGTGTCTCTTTATAAAATGGGACAGAAACGAGAATAGTTCCCGCGGAATTAACAAAAAAAATGAGCTGCAGGAGCTGATTAGAAAAGCAGGAGGTTGAGTTACCGAAGAATAACAGTAACTATTCAGCCCACCTTTTTAAAGGAGTCATTTGAAAGACATAAAAAGCATGAAACGCAGAGGTGATTTGGGTGGCTCGACTCGCTCAACGCTCGTCGGCAGTTTTTTGCTGAATAGTTAGTTGTTTCCCCCCGGCGGACTTTCGCCCGCCACCCCTAAGGGGTTGTGGGAGGTTGTTGCGAATTATAGGGGTGAATAGTTACGAAAAACAAAAGTTCCAACCAGCAAAGTTTCAAAAAACCTCAGCTTACTTCGCGTCACATTCGCACTCTAGAAAAGATATGCCAACTACAAAAGAACAGGTTGCCGCCTGCCATCGTCTCTATCGCCTTGGAGCCTTCAAACAATTCGGAGCGGGCGACGTTATTGCCCGAGGATTTGCAGATGTAGGCTTTGAGGAGTTTTTCATCCTCTACGATGGATCACTTCTGTCGCTAACATCAGGAGATCGCTCAAACCTTGCCGACAGCGAAAAACACGCCTTTTTCCTGATTCCATCGATTGATGATATTATCGAGGAGATGGCTTGTCTTGGCGGAATTATCGAGCAGATTCAAAAGTTACCAGCGCCTCTCGGGTGGCGAATCGAAATCTCATCGCTTGCGGTTGAAATGGGAAGCGTTGAGGCCATATCTCTTTTTGATGGTATGTTGCGAGCCCTCGGTTTTCTTTTTGGTATCAACCCGTTTGAATCGTCTGAAAATAAGCTTATTTTTACACCTTGAAATTTTTATCTGCAGTTCTTCGCGCATAACTTCATGATCGACCAACAACCACCTCTCATTCTTGCTTCATCTTCACCCCGTCGTCGAGAGCTACTCGCTGCGGCTGATGTTCCTTTTGAGATTATTGTCGAGTCGGTCGATGAGACGGCCCTGCTGGATGAGTCCGCTGAAAATCTTGTTGCTCGTCTCTCTCATGCAAAAGCACTGGGAGTAGCAGAGAAATTCCCAATGCGGTGGGTGCTCGGAGCGGACACGGTCGTCGTTGTTGATGACGAAATCCTCGGCAAACCGATCGACGATGAGGATGCAGTCCGAATGTTGTTAAAAATTCAGGGAAGGGAACACACCGTAACTTCAGGTTTTTCCCTCTTGAGAGCGGATGACGACGCTCGGGTGAGTCAGGTGTGTCACACAACAGTTCAAATGGCACCTGTGTCGGAAGAGCGAATTCGTCGGTATGTCGCAAGTGGTGAGCCGCGCGATAAGGCGGGCGCTTACGCAATTCAGGGGGCGGGTTTGCAATTTGTCGCTGAAATTCGCGGTTCTTACACAAATGTCGTCGGATTGCCTCTCGTTGAGGTGCTAGCGGCGTTAAATAAGGTAGGATACTAATGCGCGAGCAGCTCGAATCAATTCTCACGCGGATTCGAATGGCTGCGGGCCGAGTGGGTCGTAACCCGAGCGAAATAACGGTCACTGCGGTAACCAAAGGGGTCTCGCCGGATCGTATCTGCGAGTTCAGAAGAATAGCGGTCGACTTGGGTATACGCCCTGTTATTGGTGAGAGTTATCTCAGCGAATGGACCAGTAAGATGGAATTCGTCGATTCTGGTCTCGAGAAGCGATTTATCGGGGCCCTTGCTCCGGCGCAGGTTCCCCGAGTGTGGCGGCTTTTCGATGTAATTGAGACTATAGGAGATGAGCGGACGATAGAGGCGTGTGTCGCGCAGAAAAAAAAAGGCGGCAATATTCCACGACTCTTGTTGCAGGTTAATATCTCCGCGGACCCCAAAAAGGCAGGATTTTGCGTGGATGCAGTTCCTAATGCGATGCGGCTGGCCCATAATTGTGGGCTCCTCATATGCGGTTTTATGACGATAACGGAGCAGTATGAAGCGGGCGCCGAGGCGGTTCGCCGAGATTATCGGGCCCTGGCTGGTCTTGCCGCCGATCTGCGAAATTCGTCAGATTTTTTTCAAGAGGGCTTTGAAATCGGCCGCACTGACCTTAGTATGGGTATGTCCGATGACTTCGAGATCGCAGTCGAGGAGGGGGCAACTCACGTTCGCCTCGGCTCTATCCTGTTTGGCCCCCGCGCTCCGGTGTAGGGTGTAGTTCAAGCAGCCGTTGTCAGGCGGGATTCCAAGCAACGGTAAACAGCTAATTTCCGAGATATATTCAAGGGTATGGGCACTAATATGGAAAGGGCTGTTAGTAAGCTGTAAAATGGTTAAAAGGACCGGTTTAAAAGGAAAGTCTAATCATGATTCTGCTTGCAAATCTAATGTCTGCTCTTGGTGCAATCCTTAATGCAATCCTGAGTTTTTTCAGCTTCATAGTGCTTGCCAGTTGCGTTGTCTCTTGGGTGAATGCAGATCCTTATAACGTCATTGTTCGCACGATAAACTCCATCACCGAACCTATATATTTTCAGGTTCGTCGCCGAATACGCACCCGCTTTGGGGGCCTTGATCTCACCCCGATAGTGGTTATCCTTGCAATAATGTTCCTCCAAAATTTTGTCGCTCAGAGCCTCACCGACTATGCCAGTGGGCTCAGGATTCAGGCATTGCGGGGCGCTGGGACTATTTAGAAAATTTGGAGAATAAAGAGAAAAAGTTACAAGAGAGCTCGTTACAAGAGAGGTAGTTATGCCAATTTATGAATACGATTGTGCCGCGTGCGGAGTAGTAGAGGTCATTCAGCGATTTAGTGATGCGGCACTCGAACAGTGCCCGCAGTGTGCTGATAAGGGGATTAACTCCCCGGTAGCGCGAATGCTCTCGGTTTCCGCTTTCCATCTGAAAGGGGGTGGGTGGTACAAAACAGATTATGCTTCCAGCGGACGATCGGGAGGTGGTTCGTCCACTTCAGGTGCGGCGACTAAGGGGGCCGATAGCTCGGCAGTTTCATCCGGCTCGGCGGGGTCTAGTGAGTCCTCTAGTTCGTCCTCATCCTCATCGAGCGAAAGCTCCTCAGGATCCAGTTCGGGAGGCGGATGTGGCTCCTCGTGCGGCTGCCACTAGTTCGGGGCTAATCTTCCGATAAATCACGACTCCCGTGGCGGGAGCCGATCGATTAACTGCCATAGAGTCGGGGCGGTTCGGAGCGGCTTATTAGTGACCCGTTCAATGGTGGCGGTAATCTCTCGGAGGAGTCGCGGCGACAGAGGAGGAAGCCCCGATTCCCACATCGGAAGGCCAAATCCCGAGAGAATCAAAAGGCCAGCAAGAGCCTCCGTAAGAACCCGAAAAGTATCTCGGGGTGATTCAGCGAGGTTTATCGCGTCCAACGAGGCTTCGATCCGGTCGTAAAGGGCTGAATCCGTTTCGCTCTGCTCATTAAAAAGCACGAGCGTTGCCTCTGCGATAGTGTGAGCTGCTCCAAATTTCGTCAAATCGGTTCGAAGCGATCCGAACGCTGGGCGTCGCTCGAAACTTGCAAGATGTGCTATCCCGGCTGGACGAAGAGAAAAGCTTCCTACTGCTCGATCGAACAGGTCAAGGCTTTTCCAGGAAGCATTTCGTCGAGGTGATGCGGTCGGTTGAGGGCGAGCCCCGCGAAGAATAATCGGTCGAATTCCGGATGATTCCTCGACAATTCGCAATAAAGTGTCTCGCTCACCGATAGGTAGGGTGGTAAGGACGATAAAGCGAATTGGCGGTGTTAACGAGCGAGTTCTGGCCATTGGGAGAAAATCTAAGGAGTGATGATTTATTAGATTAGAGACAATATTATGGTTAGCCTCTTGCCTCCCTATTAATTAGTTGGCCCTGAAAAACCCCTCCATGGGTTTTTCAGGGCGGCTCCAAGCACACAAAATCGCTTCTAGCGCGATTTTGTGTGCGTCGCCCAAACGTCTATCGACGTTTGCCGGACCCTTCGTGGTCCGGAGTGTTCCCTGAAATTGGAACTTTCTGAGCATAGCTGCTCAAAAAGTTCCAATTTCAGGGAGCACTAATTAATACGATTCAACTTACTAATAGTGAAGCAAGTCTACTGAGATAACCCCTTTTATTGGAAATGACAAAGCAGGAAGCAATATGGGAAACGAAGATTCTACTAAGGAAGTCGAGGTCGAACTAAGTGATGCGTCGTTCGGCGCCGCCAACGGTCAAGGAGACGAAAGTTCAACGGCGGATGGAATAGATGGTGAGGTTCTTGAGCTCTCCTCGGAAGATGAGCTTCAGGGAGAGCTCGTACGGCTTCGGGGAGAGGTTGATGAGGCGCAGGAGCGGTACATTCGCCTTCTTGCAGAGTTTGAAAACTTCCGTCGTCGCACTCAGCGAGAGCGAGCCGATATTATTAAATATCAGGGAGAACAGATTGTCGTTGACCTTCTTGAGGTAATCGACAACGTAGAGCGGGCGATGACCTTTGCCCAGGGAGATAGCGAGCAGTTCCGTGGAGGGGTTGAACTCATTTTCCGTAACTTTCAGGGAGTGCTTGAGAAGTGGGGGGTTCGGCTTGAATCGGGTGTAGGGAAAGAGTTTGATCCCAAAATACAATCAGCCCTCAGTACCCTGCCCACTGCCGATTCAGCACCTGGCACTGTCGTCGGAGAGCTCAAAAAAGCAGCATTTTTCAAGGATAAGCTGATCCGAGTCGGAGAAGTAGTCGTTGCAGGTGAGCCTTCTGAAGCTTAACAGAGCCAAGTATATTTGTTTGATGGAAAGATGATTAACTCTCTTTCTCAAAAAGCTTGAACTTTGACTCAGTGGTGATTATTTCAACGGTGTCCCCGAGAAACGGTTCGAGCGAGGGGGCGGTGAGATAGAATTTTGTGTGATTGTGTTTTAATTGCGAATCTTATCGCGTAAGTAGAACGGGAAGATATGGGCAAGACAATTGGAATCGATTTGGGGACGACAAACTCCTGCGTGGCAATCATGGAGGGAGGAAAGCCAACGGTTATCGCAAACTCAGAGGGGGCTCGTACAACCCCATCGGTTGTGGCGGTAAACAAGGCTGGAGAGCGATTGGTGGGTACCGTTGCAAAACGGCAAGGTGTTACCAATCCAAAGAATACGATTTTCGCCGTAAAGCGTCTTATAGGCCGGAAGGAGTCCTCAGAAGAGGTTCGGCGGGCTCGAGCGGTACTACCCTACGAAGTGTGTGATTCACCAAACGGTGATGCTTGGGTGAAGCTGAACGAGGAGCCAAAAAGCCCTCAAGAAGTATCAGCGATGATCCTAACAAAGATGAAGCAGACCGCTGAGGACTACCTCGGGGAAACCGTATCTGATGCAGTTATCACGGTCCCAGCTTACTTTAATGATGCACAACGTCAAGCAACAAAAGATGCTGGAAAGATCGCGGGGCTTAATGTGCTTCGCATAATCAACGAGCCTACGGCCGCTGCACTGGCATACGGACTCGACAAAAAACATGAAAAAACGATCGCGGTCTTCGACCTCGGTGGAGGTACATTCGATGTATCGATTCTTGAGCTCGGTGATGGAGTATTCGAGGTAAAATCCACCAACGGAGACACCTATCTTGGGGGTGAGGACTTCGACCATATCCTTGTCGAACATCTTGCTGAGGAGTTTAAACGAGAACAGGGGATCGATCTTCGAAAAGATACAATGGCGTTGCAACGGCTAAAAGAGGCCTCAGAAAACGCCAAGCACGAGCTCTCATCGAAGATGGAAGTTCAGGTTAGTCTGCCATTTATCACGGCTGATTCCTCTGGACCAAAGCATCTCGATGCTCGGATTACTCGTGCAAAGTTCGAGCAGCTGTGCGAAGGGCTTCTTTCGCGGCTTGTTGAGCCGTGCCGCGTTGCGATTCGGGATGCGGGAATATCGGCGAGTGATATTCATGAGGTCATTCTTGTTGGTGGTATGACCCGGATGCCAGCGGTTCAGCAGAAGGTCAAGGAGATCTTTGGGCGCGAACCATCTCGAGGCATTAATCCTGATGAAGCGGTAGCAATAGGTGCGGCGGTTCAGGGTGGAGTGCTCGAGGGGAACGTAAAGGATGTGTTGCTTCTCGATGTAACACCTTTGAGTCTCGGTATCGAAACGCTCGGTGGTGTGTTCACTAAGTTGATTGAGAAAAATACAACGATTCCGACAAAGAAATCGCAGGTATTCTCAACTGCCGCAGACAATCAGCCTGCAGTTTCAATTCACGTCTTGCAGGGCGAACGTGAGATGGCGGGCGATAACAAAACACTCGGTCGCTTCGACCTCATGGGTATTCCACCAGCACCACGAGGATTGCCACAGATTGAGGTGACCTTCGATATCGATACGAACGGTATTGTGCACGTTGCGGCTAAGGACCTCGGTTCTGGCAAAGAGCATGCGATAAAGATAACCGCAAGCTCCGGACTCTCCGATGAAGAGATCCAGCAAATGGTGCGTGATGCTGAATCGCACGCCGAAGAGGATAAAAAGCGAAAGTCGCTTGTTGAAAAGCGAAATAATCTCGATAGCCTCGTGTATAGCTCCAATAAGGCGCTGAGCGAGCTTGGAGACAAAGTCGCAAATGAAGAGCGGCTCTCAGTTGAGCGAGCGATTGAGTCGGCGAAAAAAGCGCTTGAGGGTGATGAAGCAGCAGCTATCGATGCTGCTCACGAAGAACTCATGAGGGTAAGTCACCGACTCTCAGAGGAGATGTACAAGAAGGCCGCTGAGCAGAGCGCAGCCGGAGCTGATGCGTCCGCAGCAGGGGATGCAAATCCGGCAGACGATGTCGTTGACGCTGATTACGAAGAGGTCAAGGATAAGTAGAGAGCGGTCGTAGAGAGCTTTTAGGGGGTTGAGGGCGGGTGATACACTCTCTCTCAACCCCCTAAAACCCGTTCCCTGGCGAAAAATAAGTGCGCTGTAGTAAAAAGTAAAAGGGTTAAGCCGTGTCCAAAAGAGACCTATACGACGTGCTTGGAGTTGCCCGGGGAGCGTCTTCCGATGAGATAAAGCGGGCGTATCGAAAAAAGGCCCGAGAGTGCCATCCTGATATGAATCCGGGCGATCCATCAGCCGCGGAGCGATTCCGTGAAGCTGAGGAGGCTTATTCTATTCTGAGTGATGGAGAGAAGCGGCAGGCTTACGACCAGTTCGGGCACGCAGCATTTCAGCAAGGTGGCATGGGTGGAGCAGGTGCCGGTTTTGGTGGCGAGGGATTTGAAGAGGTATTTTCTGATATTTTCAGCACTTTTTTCGGGGGAAGTCAGCAAGGAGGAGGAAAGCGTTCTCGTGGGCGAGCGGGACGGGATCTCAAATATGATCTTGAGGTAACCTTCGAAGAGGCTGCATTCGGGGTTGAAAAAACAATCGATATTATGAAGCGCTCTGCGTGTGCTTCGTGCGGAGGAAGTGGAGCAGCAAAGGGTACAAGCCCAGAGAGCTGTCAGCACTGCGGTGGGCAGGGGCAGGTTCGCTCACAGCAAGGTTTTTTTACAGTCAGTCGACCGTGTCCCGTCTGCTCCGGCACCGGCAAGATGGTAAAAACGCCGTGTACTGATTGCAATGGGCAGGGGCTCAAGATGCGGCAGAGCAAGATCAATGTCAGAGTACCTGCCGGAATCGATAGGGGGCAGCGGCTAAAGTTGCGCGGTGAAGGGGAAGCAGGGACAGAGGGGGGTCCTTCCGGAGATCTGTACGTTCAGGTTCATATTAAAGAGCATCCGATATTCCGTCGCGAAGAACATGAAATTATTTGTGATGCTCCGATATCATACGCGACCGCAGTTTTAGGGGGCGAAATCGAGGTGCCAACCCTTGATGGCAAGATTAATCTTAAAATCCCCTCTGGCACTCCTTCTGGTAAGGTCTTTCGACTTCGAGAAAAGGGAATTGTTGTTCTTGGAAGCAATCGTCGGGGCGACCAGCATGTGCGGGTCATGGTTGAAGTGCCAAAACGTGTCTCTGAAAAGCGTCGCAAATTGCTTGAGCAGCTCGCTGAAATCGAAAAAGAGGAGGGAGATGCGGCGAACCGAGGGGGGATATTCGACGGTATAAAGAATTTCTTCACCTAATACGGTCCAAAAAGAGGGCTAAACGGGTAGTTACACCACTCGTTTAGCCCTCTTTCGATTCATGATTTTGAGGAATAATCTCAAGATATGAATGAGATTACCTCGTTGTTCTCCCAACCTACCAAACCGAGCCCTAACCAAATCGAACGGCACACCATTATCGAGCTCTCTTATATCGCGGCATTTTAAGCCTCATGAGATGCGTTGACCGTAGGAGCAATGTTTCCTATGGTGAAGAGGGCGGTTCTAATCAATCTCGAAACCATTTGAGAGAATTTTTTGTAAAACGGAGCTTCGTGTCATGGCAGATAATATTTCAACTCAGCAGGCGCACAAAATGCTTCAATCAGGTGGTGCGGTTCTTGTTGATGTTCGTACACCAGCGGAGTTTAGTGAAGTGCGGGCGAAGTCGGCGATTAATCTTCCGCTGGATAGGCTCTCAAAGGATATGCTCGAAAAAATTGCAAAGGGGAAGCGGGTCCTATTTATTTGTCGCAGTGGCAAACGGGGGGAGACAGCGATAGCTCAAGGGTCGTCGTGGGGGATCGTGTGTGACAATATTGCTGGTGGGACCATGGCGTGGGAGCAGGATGGCTTTGAAGTTGATCGGGGCGAGCGCGCGGTTATGTCGCTAGAGCGTCAGGTCCGGATAGCAGCTGGAGGATTGGTAGCGATTGGAACAGCGCTGGGGCTCGTTGGTGCAACCTGGGCTCTTTTTATCCCGCTCTTTGTGGGGTGCGGACTTGTTTTTTCTGGGGTTACTGATACATGCGGAATGGCGATGGTTCTCGCGCGAATGCCCTGGAATCAGCGAGGCGACTCCTCCTGTGCGCTTTAATGGCGAATGCTTTTGATGATTACTTTAGTCTCAAAAGGGGAGCACTATTATGAAGGTTATAATTGTTGGCGGAGTTGCAGGAGGGGCTAACGTAGCAACAAGGTTGCGACGACTCTCTGAGGATGCAGAAATTACGATTTTTGAGCGAGGAGAGCACGTCTCATTCGCCAACTGTGGCTTACCTTATCACATAGGGGGCGAAATCGAGGATCGGGAGGCGCTGCTGGTGCAAACACCAGAGCGGCTGTGGAGTCGCTCTCGCATCAAGGTATGCACCCGTCACGAAGTAATCGCGATAGATCGCGCCTGTAAACTAGTCACTGTACGAGACATCAATCACCAAAAAGATCTTACCGTTTCTTACGATCATCTTGTTCTTTCAACTGGTGCTGCTCCTCTTCGCCCATCGTTGCCTGGTATCGATACTCCCGGAATATTCACCCTTCGAGATATCGGTGATATGGACCAGATTATTGGGTGGATTGAGCATCATCGTGTCTCATCTGCAGTGATTGTTGGGGGAGGATTCATCGGTCTTGAGGTGGCTGAACAGCTACACCGAAAAGAGATAACGGTCACTGTTATTGAGTCAAACGATCAACTTCTTGTACCGCTCGATCGCGAAATGGCTCGCCCACTGAAAAAAGAGCTGGAGAGGCATGGCGTTCAGGTGGTTTTATCAGATCCGGTTACCGGATTTTCTCATTCACCCGAGGAGAAAATCGAGGTAGAGACTCGGTCGGGAACGCGATTTACTTCCGATATGGTGCTCTTGAGCATCGGAGTGCGTCCCGATTCTGTTTTGGCCCGGGAAGCTGGGCTTGAAGTCGGCGAGCGGGGCGCCGTCGTGGTTAATCAGTATCTTCAAACTTCCGATCCAGCGATTTGGGCTCTCGGTGATTGCATCCAGTTTGCACATCGGGTCACTGGAATTACCGGAATTGTACCACTTGCAGGACCTGCTAATCGAGCGGGACGACTTGTCGCGGATAATATTATTGGCATTCAGAAGCGGCCTTATCGAGGTCCTCTAGGTACAGCAATTATCCGCGTCTTCTCAAAAACTGCCGCTTGTACCGGAGCAAACGAAAAGACTCTTTCTGCGCTGGGAAAGAATTATCAAGCGCTCTATCTTCATCCAAAGTCTCATGCTGGATATTATCCAGGTGCTGAACAACTTTCGCTGAAGCTACTTTTCGATCCGAACTCGGGAGAGATTTTCGGAGCACAGGCGGTAGGAGGCGACGGCGTTGATAAACGGATTGATGTATTGGCGACAGCAATTGCGGGCGGCCTCACGGTTGAGGATTTGATATCTGTTGATCTTTGTTACGCTCCACCATTTGGTTCAGCAAAAGACCCAGTAAATCTTGCAGGGATGGCGGCATCAAATATAAGGGAGGGTTTGGTGCGTTCTTTGACTTGGCGGCAGGTGCAGGAGCTAGAAGAGCCTTACCTGATCATCGATGTTAGGGAGTCGGGTGAACGTGAGCGAGGTGCTATCCCAGATTCTTTATCGATTCCACTTGGAGACCTTCGAGAGCGGCTAGATAAATTACCTCATGATCGTCTTCTTATCGCCTCATGCCAAACCGGCCAGCGCTCTTATAATGCTTGCAGAATTTTGAGCGAGAATGGGTTCCGCGCTGCAAATCTTACTGGTGCTTATCAGAGTTGGCTGATGACTGTGGAGTGAAGTTAGCTATAATTGGCTTCCAATACGCGCTTCTCTATACTATTCCAATTCTTTAACCTATTCTCCCTATCGAATCATCCCCCCTCACTAACATTCTCTCATGAAAGAATCCGACACATCTTTGCTTCCCCGAATCAATGTTGTGTCTGTAGACCAGCGAAGCCTCGTAGTAGAGGTGTTGGGCGAATGGAGTTCTGCAATATTTTGCGAAACGGCCGAGCCTCGCTGGGAGGGGAAGAATATACAGTTTGATGGGGCCCCTCGCATAATTGAGGTTGACTGTCGGGGGAGTTTTGAGATTGATACAACAGGAGCGGCTGTTCTTTACGCGGCGCTCTCACGAGTTGGCACTATTGGGAATTTGCTGCCAGCGACACCAGAACAGCACGAGGTGTTGCAACGTGTGTTTTCGGTAAGTGGTGGCGAAAAAGAGCTGCTGCGTCGAGAGGGGTTTATTACATTTGTCGGATCCCGGACGATAATTATTGCTCAGCAGCTTGTCGGAGTGGTAGCTCTTCTCGGCGAGGTGGTTAGTGTTTGTGGTAAAGCAGCTCGATCGCCGAAACGATTCCGATTGTCAGAGGTGATGACTCAGCTCTACTCGGTGTGTCTCATGGCGGTTGGGGTTGTCTCATTGGTGACCTTTCTAATTGGTGTTGTTGTTGCCTATCTTTTTTCTCTTCAAGCGGTTCGTTACGGGGCGAATATTTTTGTGGTTGATGGAGTTGGTCAGGCGATGTTGCGTGAGCTCTCTCCTATCCTCGTCGCCGTTGTTGTCGCTGGGCGAACTGGCTCTGCGTTCACCGCACAGATAGGGGCGATGAAGATGAATGAAGAGCTTGATGCGCTTGAAATGTTAGGATTATCAACCCAAGCGGTTGTAGTTGTACCCCGAATTATTGCGCTCGCAATTGCGATGCCATTACTTGTCTTTATTGGTGATCTAGTTGGAATGGTGGGTGCGGCAGCGATAGCTCAGGTTCAGCTTGCGATCACCCCTTCGTTTTTTATTGATCGATTTGCGAAGGTTATTCCGCTCAAAGCGTATCTGATAGGCATCGGAAAAGCGCCTATTTTTGGGTTAGTCGTAGGACTCATCGCGTGTTCGCTTGGACTATCGGTCGAGCGAAATGCTCAAAGTCTTGGCCTCCGCACAACTTCGACAGTAGTGCAAAGTATTGTAGCGGTGATTGTTTTAAATGCTCTGTTTGCAGTTTTATGTGCGAGGGCTGGATGGTAACACCGTACAATCGCGCCGCATCAGAAGCCCCAATGCCTGCGATTTCAGTGACCGATCTGGTTACCCGTATCGGAGCGCAAACTATCCATGATCGTGTAACCTTCTCGGTTCAGCGAGGAGTCGTTGCAGCGATCATTGGGTCGAGCGGTTGCGGAAAATCGGTATTGCTGAGAGAGCTAGTCGGTTTGATGCAACCTACCGCCGGAAATATCTCGCTTTTGGGATCGTCGGTGAGGGAGCTTGGCGGAGATGAGCTTTCAAAATTACGGCGTCGTGTAGGGATGCTTTTTCAGTTTGGTGCATTATTCTCTGCGCTTTCTGTATATGAGAATATCGCACTCCCTCTGAGAGAGTTTACCTGCTTGAGCGAGCGAGTTATTCGTGAGGTTGTCTCGGTAAAATCAGCCCTCGCCGGTTTTCCTATCGACAGTTTATCGAAGCGCCCGAGCCAACTTTCAGGAGGAATGGTGAAGCGCGCCGCTCTTGCACGGGCGCTCGCGTTAGATCCAGAGCTATTATTGCTTGACGAACCAACATCGGGGCTCGATCCGATCACTGCACGACGCTTTGATGATCTCATAGCAACGCTCTCGCACACCCTTGGACTTTCTGTTCTGATGGTGACTCACGACCTTGATTCGCTCTTTGGCATCACGCAACAGCTGGTGGTGCTAACCAATCATCGAGTTGCTGGGTCTGGATCTGTTAGAGAAGTTGCTCAGATAGATGACCCATGGATTCGGGAATATTTTTCAACTCGTAGCAAATTAAATTCCGGTGCTGCATAGGCGCCTTGGCTGAACGATTACTTACTGAAGCTGAGTAGCTTTTTTTGTCGCGATAAACTAGAGAGAGATGAGGATGCGAGAATATGGAACCAAATAAAAATGCTTTTTTGGTCGGATGTCTGGTCCTGTCTCTTATCGCTGTGGCGATCGCTTCAGGAGTATGGCTCGCTCGAGCAGGGCGTGAGCAGGAGCCAGAGCGCTATGCCGTATTCTTCGTGAAACAATCGCTCTCAGGTCTTGAGTCGGGTGCATCGGTAACGATGCTAGGAATTACCGTTGGACAGGTTGAAACAGTATCGATAGATCCGGCCGATTTTACCCGAGTGCGGGTTTCAGTAGCACTCCGGCCCGGTACTCCAGTGACAGAGAGTACTACCGCGATTATACACCGAAATCTTCTCACAGGACTCGCTACGATCGATCTTGCTGGCAGCTCACCGGAGAGTCCCAGAATTAAGGGAACCAATGTTCGAGAGGACCATTTGCCTGAGATTCGGGAGGGAATTCCTCAGTTAGTGCAGCTGCAACGATCAGTGCCTGTTATTTTGGAGCATACCGATAAATTGCTTACGAGTGCAGGGGAGATTTTGAACGAGCAAAATCGTGAAAAACTGGCAAAAATCATAGCAAATATTGAGGTGATGAGCGGAGGATTATCAGAGGCGACCCAAAATCTTCATCGCGGCGCAGAGCAATTAAATGGTGTCATTCAGGGCTTTATCAATCATCTTGATAAGCGATCCGCGGAGATTTCAGATAACTTTACCCGCACCTCTGGTGAGGTGACACGTCAGGTGGGAACTGTCAGTGGTGCGTTGCACGACACGCTTCGTGCGGTAACGCGTTTAGTCGAAGCGCTCGAGCATCCAAGACGCATACTGCTCGGACCATCGCAACGCGATCTCGGACCGGGGGAACAGGTTCCTGAGCAACAATAAGAGAGTTGGCGATACGGTGAACAATTCAGCGATGCGATTTTGTGGTGAACTATGAAGCGAGCAAGCGGGGCATTTATCATGGATCTAGTACGATTTAGGGATCGTGGTTTACTGGCCATAGGTGTCACTTTAATAGCGGCATGTTCGGGATGCTCGATTCTATCACCAACAGCGCGCCCTGAGCCTGATGCTTACCTCCTCTCATTGGAGAAGAAGGCTGACTCAGACAAGCCGGTCTTAAACTCTACGACTGATGATACAAAAGCTTTGATTCAAGCCCGAGTAATGATCGAGCAAGAGGGCGGAGCTCCGATCGGTAATACTAGTCGCGTTCTTTTTATTACCGAGAAACAAACTCTCGGATCGTATCAATACGCTCAATGGGCCGAGCCTCCCGCTACGGTCTTTCAACGCTCTCTTCTTGAGAGGCTTAGTGGGGGAAAAAGGCTCACTGATGTGACCACCTCAGCCGGATTAGTAGCAACTGATCGTCTCGTGCGTTTCCGTCTTGATTCTTTTTGGCTTAATAATTCAAATGGGTCACCCTCTAAAGCGCAGGCTGCGATGACCGTTACGATAATCGATCTGGAGGGACGCAAGACGATAGGGCGAGAAACGTTCAGTGAGCAAATTCCCGTAACTGATCCATCTGCCGAAGCAACTGTGAGGGCTTTAACTGAGGCTGGGCGGCGCATCGTGGAACGTACGGTAGAGTATACCTACGGGACGTTGGCAGCCTATGAACAGACGGGGAAACGGGAGTAGTTTCGAATTGGGAATCTGCGATGATTGAAGTGATGTATTAAAAGCCGATACAAGGTAAAACTTCTAAATCAGCTTTGTTTTGGAAAAAGTTGTCACAAAAAAACCTTGAGCAAATTTTCAACTATTGCAGCATACCCTCATATATAAATCCAACTATCGCTTTGCTCTCACAAGTCGTGCCGCACCGAGCAGCAGTGCGCTGACGCACATGACGATTGTGCCAAGGGCCGAGGCCACTTCAATACCATCAGGTCTGGCAGTTAAAGCGTAAAGAACCTTTGCAATTGGGTAAAACTTTTCTTCACGCGCGAGTATCAGGCTATCACTTACCTCTACCATAGCGAAGGCAAAGCACAAAATGGCACCCGCTATCACATAGCGGCGAAGTAGTGGAATTGTAATGCAACGAGCTATCGCTAGGGGTGATGCCCCTACTGAGCGAGCAGCCTCTTCATAACTTATCGAGGTTTCAGCGAGTCCCGCGGTGATAATCCGCAGCATAAAGGGAAGCCGTCTCACCGTGTATGCAATAGCAAGGAGCGGAAGTGGGTTTACCGCCGAATCAAGAATCGTCTGCGAGAAAGCCCCAAGATATCCAAATGCAAACAACATGCCTGGAATCGCGAGAGGAGAAAGGGCTACCAATGATAAGAGGCGACGACCAGGAATAACCGAACGAACAACTAACCACCCGATTGTCGCACCGAGAATTATAATCAATAGCGTGCTTATTAAGGCAAGAGTGATGCTTGTTCTCATTCCTATCAGGGTTAGGGGATGGGAGAATACGAGGTTGAGGTGGGAAAAGGTAAATGACTCAGGGAGAACGGTGAAGAACCACCGTTCAGAGAGCGCAATAAGAATAATACCGACATGCGGAAGAATAGATAGAGCGGTTATGATTGTAATCGGTAGTAATACTGCGATAAAACTCCATCCACACAGCGGTTGACGAGCGATTGTAGCACCTTCGCGAACAGACCTTTCAGAGTGATGCGCACGAGCGAATAGATCGCTTATCGCAAACATGAGGAGACTTACCAAAGCAACTACAAATACAAGTGCGTATCCGACGGTATTTTCATGAAGATCGGTCAGGAGATTGAAGATCTGAACCGGTAACACCGCTCGATATTCAAAGAGCAGAGGAGTACCAAGGTCGGTAAAGCTTGCAACAAAGGTGAGAGTAGCACTACTTATAATACTCGGTAATGCAAGGGGTAGTGTTACACGAAAAAGACGAGCGAGCGGAGTCGCGCCCACACTTCGCGCAGCCTCGTGGAGACTTGCAGGCTGCTGCTCAAATGAGCTTAAGAGCTGCGCAACGACCACAGGATAGAGATGAAGAACCTGAAGTATTCCGACTGCGAACGCACTGCCAGTAGGTAGCCAATCGATAGGCTCAGAAATAATTCCGCTACCTAAAAGTAGAAGATTTACACTGCCAAAACGACCTAGTATTTGTCGAAGGCCGATAACTCCGATAAACGGCGGCAATAAGAGTGGAACCGCCAGAAGAAGAAGGATGATACGCCGCCCGGCAAATTGCCGATGAGCAAGAAGGAGAGCAATCGGGATAGCAATTATCGTTGCGACAAGAGATACACCAAATGCAAGAGAGAGCGAGTTGCGAGTTATACGGATAAGTAGGGGGTCTTGGCTAAGCGCAAAAAGAGGAGAAAGCGAAATCCTACCCTCGACGATAAAGGCATTTTTACCTATCGCTAAGAGGGGATACACCAGAAACAGCCCGAGAATAATCCATATGAAAACTGCAAAAGCCACTGAATAAAGTGAGGGTGCGCGAGGGTTACGCATCATAATTGCTTGCTCGATTCATCCGAATGTGTGTTTCCCAGCCGCGCTATCGTGCGAGGATCGTATCCTACAGTTATGGAATCACCAATCGAGAGTCCGTTGCATCGATATGATGGTAGGAGCGCAGTCAGCGAGTGAGAGGAGGAGATGCGTATGACGAGTCGAGTAGCTGGGCCCGTAAATACGATCTTCTCAATAGTGCCGGTTATCCCGAATTCATCATCTGCAGGATAGCTTAAATAAGATGGTCGAATTGCGATCCGTATTGGCTCACCAGCAGCATCAACCCCTAAAGCACCAAACTGTTCGGGAAGCTCTATTGTAGTTTCTGAAAAATAACAACCAATACCTTTTGTCGTTTTTACGACTATACCGTCGAAAATATTTACCTCTCCCAAAAATCGAGCAACAAACTCCGATTGAGGCTGATGGAATAAAACCTCTGGTCTACCCGATTGAACAATCCGACCTTTATTCAGAATGGCGATCTCATCAGCCATAGATAGAGCTTCTTCGGTATCGTGTGTTACGTAGATCATCGTTGTCGGCACGCTTCGGTGCAACTCAACAAGCTGCTCCCGTATCTCGTATCGCAGGTGAGGGTCGAGATTCGACAGTGGTTCATCAAATAACAAAACAGCAGGTTTTAGCGCGAGTGCTCGAGCAAGGGCGACTCGCTGTTGTTGACCTCCCGAGAGTTCACTCGGAAGCCGCTTGGAGAGCGGGCCAAGCTGAGTTAGTGAAAGGACCTCTTGAATTCGATCAGTAATCGCCCTTTTCTCCATACGCCGTTGAGTTAGACCAAATCGAATATTCTCTTCGACGGTCATGTGTGGCCATAGCGCGTATTGCTGAAACACGATCCCAACGTTTCTTTTCTCAATAGGGATTGTGCTTACATCGCTATTGTCGAACCAGATTTCACCCTTCGATGGAACATCAAGCCCACTGATGAGCCTCAAAAGAGTTGTTTTTCCACATCCTGAGGGCCCGAGAAGAAAAAAAAGGGAGCCGCTAGGGATTGAAACCGTAACACTATCGACCGCCGCAGTGTTGCCGAAAAAGCGGGAGACGTGTTGCAGAGAGATCGTTGTCATCGATTTGGTGGTGCTAGAAAAAGGGAGGTAGCGCGTGTTGAAGGGTAGTGTGTGAGGCCGGATAACTTTGGCCCAATCGAACGATGCGGAAATGTTGGTGATATATAGGTTCGCCGATTATGACCTAACTCGATTGCCATTTGGGTTAGATTGTCAATCGTATTTCGCCGTCCCCTGAAACCTCTTCTCAACTGTACGTCCTCAACTGCATGGCTTCAGCTGTATAATCCAACGATCATGAAATAAAGACTATATACGATCTACGGAACTATCTGCACTGACTACCTACACTGATTACGTTTTGGCAACGCTTACCATATCGAATTAACCTTTCAATGATATTAACCTTTGGAGCACGATCAAACTTGGAACATTATGGTGGCCCCAGCAGGACTTGAACCCGCGACCTACCGGTTATGAGCCGGCTGCTCTAACCAACTGAGCTACAGGGCCACTAAGCGTTACTTTGCCATCAAATGAGGTGTCGGTCTAGACCTGGCGCGACAGTTGGTTCCAAAAATCTTAATTCGGACCGATATCTCCTCCGCAATCATAGTCGCCTATCATCGAGAGTCGCTTACCTTTTCTATTCAAACGCCCCTCCGCCATGGTAGAGTGGCGACCTTCGGGTCGCTCAGGACCCAGCGCCAAACCCTGAGCTTGCGGGGCAGATAAGAAAAGGATTCATCATGACGGAACAGTACGATCATCGAGCAGTTGAGCTCCATTGGCAATCGGTTTGGGAAAAAGACGGTAGCAACAAGACCACATACGACCCCACCCGTCCCAAGTGGTACGCCCTTACGATGTTGCCCTATCCATCAGGTGATCTTCATGCGGGACATTGGTACGCAATGACTCCCTCTGATGCCGCAGCGCGATTTCGCCGAATGCAGGGATATAATACCTTTTTCCCCGTCGGCTTTGATGCTTTCGGACTTCCCGCCGAGAATGCAGCGATTAAACATAACCTTCATCCAAAACAGTGGACCTATCAAAATATTGACCGGATGCGGAAGCAGCTCCAGCAGATGGGAGCAATGTGGGCGTGGGACCACGAGGTCATAACTTGCGATCCCGATTACTACAAATGGACTCAGTGGTTCTTTCTTCGTTTATATGAGGCTGGGCTGGCTTATCGTGAATTCGCCCCCGTTGATTGGTGTCCGAGCTGTAATACGACTCTAGCTCGGGAACAGGTGGTGGGGCTCGAGCGGATCTGCGAGCGATGTGATAGCCCTGTCATAAAAAAAGAGCTCAATCAGTGGAAGTTTCGCATTACTCAATACGCTGAGGAGCTTTTGAATGAGCTACCTGCGCTAGATTGGCCCGAACGGGTCAAGGTGATGCAGACAAATTGGATCGGGCGGAGTGAGGGTGCGGAGATTGTATTCCCAATCTCGAATACTGAGGGAGCCGGGGAGGGAATACGGGTATTCACCACTCGACCGGATACATTATGGGGAGCGACTTTTTTGGTGCTTGCTCCTGAGCACCCTCTCGTGGCGACGATTACCCCTCCCTCTCACTACACCGCCGTTGCGGGCTACACCGAAGCTGCTGGTCGGCTCGATGAACGAACGCGAACCGCAACCGATAAGGAAAAAACAGGGGTTTTTACCGGAGCATACGCAAAAAATCCCGCAACAGGTGAACTGATCCCAATATGGATAGCAGACTACGTTTTAATGGGGTATGGCACCGGCGCGATAATGGCGGTTCCTGGCCACGATGAACGAGACTATGCATTCGCCAAAACTTACAGCTTGCCGATTGTTCGGGTCATTGAGCCACCCGAAGAAATAACCGACAGAGAGGCCGTTTATAGCTCAAAGACCGAAGGAACCCTCATTCAGAGCGGTAAGTTCTCAGGTATCCCGGTAGCAGAGGCTATTCCGCAAATATGTCGATGGATAGAGGAGCAGGGAATCGGGAAGCGAACGATCACCTATCGATTGCGCGATTGGTTGATAAGTCGCCAACGGATGTGGGGCACACCAATTCCGATGGTGCACTGTTCAGAGTGCGGCGATGTGCCGATCCCTTACGAGCAATTGCCGGTAACGCTACCTGACGATGCCTCATTTAAGCCGACCGGTGAAAGTCCTCTCAAATATCATCCGACATTTCGAAAAGTCGCCTGCCCAAAATGCGGCGGTGATGCTGAACGAGAAACCGATACGATGGATACCTTTGTGTGCTCGAGCTGGTATCAGTACGGCTATATCTCCCCCTATTGGAAGCGTGGTGAGTCCATAACGAGAGATGATACACCGTGGAATCCAGAGTCGTTTGCTTATTGGGCTCCTGTCGATCAGTACACGGGGGGAATAGAGCATGCCACGATGCATCTTCTCTACACCCGATTTTTCTCCAAGGCACTTCGCGATCTTGGGCTTTTCTCTTTTTCTGAACCGATGACGAGGCTCGTAAATCAGGGGATGGTGCTCGGGCCAGATAATGAGAAGATGTCAAAGAGTCGGGGTAATGTTGTTAATCCTGATGACTATGTACGTGACTACGGCGCTGATACGGTGCGCGGCTATCTTATGTTTCTCGGTCCGTGGGAGCAGGGAGGGCCGTGGGATCCAAGCGCGATAGAGGGTGTTTCGCGATTCCTTAATCGGGTCTGGCGGTTGATGCTCGATGCGGGATCATCTGCTGAACAGGGACCATCAGACACCCTGATCGAGCGGCGCGTTCACCAGCTTATAATTCGTGCGACCGAGGGTCTTGAGGAGTTTCGATTCAATACCGTTATCGCGGCCTACATGGAGTTCTCGAACCTTCTTAGTCGCGAGCGCTCTGCGGTAGGGCACGATGTGTGGCAGTTTGCTTGTCGCACGTTGCTCATCCTCATGGCGCCGATATTTCCACATATAACAGAAGAATTGTGGCATCGACGGGGAGAGACGGGAAGCATTCATGTCGCGCGATGGCCCGAATCAGATCGTGACAAGGCGCGCGAGCAGAGTGTTACAATAGTTATTCAGGTAAATGGAAAGCTTCGGGGGGATATATCTGCTGCTCCTGGAACTCCGCGAGAGATGTTGGAGGCTACCGTCCGCAGCCATCCCGCTGTTGCTCGATGGTGTGAAGGAAAGGAGATACGAAAAGTGATAGTGGTGCCAGATAAACTGGTAAATGTAGTGGTTTAAATAGTTGGCCCTGAAAAACTCCTCCATGGGTTTTTCAGGGAGCACTAAATGCGCTACTCGTGACGGTTCCATGAATTCTGAAAAACGGTCGATCGATTCTGATAATTTACCAGAGAATACTCTCGAGGATCCGCTCGTCTTGCAAAGCTCGAGCAGAGAGGAATCGGGAGATTTGTCGACCGTGCTATCTTCTGAACAGCACCACGAACATGGAGAGTGTCGACAGAGACGCCTGCGAAAAAAGAGTAATCCAGTATATTGCGCGCTCTGTCATCGAAGAGTGACTACAGCTGAGATTTCGCCTGGCTCGCTGCACGGAGCGGCCTTCACCGATTTTATTCAATCCGAAGTGCCCTCCTGGAGCGCAGAGCAGCCGATCTGTCATCGATGCCTGAATCGGTTTCGTGCTCATTTTATAGCGCACATTATTACCCAACAAAAAGGTGAGCTCACTCAGCTTGAAAAGGAGGTAATATCGAGCCTTGAGCAACAAGCGTTGATCTCGGAAAATATAAACACGCAATTCGACGAGTCTTTGACCAGAGGTCAGAAACTTGCCGATCGACTGGCGACTTTTGGTGGAAGCTGGTCTTTTATTCTCACATTTTTAGGATTAATCACCATCTGGATTTTGCTCAACTCTCTGACAGCAGGAGAATCAAAATTCGATCCATATCCCTTCATTTTACTCAATCTTTGCCTTTCCTGTATCGCAGCCCTTCAGGCTCCAGTCATCATGATGAGCCAGAATCGGCAAGAAGCAAAAGATCGATTCCGCTCCGAGCAGGACTATCTTGTCAATCTTAAAGCAGAGCTAGAAATTCGAAATCTATCCCGCAAACTTGATCAACTAATATCTCATCAGTGGGAGCGTCTACTTGAGATTCAGACAATCCAAACTGAGCTACTCGAAGAGCTTTTTTCGGTCCAGCGAAAGATCGCAAATGGAAAACGGGGAGAGAGGGTGGGGAAGGGAGAGCGGGAAGAGAGAGGGTGATTTTAAGGCGTATGGAAGGGTGGATACGCCGGAACTTTAGGCTGGCGGATTTTGGATATGGGACGCTAGGACCGCCGAGCAGTGGAAGGTCTGATTGACAAAGATGTCTCGAGCAGTTTCCTAACCGTTTGGTCTGAATTGAGTGCCCCTGTCCTTGCAAGTAGAATCTCTACTTTTCCGAAAGTCTTATTTTTATCAACCTGAAAATTGAACAAACCATCTAACTGTTGTCGTAGCTTCTCTGCGTCGTCTGCGCCTACCCCCCTGTTTTTTTATTAACTACCAATGAACCTCTTTTGAAAAAAAAACCACAAAAAATAAAAGCTGAACATGAGCACCTATAAATATAAGTCAGATCGCTCGCTTTGATATCACAATCCCAATAGAGGGAACACCAGCGCATTTTAAGAACACGGATGGTCCACGCACCTTTTTGTCGACCATTTAAAACCGCTCTTCTATTCAACTATGCCCCTAATCATCCCCCCCCCCGGCGGTCACACACCGCAATAACACCTTTTAAAACTCTGGTAATCATGTCAGACAGCTTGTGTGGGGTGCAACCCCCCCCGCCCCGAGGATCCTTCATCTTAAACACCATACGCCCAACAATCTCTATCGCATTGGCTCCAGACACCGCTTCATCTCTCACTAAGAAATCAGTCATAAGCCTTAGCCTATTTCACTTTAAAGCAAAACTTTGAGTGCTGAACCGCATTTTCTGGGGTATCGAGGAGTTAAAACATTTGATTATATTTCCAGAATTTGCCAGACTAAAAGGACGAGCGTCGGGTCTAGGTCGATCTCTGTTACCATAGGATGGTACCAAGCGAATTGGCGAGCGAAGGGTTGTGAAGAGCCATAGGGCTTTGGATGTGTAGAGAAG
>Ga0114972_10000588_pt1 | contig 26991 bp, 19 predicted proteins | sample M_140807_EF_Meta_FD_87354 | JGI IMG/M metagenome (GOLD analysis project Ga0114972, IMG submission 87354) | Freshwater microbial communities from Lake Montjoie, Canada to study carbon cycling - M_140807_EF_MetaG | ecosystem: Environmental > Aquatic > Freshwater > Lake | place: Lake Montjoie...
ACTCTCGACTGAAGCGGCTCCTCGCTGATGCGGAACTCGACAAGGCGATTCTTCGAGAGGCTGCATCGGGAAACTTCTGAGCCTGGCGAAGCGGCGGCGAGCGGTCGAGCACGTCAGAGGTGTTCTTGGCCGTGATCGACTTAGCGAACGCCGGGCATGTCGAGTGCTGGGGCAACATCGGAACACGCAGCGTCGGCAACGCCACGTTCCAGATGATGAGCCCCGTCTTGTGACGCGGATCGTATGGCTGGCCTGCGAGTATGGCCGCTATGGATACCGCAGAATTACGGGCCTATTGCACTGGGAGGGATGGCGGGTGAACCACAAGCGAGTGGAACGGATCTGGCGGGAGGAGGGGCTGAAGGTGCCTAAAACGCAGCCCAAGCGAAGGCGGCTGTGGCTGAATGATGGGTCGTGCATCCGCTTGCGGCCGACGCATCGCAATCATGTGTGGAGCTACGACTTCGTGGCCGACCGCACCTCGGATGGTCGCCCGATCCGGATGCTCACAATCGTGGACGAGTTCACCCGGGAATGCCTGGCGATCGATGTTGCCAAGAGGCTCACGAGCGAGGACGTTCTCGAACGGCTGAGCGACCTGTTCGTCCACAGGGGTGTACCGGAACACATCCGCAGCGACAACGGGAGCGAGTTCACCGCCAAGTGTGTCCGGGAGTGGCTGGGGCGAGTTGGCGTGAAGACGTTATTCATCGAGCCGGGTTCACCGTGAGAGAACGGCTATGTGGAAAGCTTCAACGGGAAGCTCCAGGACGAGCTGCTGGCACGCGAAGCGTTCGACACGCTGCTCGAGGCAAAGGTGCTCATCGAGCGGTGGCGGCTGCACTACAACACGATCCGGCCACACAGTGCCTTGGGATACCGGCCCCCGGCTCCTGAGGCGCGGCAGCCCTGTGCGGTTACTACGGCTGCGCCTCCGCAACCGCACAGGGCTGGTCTGTTGGAGGGCAAAACCCTAACTTAGATTCTGGCGTCATTCATGGGGCAGGTCACCAGTTGTGTCCCGCAGAGGTTTTCCGGCCTCTTTTCGCGAGAGTTTGTTGAGCTTTGTTTTCTCGGCCTTCAGTTCCTGCACCAGCCTGCGAACCTCAGTCCTGTCGTCTTCCTTCGCGGCGGCGGACTTTCGCGATTCGAGGTCGGCTATCCTGTCCCGTACTGACTCGATGGTGCCCTCATTCGCCGACGCGACGGGCTTCTCGGTGGACGCTTGCTGCACCCCGAGCATCGCGTCGAACTGACTTCTCCACTTTTGAGTCTCGGCAGTCTCTTTTCCCTTCGACCGGTAGTACGCTGACCCCAGCGTGCCGAGATCGCTGGGCATGCAGAATGCGGCCGATACATTCCGTTCGTTGCAGTCCTTCATCATCGATAAGATAGCCTTCTGATCCTTATCCAGACCGTCTACCATCATTTTGAATGATGCATACGAAGTGCCAGCAAGCCAGTGGTCGCGGTGGAAAGCCGGGTCATCCTTGAATCGAAGCAGTTCGCGGTAGAGATGGCGCATGGTGTCGTAGGCTTCCTCTCCCTTCGGTGGTGGAGTCCACCCTTCCGCAAACGCTGGTGCGGACAGTACGGCGATCAGTAGCGCGGCGACAATAGCGTGCATCTTATAAAACTTCTGGGGGGTACCGTACCCCAAGTTATGGTGGATACAACGGCAGCATTCAAGCGGCCTGTGGTCTGACGGGCTGGCCGTCAGCCGCTTCGTCTGCTTCGAGGGGCGGGCAACTCTACTGCCAGCCGCCGCGCGGCCTGCCGCAGCGTTGCGAGCAACCGGTCGAGTTTCCGCAGCGCACGCTGCTCGCGGGCCTGGTCGGCCTCAGTGATCGGCTTGGCGAACTTCGCTCGTTTCATGGGTCTGCCTCCTGCGGGCATCATCGAGGCCCCCCGCCACGGATTCCAGATGCGAATCCTGCCACCACCATTCGTGGGCCGGTCATGGTCGGCCCCGACCGTCTTCCGAGAGAACCGCCCCGCTCGGTCGATTACACGCTGAAAATCACCAGCAAACGCCACCCTGCGCCAAGGTATTGACCCCCTTGGGCGAGGCATCATAGGCTGCCGCAGAATCTTTCGTTCATCAGAGGTCGCATTTAATGATTCTGCTGCATCTCCTTGCAGGAAATCCGTTGCGGTTTCTTGTGGCTTTCTTGGTGTTCGTAGGTGCAGGCCGGGCGATTGCTCAGCCCTACTCGTACGAGGGCACGACTTCCGTCAATGAATATGGCGAAACAGCTTACGGCTTCGGCTGCGATTACCATGATGATGGCCAGGGTCTAACGATCCGAACGGGCAATACCCAAGTCGAGAAGCGCAGCAACGGCAGATGGACTCGCTTTACGCGAGATGGAAATTGGGAATACCGTCAACACAACACCGGCGTTGAAGAATACTGGTTTTATGACGATGTCAATCAGGTTCAGAAGTTCGATATCCGAGATCCCAACTCGGGTGCCCGCACTATCGGCGTGAATCCCTATCCGACAAATCCGTATGGAACAAGCTGGAAAAGGCGGGTTCCTAGTTTTTGAGAGTCGATTTCCTTGTCGTTCCATACCTATAGGGACGTTTCGGGCAACTATTGGTTGTTGCAGAGCATGGGAAATCCCCAATTGAGTTGCGGCAGATCAATTGCTCCGAGAAGCTGATACCATTTTCGCCCGGCCAACGTGATCTTTCCCGAGCCCCTTCAGGCGGTGACGTAGTCTTAACTATCATGACAAGGTCATTCTTAGTTAATCAGTTTCCTGAGCGGCCGAGGGGATAGGTAAAGAATGGACACTACTGAAGGGGCCAAGAGGAGTTTTCCCTAGATGTCTCCTTAGCCCGATGAAAGCGATGCGCTGTGCTGCACTGATCACACACTCGTAGCATCACTTTCGATTGCCGAGATGACTACTTCTCCATCGTTCGAAAGCACGATGGTCTGCCCTTTGGATATCTGAGCAACTTACAAAGTTCAAAATCACCGTCGATGGGCTAGACCCAATCGCTGCGTCCTCTCAGTGAAGGCAGTCGTACCCAGCAAACCAGATGAACAGGAAAACAAGTAAATATGTCAGCCTCTTGGTTTGTGCGGGGAAACGGCAAGGTTTATGGCCCCCTAGATTCCAACAAGCTCAAGCAACTTGCGGTAGCCGGCAAGATTGATCAGACGACAGAGGTCGCGAAACAGCAGAATGGACCGTGGGTTCCCGCAGGCCGGATTAAGGGGTTATTCGTGCAACCGCCGATCCCCGTATCCCCCACTCCATCTACGCCTGCCGCCAAAACGCCAGTTGCAGCAGTGCCGGCTTCAACGGCATTGGCATCGGCTGCACCCGCTGCTGCCCCGCCGGTCGCAAGGAAACGCAGCGGATACGTCGACTCCAACCTCTTGCCGAATGAGCAGGTGGTCTACCGAGGCCACCTTCACTGGTTCTACTTTCTCCGGCCACTCCTATGGTTTGCGTTTGCGTTTTTCGTGTTTCGAACCGGAGCTACAATGAATGCGAGTGAGAGAGAAGCCGGGCTTGGAGCCATCGTCTTCGGCGTACTCATTGTAATTGTTGGAATCCTGAGCGCCATCGGGCATACCATTACCTACAAGACTTCCGAGTTTGCGGTCACCAATCGGCGAGTGATCATGAAGCAGGGCTTCATTCGTCGAAAAACCATGGAGCTTATGCTCGGTAAGGTCGACTCTCTGGCCGTGAATCAGGGCATCCTCGGGCGTATTTTTGGGTTCGGCACTGTTCGGGTCACAGTGGCGACTGAGAAGCAGGATTTTGTGTTTCTGGCGAACCCCTTCGAGTTTCGCCGACAGGTCCAGACCCATACGCCGACTTAGTATGTGGTGGCAAAGCAGTTTCTAATCCACAGTCTGGCGGGCCATGCGAGCAATAATAATCTTACGATCGCACTCATTAGATCGTGTGGCCATGTCAAATGCTGTGCTTGCCGCCCACCCCAGAAAAAACGCTTTTTCACCTGCAATTCTGGACAAATGGACAAAGTCAGAATAGAGCACCTTAGTCCCAGCGGCGAGATAGCTTGAATTTGCCATGCCGACTGAAGAAGAATTCGGCACAACTGTATCAATTTCAGGCAGGTGGCCCCCCCCCTCCCTCGTGTTAGGGACATAAATTCTATGGCGATATTTGCTCGGCTTGTCTGCTTGCTATTCGCAATCGGATTTTCGGCAGGTCTAGCAGGCGCATCTGCGGCCGTCACAAATCCCTATTGGAAAGAGGGACCTTATGTGGGCGCCGCTGTTGGCGCGATTGTTGGAATCTTTATTGGGCGCAGTCTCGGGATCATGATTGCCGGTAAACCGCCGAAAGACTGATCGCCGATTTCGTCTTTTCGTCCGAATTCGTCCGAACTGGTGGTCGGCAAAAGTCGGCGGTCGAATTTCGGAGTCTTTCTCGAGAGAAAACCTATTTCGGCTTCAACAGATGGATTTATGCCATTTCATTTCCGTCCCCGCCGGGAAAAAGTTTTTCGATCGGTGGGAGCACGTTCAGGTCCTCGCCATCCCTGCCGGCCTGCTTCCAGGCTTTCGGTGGACGCCCGCGTCCGGGGCGTCGAACGCCTGCACGCCAATGATCATCGCCCGCCTGTTGCGGACGACGGCCATCATTCCTTCGCGTGGGCTGGGGTTGGACATGGGCTACCTGAAGGGGCGCAATACAAGCAGATTACCAGTCCGCCCCACTCGTCGGGAGGGTTATACTACTGCCGTTTGTCTGAGTGTCTTGCTTGCTGGCGGCTGAGTGCGGCCGTCGCCGTTACGACCAGGAAGCCGAACGGAAATATTTTCGATGCAAGACGACGGGCTGAGCCTTGGTGGTGAAGCGACATTTGCAGGACGTGCCAAGCGGCCGCGGGCGGACGCGAGCCTCGGCGACGAACGGACGCTCGGCGGCGGCGACGCCGCCGCCATTGACACGGTCTTCGACGACATCGAGGTCGTCGATCTCGCGGCCCGCTACAAGACCGAGGGCACGCTCGGTCGCGGCGGGATGGGGGAGGTGCTGCTCGCCCTCGACACCCGCCTTGAGCGGAAAGTGGCGATCAAGCGGATCCTGGGCGAGGCGGCCCGCAGCAAGACGGCCGTGAGCCGGTTCTTGACCGAGGCCAAGGCGATCGCGGCCCTGAACCACCCCAACGTCGTCCAGATCTACGACTACGGCCGCGCAGCCGACGGGCCGTTCCTGATCATGGAATACGTGGATGGCAGCAGCCTTCTCGACCGCTGCCGTGATGGTGCGTTGCCGCTGGAGAATGCCGTCGATCTCGCCTGCCAGCTCTGCGACGGTCTCGCCAAAGCCCACGACCTCGGGATCGTCCACCGCGACATCAAGCCGGCAAATGTCCTGCTGACAAAGGACGGCCTGCCGAAACTGACGGATTTTGGGCTCGCCAAGGCCGAGGCAGCGGATCACCAGATGACGATGACCGGGGCCGTGCTCGGCACGCCCGACTTCATGCCGCCGGAGCAGCGGAAGGACGCCGCTCTCGTTGACCATCGCAGCGACCTCTGGAGCCTGGCGGCCACGCTCTACCAGATGGTCACTGGTCGCAGCCCCAAGATCATCCGTTTCGACTTGCTGCCCGCCGGCCTGACGAGCGTGCTCGGCAAGGCACTCGAGGACGGAAAGGACGAGCGCTACCAGTCGGCACGAGAGTTTCGCGACGCGCTCAAAACGAGTCTCGTCGCTTCGGCCCCGGCGGCTGCGGAACTCGGCGAAGGGCAGTGTCCCGCGTGTGGCGTGAAGAACGACTCGAGCCGGCGATTCTGCCGCGGGTGCGGCGAGGCGCTGGAGGCCCCCTGCCTGTCGTGCTCGAAGCCCATGCCGATGTGGGAACACATCTGCGGCCAGTGTGGCACGAAGCAGGCGCCGCTCCTCGAGGACCGCCGCGGCGAAATGGCGGCCCGGCAGGCGGAGGCCGAGGGGCTGCTTAAGGACTACGACTTCGACCAAGCCGAGCGGCTTACCGTCGCGCTCCGCGACGAGTCGGATCCTCGGCTCAAACATCTACAGCCCTGGGCGATCACCTTTCTGCCCCAAGTCGAAAAGGCCCGCAAGGAGCAGGTCGAGCGCGCTGATGCGTTGCTTCGTGAGGCCCTGAGGCACGAGCAAGCATTCGATTATCAGTCGGGCCTTCACTCGCTCGCGCAGATTCCCGAAATCTTGCGGACGAGTGTGGTAGGTGGTGACGGAGATAGTCCCGCGCAGGTTCTGGATCGGCTGTCGGGAAAGCAGTCTCATTGCATCTCGCTCGAAAAGAAGATCAAAGCTGCAATCGCAAGTCGCCAATTCGGCGGCCTGCTACCAGACGTCGACACGTTTCTCAAGCTTCGGCCGGATCGGCAGGACTTGTCGAAATTGAAATCGCAGTTGCTCGAGCGCGACCACAAGCTCAAGCAGCAGCGAGACCAACTTTTTTCAGAGGCTAGCAAGCTCTACGAAATGCAGGACTACGGCGGAGCGATTTCCGCTCTCAAAAAGGTTGATGCGTCTGTCGGTACACCCGAGGTGGAGTTCCTTTTGTGGCAGGCCGAATCTGCTCATGGCTGCGTTGCGGAACTCTTGTCGACGGTCAAGGCAGCGTTGGCTCAGAAGCGGTACGACGGTCTTCTTGCAACTGTGAATGACTTGTTGGAACTCAAGGCGGGCGACGAGGAAGTAGGCAAACTGCGGCAGTCGCTGCTTGAGCGCGACCAAAAAATCCGCTCAGAGGTAGACGGCGTTGTAAAGCATGCGACGACGCTATGGCGAAAATGCCGCTTCGCAGAAGCAACGGCTGCGCTCGAAAAGATTCCTTCACAGCGACGGACCCAAGAAGTGGCGCGTTTGCTGGACTCCTGCGCGGACATGGAGCAGGCGAGGCGGGCGGTGTTCGCGGCAGTCGCCCAGAGCGACGCGCCGGCTTTTTCTTTCGAGGCGATCGATGCGGCCTCGGGAAAAGAAATTCGAGGCAGCGTCGTCGCTGACAACGAGACTGACGCCAAGGCGCAGATTGTCGCGATGGGGTACATGATGACACGACTGAAGCCCCGCAAGGCCGGAGAGTCGGTCGACGAGGGGCGTATCGTGCCAGCCCTTGAAAAATACCGTTCGCTCCTCGACTTGGCGAATCTCGAGGATCCGAAGTTTCGGGCGGTCGTGCGCCCGGTCGAAGAGGCGATCGCCAATCAACGTCAGGCCGTACAGGAGGCAGATTCCCGGGCGCGACAGCGTAAGGCTATGCGGGCGACTGTGACGAACGCGATTGTGCTGGTCGCCGTGACGGCAGGCTGTGCATGGGCGGTCGCTATTTTCGCCCGGGAGCGATTTGATGCGACCAGTGACGCTGTCATTTTGAAATGGCTGCCGATAGCGGCGTTGGCCTGCGCCTGGCTGTGGTTTGTCCGAAGGCAATTACGGCGACGACCAAAGCGGGGTTGAACGTGGATCCGCTGTCGCGGCAGCACTCCCCTGACAGACGTCGGCGGAGCCGTGTGGCGTGTGTCCGATTGGGGTTTCGCCGCTCCTCCTTTCGGCACAACACGCTACCTGTTCCCCAAGTCCTTCATGCGCCGTGGTGCGAAAACCAGGAGGAAGTCAATGGCAGCATTGGTGTTGGAGCCGGTGGAATAGTGCGGTTCGGCGTGCTCAGCCCTTGCACGCACTGAGGTGGGGGCCAAGGTCACGGGACGGGATGCTTTTGCCGCACCGTGAACACACCACGGTGCTTGGGGTTCCGCGATGAGCAGAAGCGTATGACTCGTAGGAGGATCGCGCTCCTCTCTTCGAAGCCTCTGAGCGCCGCCTCGCCTGTTCCTGCGATATAGCGTTCTTATGTTCTCGGACCAATCGACCAAGATGCGCCGGCAAGTGGCCAATTTTACGAAGATATTCGACAACCGGCATCATCGCGCCCATTTTCCGAACGTAGTCAGCCGGTTTCTTCTCAATGCGATCGACTAACTGTTGCAGTAGGGCAGCGATCTTGCCATGGCGCGGGTTTATCTCCAGGCAACGAACAGTCTGATTGGCCAGCGAGACGACCTCTTCAGCTGTGATGGTGCCGTCGGCTTTCGCAGAAGCCAAGAGGCGGGTGAGCTGGTCCTCGTGCCAAGCAGCTCCTTTCACGAGCTCCTTGAACTTTATCTGATCGGGTGCGAGCCCCGCACCGTACGCCGCTATTTGCTCCATTGCGGCTTTGGCGTCACCAGCTTCAAAGAGACGCTGTGCGGCGGCAAATGCGTTGTTTTTTTGGTCTCGAAGCTTCTCCTCTCGCTCCTTTAGCTGAGCCACGATTTTGCGGAGGTCAGCGCGGTCGCCCCGCAGCGTGAGAGCACGAGTTGCCAGCTTCAGGAGACCATCCAGATCGCGGGCTGCGATGCGGACTTTAATTGTCTCGAGAAGCTGCTTGGATTCGTCGGCCTGTGAGCGCAGTTTTTGAAGGAGCGTAGCTACGTGGCCCCTATGCTGTTGTTCGGGCAATGATTCGAGGGCCTGGATCGCCGCAGCGTAGTCGTAGGCAGCTTGATGTGTTCGGGCTTCACCGACGCGGGCAGCCACGAGTTCGTCGGCGGCTTCTTTCTCTGCCGCAACACGGTCTCTGAATGCACGGCCCCACTCTTGGAAGTCACCGAAGCGAATGTCGGCGATCTGCGATAGCGAATCTGCAATTGCCGCAGCCGTAGCGAAGTCGAAGTTCGCGAGGTCACTCTCCGCCGCCTCCTGGCTTGCAGTGAGCCCGTTCGCTTTGGCAGACACTAGGTCAGGCTGCTTTGCGCCGCACTCCGGGCAAACCTTATCCCACACAGGCATTTCGTGGCCACACTTTTCCGCCAAGCAGGGCACTCGCAGCGAAGCAGCGCATTCAGGGTTACGGCAAAACTTGCGGTGAGCTTCGTTCGGTTCGTGGCAGCGCGGACATTCGCCCGCGGCAAGCTCCGCAGCGGCAGCCGCTTGGCGGCGGGCTGGCTTCTCTGTGGCTGATCGAATTGCTGCGCGGAAGTCGGCCGCTGACTGGTACCGATCGTCTTTTTCATCCTCGAGGGCTTTGGCCAGGACTGACTGCAGCGCTTGCGGAGCTTCGTGCAGCCGCACGATCTTCGGATTTCGACCGGTGAGCATCTGATAGAAAGTGGCAGCAAGACTCCAAAGGTCGCTGCGATGATCCACCAGCGCAGCATTGCGACGCTGCTCTGGCGGCATGAAGTCGGGGGTGCCCATGACAGCCCCCGTCATAGTCATGCCATGGTCGGCCGCTTCGGCCTTGGCGAGGCCAAAGTCCGTGAGCTTCGGTGCGCCGGCGCGATTGAGAAGGATATTGGCCGGCTTTATGTCGCGATGGACGATTCCTTGGTCGTGAGCCGTTGCCAAGCCTTCGCACACCTGACAGATCACGTCGACGGCTCGCTCCAGCGGCATGGCGCCCGACTTGCAAACATCTGCAAGGCTGCCGCCGTCCACGAGTTCCATGATCAGAAACGGACCGTCCTTCGCTCGGCCGTAGTCATAGATCTGAATGATGTTTGGGTGATTCAGTGCCGCGATCGCCTTGGCCTCCGTGAGAAACCGGGTGATCGCTGTCTTGCTGCGGGCCGCCTCGCCGAGGATGCGTTTAATGGCGACCTTGCGGCCAAGCCGTGTGTCGGTGGCAAGCAGAACCGCGCCCATTCCGCCTTGGCCGAGCGTGCCCTCGACCTTGTAACGGGACTCGAGATCCACGACCTCAATGTCGTCGATTACTGTTTCCTGCGTGGCGTGGTCGCCGCCGATCGTCCGTTCGCCGCCGAGGCTGACCTCCGCTTGCCGTGCGCGCTTCGCTTGCCCCGCGAAGGTGGCTTCGTCGCTCAGGCTCTGGAATTCATCCGTTCCCACTGCACGACATCCCGAAAAAAGTAGATGAAAATAACCCTCAATCCCGCCCATACGCCGGGACAGCGATTAGCAATCGGGCCATTGCTGTCGCGGCAGGTCCGGTAGGCCGTTCGCGCCAGATCGGCACGTGTGCGGCCCCCTGCTAATGGAGGAGGAGACCCGTTATACTCGAATTCGTGGCTTGGTAACCCGGGGTCATGCGGTGCTCTGCCTTGAGGCCGCCGCCCAGCAAGCCGACCGCCCGACGCAGGAGACCAGCAGGATGGCAGATGCTCCCAAGAATCAGCGATGGGGAACCCCGGTCGAGATCTTCGCCAGGAAACTGTCGCTCGAAGACAACGACATCCCGAGGGGGTGGTTGAAGAACAGCATCATCATCGAGCCGGGCACACGAGCCTGCGCTGTGGTGGATGGTCGCTTCATTGGCGAGATCCCAGCCGGTGAATTCACGTTTCATGACATCCGTGACAAGCTGCAGTTCTGGCGGCAGGGGACGGCCACGATCGTTCTGACGCGTTCCGACGTGGTCCGATTGCCCGTCGAGTGCAGCGGCTTCATCAGCGCCGACGACGTGCCGATCGAATTGCGGCTCGATATCGGCGTCCAGATTCATGATCCCGCGGTGTTCATGAAGAACATGATGGGGCCGCGAAAGGAATATCCCGTCCACGAACTGGCCGCCCGACTCACTCCCGCCGTCAAGCAGGAGGCCTGGGTCGCGACGGCTCGGCTCAAGGCACACGAACTGCGGGGCCCGGCCATCGCAGCGAAGGTGGCACAGCAAGTCGTCGATGCCTTGGCTCCTTCGTTTCGTCGCTACGGCCTCAACGTGTTCGGCATGGAAGGTCTCGCCATGCAGCCCGCGGGCATGGACAAGCACTGGGAGCGAGTCAAGGAGAACAACGTCGAAGTCGCCGGGGAACGGCTCACGAATCAGCGGATGGGAGACGATGTTGGCATCCTTACGGATCGAATCGGGCTTCGCGAGAAGCTTCGCGACGTCGCAATCTCGGACCAATTCGATCAGGCGAGGAGCGAGGAAGAACTCAAGACACTCATCGCTCAGGTAGATAAGGCGCGGCTGCTCCGCAAGGAGGAGATGGATCAGCTTTTCGAGGGCTTTGAGCAGCGCAAAGACGATCGCGAGGCGCTTCGGCGGCACATCGTCGAGGTACTCGACGTCAACCGCCAGCAGGAGATCGACCAACTGCGAGCGCAGGTCGGTCACTCGTTGGAAATGGCTGCCCGCAAAAACGAGTTGGAATTGGCTGAGGCCACCAACTCGGTGGAGAACCTCCAGTGGCGAAACGAGATCGCCCGCGAGATTGAGTTGGCCGAGAAGCGACGCGAGGAGAAAAAGAAGGATCTCGAGGCGAAGTGGGCTCGACTCCGTGAGGTCCAGAGGCAAAAGCAGGATGGCTCATGGGAGCGGCTGCTGCACGACCAGCGGGAGGAATCGCTCCGGACCGAACTAGCCGTCAAGGAGGCCGAAAGGAAGCGGCGTGTCCAGCTTCTGGAGGCCGAATCTGCAGCGCAGGTCGATGCTCAAAAGATCATTGCCGAGCGTCAGCGGCGGGAGTTCGAGCTCGAGATCGGCGGTCGCGAGTCGGACGCCCAATTCGACCGGCTGAAGCGGGTTCAGGACATGAACTTCGAGGGCCACGCCCGGCAGGTTCAGCTCGACGCCGACCTCAAGGGCCAGGCGGAATCGCGAGCCCATTCCCACGAAATCGAGAAGCTGAAGACCATGGGTACGCTCAGTGCCGAGGCGTTGATCGCCGGCAGCAATGCCGACAACGCCAAGGTTCTCGCCGAGCTCAAGATGCAGGAGGCGCGTTCGCAGGCGGACGTGCAGATTGCGGGCCGTTCCGACCAGCACGCCCTCAACGAAGAGCGACTGCGGCTCTACGAAAAGTTGAGCGAGGCAGAGAAGTCGAAGGCCGATGCCATTGCCGGCGTCTTCCAGCAGGCTCTCAAGGGCCAGCAGGATGCGGTGGCCCAGATGATCGGCGGCCTCGCCGCCGCCCATACGCCAGCGCGTCCGCCGGCCTCACCTGCGGCCCCCCCGCCGGTCGCGGTTGCCGCGGCGGCCGAATGGCACGTTGCTGCCGGTGGAGGGCAGTCCGGCCCGCACACCGCCCAGCAGGTGCAGGGGATGATCCAGCAGGGGCATGTCGCCGCCGACGCACTTGTCTGGAAGGCCGGGATGGCAGGCTGGGTTGCACTCTCCCAGTGTGCCGAGTTCGCGAGCCTGCTTGCCGCCGTGCCGCCGCCTCCGCCGCCGCGTCCCTGATCGCTCCGGGGATAAGGGTCAGAGGAGGCTTGTTTGAGTACGTCAGATGCGATCGCTGCCCTCCGGGCACACCTCGGGCAGTTTATCGAGACCCGTTTTGGTGCGGACGCTTCCGGCGACTCCATTCGGGCTGCCGTCCTTTCGGATCCCGCATTGGCAGCTCTTGAACGTCCGGATTTGGAGGCGGCCCTGGATGGTGTTCTTGCCGCACGACAGAAGGCCCGGTTGCTCGTCGACTGGGGTGAGTTGCCTCAGCTCGGGCGGGCAGCCCGGCCTCAATTCAGCCTGATCGCACATGGTGTCAGCGGGCGGCCGACGGTGAAGGTGACCGTGGACCGCAGCCTCGACAACGATCCATCGGACCCGCTGCGGCAGGTGCGGACGGAAGAGTCAGGTCTCTGGTCGTTCTACGTACCATTCAGCCTGACCACCAACGGCCTCGACGCCCGCCCCGGGCTGTACGTGATCGACGTGTCGGTCTCCTTTCCTCATGTCGCAGCCGGCCAGCCACGATTCCTCCAAACGCGGATTCGTCTCAACATTCCCGATGCCTCCAGCGGGCAGCGGGAACTCGTCATCGACGGCGACGGGCAGTCAGTGGTGAACCTTGCCGGTCATGATCTGCGTTCCTTCAGTCGGGTCGTGCTCAAGGGAGATGACAAGAGCATCATCAACCTGCAGAACTTCTCGCAGGCTCAGTCTCCCGAGCAGCCTTCGGCTCCCGAGAAGGCGGTCGTTTTCGAATACGAGCTCAAGGTCAACCGCGACATCGAGGGGCGGCTGCCGAGACCCGTCGAAGTGCCCCAGCCGTCCAAGGCCGAGGCCATCTCATTGGTGTGCGGTGACCGCCGGATTCATGTCTTCGCCAAGAAGCGGGTGACGTTCGGCCGCCAGCGACGGCCCGAAAACGACGTCTGCCTGCGATTCCTGCCGCGGTCGGTCGAGCACGACGAGGGCAGCCGCGCGATTTCCCGGACGCACATGGCCCTGGACCTGACCGACGACGGCCTCGTCCTCGTCGATGACAAGTCGGCCAAGGGCATCGACGTGGACTGCGATCCAGTGAAGGGCGAGAAGACGTTCACGTATCTCGACGCCCATGGTGGGCGGCACATCGACCTGCCGTCGCCGCTTTCAAGTTCCCTGTCGCTCGAGATGGAGCTCACGGTTTTCGGCAGGAACCCGGATGACGCAGACTTTCGCACTGATCTCGAGTGGGATGACGTCTGCTTCGAGGCGACCGGCGAGCAGCCGTCGCGGCTCTGGCAGGTGGCCAAGGGGAGCGGCATCGAGAGCGCGAGAATCCGTCGTCTGAATAACGTGACCGAGGAGGAATATGTTTTTCTCTACCGGCACGCGACGATCGGACGGTCGGCCAAAGACAGCGCCATCGTCGTGCCGCACCTTCCGGCATCTCTCGCCGGTGACCTGCGGCTGCTGTATGCGGGCCGAATGTTCTGGCTGCATTCCGGTGGGCGAGCCAAGATCACGGTGGATGGCGATGCCGTATCCGGCGCCTGCCTGGTCCCGCTGCGGCTTGGGCAGTACCTGGAAATCGACCTGGTGCCGATCCACGTCGTGCCCGTGGCCCAGATTCAGATCGATGATGAGCCGCAACTCTCGGCTCCGCCCCGCAGAAGTGCCGTTCAGCCCGTCGCTTCGCCGAGCCCCCCGCCGCTGCCGCCAACCGCAGGCGCTGCCGCGGATCCTCCGCCGATCATGCAACTGCGGGCTGGCGGTCAGCAGCCAATCGACCACACGCCGCCCCCGCTGCCGGCGGCGGCCGCACAGCCAACGCCGGCAACGAGCGGCACCTCGGGCGACCCGATCCGCGATGCCCTGCGATCGGTGGCCGTCATCGCTGGTCAGGCTGGGCATGGCTCGGGATTCGTCGCAGCCCCGGGGCTGCTCGTGACCAACTACCACGTCATCGCCGACGACGCCGTCGAGAAGCTGGAAGCGATCTTCTTCGATCCGCTCACCCATGCCCAATCGCGGCAGCGCGTTTCACTCGTGGCGGAGGATCCGCGTCACGATCTGGCCGTGCTCGCCCTGGACGCATCGGTGCCACATCTGCACGTCCGGCGGCAGTTTCAGTATCAAAACGGCCACAAGGTGGTCCTGATCGGCAGCCCGGGCATCGGCCCGTCGGGCGAGCGACTGGAAAACGTCGTGACCGATGGGCGACTTGGCCCCGTGTACCGAGACGCCTCCGGGCCGCACCAGTGGTCGTTGAGCACGACGCTCAATCCCGGCAACTCCGGTGGCCCCGTGCTCGATGCCGCGACGGGAGAGGTGCTCGGCGTGACGGTGGCGAAGTTCACCAATGCCGAGGGGCTCGCGCTGGCCGTGCCCAACTCGGAGCTCACCAAGCTGCTGGGACGGGCGGCTGATGCCGCCACGGCTGACGTGGCCCAGGCCGGCTCGTTGCATCGCCAGCGATTCTGTCTGCGTCGGCTCTCGGGCTTCGTGGCTGCGGCTGCGGCTTCGGTTCGGGACCTCTTGGCCGAGAATGCCGATGACGGAGATGGCGCTCACTCGTCCGCAGGCGCATCGGTCATCGGCCGGCAGAGCGGGGCATTCGCAGCCGATTTTTCGGCGGCGATCGCAGGCCTGCGGGCCGATCTGGTTCCCCAACTCGAGCAACTGCGAAACGATCCCCTGTGCCGTACGGCAGTCCGGGAGGATCTGGAAGGAATCTGGGCCTCACTCGAGGGGCTGAACGACAAGCTGCACGGACCGGGGCGCGGCAAAGGCTCGGCCTCGAGTCTCAATCGTGCCGAAGCAACGCTCGGTGAACTCGAGCTGCTCTGCGAAGGAGTCCGCCACGAGATCGACGGCTCACTGCTGGGCGGGAAGTCGGTTTACGACGCGGTAGAGGCGCCCTCGTCGGGGCTGTCGCTTGCCGTCCAGGCCGTCGCAGCCGCGCCGCCGGGGGTGGCTCCTGTTCGTCGCTGGTTCTCCCCTCCGCACGCAAAGCCCCGCTACCTCACCAAGTCCCGCTTCGCTTTGGCGTGCACCTGCCCCACCAAACTGTTCTATACCGCCAAGCCGGGCGAATATGCGAACGAATGGCAGAGCGATCCGACGATGGAGTCGCTCGCCAACGAAGGCAACCGCGTGGGGGCTCTGGCGCGGCTCTACTTTCCGGGCGGCGTGCTCGTGGACACGCTCGCACACGAGGAGGCGCTGCGACGGACGAACGAACTGCTCTCCCGTGCTGAAGTCACAATCTTCGAGGCCGCGATTCGCCACGGCGACCTTTTCATTCGGGCCGACATCCTCCGCAAAACCCTGACCGGCCTCGAACTCTACGAGGTGAAATCAAAGGCCTACTCGGCGGAGGACGATGGCGACTTCACAACCAACTCCGGCATCGCGGCAGGCTGGCTCTCGTACGTGCGGGACGTCGCATTCCAGAAGCACGTCCTCACCAAGGCCATGCCGGGCGAGTCGGTCCGGGCGTTTCTGTTTCTGCCTGATAAGTCCCGCCACGCTGTCTCGGACGAATTGGCCGTCAAGGCGGCCGCGGCCGTCGATGATGCCGAAGTGGCGTTGAGTGACGACGAACTGGCTGCCCCGATCATGCGGGCCGTGAGCGTCGATGGCGTTTGCGATCGCGTGCTCGCCGACCGCTACACGCTGGCCGATCGGCCCTTGTCATTCGGGGACTACGTCGCCGAGCTGGCCACGCTCTACCGCGATGACCGGAAACTCCAGGCTCCGCTGTCGCCGGCCTGCCTGAACTGCGAGTTCGACGCTTCTCCCTTCGCGCTGGCCGTCGGCGAGAAGTCGGGCAAACGGGAGTGCTGGACGACGCTGCTCGGCTGGACGGCAGAGGACTTCGAGAAGCCACAGGCCTTTGAAATCTGCGGGCTCTCGGCAGCCAAGAAAAAAATGCTGCTCGCCGAGCGGCGGCTGCACATGTCCGAGGTCAAACAGTCGGACATCGATCCCCGTGACGACGGGCAGCCCGGCCTGTCACAATCGCAGCGGCAGTGGCTGCAGGTCACGAAGGCCTTGAATGAAGACGGCTCCTCCCACCTCGACCGCGAGAGCCTGCGGGCGGAGATAGCGAGTTGGAAGTTTCCGCTGCACTTCATCGACTTCGAGACCTGCCGGTCCGCGATCCCGCTGCACCGCGGCAGCCGTCCCCAGGATCTGGTGGCGTTTCAGTTTTCGCATCACGTCATGCATGCCGACGGGAAGATCGAGCACGCGGGAGAGTTTCTCTGCACGCAGCGGGGCATGAGCCCGAATGCGGGCTTTATCGCCACGCTCCGCGAGCAACTCGGCGGCGACGACGGCGCGGTGCTCCACTACGCCCCGCACGAGGTTTCGACGCTCCGGTCGATCGCCGGGCAGATCCGTTCCCGGCAAGCCGAGATTCCGGAGGCCGGCACTCTGCTCGCATTTATCGACACGATCGCACCGGCTGGCGACCGCGACCCGAATCGGCAGGTGATCGACCTCTGCCGCCTTGTGAAGCGATTCTATTACGCCCCGAGCATGGGCGGCTCCAACTCGATCAAGGAAGTGCTTCCGGCGATCCTGCGGGAGTCGGAGTTCCTGAGACGGAAGTATTCGCAGCCGGTCTACGGCGCAAAACGGGGCATCCCGAGCCGTAACTTCACCGACATGGCGTGGGTGGACCAGAAGGAGGGCCACGTCCGCGACCCATACATGCTTTTGCCGCCCATCGGCGGCGATGCGCCGCAAGCTGCTGACGGTGGCGGTGGCGGTGGAAAGTACCTCAAGACGCTCCGCAACGGTGGCGCGGCGATGCAGGCCTACGCGGATCTTGTGCTCACTGACTGGTCGGATGCCCGCCGCCAAGCAGTCCAGCAGGCGATGCTCAGGTACTGCGAGCTCGATACGCTCGCGATGGTCTTCATCATCGAGGCGTGGCGCGAGTGGTGCGGGTAGGGGATTATGCTCCCGAGATCCGCTTCAACCAGGCGGCAAACTGCCGTTCCGATTCTGTCAGCATGAGGTTGCCCAGCCGCAGAACAGCATTTGCTCCGGCTATCGTCATCATCCCGGTTCCAGTCGGAGTAAAGTCGCCGTGGGCGACGAGATGCCGAAAGGCTGTCGCGAAGACGCGCACATTATCGTGCTCACAATCAACGAACTTGATCAAGTCGCTTCTTGCGGTGCCTTTTAGAACGTCTGTTCTGTCCCGTAAGGGTTCAGCAAGCCGGCGTAATGCAGGCGATATGCTTTCGTCGTGGATGGTCCATCGGCTGACGTGCTTTTCAATCGCCGCCCCCATCGCCTCCGCCGCAGAGTAGCAGAGAAAAGTGCGTATGCCGACCGAGTAGCCTCGAAGCAGTGCATCAGACGCGTCGTGAATCCGCAAGTCGCGAAAGCGCTTGGCAACCCTGTGTCGGGCATGCGCACGATAAAGTTTCGATATCGTGGTCGGCTGAATGTGCGGGCGATCGCTCGCTTTGAGCCACACATTGAACTCGCGAAAGTTTGGTAACACCGTCATGGTGTTGTGCGTCCCCTGCTTCCTGTGTGTCTGTAGCAGCCTGCTTATGCAGGCCACGTGGAGTCTCAATTGTCCTTGGACGCTCGCACTGGCTGCTCGGTAGTCGGCTCTGTCCCAAATAGGCTCACAGCAACTCGAAACCCATCAAGGGGACTGCTCACGCCATGGCAGTTACGGGATGACGATTGGCATTCAGCAGCTCCATCCAGCCACGCCCCGCCGCGGGTCACGCGTGAGTCCCCTCCAAGCATTCCATAGAGATCGCTACAGACCTCTCTCACGTTCCCGTGCATGTCATATAACCCCCAAGCATTGGGCATCTTGATGCCCACTGGCGCGGTCCGCGCCGCGACTGCCGATCTCGCGATATCGCCCAACACCCCCTCGCTCTCGGGCCTGTTTTCGAATGAATTCAAGTTGCACCATCCGAACCCGTCCAGCAGTTTTTCATCGTCACCAAACGAGTATAAATTAGTAGACCCTGCGCGACACGCGAGTTCCCACTCGGCCTCCGTGGGTAGCCGATAGGCCAGCCCGCGACTTTTCTCGTCGGGTCGTTCCGATAGCCTTCGGCAGAACTCGACCACTTCGCCCCACTTTACCGACTCAACTGGTAGTTGCCCCTCGTGCCGCGAGCTTGGGCAGTTCCCCATCACGTTTTGCCACTGGTCGTTTGTGACCTCGTGTACGCCGATAAAGTACGGGCGGGCCACTGCCACCTCACGGGCCGGCGTTCCTCCGTCGGCCGCCATCATGAACGATCCTTGTGGAATCAGCTTGAGCTTCATTCCAATCGAGTTCTCAAGCGGCTGGAGATGGGTGATGTTCGATGCTGGGAGGGATGCAACCGCCGTGGCAGGGAGCCGCACAACAGCTCCAACGGGCAGGCTCGCAAGCCCTTCAGGAAGCGCAGCGATTGCCATTGGCAGCCATTTGGAAGCCTCCGCCGTGACATCCTGCGCAGCGACTGAAATTTGGATCGCCTTATCCCAGTCCGTGTTTGTTATGGCGGAGTCAAACTGGGACCGATAGTGCTTCGCTAGGGCTGCCCTCAATGAAGCAGCCTTCGGGTTGGCTAAAGCCGAGATCGCGGCAGTACGATCGATTTCCACAGCCTCCGTGAATACCTGTGCCGCTCGGCTTGTTTCGGGCTGCGAGGCAAGGGCGATCGCATCCGCGACCAGGGCACCAGCCATCAACAGGGTAACGGACTGATCATTCGCTCCAAAACGACGGGCCGCCTCACAGCATGCCCGGATCTTTGTGGCGTCGGTGGTATCAACGGCCACTTTTGCGCGCGAAATCCAGGCCTGAGCGATCGAGTCGGCCGAAGGCTTCAGCTGGGTATCCGTTGCGCCTAGGCGTTTTGCCTCCTCGTAATCTCGCTCGGCTTCCGTGATGTTTTCACCGTGCGCGTGCTGGACTGCCCTGGCCGCATGTGCTTCCACACGCAAGGCCTGCACTTCTGCAGCTCCGCGCCGCAGCCGATCGGCGGCATCCAGGTCTGCGAACGCTCCAGCAACATCTGGAGGTGCTAATGTCAGCCTCGCTTTGGCCCTGCCGATGAAGGCAGGGACGTTCCTCGAATCAATTCGTAGTGCATCGTCCCAGCGGCCCTGAGCGACAGCCTCTTCTAGCGTTTTCGCCCGTGCTGATGAACGTAACCACAGCCCTCCTGCGATAACGACGCCAGTGACAACTGTCACTGTTACAGCCTTTCGGAGCTGCGACATCCATCGCTGGGAGCGTACGTGGGCGGCGCGAGTAGCCTTCAAAGTTATGTGAGCCGCTGTGAACTCGGGGTCGGAGATTCCGTTCTCCTCAAGCAATAGGTCGTAAAGATTGGCGATTCCGCAGGCGTCGTCGTAGTCGCCATCAGCCTTGACAGCCTTGGCGGCAGCAGCTCTAGCACGAGCCAATGAGTCATAGCGTTGAATACGATCTCGAATTACGGCCGACTTCCTGTCCTCGGGAATCTTCGCCAGAAGCGACATTGCCTCACCAAACCGGCATGTTTTGGCGAGGCGATCCGCTTGATCCACGGCCGACAAAAGCTGTTCGTTTATCTTGATGAATCGGGCATGGAGATTCTCGCGCAGCTTTAGGAGCTCGCCGTGGCCGGGCTTTAATTGCAATGCCTGCTCCACCTTTTCAAGCAGCCCGTCGAGTTGCTTCTCTCTTGTTGCGAGGCTTATCTCCTGCATCAACGCCTGTAGCCGCTTTAAGCGTGCTGCGGCTTCCGAGCGTATGTATTCAACGTCTGGCGTTTCGGCGGAGCGATCGACCTTCCGCAGCGCAGCGAGCGCCGATTCGTAGTCCTGTGAATCAAGATGGTGTCGCGCCAGCGCAACTGCTTCGTCACGTTGGGCGACAAGGTTCCGCTGCCTTTCTTCCAGCTGCGAGCAGAGCTTTTTGACGTCAGCTCGGTCGGGTCGGAGTCCCTGAAGTTTTCGGACCTCCGGCAGCAGGCCGCTCAGCTCACGTGAGGCAATACGTGACTTGACGAGTCGCTCGAGTCGGTTGACCTCAGCGTGCTTCTCGAGGACGCGATCCAACGCGGTTTGAACGCTGTCGGCACTTCCGCCGAGAGCCCGACTGCGGAGTATCTCCGGAACCTGTTCAAGAGCATGGACCGCGGACGGATAGTCGAACGAGGCCTCATGCTTGAGCGCCTCGGCAAGTCGCTCGCCGGCCTGGGCCAACTGTGCCTCGCGAGCCTTGCCAATCTTTGCGACGAAGTCAGTCGCCCACGGCACGAGTTGCTTGAGCCGAGGGTCAGACTCGTCACGGAGCGCGATGGTAAGCCGCTCGGCTTGGTCGAAGTCGTAGTCCTTGAGCAGCCCTTCGGCTGCTGCCTGTTGGGCCGCCATTTCGCCGCGGCGGTCCTCGAGGAGCGGCGCCTGCTTCGTGCCGCACTGGCCACAGATGTGTTCCCACATCGGCATGGGCTTCAAGCACGACAGGCACGGCGCCTCCAGCGCCTCGCCGCACCCGCGGCAGAATCGCCGGCTCGAGTCGTTCTTCACGCCGCAGGAAGGGCACTGTCCTTCGCCGACTTCGGCTGCCACCGGAGCCGCGGTGGCGAGACTCGTCTTCAGCGCGTCGCGAAACTCCCGTGCCGACTGATAGCGGTCGTCCTTCGACTCCTCCAGCGCCTTGCCCAGCACGCTCGTGAGGCCGGCGGGCAGTAAGTCGAAACGGATGATCTTCGGGCTGCGGCCCGTGACCATTTGGTAGAGCGTGGCTGCCAGGCTCCAGAGGTCGCTGCGATGATCAACGAGGGCCGCGTCCTTCCGCTGCTCCGGTGGCATGAAGTCGGGCGTGCCCAGAACCGCCCCGGTCATCGTCATCTGGTGATCCGCTGCCTCGGCCTTTGCCAGCCCAAAATCCGTCAACTTCGGCAAGCCATCCTTTGTGAGCAGGACGTTGGCCGGCTTGATGTCGCGGTGGACGATGCCAAGGTTGTGGGCCTTGGCGAGACCGTCACAGAGCTGGCAGGCGAGATCGATGGCCTGCTCCAGCGGCAACGCACCATCACGGCAGCGGTCGAGAAGGCTGCTGCCATCCACGTATTCCATGATCAGGAACGGCCCGTCGGCGGCGCGGCCGTAGTCGTAGATCTGGACGACGTTGGGGTGGTTCAGGGCCGCGATCGCCTTGGCCTCGGTCAAAAACCGGCTCACGGCCGTCTTGCTGCGGGCCGCCTCGCCCAGGATCCGCTTGATCGCCACCTTACGGTCCAAGCGGGTGTCGAGGGCGAGCAACACCTCGCCCATCCCGCCGCGACCGAGCGTGCCCTCGGTCTTGTAGCGGGCCGTGAGATCGATGACTTCGATGTCGTCGAAGACCGTGTCGATGCCGGCGGCGTCGCCACCGCCGAGCGTCCGTTCGTCACCGAGGCTCGCGTCGGCCGAGCGACGCTTGGACGAACCAGCGAATGTGGCTGCATCCCCGAGGCTTCGGTCCTGATCGTCCGTATTCATACTGACGGTTCGCCAAGGTTTTCCGCACTTCCCGTTATGCGACAGATCGGGAGCGGAGTATAACGGACGCACCCTCCTTCAGCAGGGGCTGGCTCGTTTGGTGCGGAACGAAAGGGATCGCTGTGTTCGACCCGCTCGACCCTTGGCTTTACGAACTGTGCTTTCCCGGCGCCGTCTCCGGAGAGGCGGAGGTATCGTGCCCGGCATGCGGCGCCCTGCTGACGGTGGCGGTCGATGACCCGATGGGCAGCCAGACCTATAGCTGCTCAGAGTGCAAGACGGCCTTCGTCGTTCATTGGAGCCAATAGGCCGACCGAGTCAGCAGTGGCCGTGGCCACCAACGCTTGTCTTGTTGACTACGGGCACCACTGTTTTCATGCCAGTGGCTTTCGCTTGGCCTGCCGCGCCTCATCGCTCCAACGGTATGGTGGGCGGGTCGGCTTGCGGCCCTCGCGGGCCGCGGCGGCGGCTTCGTCTCGGTTGGCGAAGTCGTAGGCCCGAACGACCGTTGGGCGGCTGACCTTCATCTCACGGGCCAGACGGTCGAATCCCTCGCCTGCCTTCCGGCGGCGGTCGACCTCTGGCGCGATCTGCTGGTACTTGGGCACGAACGGCTTGCCGGGCTGACGCGGGCTGCGGCGGCGGCCATCGACGCGGCCCGGCGGCCGCTTCTCGGTGCGGTGCAGGTGGAGAGCGTCCCGAACGGCCTCCGAGCCGATGCCGAGCGCGCGCGAGATCAGGTCGACGCCCGACCCGGCCTCGGCCATCTCAACGATCTGCGGCAGCATCACCTCGTATTTCGGCGGCTTTCGCAGCGGCACGGTGACGTCCGTGCCGCGAAAGGCTCCCTCACTGGGCATTGTCCAACGGTCACCATGTAGGAACTCCCACGTGGTGACGGTTGGATCATGGACAACCGGGAGCCCTTGTGGCTCAGAATGCCGCGAAAAAACCGTCGGTTGCCCAGTCATCAGCCAAGACATTGGGCCCGGCCGGCAGTACAATCCTTGCAGCGAACCTGCTAGCGTTGCCAATGCGAGATCTCCACGAGATGCTTGGTTAGCACCGCCTGTGGGAAGCCGATCGTCCGATGCATTTTCATGATGGAGCGTTGTCTGATGGCCACCATCACCTTCGATTTGCCGGATGATGTCGAGAGGCACCTTGCCACGCTTTCAGGTAGCGTGGATGCGGCTGCCAAGGAGGCTGCAGTCGTCGAACTGTACCGGCAGGGCCAGATTTCACACGGTGCCTTGGCCGAATGCCTGGGGATTTCGCGAACGGACGCTGACGCCATTCTCGAGCGGCACGGGGTCGCCGAGGATTTGCCCACCGTCGCTGATTTTCATGCCGAAGTGCAGGCGCTTCGCGCTCGCCTTCGGCCATGATCGTCGTTTGCGACACATCTCCGCTGAACTATCTGATCTTGATCGGCCAGATCGATCTGCTCCCACGGCTGTTTGCCGAAGTGGTACTCACGCCCGGCGTCCTAGCAGAGCTCCAGCACCAACGAACGCCGGCTGAAGTGGCGGCATGGGCACGTGATCTGCCGCCGTGGGCGCGAGTTGTGGCCCCCGAGAGACCCATCGTGACCCTCGGCCTCGGCCGTGGCGAAGCGGAAGCCATAGAAGTGGCTTGCCAGGTCGCCGCAGTCGCGGTGTTGATCGATGAGCGAAAAGCCGCAGGTATCGCACGCGAACGAGGGCTGTTGGTCACGGGCACGCTCGGCGTGCTCGTCTTGGCGGCAGAAAACAAGATCGTGGATCTTGACCGTAGCATCCGTCGGCTCCTGCAGACAAATTTCCGAGCATCGCCAGCGCTGATCGCGGATATTCTGAGTCGCCGCTGATGGAGTAAGTGCCACCAACACCTTCGTACTCGCTCCAGCCCCGCCGTGTCGGCTTGGGCCCTTTCGATGGCACCCACGATCGTGTCGTGGTGGTCGTGGAAGTAGGCAAGTGCCGAGTAGACCTCGGCTGGCCGCAGATCGGGATGCTGCCGCAGAATCTCTTCCGCTGAACACCCGTAAAAATACTGCTCTACAGCGATGTACTGGACGGTGTAGCGGGTGCTTTCGATGAGGGTTTCGCCGTCGGCGCCGAGAATGACGTGGGGGTATGTGTCGGCGGTTGCCATGTGGTTGATCCCGATGTTTGCCCCAACACATTTTACCGTCTCGCTCCACCTGCCCTCTAGCCGACAATCGGTTCACAGAGCGAGCAGGCACGACGCACGGCCGGGGCGGTCTGCACCGCCTCGGCCGTGAGTGCGGGAGTCAAAATCCTCGCTCCGCTATGCCTCGTCGTCGGGACCACGGCTATCCTCCCGTCCGTCCGCCCCACGGCCCCGTTTCAGCGGAACGACAATCTCGATCTGACCTCCCGCGGCCGGGCCCGCGGTGCCGCCCAGATCTTCATCGTGGAGATAGCCCCACGGCGTTGGAGACGCACCGTCGCCGATGCCTTGGCCGATCGCCGCCAGGGCGGGGAGGGCATTGAGCGTGAACCTGGCAAACATCTCGGGCCGCTTGCCGTTCTCCGCCGGCCTGGCCTCGAGCACTACGTCGCCGGTCAGGGCGTGAAGCACCGGGGCAGCGATGCCGACGTCGGACTGGAGCACGTCCCGGATCCGGTTGAGTTCGGCAAGGACGTCCTTCTCCTTCACGCGAGTGATTGGTGGCCGCTGGCTCCGCCGGCGCTCTTCCACCAGATCTTCCCGCATGCGGTCGAGATCCTCCTGGAGCTCCTTGACCTTCGCCACGATGGACCGGATGGCCGCGTCGCCCTCCATGCCCACCAACTGATCATTGACCCGGGCAATCTGACGCTCCCGGGCGGCGATGGCATTCTCCAGTCGCTTGGTCGAGCCCTGGGGTCGGCTCGCCGCCTCGGCCAGGAGCGAGTTGACGTCCGCCGTGAGGGCGGCAGTGAACTCCTCCGTGAAGAGCGTCGCCGATACGGCCCTGAGGACCGCGTCGTCGATGAGCTTGGCCGACTTGTAGCCCCGGTTCGTGCAGCCCTTGATGCCGCTGAGTGCGTTACGGCAGAAGAAACTCTGGTACTTGCCGCAGGAGCGGCCCAGGATCATCGGATGACCGCAGCCGCCGCAGATCGGGCGGATCAGCGTCTTCGGATAGACCTCGGGCCGAAACTCCCGCTTGTTTCGGTCCGTCGCCTTGCGGCCGAAGGACTGGGCCGCGAGGTTGAGCTTCTTCTTCACCGCGTCAGCCAGGTCGTCCGACAGAATCCGCAGGTGCGGCGACTCCCGGCGGAGCCACTGGTCCTCCGGCAGCTTCACATAGCGGACCTTGCCAGTCTGACGGTGCTTCTCCTGCCGTGTCGTCCGGAAGACCTCCCGGCCGACGAGCCGTTCTCGCGCGTAGAGGGTGCGAATCCGGGTGTCGTCCCACGTGTGCTTGCCGCCCACCCGGTGCTCGTTGAAGAGCCGGGCCACGTCGAGAGGGCTTTTGCCCTCGTGCGCAATCATTTCCGCGCCCCGTCGGATCCAGTCGGCCGCCTCGGGGTCGATCTCAGCCCGCTTCTCCACCGTGCCCTTGTGGGTGTAGACCACGTTGCCGGCGGCGTCGGTGACGGGAACCATTCGATAGCCCACCCCGGGTGGCTGGATGTTCTCGCCCCGGCGGAAGGCATCGTCCATGCCTCGCTTCACTTTGGACTTGAGTTGGTCGATGAAGGCGGCATGGATCGAACTGAGCATCGGTAGCATGAGCGACGACTGCGGGTTGGCACTGTCGAAGCCGTCGCTGGCGCCAATCAGCCGGGCCCCCATGTCGGAGACCAGTTCCTCGAGTTTCAGCGAGTCGATCGTGTTTCGGCTCATCCGCGACAGGTCGTCGATCAGGAAGAATGCCACGCCGGTCTCGGCCCGCCGTGCGACGAGCGCCTTGGCGACGGCGAAGCCCCGCCGAAACGGCACCGTGCCGCTGACGGCGGCATCAGCACAGACGTATTCCCAGGGCACGAAGACCTCCTCGCGGCTGGCCTTGCCGAGGACATTGGTCAACTGCTGGTCGAGCGACCTTGGGTTTGAGCCCTCGTCGCTGAACCGGACGTACGCCGTGCCGAAGGCTACCCAGACCTTCCGTAGGCGGGCCGGCTGAAACACGTCGATAGCCTGCTGCCGGAACCGCCGCTCAAAGCCCTCGGCCATGGCCGTGAGCACGGCTTCGGAGATTGCGGGCACAGCGGCCGTGCCGACCAGGTCCGGCCAGAGCCGGGCCTGCGTCTCGAGGTAGGTGCGGGCGAGTTCGAGCAGTTCCGGCCGGCCGGGTAGGCCAAAGTCGTCACTGCGGGTGCGGCCGCGGTTGGAGGAGGGGGAGGGTTGGGAATCGTCAAACGAAAAACCGCCGGCGCTGCCGGCATCATTGTTGAAACGAAACATTGGTAAAAACCTCGGAGGCGATTGAATTGCCTCCGGGGTGGAGCAGGGGGGCAGGCGTGAAGCCCGTCCCCGTCAGCTGCATTCACGTCTACGCCGAGACGCCGATTGCTCCCGCACCGCATCCCCGTCGAACCAGATCTGGAACGGGAAGGGGAACGGGCATAGACCGGCGGATTTCTCGGGCGTTTTGCGAATGTGCTGCCTCGTCATGGAACGAACGGCCGGGGTCGCCCCGACTCACCTTGGATAACCGGCCGGTCTCGGGCGGTTGGCGAGGTGGTATTGAATCGACCAGTGAGTGTGGCGTGGCGCCCCGCGGCCCGCCCCTCGCTCCGGTCGATTTGCCCTTTCGATTCGAAAGGGTCTTCTTGTCCCCGGCTCGGCGACGTGCCTTGTCGGGTTGTGCATCGTGGTGGCCGTGATCGCAGCCACCGTTGTGTGCGTGATCGCTTTCTTCAGGGGCGAGGCCGCCGATGATCGGCCTCCCGGCCCCGTTTCGCAGGACGCACGGGAGCGGACGGTTGCCGAAGGCGATGATGCCGCCCTGGAGCCGCCGCACCTTACGGTTTTTCTCGGCACGGCCTTCGCGGAACGTCAGGCCGATTCGGACCCCCAGGTCGCTGAGCAGCCTCGGCACCTGTTCGCGGGCTACCGGATCGCCGCACACAGTCTCGATCCGCTCGATGACGTCGAGGACCTTTTGAACTTCGGCGTCGATGTCGAGCGTCTCGGGGCGGTAGGGTGTCCGTGCATTGACCTCGAGAAGTGCCTTCTCCTTATGGGCAAGTTCTGCGCGAAGGTCCCGCAGGCCCGTGACCTGCCCCCATGAATGACGCCAGTTTCTAAGTTAGGTTTTTGCCCTCCAACAGACCAGCCCTGTGTGGTTGCGGAGGCGCAGCCGTAGCAACCACACAGGGCTGCCGCGTCTCGGGCGCC
>Ga0114972_10000589_pt1 | contig 26965 bp, 13 predicted proteins | sample M_140807_EF_Meta_FD_87354 | JGI IMG/M metagenome (GOLD analysis project Ga0114972, IMG submission 87354) | Freshwater microbial communities from Lake Montjoie, Canada to study carbon cycling - M_140807_EF_MetaG | ecosystem: Environmental > Aquatic > Freshwater > Lake | place: Lake Montjoie...
GAACTGAATCTCAAGATCTGCACGCCGCATGCGGCGACCGCGCTTGAAGACCTGAAAGTCGCCAACAAGCAGCTTCCTGAAGTCGTGCCTTCGTTGCCGCTGCTGCTCGAAACGGCGAGAGTTTCGCCCGATTACGAAGATCTCTACCGGCGCAAATTGAGCTTTCTCAAAGATCGTCTGGAGCAGATCGAGCAGATCCTTTCGCGGCACAACTACTACGACTGCGATACGATCCTCGAATTGAAGCATCCGGAGAGCGGGCGCAAGGCGCTGCTCGTGCAGGGAGATATGGATGTGAATGTGGACGGCTCCGATGGCGACCGCAACATCGAGATCGACGGGTCGAACCAATTCTTCCAGCCGCAGACGAGTTACCGCTGGCCGAAGACGACAGACCGGCCGAATCCCTTCATCGCCAGATACGAGGAACGCATAGCCAAGGCCGAGGCCGAAGCGGCCAAGCCCGAAACGACCGACGTGCGCAAAGCGAAGTTGCGCGAAGAAATTTCCTCGGCCAAACGCAACATCTCCGATTTGAAAAGTGCCAGCTTCCTTGTTTCGAAGGTCGATCCCTCGGTTGTTCTCCCTGGGTTCATGATGGGCAAGGGAGGGCCGAAGGTGGGCGATTACGTGGTGGTGGTCCACGAAGACAAAATGTATCCGGCCATCCTCGGCGATGCGGGTCCGTCATACAAAGTCGGCGAAGCCTCGCTGCGGCTCTGCAACGAGATCAACCACACCGGAACGCCTATGTCGCGGCCGGTGAGTGACCTTGCCGTGACCTACCTCGTCTTTCCCGGGTCGGCGGACGAAAAACGTTCGCAACCCGACTTGGACCGCTGGCATGCACGCTGCACCGAGCTGCTCGCCGAAATCGGCGTGACCAACAACACCGCGCTCCACCGTTGGGAAAACATCGTGCCGCCGTGGCCGACGCCGACGCCCACGCCGGCGCCCGCACCTTCACCATCAGCCGATCCATCTGGGACGCCGGTGGTCGATTTCGGTTCTGCGACTGGTCCAGTCGCCGACACGAGCGGTGCGCCGGTTGCTGCGCAAACCAACGCGCCTTCAACGGTACAAACCAACGCCGCACCGACGTCTTCCCCGTAGCTGTGGCGGCGGTCTGCGACCGCCGGTGCCTTCAACAAAGCAGGATTGCGGCGGTCACAGACACGCCGCTACAAAAAGATGGATGCGCGAGCGCTTGCGAAGATTGGATGCGGTTTACGAGAGGCATCCAATTTACTTCATCACTGCTTGCACCGCTGACCGTCGTCGTCTCTTGGCGAGCCCCGTGATGCACGAAACCTTCGTGCGCTTTGGCCAAGCGGCTGCGGAACGCGGACCATGGGTCGGGCGTTACGTTTTGATGCCCGACCACATTCATCTCTTCGCAACCCTGGAGGCCGACCGGATTTGTCTCTCCGCTTGGGTCGGATCTCTCAAAAAGACCATCTCCACGGCCCTGCGCGAGCAGGGGGAATTGTCACCGCACTGGCAGAAAGGTTTCTTTGATCACATCATGCGCGGAGGCGAGTCGTATTCGCAGAAATGGGACTACGTGAGGGAGAATCCCGTGCGGGCTGGTTTGGTGGCACGCGCCGACGACTGGCCCTATGCCGGGGAAGTCCACGCATTGGAGTATCGTAAAGATCTGATTTTGCAGCGGGGCTCGCAGAGCGCCGCTGCAAAATCACGCCACGCCGGCAAAGAGACGTTTTTCCCAGATGGCGAGCCGCGCCTGCAGATCCGGACGCGAGGAGAGATCCGGATCGTCGGCCATGAGTTGTTGCGCTTCCTCGCGGGCCTTCTCGAGCAAGGGAAGATCGCGCGGGAGTTTGGCCAGACGGACGGGTGGCAGGCCGGTTTGCTCGGTGCCGAGCAAATCGCCCGGACCGCGCAACTCGAGATCCGCTTCCGCGATGGTGAAACCATCGGAGGCCTTTTCGAGGATTTTCAGCCGGTCGAGTTTTTCTTCCGCATCTTTTCCGGCCAGCAGGACGCACCAGGATTTTTCCGATCCGCGTCCAACGCGCCCGCGCAATTGGTGCAGCTGCGCCAGACCGAAACGCTCCGCGTTTTCCACGAGCAAAACTGTCGCGTTGGCCACATCGACGCCGACCTCGATCACCGTGGTGCTGACCAGTGCGCGGGTCTTGCCTGAACGGAAATCCTTCATGATTGCGTTCTTTTCTTCCGCGTCGAGACGCCCGTGCAAAAGTGCGGAGTGGTGGGGGGCGAGCAGCTTCTGCCATTTGGCGAACTCCGTTGTGGCAGCTTTGAGTTCCTTGCGTTTGCCCTCTTCGATTACGGGGTAAACGAGGTAAGCCTGACGTCCCTCATCGAGTTGCCTGTGCAGAAAGTCTGCCGCCTCGGATAGTTTTTCGTGCGGACGCACCAGCGTGCGCACCGGCATGCGCCCCGGAGGCATTTCGTCGAGCAGGGAGAGAGACAGATCACCGTAAAGGGTCAGCGCGAGGGTGCGGGGAATAGGCGTGGCCGACATGACCAGCACGTGCGGGTGCGGTGATTGAGCCGACAGTTTCGCGCGTTGCCGGACGCCAAACTTGTGCTGCTCGTCGATCACGACCAAGGCCGGACGGCCGACGGTATCCGGAGCGAAGAGCAAGGCGTGCGTTCCGATGACCACGCGCGGGCCATCCGGTGCGGCTTTTTCTTTGCGCGCCGCGGTGCGAAGGAAGACCGGTATGCCGAGCGGCTCAAGCAAACGGCGGAAGTTCTCGTAGTGCTGGTGGGCCAGCACCTGAGTTGGAGCCATGAGGGCCGCTGACTGGCCCGCGCCAATGGCCCCCACCATGGCGGTGGCCGCGACGATGGTTTTGCCGCTGCCCACATCGCCGTGCAGCAGACGGTTCATCGGACATCCTCGCGCTAGGTCGTCGAAAATCTGCCCGAGCACGCGTTTTTGCGCGGCGGTCAGCGCGAAAGGCAAGCGCTTGATGAAGTCCGCAAGCAAGGGACTGTCGCGACCGATGATCGGCGCGGCTCCCGCCGATTGTCTGGCGCGCTGGCGGGCAAGCACGCATTGCATTTCGAAGAGTTCCTCGCGCGCGAGCGATGTGCGGGCTTGCTCGAATTCACCCCACGATGTCGGAAAGTGAATTGCGCGGATCGAATCGGCACCGGGCGCGGGAGCGCTGTCGTCTTTGAGTTGCGCGAGTGTTTCGTAGATCAAACGCCGCAGCGCGCGCGGACTCCACGGGCCGATCGAGGGGTAAACGGGCGCGATGCGGTTGAGGTGGATCAGTTCGCTGTCGGGGGCGTCTTTTTCCAGCACCTCGAAGTCGGGATGATCGAGGACCAAGCCACCCTTTTTCATGGCGCGCGGGCGGCCATGGATGACCAGATCCTGCCCGGCTTGGAGGATCTTCGTGAGGTAACGGAGATTGAACCATCGGCAGCGCACCGTGGCTCCGCCCGAGGGCTCCATCAGGGTGAGTAGAAATTGGCAGCGCCGCCCGAAGTGGATCATTTTTGTCTCCGCCACAATCCCGCGCAAACAGACGGGGCCATCGGCGACGGCGGCGGGAAACAGGGGGAACTTCGTGCGGTCCTCGTGCCGGCGCGGGTAATGGCGCAGCAGGTCGCCTATGGTGCGGAGGCCTTCTTCCCCAAGCGCCTTCAACCGGGCGGGTGAGATTTGACCGAGATCCGCTAGGGCGGTGTCCCAAGGCAAAAGCTTTTTGGTCGACACGTTTCCTCGCTCCGTGAGTTTCAGCACCTCGCCGCCTGAACGGACAACACTTCTACTTTTGGCAAAAAGTAGAAATATGCCCTAATCCACCGGGCTGTCCCACAGCAGGTCGATCGTGCTGAGCAGGGTGGTCGCGCGACGCGTTGGAAAAAGCCGCACCTTGCGACCTTCCGCCTTCTTTTTGATCAGTCCGGCTTCATGAAGTCGTCGGGCGTGCTCGGAGGCGGTCGAAACCTGCACGCCGCACTCCACGGCCATCTCCTCAACGCAGAGATTTCCCCTCGTTTGCAGAAGCCTGATCATTTCGATCCGGCGATGGTTGGCTAATCCGCCAGCCAACTTTGCCCGTCCGCGGTCATTGTTTGCCATAAGGCGCCATTCTAACACGTTTCTACTTTTTGCCAAAAGTAATAATATTTGCTTTGCCGCCGGTTCGGACGGGTTTCCGGGCCTTCCCGCGCGCGGGGGGGGGGCGGAAAGCTTTCAGGCGGCGGATCGGAGGTGTTGGACTTCGAGTTGCATGCTGACCCGCTGGCGGTATTCGTTGCGGACCAGTTTGAAGGCAACGTCCCAGGGGGCCCGGGGAAATTCCTCGCTCGCGCCGTTGAAGTAGATGGCGGCGAGGAGTTCCTCGCGTCCGCGCACGCGGAACCGGACATGTTTCTCTTTGAGCACGTCTGGCCCATGCACAGGGGCGACTCCCCGCGCGCAGAAAACCGGCGCAGGATTTCCCATGCCGCACGGCTCCAGGAGAGAAAGTTCCTCCAAGTGTCCGTGCTGCAGATCGGCCACATCGATCCGTGCGTCGATGGTCAACCGCGGCTTGAGGGCTTCGGGTTGAAGGTTGCGCGCGGCCAGGGCCGTGAACTTTCCCCTGAACTCGTCGAAACTTTTGCGACTGACGCTCAGGCCTGCGGCCATGTGGTGTCCGCCGAATGCCCCGAGCAAATCCGCGCATCCCCCCAGTGTCTCGACCAAGGAAAGTCCGTCGATGCTCCTCCCGCTCCCATGCCCCTCTCCCGCATCATCGAAACCAATGACGATGGCCGGCCGGTGAAACTTGCGGCAAAGCCGCGAAGCGACGATGCCCACCACGCCATGGTGCCACCCTTCACCACCGACGACCAACGCGCAGTCGCGCGCCGGATCGAAATTTTCGCGGATCTGCTCGAGCGCGGCCTGGAGCACTTTTTGTTCGAGTTCCTGGCGTTCGCGGTTGCAGACGTCGAGTGCGCTCGCGAGGCGCCGCGCCTGCCCGGCATCTTCGGCCAGGAGCAACTCGAGTGCGGCCTCCGCGGTGTTAAGCCGTCCCGCGGCATTCAGCCGCGGACCGAGCCGGAAGCCGACATCACCGGCGGACACGGGGGGCATGACTGATCCGACCTCCATCAAGGCGCGCAGGCCGATCCATTTCGTCTGGCCGAGCCGCGCCAGTCCGTGTCGCACGAGCACCCGGTTTTCCCCGCGTAAAGGTGCCAAATCGCAGATGGTGCCCATGGCGACGAGGTCCAAGTAGTCGCGCAGATCCGGCTGGCGGAGCCCGGTGACCTTTTGGATGGCGTGGCACAATTTGAACACGAGGGCTGCCGTGCACAGGTCGATGTTTCCGCCGAGCGCCTTGGGATTGACCAGCGCCGCGCAACGCGCGGGATTTTTTTTCGGTTCGTGGTGGTCGATGATGACGAGATCGACGCCCTGTTGCGCCAGCCATTCCGCCTCATCGTGCGAGGACGTGCCGCAGTCGAGCGCCACGATGAGCGTCGGCCGGTGCGCGGCGAAGACCCGGTCGAGTCCCTCGCGGCTGAGCCCGTATCCCTCTGACTCGCGCAGCGGCAGGAAACAATGCGTGTCCAAGCCGCTTGCCGCGAGGTAGCGGTGCAGGATGGCCAGTGAAGTGACGCCATCGACGTCGTAGTCGCCATAGAGCACGACCTTCTCGCGGCGGGCCACGGCTTCCGCAAGACGCTTGGCCGCACCCTCCATGCCCGGGGTGGCGAGCGGATCGGGAAGGCTGGCCAAACGCGGATGGAGAAAATCTTCTGCTTCATCCGGGTCGGTCACGGAGCGCGCGGCGAGCAGCGAGGCGAGGAGAGGGGACACGCCGAGTTCGCGGGAAAGAAGGTCGGTAGTGGCGGGATCGGCGGGATCCCTCGTCTCCCAGCGCGGTGACATCATGCCTCTGATGGTAAGGTTTGTGCCCTCCCGAGGCAATGCGCGGGGTTGCGCCGGGCGCGATGCGCCGTCTACGCTGCGTGATCGCATGGGCAAAACAAAACCATCGGCCAGCAAAAAAGCGTCCGTTCTCGGTGCGAACCCGGGGCCCGGAAACTTCTCTTCCAAGGACCGTGTGCTGGTGACCGGCGGTGCCGGCTTCATCGGCAGCGTGCTGGTCGGGGCGCTCAACCGTTGGCACGGACTCGACCGCATTGTGGTCGTCGACGAACTCGGGGCTGGCGAGAAATGGCGCAACCTTTCGCCGCTTGCCTTCGAGGATTACGTCGAAGCGGGCGACTTTTACGGAAAGCTCGAGCAAAAGGCTTCGGCCTTCGGCGATTTCACGCACATTTTCCATCTCGGCGCGTGTTCCTCCACCACCGAACGGGATGCGGCCTATCTCGCCCGCAACAACTATGGCTGCACGCGCCAACTGGCCGAGTGGGCGCTCAAGCGCGGCTCGCGCTTCGTCTACGCTTCCTCCGCCGCGACCTACGGCGACGGCTCGGCCGGGATGGACGATCTGTCCGACAACCTCGCCGGTTGGCGTCCGCTCAACGCCTACGGCTGGTCGAAGCAGGTCTTCGACCTCCATGCCCGGCGCGAAGGATACCTGCAAAGAATTGTCGGGCTGAAATATTTCAACATCTTCGGCCCGAACGAGGAGCACAAAGGCGACATGCGCAGCGTGGTGAGCAAAGCCTGGAAACAAATCGAGGAAACGGGGCAGGTGAAGTTATTCAAAAGCTACCATCCGGACTATCCGGACGGCGGGCAGAAGCGAGATTTTCTCTACGTCAAGGACGCGGTGGCCATGACTTTGCACCTGGCTTGCAGCCGCAAAGCGGGAGGCCTCTTCAATCTCGGATCGGGCGAGGCGAACACTTGGCTCGAACTGGTCAACCCCATCTTCGAGGCGCTGGGACGCGAGCCTCGCATCGAGTTTATCGACATGCCCGAGGCATTGCGTTCGCAATACCAATACTTCACCCGGGCCGACATCACCAAATTGCTCTCCACCGGCTATCGCTCGGGCGTGACCAATCTGCGCGAGGCTGTCATGGACTACGTTTCGCATTACTTGCTGCCGCGCAAACACTTCGGTGATGGTGCTGGGGATTGACCGGCGGGCTCCGCTCGTTTGACAGCCCTTGGCTCTACGGGTACATTTAAAGTTTAATATCTCTATGATTTGCGGAATTTTCCTCCGAATTATTTGTGTTTCGGTCCTCACGTCCGCCGCTTTCGCCGCCGGCCAGGTCAACATCGGCGACGATGACGCCGATCAGGGCATGTATGGTGCCGCGTGGCGTGACGGCACGGGCGGCGACAATGGATTTTTCCCGTGGAAGATTTTGACCAAAGCAGACGGCGACGGGAGTTTCGCCGGAAACTATCTGGCCAAGAAAAGCGAGAGACCCGCGCTCGGGACGATCGCGGCGGACAAGGCCTTCGCGCTTTTTGCCAACGGCAAATCCTACGAGGAAGCTGTCGCCTTCCGCGGCGTATCGGTGCCGCTCGAGGCAGGCGACAATTTTTCTTTCGACATCCTTCACGGTCCTTTTATGCCCAAAGGTGAGCAGGATGATGCCACGCCGTCCGAGGTCGGTGTGACCTACCGCACGGGCAACGCCAACGGGTCCATCGGCGACTGGGCGAGCGGTGCGCGTTTGCGGTTCTTCGCACGCGAGGATTCACCGAATTACCTCATCACCGACGAGGAGAATGAATTCGACACAGGCATCCCCATCACAACCGAGGCCGTAGCGCTCACCCTGACCATCGTCGACGCCGACACCTACGACCTGGAGGTCATCAACCTCAAAGACCAGTCGGTGAAGCTTTTCGAAAAACGCAGATTCGGCGGTGAGGCGGGCGGCGCGATCAACAGCGTGGCCCTCTTCAACCACAACGCCGAGACCCACGACTTTTGTTTCAATAATTTCCAACTCATGCGCAACGCGCCATGAGTTACTAGCTCGCTACGCATCCCGAAGTTCACCCCGAACATGTCATTTTCCCGCACTCTCGTGCTGGCGGCGCTCTGCGCCGTCGCCCTTCCCGCCGTTGCGCAGGCCAACGGCAATGTCTACGTCTCGCGCTTCTGGCATAACCACCAACCAATCTACTGGCCGGAATGGAACAATAACGGCAACCAAACGACCCGCGTGCAATACGCGTGGGACTCGATCGTGCTCAAGCCGGGACAAAACTACGGCGGTCTCAGTCCCGCTCAGCATCCGGAAAACAATCTCACGGAGATTTTCGGCATCAACGACCGCGTCACTTCCTACCAAAGCGGTCCGCGCAATTCGCTGACCACTTTCAACAGCGCCGGCGGATTCGCCATCAGCTATTCGGGTTCCCTCATCGACAACGTCCGGCAGCTTGGTTCGGTCAATCAACTCGGTTACGGCGGCGGTTGGAACAGCGGTTACAGAGAAGCGCGCGGTTGGAAGACGCCGGCCGGTTCAACGCGCATGGATCTCGTCGGCTTCACCTACCATCACTCGCTCGGGCCGCTGCTGCCCAAGTCGGTCTTCCGCAAAGAACTGCAAATCTTCAAACAAGCTTGGTGGAAGGCATGGGGCGGCAACAGCGACCTGAGTGATCATTCCAAAGGATTTTTTCCCACCGAAATGGCTTACTCGCGCCACCTCATCGACGTGCTGGTCGACGAGGGATACCAGTGGGTCATTGTCCCGAGCCACCATATCAGCCGCACATGCCCGACCTACAACACGAAGGCGAATCCGGAGGGATCTTACAACATCTACTCGAGTCCGCCGAACAAAGCGGACCAGCTCGGGCCTTCGCCGACCACAGGTTGGTGGTATGGCGAACCGAACCCGGGCAATGCCGCGTGGAACGTTGCGCCGTTCGCCTACCAGTTGCACAAGGTCAAATATGTGAACCCCGAGACCGGCGCGGAAAAAACCATGATCGCCGTCCCATCGGACGACGTTTTGTCCTACCGCTTCGGCTACGCGGCCGAGGGCATCGGAAAGATTGCCGAAAACATCTCGCCCTTCGCCACCGATCCGGCGCGTCCCGTCATGGTCATGCCAGCCACCGACGGCGACAACGCGTGGGGCGGCGGCTCCAGTTCGTGGATGGAAGCCACCCCGCAATTTTTCAACAACTCGGCCAGCGCTAACTACAAACCGTCGACCCCGCAGGATTTTGTCAATGCCCACGGGGCCAGCGCGCCGATGACACACATCGAGGACGGTGCGTGGATTTTTCCCGAGATGGATTACGGCTCGCCGAGTTTTTTGAAATGGATCGAACCGCCGGTGGCCACAGTGGCTAACCGCGGTGTCACCACGGTGCCCGGCACGCAAATCGACATGGAGACGCCGGGCTTCGCGTTGAAGTTTTACAGCTACGCACCCCTCATGGCCGGCGCCAACTGGTGCGAGACGGCGGAGCAAATCCTCAGGAGCGAGGGAGGGGACGTGCAGGCGTGGAAAGTGGCTACGCCCTACGACTGGAACGGTGCTTGGACCTCGCCCAACGAGGTCGAGCAGGCTTGGCACATTTACCTGACCGGTCTGGATTCCGGTTTCAACTACTACGGCGGCCTAGGCAACGACGACGAGATGAAGCCCGGTCTGGCCACGCGCCGTGCGGTGGAAAAATTGACACCGTGGATGACTGCGGTGCGTCGGGACAAAGATCGCACCGGTCCGACCGTCCTAAAGCCGCAGCGTTTTCCCTACAACCCCGGTTGGTACACGTTCGGTTGGTTTAACAACGTGCCCGGGGTGAATACCGCGTTTCTCAAGCGTATGAATTCCGAGTTCTATGTTTGGACGCATGCCTATGATCTGAACGGTATTCCCGCCGGCAACGTGAAGCTGAAAATTCGCATCGATGCGGACGGCACCAATCCGGTCAACAGCAACCAGAATGAAACCTATGCGGGCGGAGTCGAAGTGGGGCAGTGGGTGACGATCACCATGAGCAAGCGGGAGTTGCCCAAGACGCGCGAAGCCTTGAATGCGGCCGCCGCCAACAGCCAGATCGATTATTTCCTGCCTGTCCAGGCGGATGCGGTGGCCGACTATTACTTCGCCAAAATCACTGACACCAATCTGCCCGGCTTTCGCAGCAAACTTCTCGATTACTACATCGAGGCAACCGACTCGAAGGGCAACGTGTCGAAATCCGAAATCCAACATGTGTGGGTGGACGATTACAGCGGTCAGACCAACGGAGGCGGAGGTGGTGGAGGTGGGGGGCTGACGAATAGCGTTGTGACTTTAAGCCCGACCAATCCTGTCGCCGGGCAGTCGCTGACCGTGACTTACAATCCGGTGGGTCGTCCGATCGCTTCGGCCACCAACGTCAACATCCACTACGGCTACAACCAGAACATCACGGCCAACTGGACGCCTTTGCCCGGCATGGCCATGAGCAAGACTGGCTCGAATTGGACTTACACTTACACAGTTCCGTCCAACGCGACGACAGTCGCTATGGTGTTCAACAACGGCTCGGGCGCGTGGGATAACAATGGCGGTGGCAATTGGAATTTCAACGTGACGACCAATTCCATCACCAATGCCCCCGATGTGCCGACCGGCCTCGCTGCCGTCGCGACGAACAGCACGACGATCGCTGTGTCGTGGTCCAACGCCGCGCGCGCGGCGTCCTACAAACTTTTCCGCGATGACCTGCAGATCGCCGCGCCCTCCGACACCGTGTATGTCGATACCGGCCGCACGCCGGAAACGACCTACGCCTACAAAGTCGTTGCCGTGAACGCCATCGGTGATTCCGCCGCGACCGCGCCGGTGTCGGTGACCACGCCTTTTGCCGCGCTGAACGGCACCGAGATCCTTGTTCTCGATCCGGCGGGCACGCCGAGCGTTTCCAACAATACTTGCACATCCAAAGGCCGGGCTGGTGCATTTTTCACCAATGGCCTCACTTGGACGAATCCGGCCAACGGCATCGGCGGCACGATTCCTTTCCCCGGCGGCAATGTGGCCAACGGTTGGAGTTGGACCAACCAGATCGCGTTGGCCGACGGCACGAACAACGTGCGCTTCGAAGGTGCTTATCCGACCAACGGAGCCACCACCTACTCGGATTCGGCCGTCACCTACACGAACTGGTCGATCAACACCGGCGCCGGCGCGGGATTCAACGGATGGTATTTCGGCCATTCGGCCATGAACGCAGGCAGTTTCATCGCCAACACGAATTCCGAAGCGAACATGAACGTCGGCGCGGCGAGAGGTTTTGGTCTGTGGGCGAACGGGACCAATTCCGCGAAAGCATCGCGCTCCTTTGTCACGCCGATGAAGTCCGGTGACAGCTTCGCCGTGCGCTTCGACAACAACTGGATCACCGCAGGGAAAGATGTCGGCTTCGAACTCCGCGACGCCAACGGCGGCGTGCGGTTCAAATTCTATTTCGTCGGCGGCGAAAACACTTACCGCATCACCGATGCGACCGTCGGCCGCAGTTCCGGCCTGGCCTACACCGCGTCCGGCCTGAACCTGAGGCTGACCCTCACCGGCACAAATACATACAGCTTCGATACGGGATCGAGCGTGATCACGGGAACCAACGGTTCCGGTGGACCGATCACGTGGCTCGAATTCATCAACAACGGCTCGGGTGGCGGGACCGACTACAATCTCTATTTCGGAGAGATGTCCCACACGATTCAGACGGCCAGCAGTGGCACCGCAGCCGCGACCGCAACGGTCACCAAGTCTTCGGATCCGAATTCCACCGACGGTCTCCCGAACTCTTGGTGGGGCCTTTACTTCCCGAACCAAGCGGATTGGGTTGCGGCCAACGATCCGGATACAGACTGTTTCAACAATGCGCAGGAAAACGCGCTGGGCACGGATCCGACCGATCGCGCCTCGGCCTTCCGCATTACCTCCGTGAACAACACCGGCGGAACCAGCACCGTGGAATGGTCCTCGGTTTTGGGCAAAAAATACCAATTGCAAGCGAAGGCCGGCCTTTCCGATAACTGGGCGGATGTGGGTTCCGAGGTTACCGCGGCCGGCGCCTCTGCGTCCGCGACGCATACGGCTTCGGGCCAGCATTTCTACCGGGTCCGGCTCCTTCCCTGATGCTTTTCGCTTGCGCTTTGGGCAGATCGGGCCAAGTTCACCTTTGACAGTCGACAAGTTCAGGTCAGAAAGCGCCCCCCGAGTTGAGTATTCGTTCGTGGGATTTTGCGCAGGCACCGGACGGCTTGGAGCCTGACAGATAAACACAACGAAAACACAACAGTATGGGTAACAAACTCTATGTGGGGAATCTCCCCTTCAGCACCACCGAAGACTCGCTCCGCGAGGCTTTCGGACAATGTGGCAGCGTGACCGACGTCATGATTGCCGTCGATCGTCAAACCGGCCGCTCGCGCGGATTCGGTTTCGTCACCTTCTCAAGCGACGAGGAAGCCAACGCGGCGGTCTCGAAGTTCAACGGCCAAGACATGGACGGCCGTGCCATCCAAGTCAACGAAGCGCGTCCGCGTGAAGACCGTCCGCAAGGCGGCGGTGGCGGCGGATACCGCGGCGGTGGCGGCGGCGGTGGCGGCGGCTATCGCGGCGGCGGCGGCGGAGGCCGTGGCGGCAGCGGTGGTGGCGGCGGATATCGCGGCGGTGGCGGCGGTGGCGGTGGATACCGCGATCGCGGCGGAGACCGCGGCGGCTACTAAGAAAGCCAACCGACAAATTCACGGAAGGGCGTCCCGCAAGGACGCCCTTCTTCGTTTGTTGGTTTGGAGCGGCGTGTCAGCCGAGGCGACCTGTCTATCCAAGCCTCGGCTGACACGCCGCTACAATGGTTGGAGGTCTGCGCCTTGAAGGCGACTAATCCTCTACGGCCGTGTCACCTTGAGGCGCAGATACCGCTGGAGGGCGCTGGTTCCCGAAACGGGATCCTCCACGATGACATCTTCGAAAAGATTCGTGCCGCCGCCGTAGGCATTCGTCGTGCTCGTCCAAATGTTGCTCCACGAATTCATCACGCTGTCCGTCGCCTCGACCTTGATCGTCACGTCGTTTGCGTCCTTGGCGCGACGGAACTTGATGGCGAGGGGAGGGAACGTATGCAGCGCCGGACGATCGGAGATGGCGGCGGTTTTGGTCGGATCCAGTCCGAGCGCATATTTCAGCAAGTTGGGCAACCCGTCCTCGTTGGCGACGTAAGTGTCCGCAGCCGCGCCGCTGTTCTCCGTCGTGCCGAAATACAGCGTGCGCCACGCGTCGATCGGAGCAAGGGAAAGGGCGATGCTCGCGACGGATTGCGCTGTGTTATTGCCGGCGTTGGCATCTCCCCCGCCCGACACGGTGACGGAATTGGTCAAAGTTGCGGCGGTGTTTGTCCCGATGGCAACCACCACTGTGATCGGCGGGTAGCTCGCGTTGGTATCCAGCGCATTCGAACGACTGACGCTTGAACTCGCCGGGATGAATGTCCATCCGGTCCCGCTCATCGAGGTGACCGTCATGCCCGTCGCCGGCTGCTCGGTCACCGTGACCGTGCCGGTTGTCGGTGTTCCGCCGATGTTGGACACGTTGATGAGGAACGAACCGACACCACCCTGGGCGAATGTGCTGTTGGTTGCTTTGCTTACGGCGAGATCAGGGCCGGAGCCGACGGACGACACCATAGTGTTGGTGTTGTTGAGAGGGTTTCCGTCGCCGCCCCCGGAAACGGTGACGGTGTTGGTCAGCAACGACGGGGCGTTGGAAGCGAGGAAAAAGCCGATGGTGATGGCCGGGAAACTGGAGTTTGTGCCAATCGTCGTGGAACGCGTCGCCGTGAGATTGTTGGAATTGAAATTCCATCCTGTGCCACTCATCGACGTCATGGTCATCCCGACGGGGAGGTGGTTGCTCACCGTGACGGTGGCTGATGTGCTGGTCGAGGCTCCGACGTTGGAAACGGTAACGGTGAATTGTCCGTTGCCGCCTTGGACTAGGCTGGAGTTGGTGTTGGTTGCGGTCACCGCGAGATCGATGCCCGTGTAGAAGCTTGCATTGGCGCCGTAGGCGATCCCGCCGTCGAGGTTCATCGAGGCGACGCGGTAATGGTAGAGGGTGTTGGCCGAGAGACTGCTGATTCCATGGCTCACCGGGATGTTGGTCGTTCCGCCCCCAAGTGGCGTCGATCCGAGCACCTGCAGGCTGTCAAAGAGGAGATCTTGGCTACTGCCGGTATTCCAGTTGGCGAAGCCGAGGTGCGTGAAATTGGAACCGGTGCCGCTCATGGTTCCGCTTATCGTTTTGGTAAAATTGGAGTTTGTGCGGAACTTGGCACCAACTAAATAACGGCGATTCTGCGCATCGAAGTCGACCTTGACGTCGATGATGGTGTTGCGCACATCTCCGCCCAGATCCAGCACACGCTTTCCGCTGGCATCCGTGACAAGAATTCCGCTGTTGCCGCCTTCGGGCGCTATACCAAAGGAAACCAATTCGCCCGCGCCGAAGCCGCTCCCCCCGCTGCCGTTGGTCGATTTCAGATTGAAGCCGGAAAAACCCTTGCTGTTGTCCACATTGAACCGGGCGGACACTATCAAGCTGCCGTATTGCCTTACCATGTTGTTGCTGATCCCACGGCGGAAAGAAACACCTGCGCCTGAGCCTGCCCAGGCGCCCAGACTTTTTATACCGTCAATGGTCTGATTGACGGAATTGCTTGCGATGAAAGTTCCGCCGCCGCTGACGGAATAGCGCGTAAAGTTACTGAAACCCGTTCCCCCACCCACGGAACCGCCAGCTAGGTTGAAGCTCGTGTAGCTCTCCATGGTGTCCGTGGCGATGGCACGCGAGGTGAATGCAAAATTAGTGCTGTTCGTTCCCCACTCAAACCACGCCGTGGCGTAGGAATTGTTCGGATTGACCGATCCGCGCAGCGTCGCTGTGTTTGTCGTCAGGCTGGCCGGTGTCAATGTGGTGGCTGAAGGCGGGGGCAGTCCGGCGGAGAAGCTCTGCTCCGATCCGTAGGCGAGACCGAAGCTGTTCGAGGCGACGGCGCGGTAGAAGTAGGTCTGACCAGCAGCAAGATTCGAGATGGTCGCGCTGACCGCAACCGCATTGGTTCCGCTGCCGGCTGAGGCCAACGTCGTGGTTGTGCCGTAGGATGAATTTGTTCCGTATTCGAAGAAATACACCGTTTCGGAACCGTTCGGGTTCACTGTGCCGGACAGGATGGCATTGGTCACCGAGACATTGGTCGTGGCGAGCGTGGTCACCGTCGGCTTCACCGGCAGCGTCTTGAAGTTGAGTGTCGCTCCGTAAACCTTGTTGGTTGTGCCATTGTTCACGTTCACGCCGACCATGCGGAAGAAGTAGGTGGTGTCGGCCGAGAGACCGCCAAGCTCAGCCCATTTGTTGGTCAGCGTGGTTCCGTTGCCGGCGTTCTGCAACGGAGTCGCGTTGGTGAGGAGGTCGGAACGATCGTTCCACTCGAAATACAACGAAGTATTCAGGCCGTTCGGGTTGACGTCCCCGTTGATGCTCGCCGAGCCCGTGGTGACAAAGCTTGCGGCAGTCGTTGTGATTTGCGGCAGCGGTGTCGAGGTTTCGAATGTTCCGTCCGCGCCGATGGTTAAGCCGACGGAATTCGTTGCGTTGACGCGGTAGTGGTAAAGAGTGCCCGCAGTGAGACCGGTCAAGTTGTTGCTCGCGTTTACCGGGGAATTTCCGCTGCCGATGGCCTGTGCGGCGCTATTTGCGCCGTAATTGGTCGTGGTGCCGTATTCGAAAGACACGGTCGTCGCGGCGCCGTTCGGCGTGACGGCGGCGTTGAGCGTGGCGGTGGTGTCGGTCGCGCCGGAGGCGGAAAACGAGTTGATGGAGGGACGAGCCGTGGTCGAAGGCGCGCCCGTGGTGAAGCGCGACTCGAATGGCGCGTGCATGGCCACGCTGTTCGAGTCCGTTGCCGTGCTGTCGACGCGGACGGTGTAAAGCGTGTTGCCGGCGAGATTGGAGGACGGCGTATAGGTCATCACTGTGTTGCCCGACGTCCAGATGAAACCTCCGGTCGAGGCAGGCACGGTGGAGAACGCCGCCTGCGCAGCAGTTGTATTCATGGCCTGGCTGAAAGTGATCGTGATGGTCGAAGCTGGGTTGACTCCCGTCGCGTCGTGCGCTGGCGAGATGCTGTTCACCACGGGCGAGAGGTTGCGCAGTTGCGATTGCGCCACATAGATGCGGAAAGACGTCGCAGGCATGCTGAAGGAAGGAATGCCATCGACACCCGCGGTGACCGTCAAAGTGTTCGCAGGGCTCATGACATCTACGAGCATCGTGCCGGTCGGGTGGATGGTCGGGCGCGTGCCGATCGTTTGTGCGCTGGTCGCCGTGTTGATCACGACGTAGGCCTCCTCGTTGCCGAGGCGGCGCGCGTAGGCGAGCAACCCGGGCGCGCTGTAGTTGGCCCATAGGTTGTTGTGTGAACCGGTGCGCAGTGCCGGATAAAGCCGGCGCAAGTTGTTCAACTTGGCCACCAGCCTGAACCGGGTGCTGGTCATGTTGAAGTTGTCGCCGAGCGAGGGACCCTGCTCGAAGGCGCCGTCGAACATGTCCTCGCGGTTAGCCGGATCCGCGCCACCGTTGAAGTCCTGCTCCGTTCCGTAGTAGAGGCTGGGAATCCCCCGTGAGGTATACATGAAGGCGAGGGCCAATTCGAGACGCGCCGCAGTGCTGCCCGTTGTGGCGAGGAAGCGCGGGTTGTCGTGGTTATCCAGATTGAGCACCAGCGAATCGAGTGCGCTCGCGTCGTAATTGTTCGTGTTGAGGTTGCTGTAGCGGTTCTCGATGGCGCCCGTGGCGCCGGAGGCAGTGGCGAACACGCTGCCCATCTGGTAGTAGAGCGGATAGTCGAGCGCGCTCTCCATTTTGTATATGCCACTCGTTTTTGTGCCCGTGTAGGAACCAACCTTGGCGTCGGACCCGTCGAAAATTTCGCCGAATTGGAAAAAGTTCGGCTTGTCCGCGGCCTGCGCCGCCGCGCGGATGTGCGGTGACCACGTATCCCAGAATCCCATTTCGACATGCTTCACCGTGTCGAGCCGGTAGGCATCGAACCCGGCTGCTTCGATCCAATAGGTCCAGATTTCCTTCATCTTGTCGCGGATGTAGGTCGTCTCGGTTCTGAAGTCGTCGAGAGATAGCAACTCGCCCAACTCGACCTGCGTGGCATCGCCCCAGTTTTGCGTCGTGCCGTTGTTGTGGAAAATGTTGGCGAGGTTGTTCGATATTGAAGCGTTGTCGAACGGCGGAGCGTATTGGTTTCCGCCCGAGTTGTAGCGGAGACCGTATCCCGAGGGAGGGTAGCGGAAATTTGGCCATCCCGTATTGTTTCCCAGGCCATCACTGTCCACCCACGTGCTGCCGTGGTTGACCACCACGTCGTTGATCACAAGGATGCCGCGCTTCTGCGCCTCGCGCACTAGGCTCTGCAACTGGGCGAGTGTGCCCATGCGTGGATTCACTTTGTAGAAATCCGTCGCGGCGTAGCCGTGGTAATCGCCATTGGCATTGAGCAGCACCGGGGAAATCCAGATGGCCGTTGCCCCGAGGGCCTTGATGTAATCCAGCTTCTGCTCTATGCCCTTGAAGTCGCCGCCGTGGGCTTGTCCCCCGTTAGACGCGTTGAAATTCGGCAACCCGGAAACGTCGTTGGCGCTGTCGCCGTTGAAAAAGCGGTCGGTGATGATTTGGTAAACGTTCTGGTTACGCCAAAAGTTGGCGTCGGGTGCCGGCGAGAAATTCGGGTTGCGTGTAAGCACGATGCGGTCGATGTCCAACCACGCGTCGCGCATCCAAAGGTTCAGCGTGTAGGTCCCGGCAGATGGAATGTTCAGCGTGACCGGCGTGCTCGAGCCGGCCGCGGTGTTTGCCCAAGACCAAGCGTTGAACTGCTGCATGTCGATACGCGCATTGGCGGGACTTGCGCCGTTAAGACCGACATACACTCCCGCACTGCTCGCATCACCGGCAAACCCGCGCACCCAGACGTAATAGGTTCCTGCATTGCTGAAGGTGATGCTGTAATTGATTTGCGGGCTGGTTGCTTCCCAGTTTGTCGTGACCGTGTTTGTCGATGTTCCGTCGGAGGGCAAGGCCTCGATGTATCCCGTTCCCGAGAAGCCCGGAGTAGCCGTGTCATCGGCCCACGAATAGGTGACTCTGTTGATCGTCCGCGAAATTCTGTTCGTGGCGGCCGGCAATTCCGCCTCCACCCGCACCATTCCGTTGGTTTCGGTCACCTGGGCGCGGGCCATGCCGCCAGCGCAAAAGAGAACGGCGCACACGATGATGTCGGTGCGGACTTTGCGCCAAGGAGCCATGACCTTTTAACTTGCCCCAAAACAAAAATAGTTCCACCCCGGGAGCCCGGATATGAGAATATAAACCCGAAACAGATTTCAGCTTTTGCTCAATTCGAGCATTCTTCGGATCGGAACCTCGGCGCGGGCGCGGATTTCCTCGGGGATGATGATCTGCGGTTCAAGATCGCGCAGGCAGTCGCGCAGCTTTTCCAGCGTGTTCATCTTCATGTAACGGCAGTCCGCGCAGGCGCATTGGTCGGTCGGACCGGAAATGAAAGTTTTTCCCGGAATTTCTCGGCGCAAGCGGTGGAGCATGCCGGACTCGGTGACGATGACGAACGCCTCGGCCGGCGAATTCTTGCAATAACCGACCATTTTTTCCGTCGAGCAAACTTCGTCGGCGAGGACGCGCACGGCATGCGTACACTCGGGGTGGGCGACGACGGGAGCGTCGGGATATTCAGCCCGTATCTTTTCGATGCTCTGCCGGGTGAACTCGACGTGCACATAGCAGTTGCCTTTCCACAGGGTCATGGGGCGCCCGGTCTGCTCCGTGACCCATGAGCCGAGATTTTCGTCGGGAACAAAGAGGATATTGCGGTCCTGCGGAACGCTTTCGACAATTTTTACCGCATTGCCGCTGGTGCAGATGACGTCGGAGAGCGCTTTAACGCCCGCCGAGCAGTTGATGTAGGCAACAACGTAGTAATTTTTGTCCGCGTGTTCGCGCAGATAGGCTTCGAGTTTTTCCGGCGGGCAGGAATCGGAGAGCGAACAGCCGGCATCGAGGTCGGGAATGACCACCGTCTTTCCGGGATTCACGATTTTGGCCGTCTCGCCCATGAAATGGACGCCGCAAAAAGCGATCACGTCCGCTTTCGTTTCGGCCGCGCGGTAGCTCAACCCGAGCGAATCACCCACGTGGTCAGCCACCTCCTGGATGTCGGCCGTCTGGTAATTGTGTGCGAGAATGACAGCGTTGCGCTCTTTTTTCAGGCGCCTGATTTCGTCGGCCAGAAACATGAATCAAGTATGCGTGCGCTGCCGGCTTGGGGCAATCAGAGCTCGAGCTTCGCGGCATCCTCCGCGCTGCCGAGTGAGGCGACGGGCGTTCCTTTGCGGATACGCGAGATCATGCCGGCCAGCGTCGTTCCCGGTCCCAGCTCGAGGAAAGTGTCGCATCCGATTTCATCGATCAGACAGGTGACACAATCGGCCCAGCGTACGCTGCCCGTGACCTGCTCGACGAGGGTGCGGCGGATATCGTCGGCCTCGCTCACTGCGCGGCCCTCCACATTGCAGACAACGGGGAAGGCGGGTGTCCGGATTTCCGTCGCGGCGAGGACATCGCCAAGTTTGTCGTAAGCCGGTTGCATGAGACGCGAGTGGAAAGCGCCGGCCACTTTCAATTCGACAGCTTTGCGGATGCCGTAGTCCTTGGCCAATCCTACGGCGGCGGCGATTTTGGTCACTTCGCCGGAAACGACGATTTGTCCGGGAGAATTGATGTTGGCCACGTCGATGTCGGTCTGCGCGGCGAGATCGCGGACGATATTTTCGTCGACGCCGATCATGGCCGCCATGCCGCCCCACGTGGCCTCGCAGGCTTCCTGCATGAATTGTCCGCGTTGCGCGACAAGGCGCAGACCCGTGGCGAAATCGAAAGTTCCCGCCGCGGCATGGGCGGTGAACTCGCCAAGCGAAAGACCAGCCGCTCCCGTCACGGTGAAATCGCCGAGTTTTTCGCGTGCCACGGCCAGCGCGGCCAACCCGTGCACGTAGAGGGCGGGCTGGCAGACGGAGGTTTTGGTCAGCTCCTCTTCCGGACCCTCCCAGCAGATCTTGCTCAGCGGCCAACCGAGGATTTCGTCGGCTTGGCGGAAAAGATCGGCGGCCGCGGGGTAGGCGGCAGCCAGTCCCTTGCCCATTCCGACGCCCTGCGCGCCTTGGCCCGGAAAAACGAGTGCGATTTTGTTGCCCATTGGATTGCTGCCGCAGTTGGTTACGGGATGCGTCGCTCCATGGCAAACAAAGAAGCTTTCGGGCCGGGCAAAGTCATTGTGGACAGAAAATGCGGTCCAACGCATAACGCCCTCATGCCCGCGCGCCCATCATCCCATCTACGAAAATTTTTGCATCGGATTTGGTTGCCGGTCGCTCTGCTCTGCATCTGCGCTGCTTGGAGCCTGCTCTCCCAGGTATCCGTCGTTCCGGGTTTGCGGGGTCCGCTGCTCCTCGGTTCCGACGGATTTCTCTCTTTTTTGGAGAGGCCGACCATCGACGCGCGGTTTTCCTTCCGTGGCGAAATTCCTTCGCCACTGAAAGTCGTCTACGTGGATGTCGATTCCGACTCGCTCAATGCGCTCGGCAATTTCCCGTGGAACCGCGAGGAGTTCGCCAAAGTTACCGATGCGTTGTTTCGTTACGGGAAGATCCGGGCGCTCGGTTTCGACTTTGTTTTTTCCTCCGCCGGCATCCCCAACCTCGGCCGCGCCGAGGCGGAGGAGGGGACTCTCGCGCTGGGTCGCAGCATCCGGGAACACCAAGCCGTGGTGGTCGCGGCTAGCTACAGCTCCGGACTGGGCATTCTCGAAAGCGGGGCAGTTTTTCCGTTTCTCTTCAACCGGCGCACGAACCGGTATGATGCCGATCTGCCGGAGCTTCCGGAGTTTCCCGTGGTCGGACCCACATGGGGCCGCGTCGGACTGATCGATGTGGCCAATGACGATATGCGCAATGTTCCGATGTTCGCGATCACGGAGCACACGACCTACCTTGCTTTGTCGTTGCAGCTGGCCTTGCTGCACTACGGCCTTCCGTCCGATGCGGCGCAGATAGACAAAGACATCATCGTTCTGCGCGGTGACGCGGGCGAGTTGGCACGCATTCCGCTATGGCAGCGGCAGATGGTGGAGCCCAACTGGTTCTCGCCTTGGATATCGGATCAGAATCCGAGGGCAGGCGTTGCCACTGTCCTTGATTACGCGCGTGCCATGGTCGAGGGGGAGCCACAAGACAAGGAAGAGGCAGCGGCTTTTTTCTCCGAGTTTCGCGATGCCGTCGTTCTCGTCGGCCCCACGGACCTGATACTCAAAGATGTCTCTCCTGCCCCTCTGAATGCGGGTGTGGTTCCCCGTGTTTCGGTGCACGGCAACGTGCTGAAAACCATCGTCGGAGGACGCTATATCAAGAGGCCGCCTGTCTGGATAAACGTGCTCCTCATCTTCGGTCTCGGGCTGGGTGTGGCTGCTCTGGTCATGGCCGGCGATCGGAGCGGATTCAAGTTCGGGCGTTGGTTGTCTGTGTTTTTCGCCGGGGCCTATGTCGGAGCCGCCTTCGTCCTTTTTGCCCGATTCGATCTTCTGGTGCCTCTGGTGGCGCCGGTGGCGGCGGCATTGTCTTGCGCCCTCGTCGGTGTGACCGCGCGACTTGCCACCGAGGAAGATCGTCGCCGTCGCATCAAAGGCCTCTTCGGAAGCTATGTGTCCGCGGCGGTGGTCGATGAAATTGTCGACAAGGACATCCTGCCTCAAACCGGCGGAGCGGAAGTGGAAGTGACCGCTTTCTTCAGTGATATTGTGTCTTTCACTTCGTTTTCGCAAAAACTCACGCCCACGGACTTGGTGTCGTTGATCAGCGAATATTTCGCCGAGGGCACGGCCGCGATCACCGAGGCGGGGGGCACGTTGGACAAATATGTGGGCGATGCGATCATCGCGATGTTCGGCGCGCCCCTGCAGCGGGCTGATCACGCGGCGGCGGCGTGCCGCGCGGCTTTGGGCCTGATCGATGCCCAAGCCGCTCTTCGTCGCCGTTGGGCCGGGGTAGCGAAGCCTTTGCCGATCGAAGTGCTGGAAATGAGGACCCGCGTCGGACTCAACACCGGGATCGCCATTGTCGGAAACATCGGTTCCGAGTTGCGTTTCAACTACACGATGATGGGTTCATCGGTGAACCTCGCCCAGCGACTGGAGGCGGCCGCTTCCCATTACGGCGCGGAGATCCTCGTGTCTGCCCAAACTGCGGAGGCGGCCCTGCGCGATGATCCGTCTCTGGTATTCCGCGAGTTGGACCGAGTCGTGCTGCCCGGACAAAACTCGGCGGTAAATGTGTTCCAACTCTTGGCCCGCGGCGAGTCGGCGAAAAAAGACAACGCAGCGCGGATCGAATCCTATGCTTACGCGCTCGCGCTTTACCGGGAGGGGAAATGGACCGAGGCAGCCGATGCTTTCATGCTGGCGGCCGAGCACGAGCCTTCGATCCGCCGCGTGAACCCCTGCGTGTCAATGGCCAGTCGCTGCGAAAGCCTCGAGTTGGAGGGCGTGGAAAAGCCCGGCGATTTTGTGCTGCGCAAGAATTAGCCTATAACCCCAGTGGATCGTTGAGGGATGAGAGTTGAGGGACGGAGCATGAGCGACCTCCTTCATCGGCTTGCCATGCTCTTTGGTTGAGTGTGCCGGGATCGACGGGTTGTTGGCTTTCAACCTCTCAGCCCTAAACCATAATCTCTCAACGTTCTCTCTGGGATTAGCCGCGCTCTGCTACTGCGTGCCGTATTGACTACCGCCGCCGGAGTTGCCCCCGCCGCCACCCCCGCCGCCACCACCAAAGCCTCCCGGAAGCGCCGGAGCGCCGCTACCCCCACCGCCTGTGTCGCCTCCGGAGGCGACACTACCTTGGGTCTGGCCCCCTGCTTGATTGCTTTCTTGGGCCCCCTGCTGCGCTGCGCTATTGACAGCGTTGGCGTCCGCGCTTGGCACGGCACTTGTGATAGCCTGAGCTACAGCCTCGGCTTGGGCGGGGGATGCTTGGGCGACGCTCTGGGCGATGGATGTGGCTTGCGAAGGAACGGCCGCTGCCACAGCGCCCGCGATTTCTGGGGCGCTCGCCGGCACGACTTGGACGACGGCAGCGGCGACTTGTGCGGCTTGTTGGGGCGCGGCAGTTGCGGTTGCGGCTGCGATCTGGGGAGCGGCTTCCGGCATCAAGACTGCAGCGGCAGCAGCGGCAGCGGGAGCCGACTCGGGATTCTCGGCGGCGATTTGTTTGACCGCTTCCACGAGGGCCTCTTCACCCTGCTTGGCCGCTTGCTCGATCGATTCCTGCTGTTCCGGTGTCAGGTTGCCCTGAGCGGCCGGTTGCGCCTGCGGTGCGTTATTGAAGGGCTCGGAGGGGACGTTTTGCTGTTTGCTCTGAGAATTCTGCTGCGCGTCCTGCATGTTTTGGTTCGCGTTGCTGTTGGCTGGGGTGAAGTTGCCTTGCGGGTTGATGCCGGTGGTCTGGCCGGTGCTCAAAGTCTGGGTTTGTCCGGTCTTAGTCTGGACTTGAACCGACCCCTCGGTGACACCGAATGAGTCCGAGTCGCTGTAACCGGCTGTTCCTCGGATGCCAGCCGTTCCGACAGGATTTGCAATATTGCAGACAGAACTTCTGTTGAGCTTCGGGATGTCGAAACACATTGCACCTTGCTCGACTTTGACTTTCGTGATCGATCGGGAGGGTTCGTTTTTGAGTTTCTTGTAGTCGACTTTCTGTGCTTCGAACGGGTCGCGCAGGAATTCATTGATTGAGAACTTGGTCCCCGGTCGGAGGCTCATGGTCGAGCCGTTGTCGAAGAGAAGTATAACGCTCCCGTCTCCGGAGGTTTCAATCGTATTGCCTTGGAGCAGGAAGCCGCCTTCCTTCAACCGCTCGCGCTGCCCGCTCGAGGGAGTAACTTTCCAAACCGTTCCCTCCACTTTGACGGCTCGGACGTTGCCGGCGACCATCTGGCTTTGCTGCGCCGACGCGTTGACGGCGAATAGTCCAAAAAGGGTTGCGATGGCGAGGAGGGGAATATTTTTCATAACCTTAGCGTTTAGTATGGCAGGCTTCCCCGCCCGTGGCAAATTCAACCAGTTTCCGGCCTGCTTTAAAACCCCGTCGGAAAACGCTTTTTCCCGGGGCACCTCGGCATACCTTCTTCGGAGTGGCCAAGGGTGTGCTGAATATTGTTGCAGCCGTTTGTTTGGCCGCCGGACTCGCAGCTTCACAGATGTTGCTCGGCGGATGGTGGTATCCTGCCCTTGCCGCGCCCGGGTATCTCTTGGCGGGCTTGGCGGCCATATTGGCCTCTTTTGCGAGCAAGGGGTATCGCGACGCGCCCGGCGCGTGGTGTCTCGGGTCGACAGTTCTTTTTTCGTTGTACCTCATCTGGAGGCAGTCCGCGGCGCCGGATCCCTATGTCGCCAAAGCGGATACCTGGTTGCTGTTGGGTGCTTTATGCGTTTATCTGACCGCGGCTTGGCATCTCCGCGGAAAAGGCCCGCGCGCCATTTTGCTCGGAGTTCTGTTTTTCCTCGTAGTCTTTCAATCGCTGCTCGCTGTGGCGCAATTCGCGGCCGAGACACCGTTCCATCCGTGGCCCGATCTTGCCCGGCACATGGCGCTCCCTCGTGGTGGTGCTGCGGGATTCAAATCCGGGTGGCTGGCCGGAACTTTTGCCAGCAGGACAGCCCTGGCGGGGGTCTTGGAGGTTTCGTCATTCCTCGCCCTCGGCCTTCTTGTTTGGGGACGCGGCGGCGCCGCGATGAAACTGCTCCTTCTGTGGGTTGCCGCCGCGGGATTTGTCGGACTTTCCTTGAGTCTCTCGCGCTCGGCCTATCTCGGAGTCCCCTCGGGCGCGGTCGCTTTTGCGTTGCTCAGCTTTTTCCTCGTTCGTCGTGGCGCGCTCGCGCACCGCGGATTGTTGGCTGCGGGAGCAATGCTTCTCGTTTCGCTTTCGCTGGGCCTTGCCGTTTGGGCCGGTGCGGAAAGTCTCTCGGTGCGGCTGCGATTGACCGAGCTTCACCTCGACGAATACCGCCAAAAGCTTTGGTTTATCACGGTCCCTCCGATGCTTTCCATCGACGCATTCTTCGGGGCGGGTGCGAATATGTTGGACCAGCTCTCCATACGTTACCGTGGCGCCGGTTTTTCGGCCAAGCCGGTGCACGCGCACAACGACTGGTTGCAATTGCTCGTCGAATACGGGCGCATCGGACTGGTGCTCGGCCTGGCTTTCTTCGTCGTGCACGTTGCGGCTGGTTGGCGGAACGCGCTCCGTCTGGCGAGGGAGACACCGGCGACCGGTCTGCTACCGCAGAGCACAACGCTGGGGCTTGCCGCTGGTTCTGTCGCCGCGTTCGTAGCCGTCGGTGTTCATGCGTTCTTCGACTACAGCTTGCATCTGCCCGCGGTGGCGTTGCTCGTTGCCCTGTGCGGCGGATGGCTGGCCGGGGCGCGTTTTTCGCGTGAAATGCCCGAGCGAAGTCCGGCGCCGCTTTGGCTCAAGCTACTCGCGACGATGCCTCTTGTCCCGGGAGTCCTGATCGTGATTTCCGTTTTGCGCGAGGCTCCCGCGGAATACGGCGCGCTGGGTTCCGAAAACAAACTAATGGCGGGGGCCGCGGAGGAAGCGTGGGATGAAGCCATTTCCGGCCTCATGCTTCGCCCGCAAAATCCGCGGCTGCTTGTCTTGGCGGGCGAGGCCGCCGGTCAAATCGGCGATGTGTCCGTCTCTTACGGGGACAAGATGGAATGGTACGGCCGCGCTTCGGCGTATTTTGCCGAGGCCAACCGTGAGCGGCCGTTTTTCCACTATGCGTGGCGGGAGAAAGCCTTGGCGCTTGACTATCAAAAACGCTTTTCCGAAGCATTGCCGGCCCATCTGCGGGCCATCGCGCGCGACCCGGACCACGCGCGCGGTTACGAATATCTGGCATTTTATTTCTGGCGGCAGGGCCGGACCGAGGAGGCCCGCCGTCTCTTCAGGTTGGCCCAAACCTTGCCGGGTTCCTTTTTGGCTTCGGATTGCCTGCGGGCGCTGGACCGGACTGGAGAATCCTTTTGACTCTGTGGTGGCTGCTGAGTCCACTGGTTCCGTGAGCTTTTCCGACCGCATAAGAAGCCTCGCGGTTGCGCTGGCCGTCACGGCCGTTTTGCTCTGTCTCTCAGCTTGTAAGTATGAAATAGGCAGATCAGGTGGTTCGACCCCCACGCCGACGCCGAGTCCGACGCCCACCCCGAGACCATTGGAACTCAGCGTGGCGGCCGGTTCTGTCAGCGAATCGGCGGGGGAACCGACTTCGGCGAGTGTCGCATCGGCGAGCGCGGAGTATTTCGCGGATGTCACCGATACCGCCGCGGAGGAAACGTCCCTTGCGCGTCGTGCCCTCGCGCTTGCCGTGGATTCACCGGCCAGCGCCGGAGAAAACTTGCGCGAAGCGAAAAAATCCCTTTCCGCGGCCAGAGCCGCCTACCGCAAGGCCGAAACCGCTATTTTTCTCGTCGATCCGGAATCGGCGGAGGAATTGAGGGCCCAACCGGACCCTTTCGGAGCGGGGCTGCCGAGCGGAAGCAGTTTGCTGATGCGCGAACTGGCGGGTTCGATCGACAAAATGGAAGACCTTCTCTCGCGGCCGCTCGATTCCTCCGTGGCGGGGAACCTGCTGGCCGAGGCGCGCGTTGTCGGGACGAAGATCGAGGAACTCGAGCGCGGCTTGCGCGGGTTGGCCGGTGCCTGGACCGCCGGCGATTCGGACAATTTCCGCGGCAGATTTTTTCTCGCGTCTCCCGAGATGGCCGCGGCCCGCGTTTTTCAAGGCCTGCTCGCGATGACCGGGGACGTGTTGCCGGACCGTATCGATTCGAGCGAAGGCGGGCCCGAGGAAATTTCCGGGCGCCTTGCGGCC
>Ga0114972_10000591_pt1 | contig 26948 bp, 20 predicted proteins | sample M_140807_EF_Meta_FD_87354 | JGI IMG/M metagenome (GOLD analysis project Ga0114972, IMG submission 87354) | Freshwater microbial communities from Lake Montjoie, Canada to study carbon cycling - M_140807_EF_MetaG | ecosystem: Environmental > Aquatic > Freshwater > Lake | place: Lake Montjoie...
GCACTGGTCGAGGCGCGCCAGCAGGGTTGGCGCGGCGTCGCCGCGAAGGGTCTCGACGATCTCGAGATTGCGTCGCGCCACCGCATCGAGCACCACCTGGTTGTCACCATGGTCGACCCGCAACGGCTGCAAGTGGGTCGGCGCATGCCCCTGAGTGCGAGCGACATAGGCCAGCAGCGCACCGGCTGCTCCGAGGGCGTCGGGCATGGCATCGGCATCGCTGCCGGCCAGTGTTGCGAGGCCGAGTTGCTCGGCCAGATGCTCGCGGGCACGCTGGGCATCAAACTGCCAGGCCGGACATCGGCTGATCGGCAGCCCGGCTGCGGCAAGCTCGATGGATTCAAGTGCGGCATCGACGGACGCGGATGAGGCTGCACGCGAGCGGCCGGGCGAAAATCCCGCCGACTCGGGCAGCAGCAGCTCGGCCGGTCGCAGCCGATCGAGCTCGGCCGAAAACTGCGATGCATCGATCTCGGCAAGCCAGCATTCGCCGCTGGCCACGATCATGCGGGCCAGGGCGAGCCGACGCCCGCCCGCGGTCGGCTTGATCGACAGGATCGGCCGGTCTTCCCGATCGGGCAGCAAGGCCGCATCGGTGAGCGTGCCGGGGGTGACCAGCCGCATCACCTTGCGCTCGACCGGGCCCTTCGAGGTGGCCGGATCGCCGAGCTGCTCGCAGATCGCGACCGACTCGCCCATTTTCACCAGCCGTGCCAGGTACTGCTCGGCGGCATGAAACGGCACGCCCGCCATCCTGATCGGCTCGCCATTGGACGCGCCGCGCCGGGTCAGCGTGATCCCGAGCAGCCGGGCTGCCTTGTCGGCGTCGTCGTGAAAAAGCTCGTAAAAATCGCCCATGCGATAAAAGAGCAGCACCGACGGGTATTCGGCCTTGATGCGAAAGTACTGCTGCATCATCGGTGTATGGCCGGCAAGCGGCATCTCCGGCGCCGCGGCGGGATGATTCGGTGTCGACATCGAGAGCCTGGCGAGTCTCAGGCGGGTAGCTGTTGTCCGGTGGTCAGTGTACGCAATCGGGCGAGCAGGGCGCTTGCGAATGCCGGCCACGCAGCTCGTGCGCCGTCCAGGATCTCCTGCGCCGGCTCGGCGTCGATCCCGCCACATCGGGCCATCGAGGTGAGCATGGCGAAGTCATCGGCCAGCGGATCGGCGTGAAAGGTCAGGCAAAGGCCCTTGGCACTATGCGCCAGGCGCATTACTTCCGGCCAGTCGAGCACCGACAGGGCGGTGGCCATTTTGTCGAAGTCGGCTTCCATCGACTCGATGAACGACTCGGCAATGATCGAGATCGTGTCGGGATCGGCTCGCCGCAGCGCCTGGGCGTAGTCGAACTCGCTGACCAGGGGCGCCTCGAATGGCTCGCGCTTGCGGGCGAGTCGCTCGATCGCCTCCTTGAGGTAGGCGGTCGAGATCGGTTTGGAAATGTAGTCATTCATGCCGGCGGCCAGGCAGCGCTCGCGATCACCGGCCATGGCGTTGGCGGTCATGGCGATGATCGGTATCGCCCGCATGTCAGGGTCGTCCAGCGCCCGGATACGGGCAGAGGCCTCAAAGCCATCCATGACCGGCATCTGACAGTCCATGAGGACCAGGTCAAACCGGCGTTCGCTCAGGCGCTCAAGCGCGACCGCACCATTTTCGGCGACCGTGCAGTTGATGCCCCATCGGTTCAGCCAGGTTCGGGCCAGCTTCTGGTTCACCAGATTGTCTTCGACCAGCAGTACATCGATGCCGCTGGCCGACGAAGGTTCCTGAGCCACCACGGTGCTGCGTTCGGCGGGGCCATCGAACCGGCGCTCGGGCAGCGCAGGGCTGAGCTTGAAAACTGCACCGAGGATCGACTGGAGTTCGGGCAAGGTCCCGGGCTTGATCAGATGGGCTTGTATGCCTGCCTGCTTCATCTGCAGCGCACTCGAGGATGCCGATGCCGAGGTGAGCAGCAGCACCGGGGCCTTCTCGCCCATCTGTTGGGAGAGTATCTGGCAAAGCGTCAGACCATCGAGTTGCGGCATCGACAGATCGACGATGGCGGCGGCGAACTCGCCGGGTCTGGCACTGAGACTGACCAGCGCCTTGAGGGGATCGATGAACAGCTGGCTGTCAATGCCGAGCCTGGCGAGTTGACGGGCCAGGATGGCTGCGCTGTGCGGGTTGTCGTCGACCACCGCGATGCGTCGTCGGCTGAGCAGGCGTGTCGGGTCATTGACGGCTTTCGATACGGGTGTCGACCAGGCCATCGGAATCAGACACCTGAAATGCGATCCCCTGCCTGATTCGCTTTCGACCGAGATCGAGCCACCCATGGCTTCACTGAGCCGGCGCGTGATCGACAGTCCGAGGCCGGTCCCGCCAAAGCGCCGGGTGATGGTCGAATCCTGCTGAGTAAAGGGATCGAAGAGCGTCGCCAGACTGGCCGCTTCAATCCCCACACCGGTATCGATCACCGACAGATTGACCTGCGCGGTCGGTCCGTCAAGTTGTGCGCTCGCGCTCACCACGATGTCTCCCTGCATCGTGAACTTGATGGCGTTGGAGACGAGATTGAGCAGAATCTGGCGGATCCGACCCGGGTCACCGCGAACGATTGCCGGGAAATCCTCGTCGATGTCGAGCACCAGCTCAAGGCCCTTTTCGGCGGCCTTGACCGCCATCGGGCGCAGCGCCTCGCTCAGCAGTTGGGCCATGTCGAAGTCAATCCGCTCGATGGCGAGCTTGCCGGCTTCGATCTTCGAGAAATCGAGAATGTCGTTGATGATCTGCAGCAGCGACATCGCCGAATTCTTGGCGATCTCCAGGTACTCGCGCTGAGTCGGGTCGACCGCCAGACTGAGGGCGAGATCGGCCATCCCGATCAGGCCATTCATCGGCGTTCTGATCTCATGGCTCATGTTGGCGAGAAAGTCGCTCTTGAGCCGGTTGGCGCTTTCTGCCGCGCTCTTGGCGGCCATCAGTTCGCGGGTCACCTGCTTGATATCCGACTGGTCGATGACCACGCCGACCAGACCGGTCGATTTGCCCTCGGGGCCTTTGATCGCGGCTTTGGTGATCTTGAGGTCGACCTGCCTGCCGTCTTTCAGCGTATGGCTGGCTTCGTAGTCCGATGTGCCGCCTGTTGCGAGGAGCTTTTCTTCCTCGCTGCGATTCATCCAGGCCGCCGCAGGCACGTCGAGTTCGTCGGTGCGCCTGCCGATCATCGCATCGCGCCCCAGGTGCGTGTTGTCGAAAAACGCGTCATTCCCGCGCACATATCGAAGCTGCTCGTCCTTGACGAAGACCGGCAAGGGAATCGATTCGAACAAGGCCTCGATCAGGTCGGAGTGCCGCTGGATGACGCCTTCTGCCTTGATCCGTGCGCTGATATCGGTGCGTGCAGCGATATAGCGTTCGATCACCCCATCGGCATTGAACACCGGCACGATCGTCGCCTGGACCCAGTAAAGCTCGCCGCGGCGGTTCCGGTTGCAGATCACGCCGCGCCAGACTTGTCCCGAGATGATCGTTGCCCAGAGGTTTTCAAAAAAGGCTCTCGGCTGGGTGCCCGAATTGATGATCCGATGGTTCTGGCCAATCAGTTCTTTGCGCGAATAGCCACTGGCTTCGCAAAAATTGTCATTGACGAACAGGATGTCGCCATTGGCGTCGGTCACGCTCACGATGGCATGCTGATCGAGTGCCCGTTGCAGCACCGAGATCTCGTCCATGGCTTTGCGTTGCCGTTCGGCCGCGCGTCGCAAGGTCAGCGAGGCCTGCTCGGCGGTCGACATGTCGGCGACCTGTCCGTCTTCGCTGAGTTCGGCGCAGGCCTCGCGCATTGCCTCGACCATCTGCGTCTGCATCTGCAGCTCGCTGGCAAGGCGCGCATTGGCATCGATCATCTCGTCCGACGAAATCTCGAGCGAGCGACCCTTAAGTTCGAGATCGCGCTCGAACTGGTCGTAGGAGTCGCCGATACGCGTCAGCAGCGTGCCCAGGCCGATCGCCAGGATCGCCTCGTTGCTGTCAGGGGCCGCATTCGAACGGCATCCTTGCAGAAGACTGTCGAGTGCTTCCGGGGTCAAACCGAAAGCTTTCTTCAGATGTCTGCGAAGCGTTGGATTCATGGGGTGACCGGGAGCTCGGCGAAGCTCGTGACGGTCATTGTCTGATTGTGCAGTGCGCAGCGCTTCAGGTCTGCGCCGCAGATTTCACCGTTCGAATAGAAGCCGCCGATCGCGGTTTGCGGTCCGAGCACATCGGACAGGCCCTCGGCTTCTTCTTCTGTGCGCGCACCCATGACCAGTTTGCGACCCACACAGCTGATGGCCAGCAAGGCTTTTGGACCCGCTCCCAGATCGCCGAGTGACCGGGCTGCACCCATCGCAGCCAATGCCAGACCGTCGGTGGAGGCATGCATGAGGGTCAGAAAGCCGCCTTCTTCGATTGAGCCGGCAAATGTCAGTGAGCCCTGCGCTTCGTCGACGGCGAGAATGGTCCGAAGAATGCCGGTGGGCTCACGCAACGCCGAGCGTGTCTCGAAGGGAAACAGCAGGGCCGATCCCGGCAGATCGGCGGCATAGTCGCCGAGATACTTCTTGTAGATGGCCAGCGCGGGCTCGCCGTCGAGTTCGTAGAGGATATTTCCCTTGGCCCGGGTGGCTTTGCGGGCCGGCCCGAAGGGTTTCCAGCCGCCTTCGCAGGCGCCTCGAATCGTGAGTGACTGACCATAGAAACCGATGATGAAGGCGGTTCGTGCGCCGACGCCGGCAGGGGTGAGCTGATAGGTGCCGGCAAAGGTTCCGGCATCGCCAGCGAGCCCGCCTGACAGGGTGCAGTCGTCCGGCAGCACGCTTCTGAGGCCGTCGATCAGTGCTGACCCGTTCAGGTCCGTGCCTGGCGCAATCACCAGCGCATGTCGCAGACCCTCGGCCGCAATACCGCCTGCCAGCGTCGCGCCGGCTGAAAAAGAGTCCCGAACCCCGGGAACCTGCGCCTGAGACCACTCGATGCGGGCGTCGTGGGAGTCGAAGCCGATGGCCAGCAGCGAGAGCGTCCCGTCATCGACCGAGGTGTCGCTGATTTCCCCGGCAGTCGAGCAGCCGAAGCACAGCGCCTGCGGCCAGGCGGCAGCGACCTGCCGCAATGCGGCAGGGTCCTTGAACCAGCCGAGCGCGGCAAACATGAAGACCAGTTGCGGCCTGATGTCGCCGATCAGGGCGCTGGCAGCCTGGATGTTCTGGCCGGCTTTGATCGATGAGGTGACACAGCGCATTCAGCTTTTCTCCGGTGGCGCGTCAAGCGGCGGGTCATTGTGTCGAGACTGTGATCCTTTGCTTGCTCCTTGAGGATTGCACGCCTCGCCCCGATCGGGAAGGGGCGCTTGTGGTTTTGTCTCCATCCGGGCCGGCGCGCCGGACGGCCGGTCGATCGAATCCGTCAGGTGCGTTGCGTCAATCCCAGCGTTTGTCTGGCTTAATGTTCCCCACCGACTTTCATGGACCCCTCCCACGATGACTTCGTCTGCCAATGACGCCTCGTCCCGCGCTGCAAGCGGCCTTGTCCTGCGCCCGGTGACTCCCGCCGATCATGATCACTGGATGCCCCTGTGGCGGGGTTATCAGACCTTCTACAAGGTCGATATTCCGGCGGCCACCAGCGCGGTGACCTGGCAACGGCTGCTCGACCCCAATGAGCCGATGCATGCGGTGATCGCCTGGCAGGGCGAGCGCGCGGTCGGCATGGTCCATTGGATTTACCACCGCTCATGCTGGACGGTCGGCAACTTTGCTTACCTGAATGATCTGTTCGCCGAGCCCGATGTCCGCGGCACCGGCGTGGGCCGCGCGCTGATCGAGCATGTCTATGCGCAGTCCGCGGCTGCTGGCTGCTCGCGGGTCTACTGGCTGACCCACGAGAGCAATGCGGTGGCGATGACGCTTTACGACCGCATTGCAGAGAAGTCCGGCTTTATCCAGTACCGCAAGGCGGTCGGCTGAGATCAGCGCACCGGCGCGAAAAGGGTCACCATCTGGCTGAACACTTTCGGTGTGGCCGCCAGCACCTGCTTCGAGAAGATGCAGTCGGCCTCACCCGCCAGGTCGCCAATCAGTCCGCCGGCTTCGCTCACCAGCAGGCTGCCGGCGGCCACATCCCAGGGCATCAGGCCGATCTCGAAAAAGCCGTCATAGCGCCCGCAGGCAACATAGGCCAGATCGAGTGCCGCCGCACCCGGGCGACGCACGCCTGCGGCGCGCAGCGACACCGCCTTGAGCATCGTCATATACCGGTCGATATCGTCGACCTCGCGAAACGGAAATCCGGTTCCGATCAGTGAGCCGTCGATCCGGGTGCGCGGTGAGACCCGGATGCGGCGGTCGTTCAGAAAGGCGCCGCTGCCCTTGCTGGCGGTAAAGAGCTCATCACGGTTGGGGTCGTAGACCAGTGCCTGGGTCACCACGCCGCGCTGCATCAGCGCAATCGAGACACAGTAGTGAGGCAGCCCGTGGATGAAATTGGTCGTGCCGTCGAGCGGGTCGATGATCCAGATGTTTTCGGCCTGATGCGGCGTCTGTTTCGGGGGCTGATCGGTGTTGCCTGCCGAATGGCCCGACTCCTCGGCCAGGAAGGCATGCGTCGGATAGGCCTGGCGCAGGGTGGTGATGATGGCCTCTTCGGCGGCGCGATCGACTTCGGTCACGAAATCATTGCGCTGCTTGACGGCGACCTTGACCGACTCGATGTCGAGGCTGGCTCGGGTGATGATGCGGCCGGCGGCGCGCGCGGCGCGCACCGCGACGTTCAACATGGGATGCATGGGGCGTCGCCTGAAGTAAACCCGGCATTGTATGCGCCCCGGGCGCACCTGCCCGGCAGGCGCTTGCAAAGGCAGGGCTTTGTCGGGTCATAATCCGCCATCCCTCCGAATTGCTGCTGCCATGTTGCTTGTCCTGGTCTTCGCCTATCTGCTGGTCACGATTGCGATCGGCCTGTGGGCCGCCAAGCGCGTCAAAAACACGTCCGACTTTGCGGTGGCCGGTCGCCACCTGCCGCTGGTGATGATCATCACCACCACCTTTGCCACCTGGTTCGGATCCGAAACCGTGCTCGGGATTCCGGCGCGATTCGTTGATGGCGGCCTCAATTCGGTCGTCGAAGACCCGTTTGGTGCCGGGTTCTGCCTGATCTTCGTCGGGCTTTTCTTTGCCGCAAAGCTCTACCGCATGACCCTGCTCACCATCAGCGACTACTACCGTGAGCGCTATGGGCGTGGGGTCGAAGTGGTGTGCTCGGTGATCATCATCCTCAGCTATCTCGGCTGGGTATCGGCTCAGGTCACCGCGCTTGGTCTGGTCTTCAATGTGCTGTCGGGCGGTGCGATCTCGGTGCCGGTGGGCATGGTGATCGGCACGGTGTCGATCCTCGCCTATACGCTTTTCGGCGGCATGTGGTCGGTCGCGGTGACCGACTTCATCCAGATGATCATTCTGGTCGCGGGTCTGCTCACGATTGCGGTGTTTGCGAGCCAGCTGGCCGGCGGCGCCGACAAGGTGATCGAGCTGGCGGCAAGCCGTGAACTCTTCAGGTTCCTGCCACAGCCGTCGCTGCACGAGATCGTGTTCTTTCTGGGCGCGGCGGTCACGATGATGCTCGGATCGATTCCCCAGCAGGATGTCTTTCAGCGCGTGATGTCGGCCAAGGATGTCAAGGCGGCGACCCGCGGCCCGGTGATCGGCGGCATCTGCTACATCTTGTTTGCCTTTGTGCCGATGTTTCTGGTGATCAGCGCGCTGATCATCATGCCCGAGCAGGCGAGGACGCTGCTTGCCGAGGATCCGCAGAAAGTGCTGCCCACGCTCGTGCTCGAACACATGCCTTTTGCGATGCAGGTGATTTTTTTTGGTGCCTTGCTGTCGGCCATCAAATCGAGCGCCTCGGCCACCTTGCTGGCGCCCTCGGTCACCTTCACCGAAAACATCTGGCGTCAGTTCAAGCCTCGCATGGGCGATCGCGAAGAGTTGCGCGACATGCGGATCACGGTGCTGGTTTTCAGCGCCTGCGTCTGTACTTACGCGATCATCATGCGCGGCACACCGATCTACGAGATGGTGTCTTCGGCCTATCAGGTGACGCTGGTGGGGGCCTTTGTGCCTTTGGCGGCGGGGCTGTTCTGGAAGCGCGCGACCACGCAGGGCGCGGTGTTCTCGATCGTGCTCGGCCTGCTGGCCTGGCTGCTCTTCATGGCGACCGAGGCCGGCAAGGTGTTTCCGGCGCAACTGGCCGGTCTGATCGCGGCCGCGGCAGGCATGGCCGTTGGCTCGCTCGGGCCGCAGGCGGTGCGTAACCGCCATAACGCCCATGTCCTTGCCCACTGAACGCAGCACACCCCTGCCGCTGCATCAGGCCGACCCGCAGGCGCTTGCCCGGGTGGCTTTCGTGCTGGTAGGCACCAGCCATCCGGGCAATGTCGGCTCGGCGGCCAGAGCCATGAAAACCATGGGGCTGAGCGAGCTGCGCCTGGTGACGCCGCGCTATGCCGATGTCTGTTCGCAGCCTGACGCGATGGCCTTTGCCAGTGGCGCGACCGATGTCCTGGCGGGCGCACGGCATTTCGCTTCGCTGGCCGATGCGCTGGCCGATATCAGCTTTGCGGTGGCGGTCAGCGCCGAGCCGCGTGAATTCGGGCCACCGCCGGCGCCGCCTGAACTGTGTGCGGCCAAGGCGCTGGCGACCCTGGCTCAGAGCCCCGAACACCGGGCGGCCTTTGTATTTGGTGCCGAGCGCACCGGTCTGTCGATCGAGGCGGTCCAGATCTGTCATCTGCTGGCAAGCATTCCGGCCAGCCCGGTCTACTCGTCCCTGAACCTTGCACAGGCGATTCAGATCCTGGCTTACTGCCTTCGCCGCGAAGCCCTGAACGGCGCATCCGTCGCGGCTGATACACACGACCGATCGCCCATTGAGGCCCGGTCAGTCAGCGCTGAGGAGGTCGTCTCGCCGATGGCCAGCGGCGCGGCAATCCAGGGCTTCTTCGACCATCTCGAGCGGGCCTTGCTGGCGATCGGCTACCTCGATCCCTTGCACCCCAAGAAGCTGATGCCACGGATGCGACGCCTTTTTCTTCGTACCCGCCTGAGTGCTGAAGAGGTCGATCTGCTGCGCGGAATCTGCAAGCTGATGGAGCGCGGCCGCGCATCAGACGGGCGCCCGGCTAGAATCAAGTCCTGACCCGACAGGAAGACTCACCGATGTTCAATCGAATCAGGGAAGACATCGCCGTCGTGCGCGAGCGCGATCCGGCCGCCCGGTCGACGCTCGAGGTCCTGCTCTGTTATCCGGGCATTCACGCCATCCTGTTCCATCGCGTGGCCAATCCGCTGTGGCGTATGGGCCTGACCACGGCGGCGCGGTTTGTCTCGCACATTGCCCGCGTGCTGACCGGTATCGAGATTCATCCGGCTGCACGCATCGGGCATCGGGTATTCATCGATCACGGATTCGGCGTGGTCATCGGTGAGACCGCCGAGGTCGGCAACGACTGCACGATCTATCAGGGCGTGACCCTTGGCGGCGTGTCGCTGGGTCGCGGCACCAAGCGGCATCCCACCCTCGAAGCCGGCGTGGTGGTGGGGGCCGGCGCCAAGGTGCTTGGTTCGTTCACGGTGGGTGCAGGTGCGCGTATCGGTTCGAATTCGGTTGTCACCAAGACCGTCCCGCCGGGCGCCACCGCAGTTGGCATTCCGGCGCGCATCATCAGCGACGATGTCGATCAGCGCCGTGAGGCCGATGCCAACCGGATGGGCTTTTCGGCTTATGCGATCACGCAGGGCGCAGACGACCCGCTCTCGGTGGCGCTGCATCAGCTGATCGACCATGTCGCAGAGCAGGACAAGCGGATCGACCAGTTGCTCGAATCGCTTGAGCGCCTCGGCGCTGCCCCGCCCGCGCAGGCCTGTGATGCGGTGCCGCTCGATGCGGGTCGACTGAGCCGGCTGGTCGACTGAGCAATCAGGCCTGTCAGCGGGCCAATCGTGCAATCGGCTGCGGCGCGCCGTTGTCCCACCGAAGCAGGTGGCCTCGATCGGCGCTCGCATCCCAGTCGGTCAGCACGACCCGCGTTCGCAACTGATCGCCGTGCTGCCAGCGATGCAGGCCCGGCCGATGCGTATGCCCATGAATCAGCAGACGTGCGCCGGCGGCATCCATCGCGGCATCGACCGCCCCCTGATTGACATCCATCAAGGCGCCGGCCATCTCGCGTTTGCCGGCTTCGCTCGACTCGCGCGCATTGCGTCCGATCACGAGGCGCTCTGCCAGGCTGCGAGTCAGCAATCCCTGCTGCCAGGCCGGATTGCGACAGGTCTGGCGCCATTGCTGATAGACCAGGTCGTCGGTGCACAGGGCATCGCCATGCGCAAGCAGCGTTGCCTCGCCATGCAACATGACCGGGCAGGGATCGGTCAGCAGCGTCGCCCCGCATCGCTGCGAGAACGCGCCGCCATCGAATCCCGGCACCGGCACATCGAGCAGAAAGTCCCGATTGCCACGCATCATCCAGACGCGTGTGCCTGAGCCTGCGACCGTCGCCAGCATGCTGGCAAAGCGGGCTGCAATCGCGTCGGCGCCATCGTCGCCAACCCACATCTCGAACAGATCACCGAGCAGGAAAAGATGCGCTGCCTCGTGGGCATGGCGCTTGATCTGATCGAGTGCGTCGTCGAGCGTGGCCGGCGCCTGCGCCGACAGGTGCAGGTCGGAGGCAAAGAGCACCGGCTCGTTGCGAGCGATCTGCAGCGGTGCGTGCGTCATGGCGCCAGATCGGTTCGCAGCGAAGGGATCGTCGACGACCGCGCGGATTACTTGCTCGTGACCCGGGTCATCGACTGGATGACGACGGCTTCGGCCGGAACATCGCGATGCATGCCGGTGGACGTGGTCTTGACTGCCTTGATGGCCTCGACGGTGTCCATGCCCTTGACCACTTTGCCGAAGACCGCATAGCCATTGCCGTCCGGTTGCGGGAAGTTGAGCATGCCGTTGTCGACCACGTTGATGAAGAACTGCGAGGTGGCCGAATCGGGCACCGAGGTGCGGGCCATCGCAACCCAGCCGGCGTCGTTTTTCAGGCCATTTTGCGACTCGAGCTTGATCGGTGCGCGGTTGGTCTTCTGCTTCATGTCAGAGGTGAAGCCGCCGCCCTGGATCATGAAGTTCGCGATCACGCGGTGAAAGATGGTGCCGTCGTAATGCTTGTCATCGACATACTTCAGGAAGTTCTCGACGGTGACCGGTGCCTTGGCCGGATAAAGCTCGAGCACGATCTCGCCCTTGCTGGTCTTGATGAGCACCTGCGGATTGACGTCGGCGGCTGCGGCTGCGCCTTCAGGCACGGCGAGTGCAAAGAGCAGGGCGCCGATGAGTGGCAGAGACTTGGTCATGATGCGGTTTCCTAAGGTTGCGCGCCGGAGCGCGGAGGGGTTGATACGGAAGGGGAGGGCAGTTTTGCGAACATCTCGCGGGCGATCGCCAATTTGCGGCGCGCCGACAGGTTGCCGGCATCGAGTCGGCCGGCATCCCGGTAGGCGCGAATCGCCAGTTGCAGATAAATATCGCCAAGATTTTCCCGGGCCAGGGCATAGCTCGGCAAGGCCTGGACCGACTGTTCGAGTGACTGCCGCGCGCCGTCGTAGTCGCCGGCTGCGGCCTGGACGACGGCCAGGTTGTTGTAGGGTTCGGGCAACTCGGGGAAGTCCCGGATCAGGCCGCGAAACACCTCGCTTGCCGCCTCAGGCTGTGCGGTGTCGGTAAGGATCACGCCCTTGAGAAAGCGCAAGCGCGGATTTCGCGGATCGACCAGCAGCGCTGCCTCGGTCAGCGCCATGGCCTCACTGATGCGACCGTCCCGATAGGCTGCGATCGCGCCGTCGTAGGGTTCGATTCGGGCGGGCCTAAGCGGCTCGCCGCTGCCCAGTTGATAGGTCTGGTTCGGCTGATAGGCCTGGGCGGGCTGCGAGGACTGAATAAGCTGATTGAGCTGGCTCGACTGATTCAAAGGCAGGACCAGGTCGTTTTGCGCCGAGGCGGTGGACGCACCCGACGCCAGCATGATCGATATCGTCGCGGTGAATGCGGCGATCGCCAGGCGAGCGGGCCCGAACCAGGCGACAGCCCTCGCGCGGCACGCTGATATACTCGCGCGGCCAATCGCCATCGCCGCGCAGGCCACATCCAGAGCGGATCTCATCCGCCTATTCTAACCATCCGCGCCGCGCCGCCTGTCATGCTCCGCATCCACAACTCGCTTTCCCGCAGCAAGGAACCTTTCGAGCCGATCGAGCCAGGCCGTGTGCGCATGTATGTCTGCGGCATCACGGTGTATGACTACTGCCACATCGGGCATGCCCGCATGATGCTGGTTTTCGACATGGTGTCTCGCTGGCTGCGCGCGAGCGGTTATGCGCTCACCTATGTGCGCAACATCACCGATATCGACGACAAGATCATCAAGCGTGCGGTCGATAACAAGGAGACCATCGGAGAGCTGACCGAGCGCTTTATCGCGGCGATGCACCAGGACCTCGATGCGCTCGGCGTGCTGCGCCCCGACCATGAGCCGCGTGCGACGCAGTATGTGCCGCAAATGCTCGATCTGATCGGTCTGCTTGAGCGGCATGATCTGGCCTATCGCGCGGCCGACGGCGACGTCAACTACGCGGTGCGCCGCTTTGCCCGCTATGGCCGCCTGTCGGGCAAATCGCTCGATGAACTGCGAGCCGGCGAGCGGGTGGCGGTGACTGACGCCAAAAATGATCCGCTCGACTTCGTGCTCTGGAAAGCCGCCAAGTCCAGCGACCCCGCGCAGACGACCTGGCCGTCCGATTTCGGTCCGGGCAGGCCGGGCTGGCATATCGAATGTTCAGCGATGGCCGGTGCCTTGCTGGGCGAGTCGCTCGATATTCACGGCGGTGGTGCCGACCTGCAGTTTCCTCATCACGAAAACGAGATCGCCCAGAGCGAGGGCGCCCATGGCGGCAACTTTGTCCGCTACTGGATGCACAACGGCTTCGTGCGGGTCGACAACGAGAAGATGTCGAAGTCGCTCGGCAACTTCTTCACGATCCGCGATGTGCTGCGGGTCTTCGACCCGGAAGTGCTGCGTCTGTTCGTGCTTCGCGCGCACTACCGCAGCCCGATCAATTATTCCGATGCCCACCTCGACGATGCCCGTGCGAGCCTGCTGCGCCTTTACACCGCGCTGACGCCCGCTATGCCCGGCACTGACGCGCTGCTTCAGCCGCCCGCGCAACCCGACTGGACGACGCCGTTTGGTCAGCGTTTTCGCGAGGCGATGGATGATGACTTCAACACCCCGATTGCGGTCTCGGTGCTCTTCGATCTCGCCAGCGAGCTCAATCGCACCCGTGACCCTGCGACCGAACGCGAATTGCGCTCACTCGCCGGTGTTCTGGGCCTGCTCGGCAAGTCGCCTGAGCAGGCGGTGCAATCCGGGCTGCGAGGCTCCGATCAGACCGGTGCCGGCTTGTCGGATGGCGACATCGACGCGATGGTCGCCAGGCGCACCGAGGCCAAGAAGGCAAAGCAGTTCGCGCAGGCCGATCAGCTGCGTGCCGAGCTGCTCGAGCAGGGCGTGATACTTGAAGACAGCGCGACCGGCACGCGCTGGCGGCGCAGCTGAGCTGATGGCCTCTCCGACCGTTATTGGCGCACGGCCCGACTACTGGGCGCAGGCAAGCGGCCATCTCGCCGCCGCAGACGCGGCGATGGCCGGCATCGTGCGGGCGGTCGGTGATGCCGGCCATCTCAGTTCGCGGGGCGATCCGTTCAATACCCTGGCACGTTCGATCATCGGGCAGCAGATCTCGGTGAAGGCAGCGCAATCGGTGTGGCTGCGATTTGAAAAGGCGGCGGGCAAGGTGACGCCCGAGCGGGTCTCGCGCATGCGTCTGACCACGCTCACTGGCGCCGGCCTGTCCGGGCGCAAGGCCGAATATGTGCGTGATCTGGCCGGGCATTTTCTGAGCGGATCGGTCGACCCGAGCCGGTGGCCCGAGAGCGACGACGAGTCGGTGATCGCCGAACTCGTCCAGGTGCGCGGCATCGGACGCTGGACAGCCGAGATGTTTCTGATTTTCAATCTGCTTCGCCCTGATGTGTTTCCGCTCGATGATCTCGGGCTTCTCAAGGCAATTGCCTTGCACTACAACGAGGGCACGCCGGTGACCCGGGCGATGGCCGCCGACATCGGCGAACGCTGGCGTCCCTGGCGCACGGTGGCCACCTGGTACCTGTGGCGCAGTCTCGATCCTTTGCCGGTTGAATATTGAGCGTCCATGAAGACAAGTTTTCTTGATTTCGAGCAGCCGATCGCCGAACTCGAACAGAAGATCGATGCGCTGCGCTTTGTTCAGGACGATGCCGCGGTCGACATCGCCGATGAGATCCAGCGGCTGCAAAAAAAGGCCGATGCCTTGGTCAAGGAGACCTACAGCAAGCTGTCGCCCTGGCAGGTGACCCAGGTGGCCCGGCATCCGCAACGGCCCTATACCCTCGACTACATCGACCTGATGTTCACCGATTTCCACGAGTTGCATGGTGATCGGGCGTTTGCCGACGACCGTGCAATCGTCGGTGGCCTGGCGCGCTTCAATGGGCAGGCGGTGATGGTGATCGGCCATCAGAAGGGCCATGACACCAAGGAAAAGGTGATGCGCAACTTCGGCATGCCGCGACCCGAGGGCTACCGCAAGGCGATGCGTCTGATGCGAACCGCCGAGAAATTTGGCTTGCCGGTGATCACGTTTGTCGATACGCCCGGTGCCTATCCCGGCATCGATGCCGAAGAGCGCGGCCAGTCGGAGGCGATCGGACGCAATCTCTATGTGATGGCCGAACTGAAAGTGCCCTTGATCACGGTGGTGATCGGTGAGGGCGGCTCGGGCGGTGCGCTGGCGATTGCAGTGGCCGATTGCGTGCTGATGCTGCAATACGCAGTCTATTCGGTGATTTCGCCGGAGGGTTGCGCCGCGATTCTCTGGAAAAGCGCTGACAAAGCCCCCGAAGCAGCCGAAACCCTGGGCATCACTGCCCATCGGCTCAAGGCACTCGGTCTGATCGATCGCATCGTCAATGAACCTCTGGGCGGCGCGCACCGCGATACCGCGCAGATGGGTCAAATGCTCAAGCGTGCGCTTGGTGAAGCCCTGCGTCAGGTCCAGAACGTCAAGCCTGGCGATCTGATCGCCACGCGACAGCAGCGCATCATGGCGTATGGCAAGTTCAAGGAACTCGGCTGATCGGGCGCTGACCGAGGCGCTGTCGCGATTTTTGGCGGCGGGCGGGTCGCTGCCTGCACCGGCCCATCCCCTGGTCATTGCCTTCAGTGGCGGGCTCGATTCGACGGTGCTGCTGCATGCGGCGGTGCGAGCGCTCGGCGCCGAGCTTATCGTCGCCGCCCATGTCGACCATGGGCTGCAGCCGCTCTCCGGCAGTTGGGCCGAGCACTGTGCGGCGCAATCGGCCAAGTTAAACGTTCGTTTTGTCGGCTTGAGGGCGCAGGGATCGCCGGCGCGCGGCGACAGCATCGAGCAGTGGGCGCGGGGCGAGCGCTACCGCCTGTTGCTCAGTGCCGCGGCCGAACTCGGTGCAGCGGCGCTGCTGACCGCGCATCATGCCGATGACCAGCTCGAGACCCTGCTGCTCGGCATGGCGCGAGGCAGCGGTCTGGATGGCCTGACCGGGATTGCCGAGTCGGATTGCCGCCATGGCGTGATGCTGCTGCGCCCCTTGCTGACCGTCACGCAAGCGCAGCTTGCCCGCGAGGCGCATCACCTTGGGCTGCGCTGGGTCGAGGACCCGAGCAATCTCGATCCGCGCTTTGCTCGCAATGCGCTGCGGCATCGACTGATGCCGGTTTTGCGCGAGGTGCTGCCCGATCTGGCAGGCCAGCTGCCGGCCACGATCAATCTGCTGCGACAGGCCAGGGCAACGCTCGAGCGCCTCGCCGACGATGATCTGAATGCTGTCTCGAAGCCCTCGCAAGGTGGCCGGCTGATCCTTGTTCGCACTGCGCTGGCAGGCTTGCCCGCGTCCCGACGCGATGCGGTCTTGCGAGCCTGGGTGCGCAGCCTCGGCTGTCTGCCGCCGGCGCAGGCCCGATTACAGGCGATGAACGATCAGCTGGTCGACGCCACCGGCCCGTATGGTGATGTGAGGCACGATGGCTGGCAGCTGATGCGCTATCGCGATGCGGTCTTCGGCCTGCCGCAAAGCGAGCTGGTCGGCGCCAGTGTCGAGCCTTTGGACTTCGAATGGCGTGGCGAGCCATCGGTGGCGGCAGGCTTTGGCAGTCGCTTCGAATTTCGGCTTGCCACCGAGGGCGTGTCGCCGGCCTGGTTGCGCAGTGCGCCATTGCGCATTGTTCAGGCGCCCTCTGGCGCGCGGCTTCGACTGTCCCCGCGCGCCACTTCGCGAACCATCAAGAACCTGTGCCAGGAAGCGGGTATTCCGGCCTGGCTGAGGCCGCGCTTTCCGGCGCTGTGGCGCGACGATCGTCTGTTGCTGGCCGCCCCCTTCGGTCTTGACCGCCGTCCCGATTTGCCGATCGAACGCCCGGGCATTGCGATCGAATGGCAGCTGTCGGATGACGCCGACCTGCGCCGGGTATTCATGCCTGATCCTGGAACGACATCGCCTTCCACTTGAGCCCTCTGAAGGCCGTCAGGGCAGGCGGCTCGTATAATTGACGGTTTTCCCGACAAAAAGCAGCGTCACGATTTATGGCTTTGATCGTTCACAAATATGGTGGCACCTCGATGGGCTCGGTCGAGCGCATCCGCAACGTCGCGCAGCGGGTTGCCAAATGGCACAGCGCCGGGCACCAGCTGGTGGTGGTGCCGTCGGCCATGTCGGGCGAGACCAATCGCCTGATCGCGTTGGCCACCCAATTGCAGCCGCAGCCCGATCCGCGCGAGCTCGACATGATTGCCTCGACCGGCGAGCAGGTGTCGGTCGGTCTGCTGGCTATTGCGCTCAAGGCGATCGGTGTCGAGGCGGTGAGTTATGCCGGCTGGCAAGTGCCGGTGCGCACCGATGATGCCCACACCAAGGCGCGAATCGAGTCGATCGACGATGCGCGGGTGCGTGCAGACCTCGATGCCGGCCGGGTCGTCATCGTCGCTGGCTTCCAGGGAGTCGGCACCAGAGGCGACATCACGACGCTCGGCCGAGGCGGCTCCGATACCTCTGCGGTCGCGATTGCCGCGGCATTGAAGGCTGAGGAGTGCCTGATCTACACCGACGTCGACGGGGTCTACACCACCGACCCGCGAATCGTTCCCGAGGCGCGCCGCCTGCCCCTGATCACCTTCGAAGAAATGCTCGAGATGGCGAGCCTGGGCTCGAAAGTGCTGCAGATCAGATCGGTTGAGTTTGCAGGGAAGTATCGGGTCAAGACGCGGGTACTGTCGAGTCTGACACCGCCCGACATGCCGCTCGAAGTCGAGATGGCGTCGGGCACATTGATCACGTTTGAGGAATCACAGGTCATGGAAAAGGCTGTTATTTCAGGGATCGCGTTTGCACGCGACGAGGCCAAGATCACGGTCATGCATGTGCCTGACCTGCCGGGCATTGCCTATCAGATTCTCGGGCCGGTGGCCGATGCGAATATCGACGTCGACATGATCATCCAGAACCAGAGCGTCGACGGCTCGACCGACTTCTCGTTTACCGTGCCGCGCAGCGAGTACCAGAAAGCGCTCGAGGTGCTCAACCAGCAGGTGCGCGACAAGGTCAAGGCGGGCAACATCGTCGGCGACCCCAAGATCGCCAAGGTGTCGGTGGTCGGTATCGGCATGCGCTCGCATGTCGGCATTGCCAGCCGGATGTTTCGCACGCTGTCACAAGAGGGCATCAACATCCAGATGATTTCGACCAGCGAGATCAAGATTTCGGTGGTCATCGAAGACAAGTACCTTGAGCTCGCCGTTCGGGCGCTGCATAAGGCCTTTGATCTGGAGCAGCAGGGCTGAGCGGTTTAAGCCGCGTGGTAGCATTCGCGGGTGCTGGAGACGTGACCGAGAGGCCGAAGGTGCTCCCCTGCTAAGGGAGTATGTGCCAAAAGCGCATCGAGGGTTCGAATCCCTCCGTCTCCGCCAGCAAGCCAGCAAATAAACGCCTTTCGGGGCGTTTTTTTTTGCTGCCCATGCGGGACAGGCGACGGGCTCGACCAGCTCGCGCCTGGCCCATCGACGCGCGATATCCGCGGACCTGCGCTATGCTGCGCCCCATCCATTGCGCCGACAGAGTTGCATGGCCTCTTCCGGAGACGCGCCTCATGAAAGCCCCCCATCGCGCACCAGGCGACGAGCCTGTTTCGGTCAGCGGCTTGCCGCTTCTGTACCAGACGATTTACTGCAGCCGTGCTGCGGCCGGCGTTGACGAGGCTGCGGTGGCCCACATCATTGCCGAGGCGCGGCGCTTGAATCCGGCGCGCGGGGTCACAGGGCTGCTGGTGTGCGGCAGCGGTGTGTTCTTTCAATGGATCGAGGGGCCGCGAGATAATGTCGCGCATCTGATGGACCGCATCCGAGCTGATCCGCGCCACGAGCATGTCGTCACGCTCAGCGAAACCGAGGAAGTGCGTGAGCGGCTGTTTCCCGAATGGGATATGGAGCTGGTGTCGGCGTCCGAGATTCGCGACGTACTGATTGACGCGCTTGCCGATGCCGAAGACGAAAAGAACACCACCTCGCTCAGCCTGATCCTGGCCCATCTTGATGCAGGCGGCATCGCTGAACTCGGGGCGCTTGCATGATGCAGATCCGCCTGCTTTACGTCAGCCGTGCGGTCGGGCCGCAGACCTCGACCTTGACCGCCTCGATCCTGTCGACGGCCCGCGATCACAATCGTGCCAATCGCATCACCGGTGTGCTGTGCCATGGCCAGGGCCTTTATCTGCAGGTGCTCGAGGGCGAGCGCAGCGCTGTCAATGCCTGCTACGCCCGGATCGTCGCCGACCGTCGCCACCGCGATGTCGAGTTGCTCCATCTGGAAGAAATCACCGAGCGTCGCTACCCCGAATGGTTCATGGCGCATGTGAGCCTGTCAGACGTCGATCCGATGATCGTGATGCAGCATCCCAAGTTCGACCCTTACTCGGCGTCTGGCGCCTTCGTCTTGCAGCTGGTTGACAAGCTGGTCGAGGCGGGTCGCCGCATCGACATGCCGCCTGTCTGAGACGCAGTCACCCAGGTGGGCGTTGACCGTCCCACCCCATCCAGTGTCTGCCGGCGAAGGCTGACGAAATCCTCGAATCGATCTTGCGGATCCGCTTGCGCGGTTTGCTGACGGTCGTCGATTGCTTCGTGCTCGGCCGGCCGCCGGCATTTATCTGAACACTAATCCTTTGTATTGCGATGACTAATTCTCTGAATGGATTGAAAAAATGTTTACAACAGGGGTCATCGGTTCCGGTCGACCGTCAGTCGGAATTCCTGATGACCTGAATAGGCGAATACCGGCTGCAGATGCAAAAATTTATTTTCACGAAGCAATAACGTCTGCAGCGACTGTGATTTTCTGCAATTGCAATTGCAATTGCAATTTCAATTGCGACTGCGCCAAACACTCACATGCCGGTCTACCTGCGATGTGAAGCCCGCTTTCGAATCTGGGTGTTGACGCTTCATCACCGCACAACTGGAAGTACTGACATGAACGACGTGCACACCGATTGGCTTGGCACCATTCGGCAGACCTTCACCAAGGCGCTGGTGCTTCTGCTGTGTTCGCTGAACGCGATGCCGGCGTGGTCTGCAGGCAGCACGCTCTATCAGGAGCCGCCGTTTACCTCGACCGAGCCGCCGGCTAATGTCTTCATGATGCTCGATGACTCGGGCTCGATGGCGAGGCAGGACCTGCCGACTCCGGTGGGGGTCACGATCAATACAAAGGTCCCTACCAAGGTCACGATCAAGGGCAAGGGTGCGGATTCGATCGGCACCCTTGCAGATCGCTCCTGGGAGATCGACCGCGACTACGACTGGCTACTGCGTGCGCCGGCCCTCAATCCGCTTTGGTACAACCCGGCCAACCGTTATGTTCCCTGGAACAAGGACGGCACGATCATGCCGAATGCGTCAATCGGCGGCAGCGTTCCCAAGACCAACTTTGGCGAGTTCACCTCGCGCGCGAATGCCGCCGAACTCACCGAGCGCGATCCGCGTCAGGTGCCTGACGGCAAGGAATTTAAATCGTTGCGACCGCCAGCCGGTACCAACGATGGGGCCGGTCGCGGATTGCTGGGCACCGATTCGTTATCGCCAACCGATCCTAATTCCAGAGCCATGGGCCGGCGCGTGAAAATGGGCACGATCGCCGATTTTCGTTACCACAAGCTGCCCTTCGATTTTGGGCCGATCCTGGCAGGGGCGACCGGCGCGCCGCGCAACGGTCATGCCGACCAGACCTGGACAACGCACGACGACACCACTCGTCCACTTGACCTTTTCAGCCGACCACTGCAGGTCACAAGCACAACCTCGTCCAGCGGTTGCTTTGCTAGCGAGTCCCATTGCACTAGTGGTTCAAGCGCCTTGATAGCGGACACAGTAGTGACATGGAATCGGACGAATTGCTTTGGCGTCGTCCAGAACTTCACCAGCGATCCAGGGGCGCTGGCTTGCTGGACTCGACCGGATTGCAACGGCAACCTCATCAACTACGATCGTGATCCAGGGGCGCTCTCTTGCTGGACCCGGGCGGTCAGTTGCACTGATGCGACGCTAAAAAATTTCTCGAGCGAACCCAAAGAGCTTTCCTGTTTCACTCGCCTCAACTGCGCGAATGTCCCCGAATACTTCGACAAGGACCCCGGGTTGCTGAACTGCGGCTACACCTGGACCGACTGTTACGGCACCCCGCGGAACTCGCCGACCGACGGTACGCCGGTCAACTGTCCGAGCCGCATCCAGAATTGCGATGGCAGTTGGACCAATAATCCGGGAAGCACCACCTTGACCTGCTATTCGAGCCGAAGCTGCGCGTCAGGCAGCAGCTATGGCGCATGGACTGCAAGCAACCCGAATCCTGTCTGCTGGACGCGACCCAACTGTTCAGGTGGGACCGACTATATTTCCGGAGCTGATCCCGGGACGTTGAACTGCAAGTGGGCCCAAAAGGATTGCGCTGGCAAGACCCAACCGTTCGCCACCAAGCCCGACGATTTGACCTGCTACAAGCAGAAGACCTGCACCGGCACGGAAATCATTTCCGTAACCCCTTTCAAGGCGGAAACCCTCGCTTGCGACTACTCTCGAAAAGAGTGCGGCGCATCGACCGCCACCGTCTTTGCAGTCGACAAAAATCCGGGGTCGCTTACCTGCTATACCCGGCAAAACTGCGACAACACCATTACTGGCCCCACTTCCACCGTTCTGACGGAGCTCACATGCCGCGCTGCGACTGAGCCGTTTCCAACCTACACGCCTTTGAAGCAGGTCAACGAGTCCACGCTGCGCACAGAGACCCAACAAAGTTGGATTGAAAAGCCCACCGGTGGGCAGAGCTACTCGGCAAAAAGCGAGACGGTGCTGCAAACGAAAATCAACAATCGGTTGGAAGCCTCGACGATTACCAAGACGTATCTGGGCACTAGGGAGGCTAAGCAATTCTCCCGAAAGGTGACCGAATTCCGCCCCGAAACGAAGAAGCTGGATGATAAAAAAGGTGAAAAGGTCTATGAAGCCATCTGCCCGACCGGCAGCCGCCAGAGGACTTGCACGGTTCCGGCCTTGCCCGGTGTCCCCGACCCGGGCGCACTCACCCCGGCGCGCTACTACCGGTTCACCGGTGGCGACAAAGGTCTGCCGGAGAGCTATGAGGTGGTGCAGATCGACCGGACCCGCAAAGACTATGTTTATCAAGTCGTCGATGCGACCACCGGTAAGGCCCCCACCGCGTTGACATCACAGCGCTTGGACTGCGCAAACATCACCTCCTGCACCTGGCTGGAAGAAGCGCAGAACTACGCGAACTGGTACCTCTATTATCGGAACCGCCTGTTTGCAGCCCAGGCGGTCATGGCCGATTCGCTCTCGAGCCTGAGGTCGACCACTCAGCAAAGTCTGCGACTCGGTTATGGGCGGATCAACTACATCCCCGATTCCTACAACCCTTGGATGACGGCGGCGGATAAGCTGGAACTGGTCAAGGACCTTCAAACAATCGACGGGCAGCCAAATCCGGGTGCGCTGGTGCGAGGGGTCAGGCCCTTCATCGTGGGCACACCAGAGCGCAGCGCCTTCTTCGATTGGCTCTTCAGTGTGTCCTGGCAAGCGGGGACACCTAATCGTGAAGCCGTTGACTCGGTCGGTCGCTATTTCATGCGCGAAGACAATGCAGGGCCTTGGGGGGCAACGCCTGGAAATAATGCGGACAAATCGCCACAGCTCGCCTGCCGGCGCAACAGCCTGTTTCTGACCACCGACGGCGAATGGACCGGCTCACCCGGGACCGCGACCAAACCCAGTCAGGAAGCGGACAACGATGCCGCGCCGACCATCACCGGCCACGGCCCCAATGCCGGTGCAAAATTCACCTATGTACCGGCAGAGTGGAAGCAATTCACCGGTGGCACAAGTCAGTCAAATACCCTCACCGATGCAGCGGTCTACTACTGGAACCACGACCTGCGTCCGAATCTGGACAACGTGATCCTGCCGGTCACCGAGTCGCTGCGCCCGAATCCGGCGTTCTGGCAATCGATGAGCACCTACATCATCGGCTATGGTCTGTCGGCATCGATGGATACCGCGGCAACGCGTGCGGCGGTGACCAACGGCACCGAGGTGACCTGGCCCACGGTAAATGCCGGTGAGAACAACAATGTCAATCGGGTCAACGACAGCCTGCGGGCAGCGCTTGCCTCGCGCGGCAACTTTTATGCTGCACAGACGGTGGCTGAACTCAAAAGCAGCATGCTCGGCAGTTTCCGCGAGATCGCAACCCGGCAAGGTTCAGCGGGCGGCGTAGCGGTGACTGGTCCTGCGATCACCAGCCTGTCGCAGGCGTTTTTCCCGAGCTACACCACCGGCAAATGGACTGGCGCGCTGAAGGCCTATAAATCGGCCGATCTCGAGAAGCTCGCTCAGGGCAATGTCGTGACGCCCGACTGGACGGCGAGCCTGCCGGCCTTTGGTTCGCGCAAAATTCTGTCGAGCACAGGTCGCAAATCCCCGATCACTTTCGATGTCGCGTCACTCGATGATTCCCAGAAGAGCAGCCTGACCTCGACTGCCGCAGGCTTTATCTACACTGCAGCCGAAGCGGTGAACTATTTGCGCGGGGATCAGAGCCTGGAGCTGCCCTCAACCGGCATCTCTGCCGGCACGAAGTTTCGCAGGCGCGAGTCGCTTCTGGGCGATATCGTCAACTCGACGCCGCTCTATGTGAAGGCGCCTGACTATGGCTACGCCGCCATGTCGACCGTCGGCGCGAGCTATGGTGCCTATGTCAAAGCAAGGCGCGACGGCACGGTCGCGACCGTCTATGTCGGCGCCAACGACGGCATGTTCCATGCCTTTGATGCCGCCACCGGCGTGGAGCGGTTTGCGTATGTGCCGCGCGGTGTCTATCCGACCTTGGCAAACCTGCTCAACCCTGGCTACGAGCACAACTACTATGTCGACGGGCCGGTCACGGCGGGCGACTGGCACAACGGATCGTGGCGGTCGATTGTGATCGGCACCAGCGGAGCGGGGGGGGCCAATGGCGGCTCGTCGGTCTTCGCGATCGATGTCACCAACCCCGCCTCCATCACGCCATCCAGCGTGAAATGGGACATCAAAGCGGCCGATAGCGACCATCTCGGTCACATTCTGAACCGCGGCATCGTCGGCCGGATCAAGACAGCGGGTGGTGGGACCAAATGGGTCTACATGGTAGGCAATGGCTATGAAAGCACCAGCAACATGGCCGCATTGCTGGTCGTTGACATCGACACCGGCGATATGACTGCGATCCCGCTCGGCAAGGCTTGGAGCGGCGTAGACGCCGATCGCAACGGCATGGGCGGCATCACAGCCTTGTATGACTCCGAGCGCAACATCAAGCTGGTGTATGGCGGCGATCGTCAGGGCAATCTGTGGCGCTTTGACTTCAGCAGCGGCATACCCTCAGGCGCCAAAGGTTTCGGCGATGACAAGGCGCTCTTCAGCACCGGTACCAGCACGCGTGCGATCACCGCTGCACCGCGCCTGGTGCCCCATCCGCTGGGTGGCATGCTGATCGTCTTTGGCACCGGCAAACTCCATGACACCACCGACGGCATCGACACCGCATCGCAGGGCATCTACGCCATCTGGGACAAGCCTCAGTACGCCAGCAGCACGATCATGCCGGCGACACTCAAATCGCTCACGGTGTCGACCGCCGTCGATGGGACCCGCACCATCGATACCTCGCTCGACTGGAACAAGTTCATGGGATGGTCGGCGCAACTGACAGGGGGCGAACGGGTCATCTCCGACCCGACGGCCGATGCCGGTTCGCTCACCGTGACCTCCTATGCACCGTCGGCCGCGCTCGACCCTTGCAATGGGGGAGGGGTGTCGTATGTCTATCGCTTCAATTTTGCGACCGGCATCATCACCGCCATGCAGGTGACAGGGGTGGTTGGTGCAGTGACGCCGCTCACCATCGCGCCGACCTCGATCGCACGCGCCGACTCGGCCGGCGTCAACATCAGTTCGGGCATCAGCAGCGCCGCAAGCGGCTCGGGGACTGGCACTAGGCCCCCGGCCAGCCTCGCGCAATGCCGTCTGTACAGCACCAGCATCCAGGGGCGCCCCAACGTTATCGCGGTCAATTGCCCGAATTTTTCGCCGATACGGGTCTGGCGCCAGCAGCTCCGATGACACCTTGTCCATGAACACGGCGCTCAGTCCCATCGCAAGCGAGCGCCGTCGGGTCGGCATCGTCGGCGTCGGCAACATGGGTGGCGGCATCGCATCGAATCTGCTCGCCCGCGGCTGGGCCGTGCAGGTGCATGATCTCGATCTCATAAAGGTCGACGCCTTGCGGCGTGGCGGTGCGATCGGCTGCGCCGATGCCGCGGCGACGTCGGCGAATGTGCCGATCACGATCGTATGCGTGGTCGACGCGGCGCAATGCGACGATGTGTTGTGGGGCGAGCGTGGCGTGCATGCGCGCCCAGGCGGTTTGGCCGGCCACACCGTGATGCTTTGCCCGACGATTGCGCCCGAGGATGTCGAGCGTCTGTTTGCCCGCTTGTCGCAGGTCGGTGCATCGACGATTGACGCGCCGATGTCGGGCGGGCCGCAGCGAGCCGCCGACGGCACGATGAGCCTGATGGTCGCCTGTGAGGCGTCGGTGCGAGCGACGCACGGCGAACTGATCAATGCGCTTTCCAGCCGCGTCTTTGACCTAGGCGAGCGCGCTGGCAATGGCGCGAGGATGAAGCTGGTCAACAACTTGCTCGCAGGAATCAATCTGGTGGGAGCTGCCGAGGCACTCGCCCTGGCTCAGCGCATGGGCATGGACCTGACGGTGGTGCTCGACGTGATCGAGCAGTCCAGCGGCCAGAGCTGGATCGGCTCAGATCGGATGCGCCGTGCAATCGACAATGACTATGCGCCGCGTGCCCACGCCACCTTGCTGCGCAAGGACACTGCGCTCGCGGTGCAGGCCGGGCGAGCCGCGGGCTTTCAAGGTCCGCTGGGCGCCGCGACAAGCGAGGTGTTTTCGCGTGTGATTGAGCAGGGCTGGGCAGACCTTGACGATGCGGCGGTGTTTCGTCTGCTCACTGAATTGTCTGCAGGCGTCAAGCCATAAGGCTGCGAGCCGGTCAGCCGGGTCGTCGCTCAAACGCAGGCAGATCCGGCGGGATATGGTGAAACGCCTGTTTGTCGATGGTGAAGATCGCTGCCTTCGGCTTGAACACCGACGGGTCATCGAAGGTTCCGACCTTCAGGATGATCGCGCCGGGGCGCTTCGGTGAGCGGGTGCCGATCGCGGTGCCGCAGGTGGGGCAGAACAGCCGCGTGACCGGATGCTCGATGTCGCTGCGCGCGAAACTGCTTGGCGTCCCCTTCGTGAAACGAAAGCCCGCCTCCGGCATGACCATGATCACGTTCGGATTGCCGCCGGTGATGTACTGGCATTCACGGCAATGACATTGCAGCGATGCCAGGGGTTCTCCCTCGGCCTCGTATCGGATTGCATGACAGTAACAGCCGCCTTCAATTTTCATGGGATCCTCGCTGAGTGTGCCCTCAACTCTAAAGCGAAAGTGGTCGGTCAGAAAATCCGAATCATGTCTGACGCCGACTCGCAGCCTGCTCAACATGACTTGTCGCCTGATTCTGTTTTGCTTCCTTCTTTGTTGCAGCCTCAGCGCGCAGGCAGGTGACCGGGCCGGCGGGTTGGCTGACAGCTTGCGCTCGCCTGGCTACCTGTTGCTGATGCGACATGCCTACGCGCCGGGTGTCGGCGACCCGGTCGGTTATCGACTCGACGATTGCGCCACGCAGCGCAATCTTGATGCCCAGGGACTTGCTCAGGCGACACGCACCGGTGACTGGCTCAAGCGCCAGGGTGTTGGCAATGCGCTGGTTTATTCGAGCGTCTGGTGCCGATGCCGCGACACCGCGAAAGCGCTTGAATTAGGCAGCTTCGGCATTGAGCCATCGCTCGCATCGTTTTTTGACCAGCCGGAACAGGCGGTCGCTGCCACGGCAGCGCTGTCGCGCTTCATTGCTCGCACGATGAAAAGCAAAGGCGATCGCGCCCTGATTCTGGTGACCCATCATGTCAACATCCGGGACTTCGCTGGCCCGAATATCGGTTCGGGCGACATGGTGCTGGTCAAGGTCGATGCGCAGGGGCGTGCCACCAGTCATGTGCTGTATCCAAGC
>Ga0114972_10000592_pt1 | contig 26912 bp, 22 predicted proteins | sample M_140807_EF_Meta_FD_87354 | JGI IMG/M metagenome (GOLD analysis project Ga0114972, IMG submission 87354) | Freshwater microbial communities from Lake Montjoie, Canada to study carbon cycling - M_140807_EF_MetaG | ecosystem: Environmental > Aquatic > Freshwater > Lake | place: Lake Montjoie...
AAGAGGAAATATTTTAATGGCAATAGCAAATAAATTTGGTTACATTTTATTAAATACGTCCAATAAAAGTGAATTAGCCACTGGATATGGCACACTCTATGGAGATATGGCTGGAGGAATAGGCGTGCTTGGTGATTGTTACAAACTTCAAGTTTACGAACTTGCAAAATTCATAAACTTAGAACAAGAAATTATTCCAAATAATATAATTTCAAAAGCACCCAGCGCAGAGCTAAGGCCTAATCAAAAAGATGCTGATAGTTTGCCTGACTATGCTATTTTGGATTCTATTTTATATCAGTATATAGAACAAGTAAAAAGTCCGGAAGAAATAAAACAAATGGGTAATGACTCAATATTAGTGGACAGAATCCTGCATTTAGTAAACTCAAATGAATATAAAAGAAATCAATTTTGCCCTATAATACGTGTATCTCCAAAGGCCTTTGGTGTTGGAAGAAGAATGCCTATTGTAGCAAAATATCTATGATGAAATCGCTTAAAAATTAAATGATAGCTATTGTTTATAAATCTACTGGAAGTCGATATCTTGTTAAAAACGAGGATGGCAAAGAGTATTCTGTAAGACTGAAAGGGAAATTCAAAATTGATGCTATTACTTCAACTAATCCAATTGCTGTTGGTGATGTTGTTAATATTGAAAACGAAGAAGATTTTGAAAGCACGATCATTACAGAAATTTTTGAAAGAAAAAATTATATCAATCGAATTTCTCCTCACAATAAAAATCAACACCACATTGTTGCTTCTAATCTCGATCAATCTTTATTATTTGCAACCATTAAAGAACCCAGAACTTCATTAGGTTTTATCGATCGCTTTTTGATTACTAGCGAAGCGTACCAAGTTCCTGCAATCATTGTTTTTAATAAAATAGATTTGCTCAACAAAAAAGATGAAGAACAGTTTCAAAAAACTAAAGCGATGTATGAAAAAATCGGTTACAAAATATTAGCCGTTAGTTTATATAATAAGTCTGGTGTTGATACCATCATTGAAGTATTGAAAAATAAAACCACCTTATTAAGTGGTCATTCCGGTGTGGGAAAATCTACATTTATCAATGAACTCTTTCCGGAGTTAAAATTAAAAACACAAGATGTAAGCAACTGGAGCGGCAAAGGTCTTCACACAACTACATTTGCAGAAATGTTTGACCTGCCTCAACAAGGAAAAATTATTGATACGCCCGGTATCAGAGAAATGGGATTAGTGAACATGACCAAATATGAACTTGCCCATTATTTTCCAGAAATGAGAGCGTTGTTAAACAAGTGTCAATTCAATAATTGCATTCATATTAACGAACCTGGTTGTGCTATAAAAAACGGAGTAAACGAAGGCCTTATCGACGAAAATAGATACTACAGCTATTTAAATATTCTCGATTCTTTGCAAATTAAAACGTATTGATATCTTGTTGGTTGATTACAACTCTTTGAACCAACTGCTGTACATCAAATAATTATCAGCAATCCTATTAATTTCTCCATTGATTAATTCCTGACTAATATCTTTTACTTTTTTAGCAGGTACACCCGCATAAATACATCCCGCTTCTACAATCGTATTTTCAAGCACAACTGCTCCTGCAGCAATAATGCTATTACTTCCAATTTTTACATTATCCATTACAATAGCTCCCATCCCTACTAGAACATTTGCTTCGATTGTACAACCGTGAACAATAGCATTATGTCCTATGCTAACATTGTCGTGGATGATTGTTTTTGTTTTTTGATAGGTACAATGAATAACAGCGCCATCCTGAATATTGACTTTGTTGCCAATTGAAATGCTATTTACATCTCCTCTTATAACAGCATTAAACCATACACTGCATTGGTTTCCCATAACCACCTCTCCTACTATTGTTGCGTTAGGTGCTATGAAACAATCTTCTCCTATGGTTGGATGAATTCCTCGAACTGGAATAATAAAAGACATAAATTATGATTAAGTAAATGAATATTGATTTGTACGCAATAAATTAACTTGCATAAAAATACAACTTTCAAATTAGTAATTTATTAAGCACAAGAACAAATGAACTACAGACAATTATTTTTGAATCACGTTGGTCAAACTTCGGAAGCTCCTCTTTGTTTAAATATTGTAAAAGCGAGTGGCAGTAAGATGTGGGATGCAGACGGAAAAGAATACATCGATTTAATTGCGGGTATTAGTGTTTGTAATATTGGGCATTGTCATCCTTCAGTGGTAGCAGCCATTAAGGAGCAAGCTGAAAAATATTTACACGTTATGGTGTATGGCGAATTTGTAGAAAACCCTCAAGTTGAATACGCTACTTTACTAACACAGCATTTACCATCAACACTCAATTCGGTATTTTTTACAGCCAGTGGAAGTGAAGCCACAGAAGGCGCCATGAAATTGGCAAAAAGATATACTGGCAAAACAGAAATTGTTTCGTTTAAAAACTCTTATCATGGAAGCACACAAGGTGCTTTAAGCGTAATGGGAAGTGAATATTGGCAACAAGCATTCAGACCTTTATTGCCTGGTATTACTCAATTAAATTACAATGCGACTGAAGAACTCGAAGCCATAAATAGCAATACAGCTTGTGTTATAGCAGAAACTATTCAAGCAGAAGCAGGTGTAAATCCTCCGAAAAAAGAATGGCTCAAAGCTTTGAGAAAAAAATGTGATGAGACGGGTACGTTATTAATATTCGATGAAATACAATGTGGCTTTGGGAGAAATGGAACGCTATGGGCCTTTGAACAATATGATGTTGTGCCGGATATACTTTTATTAGGAAAAGCATTAGGCGGTGGAATGCCTCTTGGGGCTTTTGTTGCCGATAAAAAAATAATGGATTCCTTTACAAACAATCCTGTACTCGGGCATATCAATACCTTTGGAGGTCATCCAGTTTCTTGTGCGGCAGGCTTGGCATCAATGAAAATTTTATTGGAAGAAAAAATGATTGAAAAAGTAAATCATAAATCTACTTTGTTTTTAACCCATTTAAAACATCAAAAAATAAAAAACATCCACGCGAAAGGCTTGATGATTGCTGTAGAATTAGACAGCTTTGAAACTAATAAAAAACTGATTGATTATTTGATTGAAAACGGGATTTTTACTGATTGGTTTTTATTTGCACCTCATTGTTTAAGAATTGCACCGCCATTGAATATTACTGATGAAGAAATTTTATTTGCTTGTGAAAAAATAAATTCCACACTAAACAAATTGGATTGAGTTTTTAAAAATCGAGTCCAAAAGAAAGATAGCTAATTGGTTTCTTACTAAATAAAGGTGCCGTTGTTGAAATAGGCCATCCCTTATCAAACTTCACAAAATAACCAAACAAGGTTGTGCGAACACCAAACCCATACCCACCAATAAAAGGACCAATACCATCTGCTTTTTGCTTAACGGATACGGCTGTTGGGTTTCCGTAAGAATCTGTAGAAAAAGTTTGATAAGGCCTTTTCAAAATTTTAGCTTCTCCGTTCCAAGCAGTACCTACATCAATAAATTGTGTAAGTTGTAGGTCTCTCAAAAATGAGCTGCTTATAGTAGTGTTTAAAAAAGTAGATATAAGCGGCAGCCTAAATTCACTGTTAAAAACAATTGCGTTGTTTCCATTTGCATCATTTTGAATATGGCCTCTCATGTTTACTGCCAGAGATTGAAATCCATAATCCACTTTAGGATCGGGCTGATTATTTTCATTGAAATAGCGGTCTTCATTAGTGCCCGATTTTTTATTAGCTCCAAACATAAACCAGCCGTCTACCCCGCCTAAATAATAAATCATTTTTTGGTTACCCCAGCTAAAATCAGCAGCTGTTCTGAAAGCCCAAATAAAATTTCTGTAGATGGGATAATAATATCTCGATTCAAATCCGAAATTGAAGGTGCTCGGAGGGAGGTTGCTTTTACTATAAATTTGTCTGTTCCAATCTATATATGCTTTGTATCTTAAGCCATTCAATATATTAACAGCATTAATCAAACTATTATCATGCACCAATTCTAAATGAGAAACAGAATAGAAATCATATTTATTTTTTAAAGTGGAACTAAAAACATCTTGGTTACTTATTACTTTATAGTCTGATCGAATACCTGTTGTCAACCGAATGCTTTTGGACTTATTAAAAGCATAGGCAATGTTACCTTGATAAAGATTAGTAAATAATTTTCCAGCATATTGAACTTGATTTCCTAAAGTATCAATCACAACTGCATAACCAACCGAACTTGCATTTCTATAAATTGTTGCTCCCCAATCACATCTTCTTCTTAAATTTTGATAACTCACTAACCATTCATTATCTTTTAAATTATTTCCTATTTTAAAAGCACCTGTAAATTTCACATCCTCCAAAACATCCGAAGCACCAAAGGTTACTAAGCCATTTAATTGTGAGTTGCTATTTAGCATAATTGGTCCAGATCCTCCTGTATACAATTGATATTTATTGTATAGTACAGAGTTATTGAATCCTAACGATCCATAGTCTGCCGAAAACTTAACAGGATTATAATTAAACAGTTTTGCTTTTTTTAAAACAGAATTTGATACTGTAGTATAACTATTAGGCTCAATCTTTTTTTCGTCAGTGAATTCTGTTTGGAACTCTTCTTTAAATTTTCTGATGGAGTCCATCATCGCTTCATAAGTAATCTGTTTATTCAATGAAGGTTTAGGTTGCTGACTAATGATTTTTTTAATGTATTCTGTTGGGGCAATAAGCAGGTTCCTTTTCTTTAATAATGTTTCATCAACCTTTAGCTTATACAATGTTTTTTGATCTTCGTCTTGCTTTACTTCACTAACAATTCTTTCATCACCTGCAGACCTGGTTTCTAATATACTGCTTTCGTAATTTGTTAACGGGAAAGTTGCAGTCGAATCTTGAGTAATTGAAATATAAGCAACTGAATCAACTTTGTTTTTTTGATTTGTTTTTAATGAAGTGGCAATTTCTGTTGCCGTTGGATTCTTCAAAAGATCATTTCCTATCAAAACCAACGTATCAAGGCCTGCATTTTTAGTGGAGAAAAATCCCGCATAACGGTTACCAATACCATTTTCATCACTAACAAATGTAAAGTGATTTACATTGTATTGTGCCGGATATCTTGCATTTCCAAGTTTCAAATTAGTTAGCTGAGTAATTTGATTCAGCATCGCCTTGTCGCCAAATTCTGTTGCCAGAAAAATATTAAACCTGTTGTTAGAAGGCAAAGCAGTATCATTGGTCATTATATTAGCATTAGGCCTATTACTAGAGAAAACAATCCCCATTTTATTTGGGAAAGTTACAAAGCTTGGATCTAAATCATCATAAACATCATCTGTAATTTGCTTCACTTTTTCTGTTTCAAGATCAAAAGTAAAAATATCTGTATGGCCTTTTTTTACCGCAGAAAAAACTAATGAGCGACTATCATACATGTATTTCATATCCTGTATGAGTGTGAATTTATCTGTTAGGTCGATTTTAAATTGTTTGTATTGTTTTTCAACATCATACACAAAAAGTTTAATTCTTCCTTCCATCACATAAACTACTGCAACCTTTGTACCCTTTGGATCCCAAGCCATAATTGGGTAATTAGGATTCATCTCGTTTTCAACACACCTATCTCCATATTTTATTAAAGTCCTTTCTCCATCATCATCACTTAAAATAACAGAAACAATCCCTTTGTTGAATTTTGTTAACAAATAAGAAGTATTTCTTTTAATTGGATTAACATTGAATCTATAGTAATTTTTTTGAGGAGTGATATCAAACCCTTCCACATAACTGCCTTTAGGAAATGGCTTTCTTCTATCAATATCTTTCAAATATTTCTCTTCTTCATAAGCCATGAATTGCTGATAAATAGTTTTTAAACTTTTATTGAAAACTATTTTACTGGCCTTACTAAGACTTTTTAAATTGATAGATTGTCTCAATAAAAGCGCAGTTTTGTCTTTACCAAATTGTTCTTCAACAAAATACCAAAACGCATGGCCAGCAAGGAGAGGCTTTTTATAAGCAAGCTTTAAAAACTTAGAATATTTTCCACTTAAAATTTCAATTCTCAATGATTCATCCAATGATGTATTCCAATTTTCTCCTAAATAAGAAACATATCCTTCAGTATACCATTCTGGCAAGTCTAATAGATTTTGATTGCTTGCAACTTCTGTTATGTCACCGCCAAATAAAACATTTTTAGTCAAAATATCTGATATGCCTTGTCTTATTTGACGCAATAGATTTTCATGATTGCCATCGAAATAAACAAGCATTTTGTTGTTGACTAATTTGGTGTTGGTGCCTGCACTTACAATTTCAGAAGCAAGCCCAATGTTAGTTTGTTGATAATCTGCATACTGATTAAATAGAATAATGTTGGCCCTTTTTTGCAAGCTGTATTCTGCAGCACTTTCAATAATTGGCAATGCGGCTTCTGCTGCCTGCATTACATATTTTGCGAGAGATTCGCCATCTCCATTAAAATAAACATTAAAGTTTTGGCTCTGATAGATTTTCCATTTTAATTTTTTATACTGAACTCTGTTTTTACCAAATGCTACAGTATTCACTTGTGCTCGGAGGTGTGGAGTTGCCATTAAAAAAATAATCCCAATAATGAAAATTCTTATGAACTTTGTCATTCTATAAAATAATTGAATACTAAATTAGTTGTTTACTTTTATTCATTAAAAATAATTTCTCATTTATGATACATATCAAAACATTTGTTTTTAGTCCGATTCAAGAAAATACTTATGTATTGTATAGTGACAACAAAGATTGCATAATCATAGATCCGGGTTGTTATTTTGATGAAGAAAAAAACAGCTTAGCTCAATATATTGATAATAATCAATTAAAACCAAGATTCTTACTCAATACACATTGTCATTTAGATCATGTTTTTGGAAATAAATTCGTAGCCGAAAAATATCAGTTAACTCCTTTCATTCATGCTGAAGAAAAAATCGTTTTTGATTACGCTCCTACCGCCGGCCTAATGTATAATCTTCCTTTTGATCAATATGAAGGCCCTTTGCAATTTTTACAAGAAGGAAGTGAAATTAATTTAGGCAATAGCGTATTAAAAACATTGTTCACGCCTGGTCATAGCCCGGGAAGTGTTAGTTTTTATAATGAAAGTCAATCTTTTATTATTAGTGGTGATGTGCTATTTAAAAATTCAATTGGCAGAACAGATTTGCCGGGAGGGAATATTGATGTCTTAATAGAATCAATAAAATCGAAATTGCTAGTATTACCTAAAAACACAATTTTGTACAGCGGACATGGAGATAGCACAACAGTTGGTGAAGAAGAAAACAACAACCCTTTTCTTATCAATTAGATTGATTGACAAAGTTCAATCAGTACGCCGTTTGTACCTTTTGGATGTAAAAAACAAACTAATTTATTATCCGCTCCTGCTTTAGGCGCTTCATTTAATAAAACAAACCCTTCTGATTGAAGCCTTTTCATTTCAGCGATGATATCATCAACCTCAAAAGCTATGTGATGAACACCCTCGCCTTTTTTTTCAACAAATCTGGCAATAACGCCATCCTCGTTTGTGCTTTGTAATAATTCTATTTTGGTTTCACCCGATTGCAAAAATGCTGTGTTAACCTGCTCTGAGCCAACCGTTTCAGTTTTGTAACAATTAGTATTCATTATTTTTTCAAATAATTTTACAGATGATTGCAGGTCTTTAACTGCAATTCCAATATGATCAAGATGTTTCATAAAAGGTTTTAAAATAAAATTAATTTACGAAAAGGGTTAAATTCTGAATTTGATTGAAAATACAATAGCAAAATAAAACCTTTTGCAGTAATTTCGTGTTATAATAAAAATACTATTCGAATTATGCTAAAATTACCGATATACCTCGACAATAATTCAACCACTCCAATGGATCCGCGTGTGCTTGAGGCTATGACCCCTTATTTCTTAAACCATTTTGGAAATGCCGCTAGCAGAAACCATCCATTTGGGTGGGAAGCTGAAGAGGCTGTTGATTATGCTCGTGAGCAAGTGGCTAAATTAATTGGTGCAGATCCTAAAGAAATAATATTCACTTCTGGCGCTACTGAAGGAGATAACCTTGGTTTAAAAGGTGTTTTTGAAATGTATGCAAGCAAAGGAAATCATATTATTACTGCAACGACAGAACATAAAGCCGTATTAGATACTTGCAAACACATCGAAAAACAAGGTGGGGAAGTAACTTATCTTACTGTTAATCCTGATGGATTAATAGATTTGGCTGTATTAGAGGCATCAATTAAAACTACTACAATAGCTATAGCAATTATGTATGCTAATAACGAAATTGGTACAGTAATGCCAATGAAAGAAATTAGCGCAATTGCAAGAAAACATGGTGTTTTAGTATTTACGGACGGTACACAAGCTGTAGGTAAAATACCTGTTGATGTAAATAAAGATGGAATTGATCTAATGGCTTTCACTGCACATAAAATGTATGGCCCAAAAGGCGTTGGGGCACTTTATGTTAGAAGAAAAAATCCTAGAGTGAAAGTTACTGCCCAAATGGATGGTGGCGGACATGAGCGTGGAATGAGAAGCGGTACGTTAAATGTTCCTGGAATTGTTGGATTTGGCAAAGCATGTGAATTATGCATGTTAGAAATGGAAGCAGATACTCAAAAAGTCGTTAAGTTAAGAGATAAATTAGAAACTGAATTAATGAAATTAGAAGAAGCTTATGTAAATGGAAGCAGAGAACACAGATTACCTCATGTTGCAAATATTTCATTTAAACATGTGGAAGGAGAAGGATTGTTAATGGGTTTCAATAAGAATATCGCGCTAAGTTCAGGTTCTGCTTGTACTTCAGCTTCACTAGAACCTTCTTATGTTTTAAAAGCATTAGGTTTAGGTGATGATTTGGCTCATAGTTCATTAAGATTTGGTTTGAGTAGATTTACAACAGAGGAAGAAATTGACTATACAATAAAATCAATAAGTGACACCGTATTAAAACTAAGAGAAATGAGTCCATTATGGGAAATGTATAAAGAAGGAATTGATTTAAATAGTATACAATGGGCTGCTCATTAATTTAAAATTTAAAAACATAAAAAATGGCATATTCAGAAAAGGTAATTGATCATTATCAAAATCCAAAAAATGTTGGTACGCTAGATAAAGCGAGTAAAGAAGTAGGAACTGGTCTAGTTGGAGCACCAGAATGTGGTGATGTTATGCGTCTCCAAATTCAGGTAGATGGCACAACAGGAGTTATTACTGATGCTAAATTTAAAACATTTGGTTGCGGATCTGCGATAGCATCCTCTTCTTTAGCAACAGAATGGCTTAAAGGTAAATCTGTAGATGAAGCTTTAAAAATCGACAATATGACAATTGTTGAGGAGCTAAATCTACCTCCAGTAAAAATACATTGTTCTGTTTTAGCAGAAGATGCAATTAAAGCTGCTATCAATGATTACAGAGAAAAAAACGGAATGGAGAAGATTAAATTTGAAGAAAGCGTTGTACATTAATAAATAGTTTATTTATGATTGCTACAGAAAATGGTATATACATTAGTGATAAGGCTAAAATAAAAATTCTTCAGTTAATGAAGGATGCAGGTGTAGAAGGCGATAGTAATTATTTTCTAAGAGTAGGAGTAGTTGGTGGTGGTTGTAGTGGATTAAGTTACAAACTTGATTTTGATAATGAAGTAAAGCCAATGGATCAAGTATTTGAAGACAAAGGATTGAAACTAGTAACTGATTTGAAAAGCTTTTTGTATTTGGTAAACACAGAATTAGATTTTAGCGATGGATTAAATGGAAAAGGCTTTTATTTCGATAACCCAAATGCAAGTAGAAGTTGTGGTTGCGGTGATAGTTTTGCTGTATAATATTTTACGTTAAAAAACTTATATTTTTTAAAGATTTCAAGAATAAAAAAGTCCAAAATTAATTTTGGACTTTTTTTATATAAGTTTATGAAAATTAATAGCTCCAAAGATCTTGTTCGTAATTGAAGATTTTCTCTTTGGCATATTCACCTTCAAACAATTGTTGTAAAGTATTATCAGTAAGTCCGGGATAATTTTTAATCAATGCATCTTTAGAGTTATCCATTGAAGTTTTAATAATTCTACCTGAGAACATTCTGTATTCAAATAAGTCATCCCAACTCATCTTAGCTGAAAGGTTTTTTGAATTATAAACTTCATAGTTAGATAATGTAACTCTTAAATCAGGGAAATAAACCCAAAATAATTCTGAAGCTCCTAAATCAACTCCGCCACTTGTAATCATGTTTTTAACTGGGGCTATTCCAATAATTCTCCAGTATAAGCGTGCGGTTTGTTTGTCAAAAATCACTTCTTCTTTAATGTGATATCTATAAAATGAATCTAAATTAAGATCATTCCTTTTTTTCTCAACACCAGTAACATTTCCAAGTGTATCATATTTTTTGACTTCTACTTCTTCACCAGCAACCATTTTAGCAACTTCTGACGTTGTCATAGGCGTTGTAAATCTATCATCAGAAAAAGCAGTTATAACACTATCTTGCAAAGATTTTAATAAAATAGAAATAAATCTTTGGTTACCATTATCACCATCAGCAGTATACATAAAAGGCAAATTAATTTTTTCTCTGCAATCAATCTCCCTAACTAATTTATGACGAAATACTGCATCATCTGCTCTAATTGATTGATAAGATAATGGCATTTTCTCACTGTTATCACCCTCATCATAAGCAAAATCCTTTCTTAGTGATTTCTTTATTTTAGGAAGTGGAATACTATCTTTTTTATTGGTATTTGCAGCAGCATCTGTTGTTGGAGCCACGTTTGCTTGTGTATTATCAACAGGTGTAGTAACAATATTAGTATTGGTTGGTGCTTTTATTGTTTTTTTGGTTGATTTTTTACTTTTCTGTGCATATGAAATATTGACAAGAGAAGTACAAAAAAACAAAGTGAAAATCACAAATGTTAAATATTTAAATTTCATTTTTTGATAATTATTGTTTAGAATAGTCAGTGTAATATATTTTTTATTCTATTTATTATTAATCAATTAAACAAGTTATTAAAAAGTTCTTATTTAAATTTATTAACCTTTAACTAATAGTACTAAAATTTTAAAAGAGTAGTATTTACTCAGTAATCGTTTTTAATAAAGCGCTATAGATTTTCCTTCAATTGTTCTTTGACCATCTGGTCCCTGAACCTTAACATTATCAAATGTTATTACTGAACCAGGGCCACATTGATTAATGTAAGAAGATAATGAAGTAATGCTATTTCCTGTTATTGAAGCGGTTCTTACATTCGGGAAATTAGCTCCTGAAAAATAAACAGTTGCACTTACTATACTATATCTTAATTCAAAATCAAAATTTTCTAACTCTGCTCTGCATGAAGTTTGGCTTTTGAATTCGATTGATGGCATTCTAACCTTTCCAGAACCTACTTTAAAAATTGGATCAGGAATACGCTTTAATCTAAATTCAAAATTGCTTGACTTTTTATCTGCATTTACAGTAATCACAGCCTTTTGACCAGGCATGCTTGCTGGTTTAACTACTCTGCTAGAACCTTGGCCAGAAATAGCTCCATTGGTCATAGATACGGTAGTTTTATCCCAACCAGTTGGAGATCCAATTGTAACAGGATTATCAACACCTATATAGAACACATTCATTTTATCAGGCATTACAGCAGCTCCTCCAGGAGTTCCAACTGTATACTTAACTTCAAATTGCTTAGATTCTTTTGTGCCATCTGGCTTAGTGTATGTAACAGATACTGGTACAGTTTGTGAACCAGAACCACTTACATTAAATTTATAGCTAGCTCTTCCTTCAGGTCCTATTGGTGAAGAAGCACCTCTGATAGAAACTTGTGGTTGGGCAGCCTTACTATAAGCACCAACACCTGCTGTGATTTCCATCTCTTCGCCTGGCATTATGTAATTTGAACTTTGGCCAACTAAAGCAGCAAACTGATCATAAACAACTTTAACAGCTCCAACTTGATTGTGACAATAAGTTACAACTTGATTTTCAGCATTTTTTACGTTGTTTTGAAACTTACTCAAAAGTGTAAGTGCTGCTACAGTTGGTGTCATATGAAAATATGCATCTGTAAAAGTCTTTTCTTTTCCATCCTGTCCAATAATTTTTGCTGTTTTTAAGTCATCAACAGGAAAAGTAGTTGCAAATTCTTTTGCAATTGAGGGATCTATAGCTAACATTTTTTCCCTAAACTCTTGTAGTTTATCTTTAAATTCAGGTCCTTTGTTTTTTGCTTTTTCGCCATTTCCGAATAATCTTGTTGCGGCTTCTAAATCATCCTCTTTGAATTGCATAATTTTTTGACCATCAACTTCTACTTCATGCTCTCCAGCTTCTTTTTTTAATTCTGATTTTAAACCATTTATGTAAACATCCATTTCAGCAGAAATTTTCTTGGCTTGATTTGCTCTATCATACCAAGGTTTTGCTTTTTCAGCTGTCACGGGATCTTTTAACTTCCCTTCTAATGAAGTATATAATGTATTATTAGCTGTATTCAAATTATCATTTGAAGTAACTAAACTTTTGTCGACAACCTTGAAAGCATTTAAAATTTCCGAAGATACATTCAGTGCTAACAATGCTGTAAGCACCAAGTACATAAGGTTAATCATTTTCTGCCTGGGCTCTTTAGGTAAAGCCATAACTAGTTATATTAAATTAGATTATTAAATATTGTTTGAATAAAAATCGAATCCGGAATTATCTTCCTTGCATTGCATTTATCATATTGCCATATACTGAATTTAATTTGCTTAAATTACCAGCTAAAGCAGCAATTTGATCCTTAACTTTTGTAGCATCAGCAACACTTGCAGTCATAGCACTACTAGCTTCAGCTAATTTTCCGTAGAAGTTATTCAATGCTTTTAAGTGATTATTGCTTTCTTTCAATTCTAGTTCATAAATAGTGTTTAATGAACCTAAGTTTTTAGTCAATACTTGAACTTGATCATGAAATCCTTTTGCACTTTGAGAAGCAGCACTAAATGTTTCCATAGTTTTTGCACTATTTGCAAAAGAAGTAGTCATTGTTGCCATAGCAGCAGTTGCTTCTTTTGTTTTTGTACCAAATTCACTTGTTGATTTAACTACATCAGTTACATCAGAAATAGAAGCAACAGAAGCTCCTAATTTTTGGAAACCTTCGCTTAACTTTTTCATTGTAACAGGAGTGATATCAGCATCTTTCATCATTTTCTCCATTGCTTCTAAAGGACTACCACTTGACACTTTTTTATCATGAGAACCATGTTCTACATCTAATGGTGATGTGATATATAAAATACCGTAAAGCATGAAAATACCAGCCTCTGTGTACAAACCTATTTTCAACCATAAATCAGCTGATGGTGTGTGAAGAATTTTTTGAAGAGCACCATAAATTACTGCAGCAGCAGCGATTGAAACAGCAACGTCCATCCATTTGCTAACTTTAGGATTAATTTTAACTGACATGTTTTTAAAGTTTTTAAAGTTTTTGTTTAGTTTGAAATATTTGTTGAAAATTAAAAAAATGATTATTTAATGCCATAAGGTGGCAAATCTTGAACACAACGAAATCCTATGTGAGATTTTGCAGAATCCTGATATTCATAAGTACGAGTACTTGTTTGTAAGTAATAAGCTACATCTTTCCAACTACCTCCTCTTACAACTTTTCTCTTCATTCTTGGAGGATCTGACTCTTTGGCATTCCATCTAATGTCTGGGTTTATTTCACTTTGGAAATTATATCCCCCTTCATAATACAAGGAAGAAGTCCACTCTGCAACATTACCTGCCATATTATACAGTTGGAATTTATTAGGCCAAAAACTCTGTGCCTTTACAGTATATATACCTTTGGTATTATTCATTTCGAAAACTCCTTTTGCACTACATGGAGTTTCTGCATAATTACCACGACCATTTTTGAAATTTGCTAATAAACAACCTTTTTTATTCCTTAGGTATGGGCCTCCCCATGGATATGGAGACTGAGCATTTCCACCCCTAGCAGCATATTCCCATTGTGCTTCTGAAGGCAATCGAAAGTCAGGATCTGGAGTCAATTTCTTGGACAATAAATAAGCGTTGCGTATCTGAGTTCTCCACTGACAAAAAGCATTAGCTTGTTTCCAGTTAACACCAACCACAGGATACTCTCCATATGCAGGATGACTGAAGTAATTTTTTGCCATTGGTTCATTATACCCATAAGAGAAATCTCTAATCCAACATATAGTATCTGGATAAACAGGAATATTAGATTTTAAAATAAAAGCTGAACGACGTACTGTTACATCTCTATTTTGAGCAGCTGATTTATAATCAAAAACTTCAGATTGATACATGATTTTTGACACGTCTAATTCTTTTTTTCCAAAAATCCTGTCGTCTGGAGGTAAAATGATTGCGTCTACTTTTTCAATGACTGATTTATCACCCCATTTAATTGTTGAAGCTCTATTCCAATCAATGTATTCAACTCCATCAGAACCTTGTTTTACATAACCCATGAGTTTAGCTCCAATTGAATCTCTAACCCAATTTGTGAAAGACCTATATTCATTATTTGTGATTTCAGTAGCGTCCATCCAAAAACCACTGATAGTTACTGTTTTGTTTCTTGCTGTGTAAGAGTAATTAATGTCTTGGTCACTAGGTCCCATTTGAAATGCCCCAGGATATACATATACCATTCCGAAAGGCCTAGTATTTGTCATAGAATTAGCAAGGGACGTTCCATGCAGCTGCCCATCGCTTGAAGTGGATGAGCCGGTTTTATTATTTTTAGTTCCTCCAATTAATCCACAACTGCTGATTATTAGCGCTGATGATATGAATATTGATAAAGGGAATACAAGTTTCTTCATTAGTTCTTCTTTGTTAGTATAGGCAAATATAGTAATGATTAAATAAATATTATTACTTGAAGCAAAAAAATGTAAAAAATTTTTTTTTCGGCTTCAATAACGTGCAATTTAAGATAATATTGTTTTAAAATTGTTAATTTCTTGTAAACTATTCAAAATCTTTTCGATAGAGTTGTGTTGAAATAAGCAAATGTTGTTTTTACAAATATAACCAGCTACTTCTTGATTGTATTTTTTGTTTAATAAACACGGAAAGTCTTTCTCCTCGTTACTACTTTGAAAAATCTTATTGGGCAAAAAAACGCTGTTTGCTTTTTCTATGGCATCTTGAAATTTTTGACCGGTAATTACTAATTCAATCTCTCCGAAATTGAAAAAATAAAACAAAGTACACCAGATGCCAAAAGAATTAGGATGTTTTATCACTAAATCCTTTAATTTTTGTGTCATTTTATGAGATGTATCAAGCCATTCTTTATTGCTAAAAATAAAAGATAAATATCTAAGATTCTCAGCCATTGTACTATTTCCTGAAGGTATTGCACTGTCAAAATAATCATGTTTTCTCACAATTACATCATGTTGAAATTTGCTTGTGTAGAAAAAATAACCGGTTGCAGAATCGAAAAAATAATCAAGTGCTTTTTCTGTAATTAATTTTGCTTCAGTTAAATAATCTTGATTACCTGTGATTTCCTGAAGCGCTATGCAGGCTTGAATCCAATAAGCATAATCGTCTAAATATGGACTATGACTAACTTTATTCTTTGTACAACAGTGATACTTTAATTCTCCAGATTCAAAAAAAATATTTTTTAATTTTTCATGTAGCTCAATTGCACTGTTTTTATATTTATTATTTCCAGAAGCTGCCGCCGCTTTACAAAAGGCTTTAATCATTAACGCATTCCACCCTAAAAGTATTTTTATGTCTTGTATAGGCTTGGTTTTTGTATTTCTAAAAGCCAATAGTTTTATTTCGCAATCATCAATAAGCTTTACTGTTTTTTCTTTGTCTAGTTGATGTTTATGAATATACTTCTCTAATGAATCTTGTTTGAATAAAATATTTTTCTGTTCCCAATTACCATTTTGTTGAACCCCGTAAAAATCACAAAACAGAGTAGCAGATTCACCCAATACAGTTTCGATTTCTTTCTTCTCCCAAACATAAAAAAGGCCCTCCTCTCCTTCTGTGTCTGCATCAATGGATGCATAATAACCTCCTTCGTTGCATTTTAATTCAGACTCACAAAAATTAATCGTTTTTTCTATTGCTTTTAAATACAGATTATCATGTGTGATTTGATATAAATCACTCAATAACATTATCAATAAAGCATTATCATACAACATTTTTTCGAAGTGAGGCGCAAACCACTTTTCATCTGTGCTATACCTTGCTAAACCTCCTGCTAAATGATCGTATATTCCGCCATCGAGCATTGTATTTACTGAAAAAATAACATGATTTAAAGCATCCTGATTTTTAAAGAAATGATAATGAAGCAACATTGTTTTTAATGAGAAAAATTGAGGGAATTTTGGGGCAGTGCCAAATCCGCCAAATAATTTATCAGCAGACTTGTCTAAACTGTTATAAATATCAATACAAGCTTTATCGTTAAATTCATTATTGTCTACTTTCTTCTCTAAGGATAGAAAGGCGTTTGTGTTTTGAATATGATTTGTAATTTTTTTGGCCTGAAGCTCTACTTCACTTCTTCTGTTTTTCCATACTTCCGTAATAAAAGATAAAATTTCAAGCCAAGAAGAACGATTGTGCATTTTTGTTGGAGGAAAATAAGTACCGCCAAAAAACGGCAATCCCTCTGTATTTAAAAACACATTCAAAGGCCAGCCTGCACTTCCTGTTAGCGTTTGCACAGCATCCATATAAATATGGTCTAAATCAGGTCTCTCCTCTCTGTCAATTTTTATGCAAATGAAGTTCTCATTCATGTATGCAGCTATTTCTTCATTCTCAAAACTCTCTTTTTCCATTACATGACACCAATGACATGCGGCATATCCAATGCTCACCAATATTGGTCTATCAAGCTCTTTTGCTGTATTTAAAACAGCATCACTCCAAATTTTCCAATGAACTGGATTATTTGCATGTTGAAGTAAATACGGACTTGTTTCATGAATTAATTCATTGGCCATTTTATTACTTTGAAGAAGAAGTTATTTTTTTTTTACAGGAGTCAAGAATTTCTCTAAAGCGCTCACCATACTTGGGGATTGTGGTAATGGAGCTTTAATATCTAAGGTTAAACCTGCATCTTCTGCAGCCTTGAATGTGTTTACTCCAAACGCGGCGATTTTGGTTTCTTTTTGTTTGTATTTTGGATAGTTTTCAAAAAGACTTTTTACTCCGCCAGGAGTAAAAAAACAGATGATGTCATAATTCTTAGCAATGACTTCCTTAATATCACTACTAACAATCTTGTATAAAATCGGAGTTGCAAATTCGCAGTTATTCAATTTTAGCCAATTGGTTATTTCACTATCAAATGATTGAGAACAAGGATACAAAAATCGCTCATTTATTTTATGTTTATTAATTACATCAAATAGGCTTTTGTTATGCCCATCTGCACCATAAAAAACTTTTCTTTTTCTATATAAAATAAACTTTTGCAAATACAAAGCTACAGATTCAGTTATGCAGAAATATTTTGTGTCTTGAGAAACATGAATTTTCATTTCATCGCAAATCCTAAAAAAATGATCGATTGCGTTTCTGCTGGTAAAAATCACGGCACTAAAGGAAGCCAGATCGATTTTTTGTTTCCTGAAATCTTTTGAAGGAATTCCTTCTACTTTAATGAAGGGCTGAAAATCTAAATTCAAACCATGTTTTACCGCCAAATCATAATAAGGCGACTTGGCCCCTTCTGGTTTAGGTTGTGTTATAAGTATTTTTAAGGGGATTTTTTTTGTAGTTGTTTTTACAACTTTATTGGCTGTTTTTTTAATCATGCTTATATCATCCAGTATTTTACAAAATTACAGACTTTTATTTAGAATAATCATCGCCTGTTTGCAAATCAATAAAATGGGGATAATTTCTATTGCGATTACATAAACAAAAAAATGGAATCTACTTACGCGCAATTGACTTTTTAGTGCTCCGAAGGCTCTCAAATACCTAATGATTAATAAGATTACCAATAGCAAAATTGAAAGTACGATTGAAGATTCTACAATCGAATCTTTTGCAAAAGATATAATGAACAAAAACGGAATTAAAATTATACCAGTAATTTTATTTATTAGAAAAACAATAAACAAATAATTTTCTACTTCATTTTTAAATCCAGTTAACCACCCAAAGAAAATCACATTTACATATTTTAGAACATATAAGCACGCCACAAAAGCTATGCATATTAGCATTGTTGACCAATCGTTCAAACCTACTTTGCCTGTATGTTTTAGTAGCAAAAAAACATAAATGCCAGCAGTAATGAAAAAGAAAATATTCATTACTAACGATTGTAATTTTGCAATTAATAACTGATCAACTAATTGGCTTTGGCGAAGTGTGGTATTCAAAAATACTCGAGCTAAATTGGTGAAATACTTTTGATAGATCAATTTGAAAACACTCAAGAAAAGCATCAGAAAAATCAGAATATAAAATAACAAATCTAACGTATTATAGCTTCTAATTCGTTGAGTATAGCTTTCAGATATTGCTTTTAGATTGTAGGTGGCATTGTTTATGAGTATCTCTTTCTGATGTAGGATCGTAGAATCACTTTTAATCAAAAGGCCATTTTTGACTACATTAGTATTGCTACTATCCTGACTCCATGTGCTTAATTGTAAAATGCACAATAAGATTATATATAGAAATCTTTTTTTCAAATTATTAAATTCTAACTCAAAAGTAATTAATATAACCAACATGAATTTTTGAGCCCTGATTCAAATTTAAATCCTGGTCGTTTCTTTTACCTAAAGAATAATTAATGCTAAGCATTCCGATTTTTGTTTCGTAATTTATTCCTACACCGAATCCAATATAGCTGTTGTTGGTAATGACTTTTTGGTATTTTTTTTGAACAAAACCCACATCAGTAAAAAAGGCAAAAAAACTATTTATGCCATTTAAAACTCTTAACTCAGAAGTAAATATTGCATATTTATTTGCGTAAATGCTGCCTTCGTCAAATCCTCTCATTATAGCATTTCCGCCAATTTGAAATAAATCATTTCTGAAAATACTGGGGCTTTCGTAATATCCAGCTTGAACAGCTGTTTTAATTGTTGTGTACTTTCTGATTGGAAAAAAATGAGCTGACTTTAATTGCAATCTCATTTCATAACTACTAAGTTTAACGGAATCATACAATGAACTATAATCAAATTCTTTTGATGAAATGGAAGTGATTTGGTTGTTGATTTTAATTTTTTTATTTCCTAAAGATGCCGAAAACACAAGATCATTTCCTTTTTTAGGATTTAAAATATAATTAGTGTTATTGAATTGATAACTTAACCCAATATTGCTAGAAGACATGTCTGCATTTATTGGAAGCGCTTTTATTTGTTTAACCAAAGATGTGTCTATAGCCCCTTCCAATAAATTAGATTTTCTAAATTGAAAAAATAATTTGCCGATATTATTGGCTGATAAATACTGTTGCAAAGCTAGCTTTGTATCAATTTGAATAAAATTAGAATCCTTTTTAAATAAGTCGAAAAGAAAATCAAATCCTAGATCTGTATTAAAAATAAACGGTTGCGAATAGCCGATATTTAACCTCGGGGAATTAGGTTCGAATTGTTGCCATTTAAATAAAACTCTTTCTCCCATGGAAAAATAATTTTTCAAATTAAGATTTATATCGCCAGTTAATTGCAATTTATTAGCATCTCTACTAGAAGGCTGAAAGCCTATTAGAAAGTTAAATTGGCTGCTTTTTTTGGCTTGCAAATACAAATTTAAAACGCTACTATTCGAGAGCATCGTTAAATCTGAAGGCTGAACGATTGATAAAAAATCCAAGTCTGCTAGGCGCTTATCAACATCAGATAAAATGGTTGGTGTGTAATTATACTCGTTAGAAAATCTTAAATAATGTTTGATGAAACTTTTTGACACATTTAAATTTCCATAAGTCCTAATACTATCGATTGTATAAAGTGTTCCTTTGTCAATTTTTATGTTTGAAGTAAATGTTTGCTTTTCTAATCTTATGCTATCATAATATACCGAAGCAAAAGGATAACCCTTTTTTTCATAATAAGCCAATAGCTTATTTTTTATCCATTCTAAATCATGCAAACTTGTTGTTTTTTTATTGAATTTAAAAAGCAAGCCAGCTATTTCTTCCTGAGCATTTTTCTCCAATAGATTCAAATTCAGTTTTGACTGTTGATATTGCTTACCAAAAAAAATCATAACATGAACAACTGAATCATTGATTTCAAAACTATCTATAGATGCTGATAAAAAACCATTGTTAGCGAGTTCTTTAGGAAGACCTAAAATATATTCAAAGGCCGCATCTTTATTAGCAAAAATTGATTTGATGTTTGGAAAAACAAGATTATCTATTGAATCTATATTATGATATACAATTGAAAACGAATCCTTGTTAGGAACTTGAGACAAAACGGAAGTTAGCATTGAGACATTGCAAATGAGCAGCCCAATTATCAATTTGATTTTTTTAAAGTTAACTTGCATGTCAAATGTTGCTTTCGATTACATTGTAAAACTACACACTTTGGCGGGCATTTATATTCATATACCTTTTTGTAAACAAACTTGTAATTATTGCAATTTTCACTTTACTACTAATATAAAAAAAAAGGAGTTGTTCATTGAAGCTTTAAAAAAAGAAATATTATCTGAAAATGAATTTATCCCTAACGCTGAATTAATTGAAAGTATTTATTTTGGCGGAGGCACTCCTAGTCTACTCTTGCCTAGTGAACTAGATGAAATTTTGAGTTTATTGCACAAAAAATTTAAGGTACAACAAGGAGCAGAAATCACTTTGGAAGCAAACCCCGATGACATCAATAGCGAGATTTTATTCGAGTGGTATAGACTAGGTATAAATAGACTTAGCGTTGGTGTTCAAACTTTTCTTAATGAAGAGTTACAATGGATGAATCGGGCTCATACCGCCGAACATTCTTTGAATTGCATTAAAATGATTAATGCTTCTTTAATAAATAATTATTCTGTTGATTTAATTTTTGGCAGTCCTCTGCTAACTGATGATGATTTAAAAAAGAATCTTTCAATTATTATCAAAAATCAAATTCCTCATATTTCCTGTTACGCACTAACAATTGAAAAAAAAACACCTTTGTACAAAGCTGTTAAGAATCTTCAGTCAAAAAACATAGATACAAACAAACAAGCTGATCAATTTTTACTTGTATTGGACACTTTAGAAAATTATGGTTATGAACAATATGAGATAAGTAACTATGCTAAACCGGGTATGAGGAGTAAACACAATAGTAGTTATTGGCAAAATAAACCTTACTATGGATTTGGGCCATCCGCCCATGCGTTTGATGGAAAAAATACCAGAAAATGGAATATTTCTAACACTTCAATATATATACAGCAAGCGGGAAATGAAATCATATCTGAAAAAGAAACGCTCAACTCAAAGCAACAATTGAATGAATTTTTAATGACATCCTTAAGAACTAGAGAAGGCATCGATTTGAGCATGATTTCGAACCTTTATGGAGTTGATTATGCAAATACAATAAAAACAGCAATTTCGAAATTCACTTCAGGAGGGAAATTAATTCATAATGATGGCAGAATTCAACTAACTAGAGAAGGGAAATTGTTTGCCGATGGGATTGCTGCTGATTTGTTTTTCTAATTGAAAAACGACGCTCTTGTTGATAATTTCCAAAAAAAATGCCTTAATTTTGCCTATGGCTACCAAAAAAAATCCCAATTCTTCTGGCTCCAACAAAATCATTACTGAAGGTTTAACATTTGATGATGTGTTATTAGTTCCTTCATATTCTCAAGTACTTCCTAGAGATGTAGATATTAGTAGTTTTTTGACCAATAAAATCCGGTTGAATGTTCCAATGCTAAGTGCCGCAATGGATACAGTTACGGAAGCTTCGTTGGCTATTGCATTGGCAAGAGAAGGCGGATTAGGCATACTTCATAAAAACATGACGATTCAACAACAAGCTGAGCAAGTTAGAAAAGTTAAGAGAAGTGAAAGTGGTTTAATTATGGATCCCATTACACTTCATGCAAATGCTACTATTGGCGAAGCCTTAAAACTTATGAAGGATAATAAAATTGGAGGGATTCCAATTGTAGATGCTCAACAGAAGTTAATTGGTATTTTAACTAACAGAGACCTCCGCTTCGAGACTAACCTCAAAAATAAAGTGAGCGACGTCATGACTAGCACCAACCTCATAACTGCTCCGGAAGGCACCGATTTGAAAAAAGCAGAATTGATTTTCAAAAAAAACAAAATCGAAAAACTTCCTGTTGTTAATAAATCGGGCAAACTAATCGGCTTAATCACATTTGGTGATATTCTTAAACTTAAAAGCCATCCCAATGCAATGAAAGATGAATTTGGCAGACTGATAGTTGGCGCAGGGGTTGGCATCACCAGCGATATTCTTGACAGAGTAGATGCATTAAATCATGTTGGCGTTGATGCTATTTGTTTAGATAGCGCTCACGGACACTCGAAAGGAGTAATAGATGCTCTGAAATTAGTAAAAAAATCATTCAAAAATATATCAATAATTGCAGGTAATGTAGGTACAGGAGAAGGTGCGAAAGCTCTGGCAGATGCAGGAGCAGATGCGGTTAAGGTGGGAATTGGACCCGGCTCAATTTGCACCACTCGTATTGTTGCCGGAATAGGTGTTCCGCAAATCACTGCTGTAATGGAAGTTGCTAAGGCACTGAAAAACAGAAAGATTGGTATCATTAGCGATGGTGGAATTAGATACACAGGTGATATGGTTAAAGCTTTAGCTGCAGGCGCTACCTGTGTTATGATGGGTAATGTATTTGCTGGCACTGAGGAAAGTCCTGGTGAAACCATAATTTATGAAGGAAGGAAATTTAAACAATATCGTGGCATGGGTTCTTTAGGCGCTATGGCACAAGGAAGCAGTGATCGTTATTTTCAAGATGTAGAAGCTGATATCAAAAAATTTGTTCCTGAAGGTATTGAAGGCAGGGTTGCATTCAAAGGAAACCTGAAGGAAATCGTTCATCAATACAATGGAGGATTAAGAGCAGGTATGGGTTATTGTGGTGCTCAAAATATTTCCGAATTACAAAAAGCTACGTTTGTAAAAATTACTCAATCTGGTATGAAAGAAAGTCATGCTCATGATGTTGTAATAACTAAAGAAGCGCCAAACTACAGCAGATAACATTTTGATTTAACTGATTATACTTTGAAATAATTGCTCTGAATATTGGCATAAAAGTTTTCCGTAAATGTTATAATAAGTGACAAAATTTTAAAAGGTCATCTGAACACATGAAAAAAACATTTCCAACTTGGTGCATTTTGTTGATATTATTTTTTTCAACAAGTGAATTTTCTTTTTCTCAAGATACTTCTTCAAGTCGTTTGCGAATTTCATTAATTACTTGTTCGCCTGGTAATGAACTATACTCAATTTTTGGACATAGTGCCATAAGGGTTATTGATAGCAATAGCGTTTCGGATATTGTTTTCAATTACGGTACTTTTAATTTTGATGAAGACTTTTACTTAAAATTTGTACAAGGAAAATTAAATTATTATCTAAGCGCTGCAAATGTGAATGATTTTTTGTATGAGTATATAGCAACTGGGCGAGGCGTTTCAGAACAGTTGCTTGATTTGTCTCCACAAGAAAAGGCTACTATTTTTCATTACCTATTAGTAAATATTAAAGAAGAAAATAAATTTTATCAATACGATTTCTTTTACAACAATTGTACAACAAGGCTTAGGGATATTATTTTGAAAGCTAAAGAAAATAAACCGGCGCTTCCTTTTGTAATGAACAACAAAAGCAGCTTTAGAGATGCTATTCATTTGTATTTACGCAAAGGTCAACAATACTGGAGTGAATTAGGTATAGACCTTTTATTAGGAGCGGGCTGTGATAAAATTATGACAGCTGAAGAGCAGGAGTTTTTGCCAAATAATTTAATGAATGCTTTTGATGGGGCAGAAAAAAATCGGATCGTAAAAAATAAGATAGAACTCTATTCTCCTTCCGAAATAAAAAAGGAAAAAGTATGGCTAACGCCATTTTTATTATTCATGTTTGTTTTATTCCTATATATTTTACTGCATTTTATTAAAAACAAAACAGGATTATTTTTTCTAAACTGCTTTGACTTTTTATTATATTTTATAACTGGCGTGCTCGGAGTGGTGTTTGTTTGTATGTGGTTCTTTACTGATCACACAATGACTAAATATAATTTTAATTTATTGTGGGCTCTTCCATTTAATGTAATTGCTTGTTTTTTTATAAACAGTAAACAAAAAATCGCGAAAATATATTTTTTAGTCTACGCAATTTCAAATGCACTAATCTTAATTCTTTGGAAAATACTTCCACAGCAATTAAACTATTCATTAATTCCGATTGTTATAATGCTTGGGTTCAGTGCTTATTCGAATTATAAAAAAGATGGAAAAATTCATTGAGAAAAATCAATCAATAATTTACTATTCAGTATATGGCCAAGGCATGCCTATTTTGTTGCTTCATGGCTTTGGTATAGACAGAAGTATTTGGCATTCTCAAATTGAATCCTTAAAAGAGAAATATTTGTTTATAGTACCAGACTTGCCTGGTTTTGGAAAATCAACAATCAATTCTGATTTTGATTATGGTTTTGATTCTATTTCTGACATCTTACAAGCTATTTTACTAAAAGAATCCATACCAAAATTTATTTTCATTGGACACAGCATGGGAGCTTACATTGGTTTGAATTTTTTAAATAAGTATCCAGAAAAGATTTTAGGATTGGGGCTTTTTCATTCCACAGCTTACATTGACAGCGAGTTGAAAAAAGAAAAGCGAAAAAAGTCTATAGAATTTATTAAAAGAAATAATTCCGCTGCATTTCTTGAAATGTTGATACCAAGTCTGTTTTATCAAAAAACAAATCACATAGCAGACATAGAAAAATTAATTCACAATACATCAGTTGTTAAAGAAGAAGTATTAATTGGGTATTATCATGCAATGTTAAATAGAGATGAAAATTCAAGTCTGTTAAGGAATGAAAACATACCATATTTATTTGTGGCTGGACTTCATGATGAAGTAATTCCATTAAAAGAAATTTTGCAACAATGTCATTTGCCTAAGCAAGCAAATATTTCTATTTTACAATCAAGCAGCCATATGGGCATGATGGAAGAAAAAGAAAAATGCTCTGAAATTTTAGACAATTATTTTAAACAAATACAAAACAAACAAGATGAATAAAATCGCATTAATTACAGGGGCTACCTCTGGAATTGGAAAATCATGTGCAGAAAAATTTGCAGCCAATAAATATGATCTGATTTTAACAGGAAGAAGAAGCGATAGACTAGAAAATATAAAATCTGAAGTAGAAAAAAAATATGGTATTAAAGTACTAATCCTATGTTTTGATGTTCAAGACAAAACAGCTGTGAAAAATATTTTTTCAACTATCTCTGAAGAATGGCAAAACATAGATATTTTAGTTAACAATGCGGGCTTGTCATTAGGTCGTGATAGTTTTCTAGACTCAAGTATAGAAGATTGGGATACCATGTTGCAGACCAATGTAAATGGTTTGCTTTATGTATCTAAGGCAATTGTACCCTTGATGATAAAAAACAACAAAGGACATGTTATCAATATTGGATCCGTTGCAGGAAAAGAAGTTTATGAAAATGGCAATGTTTATTGTGCTAGTAAATTTGCAGTTGATGCCATCTCAAAATCTATGAGAATAGATTTACTCAAGTATGGTATAAAAGTAACCGCCATTCATCCTGGTGCTGCAGAAACAGAATTTTCAGTAGTTAGATATAAAGGAGACCAATCCAAAGCAGATGGAGTGTATAAAGGATTTCAACCGCTAAGTCCAGACGATATAGCAGATTCTATTTTTTATGCTGCAAACTTACCCAAACACGTATGTATAAACGAAATGGTCATTACTCCAACCCAACAAGCCGGCGTGTATTATTTTCATAAAAATGAGTAAGCGCACACAACTATTGCGATAAAGAAATTCTTATTTGAATTCCGGCTCTTGTGTTTGTTGTAGGTGCGCTTGATGAAATATAAGGTATAGTTTTTCTTCTGTCGTAATAGAATTTCAAATTTATTTTACTATTTAGGAAATAGTCAATGCTTGGAGTTAATGAAAACTCTTTACTGCCTCCAGTTGCAAAGTTATTGTCTTGATCTAGTCTGCTATTAGCAGTAACGTTATCTCTCATTCTGAAATCAAATCTAAAGCTGATATCACTTCCAGAATTGCTGCTATCGCTTCCAAACAATATTTGAGGCAATCTTAATTTCGATAAAAACTTAAGACCTTTTTTTCTGTATCCTGCACCAATTACAAATTCAGTAGTTCGCACTTCACTTAATTGATAGTCATTTAAACTTAAGCTTAATTGTCTTGATTTTGAATATTCAAATTTTGCTTGCAACTGGTTTGTAAACATCATATCGATGCCAGCAACAGGCGAAAACTGTTCTTGAATTGTAACATTTGGAAGCAAGAAAAACGGAATGAAATTTTTTGATGCCGTATCATAAAACGAAGGGTATCCATATTTAGACACATCTTGGTAAAGAAGTGCAGAAGTAAATCCATTCATTGTTAAGTTAGCATTGTAGCCGTGAGATATTGAAAAATTTGTAAAAATTTTATCGAGTGGTTTGATTTTACTTA
>Ga0114972_10000594_pt1 | contig 26828 bp, 36 predicted proteins | sample M_140807_EF_Meta_FD_87354 | JGI IMG/M metagenome (GOLD analysis project Ga0114972, IMG submission 87354) | Freshwater microbial communities from Lake Montjoie, Canada to study carbon cycling - M_140807_EF_MetaG | ecosystem: Environmental > Aquatic > Freshwater > Lake | place: Lake Montjoie...
TTCTGTTTGCCCCTAGCTGTGTAACCGTCACCACCGCCAGTTCCGAGGAGTCCGCTTCCCCCAGCGTGATGAGCCGAGACACCAGTGCTGAGCAACCGGCAGCCCCCAGTCCCGCCTGGGGTCGCCAGGATGTCATCAACGGCTGAGCTATCCCTTGGGGTGATTGGCCTGGGCCGCATGGCCCAGGCGCTGGTGCAGCCCCTGCTAGAGGCCGGTGAGCTCACCCCCCCCCAGCTGCGGGCCTGTGTGGCCAGTGCCGCCTCGGCAGAGCAGTTGGCCCAGAGGTTTGGCATAGCCGTGGGGCTTGATCCCCGCCCTGCCCTGGGGGCCGATTTTGTGTTGCTGGCGCTTAAGCCCCAGCAGCTCGATGCTTTTTTGAGCCAGTGGGCCCCCATGGGGCCCCCCGCCCCCCGGGCCCATGGGGGGGCGCCCCTGCTGATTTCTGTGTTGGCCGGGGTGCGGCTGGAGCGCTTGCAGGCCAGTTTCCCTGGCTGGCGGGTGGTGCGCGCCGTGCCCAACACGCCAGCTTTGGTGCGCCAGGGCTTGGTGGGGCTTGCCTACGGGGAGGCGGTGGGCCCCAGCCAGCGCCAGCAGGTGCAGCGTTGGTTTGGCCAGGTGGGTGAGGTGTTTGAACTGCCGGAAAGCCAGTTGGATGGCTTCTTGGCCCTCACCTCCTCCGGGCCGGCCTTTGCGGCCCTGGTGGTGGAGGCCCTGGCCGATGGGGCGGTGGCCGCCGGTTTGCCCAGGGCCCTGGCCACCCCCCTGGCCCAGAAGATGTTGAGTGGCACCATGGCTCTGCTGGAGCAGCAGGGGCTGCATCCGGGCCAACTAAAAGACATGGTGAGCAGCCCGGCGGGCACCACCATTGCCGGCCTGCGGGTGCTGGAGCAGGCGGGCCTGCGGTCCGCCCTGATCGAAGCGGTGCTCAGCGCCTCGGAACGCAGTCGCGCCCTTCGTTAGCTTTTGTCTCCCACCCGGGGTTCGGTGCCCGCCAGCAGCCGTTGCAGATTGCTGCGGTGGCGCCAAATCACCAGCAACCCCGCCAGCAGCCCCAGGGCCAGGTAGGCGGGCGGCGCGCCGGCGGCCAGCATTAGCAGCGGGAGGCTGAAGGCCGCCCCGAGGCTGGCCAGCGACACGATCCGGCTAAAGCTGAACAGGACCAGAAAGATGCCAAAGCAGGCCAAGCCCACGGCCGGCACCAGCCCCAGCAGCATGCCAAGACCTGTGGCCACCGCTTTGCCCCCCTTGCCCCCCAGCCACAGGGGCCAGCTGTGGCCAGCCAGGGCGCCTAGGCCAGCGGCCACCACCCAGCCATGGGCCGCAGAGCCCAGCAGGGCCTTGGCCAGCAGCACGGCGGCGGTGCCCTTGAGCACGTCCACCAGAAACACCACCAGGGCCGGGCCTTTGCCCACCTGGCGCAGCACGTTGGTGGCGCCGGTGGAGCCCGAGCCCAGCTGGCGCAGATCGATGCCTGCACACCAGCGGCCCGCCAGGTAGCCGCTGGGGATGGAGCCGAGCAGATAGGCGGCCAGCAGGACCAGCCCCGGTAGGGCGGGGCCGATCAGGGGGGTGGTCACAGCAGCTCCTCTTCAAAGGCGAGTTCCTGGGCATCGGCGGCAAACACCAGCCAGAGCGGGAATTGCAGGATCGGGATGTCTACCGAGAGTTCCGCCGCATCCACCACGATGAAGGGCAATTCCCCCCGTTCCTCAAGGCGGTCGGCCCGTTCCACCAGGGCATCGGAGCGTTCAAACAACACCACCCCACTGTTGGGCCCGAAATCCTCCCGGGTGAGCCCCAGGCAATCCTGCAGCCCCCGCCGCCATTCCCCCAGCCGTTCCGGTTGGCCGGCCAGCACCAGGGTTTGGAAGCGGTCGCCGTAGAGCTCCCCCAGCACGCTGATGGCGGCTGAGGTCACCAGTACGTTGCGACTGCGGCTGCCGCCACTGGGTTGGGCGCCCCGGCCCCCCTGCTCCAGGAACCAGGTTTGCAACACCGCCACGGCGCTGTCATCAAGGCTGCGGCGCAGCTGCCACGGTTCGGCATAGAAGTCGGGGCTATCGCGGTAGCGGGCCAGGCGTTCGCCAATCAGGGGCGCTTCATGGCTAAACAGGCCATTGGCCACGCTGGGGGCCAGCTCTGCGGCCGCCGCGCCGCCGCCGCTGGCCGGTTGGTCTAGGGGGGAGGGCTGCACCGCCAGGGTTTCTGGCACCAGTTGCAGCTGTTCTGCGCTTTGGGCCAGCCCCTGCAGGGCGCCGTTTAGGTACTCCTGGAAGGCCTTTACCCGTCGACTGACGCCATCGGCCTGGCCAACGAAATGGCTATCGATCTCTTTTTGCAGTTGCAATCTGCGCGCTTCCAGGCTGGTGATCTCGGCTTCCAGGTCCTGGCGCTTTTGTTGCAGCTCCAGGAGGGCCAGCTGCTGCCAAGGCTCATCCACAGCGCGTTGGGGTGCTACGGGCAGTGTGACACCGCCAGGGCCAGGGGGGCTGAAATGTATTTCAAGATACAAAGTATCCCCCCTGGTGCCCCCTTGTCTCAGTCAGCTCGGGTATGACCAAGGGCGCAACTTCGTTGGCTGGTCCCATGAACCAGAGCGTATCTCTGCCGATGCAGCGGTTGATCCGTAGGCGATTGAGCAAGGCCCTAGGGGGCCAGGTGCAGTTGGTGAGTGCCCAGCAGGGCCTAGGTATCGCCAACTTGAACGGCTACTGCGTGGGGGCCGGGCAGTTATGGCACTTCCGTTTTATTCGGGGCGGGAAGGAACTTCGTCTCCAGCCCCATTTGCAACTTCAGCGCTGGGAACGGGTGCCGCTGGCCTGTTGAGCTGGGGATCCAAGCGTTGGTTCAGTTCCCTGGCCAGGGCAGTGGCATCAAAAAGCATCGGCAGGAAATGGATGCTGTGCACCTCGCGGAAATAGAAAAGCACTGGCACTGGCGGCCAAAACACACGCCAGCTCAGCCAATCCCCATAGGGGAAGCGGCGGATTTCCACCCCCTGGCGCAGCACCACCAGGGCCTCTGGCTCAAAGCGCAGGCGCAACAGCGCTGTTTGCAGGAGCAGGAAAAGGCCGAATAAGCCCAGGCCTGCGGCCGCTGGCCACCACACCAGCAGCAGTGCGGCTGCCAGGGCCAATAGCCCTAGGGCTAGCCAGGGGCGGGGGGCAATGGTTACCGCCGGTAGCGCTGGGGGGATTGGTTCAGCCATGGGAAAGTGCAGCCGTAGGGCAGTTGGGGAGATGCCTTGGGGCTTACTGGTGTATTTAACCAGGGGGCTGTGTTGAATCAGTTGCTCCTGCGGTGATGAAAACGACCGAGCACCAGGGCAATTAAAATCGCCACATATAACTGCCCCCATAGCGTGATGGTTAGGGCCCCAGCCTGTCCCAGTAGGGACTGTTCATTCACTACGTCGCTGCCTAGGGATGTGAGATAGCCAAAGGCAGCGATGGTGAGCATGGCCCTCGGGTCTGTACCTGCGGACATGCCGGTGAATGCGGAAGGCTCAAGGGAGTAGAGGGTATTTAGTAGTACTCCCCCTAGGAGCCCCAATAGCAAATATCCGCCGCCGGCTCCCATTATTACTGAAGTGGTAACAAAGGGTTCTCTGATGAGCGCTTTCACCAGTCGAATTATGAGTAGGCCAAAAAAGATTAGCCACAAACAGAAATGAATTACGGAAAAGCCTGGGTGTCTAGTTATTTCTAGTCCTGCATGGTGGAGTCCAAGAAAATTGTCTCTGCTGGCAATGCAAAGTGTCTCTGCCAGTATTGTGGCAATGCCAAATAGGTAGAGGAGTCGCTTGCCCTTTTTTATGTTTGAAAAGCGACTCATGAATACCAGCACATATGCCATCAGAAGTAAGCCGCTGAGGCTTGAAATCAGTGGGAAAGCTGGCCATAGGGGTATCATCCAAATAATTATTAGCTCCACTACCATCAGGTAGCGATAGGCCAGGTGACGGCTACGAATCCGATGAAAATCCCAACGCCTTTTGTTCATCCCCTGGGGCAGCGATAAGATCTGGCCACAGTAAAGCTATTAAAGGGAGCTGTCCTGGGGATGCGACTCATCCTGATCAGCGCCGATGATCCGTTGCAGGCAAGGCAACTGGCCATGGCTGCCTCCCGCCGCCATGGGGGTGCAGTGGCAATAGATCTCAGCGGCGAAGCACTGCTGCCTGGGCCCCATGCCTTTGATGCCTTGGCAGCCCTGGAGCAGCGTTGGCCCCCTCTGTTGCAGCAACTAGGGCCCTGGCTAGAGCTTCTCCAGCTTGGCAACCTTGAAGCCCATCAGTTGCCGCTATTGCCAGGCCTTGACGAGGTGCTGCGCACCTTGTTTCTGCTGGATCATCTCCAGGCAGCCCCAGGTCCAGCCCTGGTGCTGCTGCTGCCGCCACCGGCCCAGGCCCAGCGGTTTCTGCTGGGCCTGGTGGGTGCTCCGGAGCTTTTGAATCAGCTTTATGAGCCCCTGGTGGGGCGTCTAGGCCAGCTGAAGGAGAGTCTTAGTCATCTCGATGCCTTGCTAAATCTGCGGCTGCCAGATAGCTCAGGCCTACGGCTACCACAGTCACTGCGCCAACAACTGGAGCAGTTGCGTGAGCTGCTGCTTGATTCAGATCACTGTGAATTGCTGCTGGCCTTAGGCGCTAGCCAAGGGGAGGGCCAGCTTCTTAGCCAACGCATATGTGGCTTCTATCTATGTGGAGTGCAATTGAGTCGACTTTGGTTAAATGGCCCGATTGAGCCTGGGGCCCTCGAGCAGTTGCAACAGCAATGGCAACCAGCCCAGCTGTTGCACACCCCCCAGATTGCTGCCCTCAGTGGTGCTGGAGAAGCATGGCTCAACTTGCCCTGGGCCGCAGAGGTCAGCCTTATATGCCATAGCGATCCAGACGACACCGTGGTGTTTAGCGTGTTACTTCCGGGATTATCCAAAGACCAGCTGCAGGTGCAACGGGTGGGCACGGCGCTGCAGGTGCGGGTGGGACCCCTCAGGCGTAGCTATCCCTTGCCTGAGGCCTGCTTGCGGCTTTCGCCCTCGGGGGCCCGGGTGGCGGGGCGTCGCCTGGAGGTTCGTTTCCGTTGAGCTTTCCAACCCAACTTGTGCTCCTGGCCCAGGTGCTGAAAGGTTTGTAAGTTGTTGAGTTCCACCAGTACTAGGGGCACGTCTGCCAGGAGTACCGCCAGTAGCGGATCCAGCAGTAACAGCACACTTAGCAACAGCGCCGCTGAGTGGGGCAAAAGCACTAGGTAGAAGTTTTGGCGATTATTGGCGCCGATGTCTTCGGCAACTGCCACACAGTCCACAAGTCGATCAAGCCGTTTGGCTGGCACCACAATGTCGGCCATCTCTATGGGTAAGGCAAAGGTGCCATCACTCACGGCAATGCCAATATCGGCCGCCGCAAAGGCTCCGCTATCCATTAATGATGAACCTAGGTAGGCAATCGGCCCCTCCTGGCGATCAAAGCTGCGGATTAATTCCATGCGCTGGGCCAGATCCACTGAGGGATGTAGGGACTGCGGTGGCAGTTCCAGTTGCCTGGCGATACTGTCCAGGGTGTCCCCATGCCAGGTGCTTACCAAATGCAGCCTCCAGCCGTTACGTCTTAGGCGCCGCAGGCTGCGTAGTACCTGTCGATCCAGTTGATCTTGATAAAGTAGGCCACCAACTACCTTGCCCTCCACTAATACAAATAACCAGTGCAGTCCCTGGGTTTGCCCCATGCAAGAGGGTCTTTTAATTCCCAACTTGTCCAGGAGGGCCCCACCGCCCAAGTGCACCCGCTGGCCCCCCACCACCCCCTGGAGCCCACAGCCGCCAACGGGCTGCAGCTGTTCCACCTGCCGGGGTTCAAGATCCCGTTCCTGTAAAACCGTTTGTAATGGATAAAGCGGTATTGCCTCTGGATGCATAAACCGGCGGAAGCCCGCCACCAGTTCAACCAAGGCCTCGGCGTTGTGGTCGGCATCAAGGCTGCGGATTTCCAGGACTGATCGATTGATGCCGTAGCAAATGGCGCCTTCACTAATAACTAGGGTGCGACATTTAGCTAAGCGATCCAGCACGGCCCCCCGGCGTAGGATCACCCCCCAGCCTAGACACAATTGCCTGGCCCCCCTGTAGGCAATCGAGGCACTTAATTGCCAGTCGTTTATTGGGTCAAATTGCATCAGACCCGCCGCCGCATGGGGGCGGCCCAAGCCCAGGGCCAGCAGCCCTCCCCCAAGCACCACAGGTAGTAGTTGCCGGTGTAAATTGCGGGCCCGCTGAATCCCCCAGGGGGCGGGCTGGTGTTCGTTTAGGTGGAGCAATTCTTGATAAATTGGTTGCTCCGCTAGGGACTGGTTGAGTTTGAACGTCACCTCCCCTTGAATTAACTCCACCCCCAATGGCAATGGTTGAAATGCCCGCACTGGTATCAGGGCCGTCTCCCCATCGAGGAGACGTTTGCTCACCATTGCTTCGCCGTTAACCACGTAGCCATCCAGGGGCACCACCTCTCCCCGGCGCAGTTGAATGCGGTCACCAACTTTCAATTCCGTTAGCTGTTTTTCACCTTTTTCGGGGGGAGCAAGCCGAAATCGACTTTGCTCCTGCCAACGGCGCAATTCCTGGCAGAGATCTTCCCCATAGGTATCTCCCTGATTGAGCTCCCCTTGCAGCAGTTTGTTGCCGTTTTCCAAGGCCAATTCCGTGGCCAGGCCCCCCAGTTCACCGCGGGCAATCAGGGTGGAAAACCAAACCAGGTCGAGGGATTCGGTGGGCAATGCACCTTTTTTTAGTTCTTTCCCCAAGCCCAGGAGCAGCGGCAAGAGCAGAGGTGGGAGTATTAAAAGTCCTAGGGGCAGCAGCCAAACCTCTGCCAGAAATAATTGCCCCAATAGCAGCATCGCCGCCAGGAGCAGTCTGAAAAATGCGGCCCTGGGTGGTTGGGGCAGTGGTACTGCCGGCAAGAGCTGCTCAGAATTTTCTGCATGGGCTTGGTCCAGCAGCTCTTCCACCGCTCTGCGGCGCCAGGGAATCAACTGCTCATGTTCCAAAAGCAGGCTGCCCGCCTGCAGATTTATCCGTAGATGAGCTACCTCCGGGTGATCAGCAACCACTAATTGCAGGTTGGCTCGACAGGTTTTGTTTTCTCTTAATTGCTTATTTACTAAGCGCAGCCGCCCTGGCAGCGCCGAACGTACCGTCCAGCTATCTCCACTGTTTGGACAAATCAGTTGATCACCCACCTGGAGAATTTTATTCATCGACGGTTTTGGCGCAAGGCCAGGGCTAGAAGGAAAAAAGGTGTGCCTGGCATCACCGGCAACGCCCACCCCAGGATGGCAAGCACCATCAACCAATGCATTAAGCCATCACGCCAGCTAGGGGTCTGCTCAAGGGGTTCCCTAAGCAACTGTTCAACGGTTGCCCCTAGGCCAGGCTCCAGTGGCTGCCTGCCATCGCCTAACACCAAGCCCTGGCCCAGCCCCCAAAGTCGCAGGGGCAATGTGGGCCATTGGCTCGTTAGTTGGGTCTGCAGGGCCAGGGCCTGGGGCAGTGGTAACGGCGGCCTAAAACGCAACCTAAGGCGGCAGGGCAAACTATGAACCACCTCTAGTTGGGTCATCCCTGGGGGGAGAGTGATTCTTCCAAGTGAAAGAAACGCTTAAGAGGTTCATAACGCCAGGCCAATTGCTGGGGATCTTGGCGGGCGGCCCAGCTGCTGAAATCAGGCCTATTGCGCCTTGCTACCAACTGTTGGCTGCTTACCCCAAGGCGCTGGGCTAACGCCCTGAGGTTGAGTTGTTGTTCGCTTTGGGTGGGGGCAGGGGGAGTAGGAGCGGGATTGTTTGGCTCTGCTGCCGCAAGCGATGGGCGATTCGCCTGAACGTTGCCATGGCGGAGGGGCCTGAGGGCATTGAGGGCTGCAACGATGCAACTGCCGTTGTTGATCAGAATCGCTAGCAGGGCTGGAATCGGCAGGAAGACGCCAATCACCAGGGCAGTGAGGTTAGGTATAGCTACCAATGCGATGTTCTGGCGCACCACTGAAAAGCTGAATCGGGCCAGTTCGTAAGCCTCCAATAGCTGGCTGATTTGACCTCCGCCAAGCACGATCTCCGCAGTTTCTCTGGCCATGTCGCTGCCATGGCGAAAAGATACAGCCACATCGGCATAGGCTAAAGCGGCCGAATCATTTATGCCATCGCCTACAAAGGCTACCCTGTGTCCTTCAGCCTTTAGGCGACGGACCACCTCAGCCTTGATATCTGGTAATGCTTCGGCATGGATCTGGGAACGACTCAACCCCAGCTGGGCGCCCACCTGCAGGGCCACGGCCTCGGCGTCACCGGTAAGTAGATGGCTACTAATGTCCCGTTGTTTCAGAGCTTCTAATAATTCGATCGAATCAGGGCGCAACTGATCGGCCACATAAAGCACCCCAGCTAGGCGTCCATCCACCGCCACCATGATTGGGGTGGCTATTCGTAGCTCTGGCTTGCGGCTCAGGGGGGGAGGGTCAATGCCCTCCTCCCGCAATAGGCGTCGGTTGCCCACCAGAACGGGGCGGCCCCCCTGCTGGGCGGAAACCCCGCGGCCGATTTCACAGCGCCAATCTTGCACCGGCAGCATGGCCAAGCCCTGCTCTTTGGCCGCTGCGGTGATAGCCAAGGCGATGGGATGGTTTAGGCCCTGTTCGGCACTGGCGGCCAGCTGCAACAGATCATCGGAGTTGTATCGAGCGTCGAGGATCTCTATGTGCAGCAACGCCGGTTCCCCAGTGGTGAGGGTGCCGGTTTTGTCAAAAACCACCACATCCACTTCAGCCAAGGCCTCGAGGGCCCGGCCACTGCGGATCAAGATGCCCCGCGAAGCCGCCCCGTTTAGGGAGGCCAGAATTGCCGTGGGAACTGATACCCGCAAGCCTGTGCCTAGGTCAAGCATCAGCAAGGAGGCGGCCTGGCTGAGGCTGCCCCAGAGCCCGAAGGACAGCAATGACAAGCCCAGAGTGGGCAGCACAAAGCGATCTGCCACCTGGGCGGCGTAGTTGCCTACCCGGCTATCGCACACAGGGGCATCCTGCAGTAGTTGGGCAATTTGCCCAGCCCGGGTGTCATCGCCGATGGCGGTGGTGGCGATTTCGAGGGATCCCTCTAGCAACACCGATGATGCCAATACTTCATCGCCTGTTTCCACAAATCTTGGCACCGATTCGCCGGTGAGGCTGCGTACATCCAAGCTGGATTGCCCCATCACAACGGTGCCATCCACCGGCACCTGATCGCCGGCAAATATCATCACCACATCTCCCTTCTGAACATCTACTAGTTCCAGGGTCAAGATCTCTGAGCCCCTGCGCAGTGTTACTTGGCGGTGGAGGTCTGCCTTAAGGGAGCGGGTGGAGGCGTGGGCGATGCGGGCGGTGGCATCACGGATTGATTCACCCCCTTCGATCATGGTGAGCATCAAGGCTGGGCCAAAGAAGAAGCCCTCGATGCTGTGCAACACCACGGCTAGGGCATCAAGCACATCCACATTGAGCCGGCGATGGCGCACCAAACTGGTGCCTGCCCTTCCAAAACAGCGCCCACCCGCTAGCAGAACTAATACTAAGAGTGGGGCGAGTGGCAGCTCTAGGGGTATCGCTAATAAAGTTGCCCCTAGAGCCACCAGTGGCAGCCGAAGGCGGGGGGGCAAAAGATCCAGGCGGGTACGGGCCAGGGCTGCCGCAATCTCATCCTGGGTGCCGTCGGCAATTAACGGTGGCAACTCCCCGCCATGGAGCTTAGCCGAGGGGAATGCTGCCTTTGATACAGCGATGGAAAGCTGATAAAAAGTTTGTTCCTGTTGACGCTGCCAAACCAATGGGTCTACCCCTGGCTCAAGGCACACCACAAGCGAACAACTAAAATTGTTGAAACGGTGTTTTTGCACACCTTCCCAATTGTCAGACAGCTGGGGAAGGTACTTAATCCAAGCCTTGCCTATATAAAAACGAAATCTCCTGCCACAGCCATGGAGTAAAACCATGGGCTTTGACGGGTCAGCCACAGTCGGCCCTGGATAAGTTTGTTTGGCCACAATTTGCTCAGCCAAGTAATTCTCTGTTGAATAATGCTCAGCCAAATAATTATCAGCCTTCAACAGTTACCTCTGTGACTGTCTTGATTGCGGCCCCATTGCTTGAGGCGGCAGCCCGTTCTTGCACAAGATCGGCCCGGGCTTCGGCCACCAGGTCGTTAAAAGACTCACCAATTTCGGACACGTTATGAACCATTGAGTGGGTGACTTCGGATACTTTGTCGGCCACTACCACGCCCACCTTGAGGCCCCGCTTGGTGAGATCCCTGCCGGTTTCAGCCATGCTCCGAGACAACTTGCTGCCGCCGGTAACAGCGGAAACAGCTGGGGCAAGGGCCATGAGGCCAGCGCCGATGCCAAAGGCAACTAGCATCTCGAGCTCAAACATGGCCTTATCCACTGCAGATTCGGCAAATATCGCATGGCATGGCTAATGATTGGTTAACCCGCCTTGATTCGCCCTGGAACCCACTGGAGTGCTGCGCCTGCGCCATTGGCTCCCTGGTCGCCTGCGGTTGCAGTTAGCCAGGGGCGACATTCGTGGGGCCGAGCAGTTGGCCCTTGGGCTTGGGGCCCAATGGCATGGATATAGCGGCTCCATGGTGCTAACTGAAGTCCCGAACCTTGGCGATTTGGCTGAAAAGCTGGAGCAACTGGGTTGGTGGTTGGAAGCCCCCAGCCCCTCCAAGACCCCGCCTGCGGCAAATACCCCCTGGGAACAGATAACCCTGGAGGTGGGGGCCAGCCTCATGGGTGCATCCCTGGGGGAACCCCTCGGCCGTTGGTTGGGGGCCAGCCTGGCCGGTCCCCCCGGGGCTGCAGCTGGTTCCTTTCTTGGCTTGGTGCTGGGGGCTGTTTTGGCCACGGAAACCCTCGATCAGCAAAGAAACCGAGGGAAGATTGCTGATGAACTCAGCCAGGTGAAAACCCGGGTTGGGGGCCGGGTGGCCGGCCGGCTGGGGGAGGAGGCCGGTGCTTTGGCGGGGCTTCGGATTGGTGGTTTGCTGGGCGGACCGTTGGGCGCCAGCGCAGGGGCTTTGCTGGGCACCTTGTTGGTGGGTCAGCTGGGGGAAGACGCTGCCCTCCATCGCACCAAGCAGTGGCTCCACCCATGGCAATGGCTCCGCCATACCGGCAGCGCCGCCGCCGGGGAAGCCGCCAGTCAGAGCATCTTCGGCCTGGTGGGAGGGGCGCTTTTGAGCAGCCCCGGCCGCAAGGCTGGGGAACGCTTGGGGCTTTACCTGGGGCGCCGCGTTGACTGGCAAAGGCTGGCACCTCTGGCTTCGTGATGCTTAGGAGGCGCTGATAAGTAGGTTTGCCACAACGGAAAAGATTAGCGAATAAAATAAAAAAGAGGCCAATGACTGTAGCATTACTGTCCTCCGTATTCGCGAAGATTCTATACTTACATCGCTCATGGCAAATGTAAGCGCTACGGTGCTGGAGATATAAAGAAAGTCGCTGAATTCTGGCTGATCACTGCCTGGAAATATTAATTCCTGGGGTCCCTCGTCATTGTCCGTTGCTTCATCTTGGGGTTCTAGGGGATTGCCCCGAAAGAAAATCTTGGCGTAATAGGTGGCAAAGGCCAGATGTAGTTCTAGCCAGCAGAGCATCACGCCTAAAAAATAGAATGAAAGATGAAAAGCTTTCCACCCTGACTTTGCCTGAGAGAGGTCGTGCATTGATAGGCTCAGGAATAGTATGCTAATGCCTATCATCAGAACTGCTCGCTTGAGTAGGCGCCCCCTTTTTAATTCTGCAGCTTCAAATAGTGCCCTGGTGGAAGTGGCTGTGAGTTGCAGGCTGAAGGGTAAGGTTAAGCAGAGATCCACTATCATTGCAGTGGAAACTGCTCCAGCAAGAAAATTATTATGATTTAGGGCTGCCAGTATAACGCTAACCCCGGAACCCAAGATAATCCCCCGTTGTTGGCGGCGGGGCTCAAAAAAAGGAGAGTTTTGATATGCCATTTGGGAGCTAAGACTGGTCATGGTTCCCCCGAGATCGTCTCTTTGAACAACGAAATGATTCGCCAGGCTGACCGTTGGCCAGGGCGGTCTTGGCGGCGAAAGCGAAGCCCGTAGCGATCGAAAAAGGCCCCTTCGTGATCTTGATCCCGGGCTGCCACCCGGCGCAGCCCCAGCAATGGGGCTAGTTCACCAGATTCCAGTAAGAGGCCCCTATCTGCACATAGGAGCAATAACTCCAGTCGTTCACGCAATAGCCTCACTTGGGCAAATTGACCGGCCTCTGACCAGTGGGGACCAGCTTGGGCGGCCGCTGGCTCTAGTTCCAGCACGGTGAGCGCCCCCCCATCGGAATCTTTGCGGGAGTGGCTACGCAGTTGTTCCACTTGATCAACACTTAGATAGGTGCGCAGTCCTTTATGAACCGGTTCAATGCGGTGCTGCCGCAGTAAAAGCAGTAATTCGGCCCGTTCTAAGCCCAGCTCCGCTTCAAGTTGGCGCAACGGGACCAGATCCGTGGAATCAGCCATGGTGATCACTCCAAAGGAATTAGTTCTGTCCCCCGATCGGGGCTGGAGGGAGTATCAATGCCCAGATGGCGATAGAGCCCATCCCTCCAGCTGAATAGGTCATCAAAATCTGGCCGGTTGGCAATGCCACCTACGCCGGAGGATGCTAGTGCCAGGCCAGCTCCTGTAGGAAAACGCAGCGAATAGAGCTGGGCCGCCACTGAAATATCAGCCAGGGTGGGTTTTTCCCCTGTTAAATAAGGTTGCACCCTAAGCAGCGCCGAAAGTTGTTCCAGGGCCGTAATTAATCCCGGGCGTTTAGCTTCTAATAGCTGGTTAACACCACCTAGCCAGCCGAGCGGTATGGCTCCAGCCAAGGTCTTGAATGGAAGCGGTGTGCTGTCTGGCAGTAGGGCTGTTCGCAATCGTCTGTCTGTTGCTGCCGTTTGCGCTAGAGCCAGCTGGGCAGCCGCAGCCAAGGTAGTGTCTGCCCAATCTTCCAGAATAAATACCTGGGCCCGCTGGCCTATATCCGCTGGTAATAGTGGAGGTTGCGGCTGGATTGCCTCCAGGTGCAGGGCAATGGCACTGGAATCGCCCACCCATGTGTTGCCATCCTGAAGCACCGGCACCTGTCGGTGCCCGCATTGGCGAAATAAATCCCACTGGCCGAGGCCTGGGGTTACCTCCACAGTGGAGTAGGCCAGGCCCTTCGCTGCAAGTACAAGACGCACTTTCTCACAGTGGGACGAGTGGCGGAATTGATAAAGCCGCATGCCGTAGCCCCAGTCGGATCTAGCCATGATGCTGGATCCTAAGGATTAAGGTTCAGGGCAAAAGCCGGAAACTAGGGTCAGATCCTTAAATCCCTAAAGCTTAATTGGGGGCCACGTAAAGTTGTAGTTATATTTAAAAGCATACCAATAGGCCCTGATGGGGATATCAGTCTTATGGCCTGGCTGGAGCAAGCTCCTGGATTTTTGAGGTGCCCTTAATTGAATAAAATTTGTAAAAGATAAAGATTTCCGTGGTAATCTTTATCTGTGGATTTGTGTTTGTGTTTGAGAAAGATAGCAACCATTCCGCGGTTGGGTTGTTATTAAATTTGGGGTAAAGGGTAAATGTTAATTAGGTGCTCAGGCTAGGCTGTAGGATTAATTGCTTGTTTAGTGCTTATTTTAGCCATAGAGCAGTTGGGTGAGAACCACGTCTGTGAGCGCAATTACCACTAGGGTCATTACCACGGCCCCGGTGGTGCTGGTGCCCACCTCCTTGGGGCCGCCCCGGGTGGTGAGCCCCCAGCCACAGGCCAGGATTGCGATTTCCAGGCCAAATACTGTGGCCTTTAAAAGCATCGAGGGCACATCACTGGGCTGCATCCAGGTGCGCACCGAAGTCCAAAACACGTTGGGCGGAATCCGATAGAGGGCGGTGCTGCTCAGCTGGCCTGACCAAATCCCCACGATGAAGAAAAGCAGGCACTGCACCGGTGCCATCACCAGCAGGGCCAGAACCCGGGGCACTACCAGATACTCCACGGGATCGGTGCGCAGCATTGTGATCGCATCGATCTGTTCGGTCACTTTCATCGTGCCCAGGGATGCCGCATAGGCGGTGGCCACCTTGCCCGTGAGCAGGGTGGCGGTAAGCAGCGGCGCGATTTCGCGCGAAAGCCCCAGGGCAAGGATGCCGCCCACGGTGGAGGCGGCCCCCTGTTTGGTTAGTTCAGCTGCCACCTGGATGTTGAACACCGTGCCGGCGGCTAGGCCGGTGATCATCACCACCAGGAAGGTGGAGGGGCCGGCCTCCATCAGGTTGTCGGTGAGTTCCGAGAGATTCACCTTGCCCTTGGCCACGGCCGCCAGGGCCTGGCCACCGATTAGGGCACTGCTGCCCAGGCGCCTTAGCCAGCGGGGGGCTTTCACTGAAGCACCCCCTGGCCGTGAACCCGCCGCGGCCAGCGCCGCACCACCAGCAGCCCCAACACCACCATCACCGCTGGGATCACGCCCATGCAAAGCCGAATTGTGGTTAGGGCTGTATCCGGTTGCACCATGCCGGCGGCCGCCCGGTAGCCACTCAGGCTGAGGCCATTACCAAGCATGAACACACTGAAGCCGATGCCAATTTTCTGAATAATTACCATCCAGGCGGTGTACAGCCCAGCTGGTTTATCCGGATCAGCATCGATCGCATCCGGCAGCAGCGACCAGGGGATCAAATAAGCGGTGGCGGCCCCCAGCCCCACCCCCATGATCGTGAGCACCAGCAGGACCAGGGCAACGCCGTTGCCGAAGGAGCCAAATGGGGGCAAGGCTCCGTTGAGGGGCCTTAGCACCATCACCACCAGGCAGGAACCAACCCAAATCAGCGAGCCACAACGCAGGGCTGGAATGCGCCCCCAGCGGCTGCTGACCCAGCTCCACAGCTGTAAACCGGCCAGGGCACTGAGCTGAAAGGGCACCAGGATCCAGGTGCTCCAGCTTTCGGGCAGGTGCATCACCACTGAGAGGTAGAGCAGGGCCACGGGCTGCATCAACTGGAGGGCGCACCAGAGCAGCAGGTAAAGGCCCAGCACCTGGAGGAAACGGTTATTGCGGGCAATGCGCAGTAGTTGTTGGGCCAGCGGTTCTGGCTTATTGCTGGGGTGTTGGCAATTGATCGCAAAGGGTTTTAGACCCCAGGCACAGATCAAGGTGCCGCAGGCAATCATCAAGCCGCTAATAATCCCCATGCGCTGGTAGCCGGCGGCACCACCCCCATTGATCAGCCAGGCGGCCATCACGATGCCGGTGAGGCCCGCAAGGATCGAGCCCGTGAAGCGGGCTGCATTAAGGCGGGTGCGTTGGTCTACATCGCTGGTGAGCTCCGCCGCCAGGGCCGAGTAGGGCAGGTTTACGCAGGTGTAGGTGGTTTGGGTGAGGAAAGCGATAAACACCAGAAAGCCGAATTTCATCCATACCCCCCCCGGCGGCACCCACCAGGTGGCCATCACAGCGAGGCCCAGGGGAATCGCCCCCCAGAGAATCCAAGGCAGCCTTGGGCCGAGCCGGTGCTTGGTGTGGTCGCTGAGGAAGCCCACAAAGGGATCATTCACCCCATCCCAGATCTTCAACACCATCAGCACTGAACCGGCCATCCACGGCGGCAGCCCCACCACGGAAGTGAAGAACACAAATAGGTAGAAACCCATCTGGGTGGCGGCCATGCCCGTGCCGGCATCGCCGATGCCGTAGCTCCAGAGCAGTCGGCGTTGGGTGGGGCTTGTCAAACGAAGCGGTTCAGGCGGCGCCCATCATGCTGCACAATGTTGATGTCCATGGCCTCTGAGCCGCTGCTCCGAGCCCAGGGCCGCGGTCTGCAACTGCGGGCGTAGTTTAGTGGTAAAACCTCAGCCTTCCAAGCTGATGATGCGGGTTCGATTCCCGCCGCCCGCTTGATTTTCTCAGTAAGGGTTTTTGGCTAAAAGCCCTTGCTGGTACTGGCTTTATGCGCTCCAGTCTCTGCCAGCGCATGTTTGGCCGTGCCAGGCTGTGAGATGAAACATCTCACCAAACGTCTCACATGCCGGCGGCCCGTGGCTGGGAGGACACGATCAGGGCGGTTGTGTCTCATGCCCTGTTTCAGAAGGGCTGCCGCCGTGGCTGGACGGTGCTCAATCACCGTGGTCATGCGCGGCTGAACATTGCTGCAGGAGCTGGAGGGGGCAGGCGCCGGCAGGTGCTCCTGCCTATTCAATGGGAGTGCGATCAGATCGACCAGATCCGCGATGCGGTGGTTCAGGTCTACGAGGAGTTTCAGCAGGGCATCGAGCCCGATGCCTGCGTGGCACGCATGCCCCGTCCGGATGGATTGAGGGGAGCAGAGGCTGAGGCGAGCGCAGGCCGCAGTCCGCAGGCAGCCCACCCCGGTCGACCCAGGCACAGGGGAATGGCGGCGGTGCTTGCTCCGGGGGACTGGGAGGAGCTGATCGCTGCTTTCCGGGAGCACAAGCTGATCAGTGGCGAGATCAAGCCCTCGACATGGCATCGGGTCTACCGGCACCACATGAACCACGTGCTCGGTGCCGTGGCTGTGGCGGCCTCACCGCAGAACGCCAAGCAGCTGCTGGAGACCCTGGCCAGGCTCTGGGCGGACAAGCCGGGCGGGCGCACCCGCCAGATCCAGATTCAATCGACTGCCGCCCTGCTGCGTTGGGCCGTGGAGGAGCGGCGTCTTGGCGAGGACTGGGAGCCGCCTCAGGACCTGGCAGTGTTCGTGGGGCGATCGCGTGCGGCGAAAGCCATCACGACGCCTTTGGAGGTGGAGCACGTCCTTGCTTTGGTCCGGGCTATCCCGGATGTCCGCTGGCGCTTTGCCTTTCAGCTGATGGCGGCCTACGGCCTCCGCCCAGAGGAACTCCAGCATCTGCAGATCCGCCAAGGCCGACTGTGGTGCATGTATGAAAAGGTCGCATCCCGCGGCAAGACCCGGCCAAGGGTGTTGAGGCTGCTGCCCTCTGACGACTGGGCAGACGGCTGGCGCCTCGAGGAACGCTTCCCAACTCAGGAGCTGCCGCCCATGCAGCCTGGTCTGGGTGGGGGCTACGTGGGTCACTACCTGATGAATCGACTGCTCTGGAAGGAGCTACGGCGTGAGTACGAGGCCAAGGGCGAGAAGCTCGTGCCTTACTCCTGCCGGCACGGCTATGCCCACCGTGCCCATGTGATCTGCGACCTGCCTCCCAAGGTGGTGGCCGCGGCGATGGGGCACAGCGTTCAGACCCATCTGGCGGCCTACAGCCGCTGGTGTGGGGATGACGTGGTGGATGACGCCTTCGCCAAGGCGGAACAACGGCTGGGCCAGGTGCTACGTGCTCAGAGCTCAGCGGCGTAGTGCTGCACGGCCTTCAAGAACCTGCTCAGCCCTTGTCCCTCCAGGGTGACCAGGTACTCTTCAACTGTCTTGGGTGGGTTCCTGAGGCTGGCTCGGTGCTGCCGAATCGCCATGCAGACCCGCTCGGCATCCAGGTTCAGCTGATCCACCAGAAACGGATCGGGATGGCAGGCGCCAATGCCGTAGCTCGCCAGGGCGTGCTCTGGGAAATCATCCAGGTTGAAGGTGAGGATCAGATCGGCCCCGCACTGGATGGCGGCAGCCAGCACATGGCGGTCATCCGGGTCCGGTAACTCCAGGGCTGGAATCAGGGGCTGATGGCCATCGACCAGCGCATCACGCACGTGAGCATTCATCAGCGAGCGGGTGCGCTCCAGCTGCGCTCTGCAGAGATCAGGCCGGTTCCGCAGCACGGCCGTCATCCACTCCTCATGAATCTGGTCGCTCCAGCGAGCCCAGTAGAGATCCGTGAGCGCCAGGCGCATCAGCAGATCGCGAAGTGGAGCGGGGTAGAGAACGCAGGCGTCGTAGATGACCGTGAAGCGATTCACCTCAGTAGCCCATGCCCAGCTCCTGGGCCTGGGCTGCCAGTTCATCCAGTGCCGCGGCTCGCTGCTGATCGATGGTGTGCTTGTAGGCCATCAGGTCGGCCAGGCGGATGCGCCGGTGCGTGCCGACCTTGCGGAAGGGGATCTCCCCCTGCTCCAGCCGCTCGATCAGGAAGGGCCGCGACACGTTCAGCAGATCAGCGGCCTGCTGGGTCGTGAGTTCGGCGTGTACCGGCACCAGTGTGACGGCATTGCCCTGGGCCATCTGCACCAGGATTCCCTGCAGTAACTCCAACACCGCGGCTGGGATGGGAACGGATGCGTGCTGGCCGTCTTCCAGATCCAGGGAGAGGCTGGCTTGCCGCAGGCCATGGCTGGCACGGAAGCAGGCGAGATCGCGCAAGCTCGCCCCTGCGGCTTCAGCCGCTTCAGCCGTGGGGATCACGGGCTCAACGGAGCCGGGGAGAGCGACGGCCATGGGCGGAAGGGACAGAAGGCCACTCGAACCATAATCGAAATAATCGCAGCAACCGCAGCTTCCGCAAGGGTGGCGAGGCAGTACGGGCGCAGACTGCAGCGGCTCAATCCTGCTCAGGTGTGCTGCACATCCATTGCGACCATTGACCTCTACAAGTGCCGCCGGCTCCACCCTGTAATGGTGGCCTCCACGTTTTCCAGGTGCCACTGCAATGGCCCACGGCCCTGGGTGCAGCCCCAGCGGCGGTAGTGCTTGCCGGGGATGAGCACCCCCCGCAGCCGCAGCTGGCGGAGGGTTTCGCGGCTCATCCCCAGTGCTGCACACGCCTCTGCCGTCGTCACCCAGACCCGGTGACGCCCAGGTGGGGGTGGGGTCGTCTGGATCTCCATCAGGTCACCTTCGGTAGTACTTCGACCGCAGCGGAATCCCTGCAGTGCCAACCGCCAAGGGGGTCAGCTGAAATGACACCCCCCTCGTCGGCGCTCACCTCAGTTACGGCCTGGCGAGGATTGCCGATGGCAATCACGTTGCAGACATCGGTGGCAGCTTGCTCATTGCCAGGGGTGTGAACTGAATTCACACCCTTCGGCCTGGCACCTGCTGGGATGCCCTCATTTGAAATGAGGGTTCTTGAGGAGGTCGAACCCTCCTGCATGGGACTCAGTGAGGGCGTGGACCACGCCCTCACGGTTGTCAGATTGTTCATCGGTCTGATAGCGGTGTGCCGGCATCGGTGCCAAAGATGGTGTTGGTGCCAGCCATCAGCCCCCTGTCAGTTGCGTGCGGAAGCGCTTGAGGGTCTCGATCAACCAGGAGCGGCGATAGCTCTTGACTTGGCGCGGGGCCCCATCCACAAACTGTTGGCGGCGAGGGGGTTCTTCTCCGAACTCCTCGCGGTAGGCCGTGGCCACGAGCTTGCCGGCTGCGCAGAACTGGCTACGCGGCAGTACTTGCTGGAACACCTCCAGCCAGGCATCCCCCAAGGTGAGCTCCTCATCAGTCGGGGTACCGGGCAGCATTCCCGAGCTGGCGGTGAGCACGTTGCTGCGCACGATGTCCTTGAACAGGAGCTGGTCGCGTTCATCCAGGCCGCCGAGCCGCTCGAACACGACGATGCTGCGTTCCACCAGGGTGATCACCTCGGCTTCACGCAGCCTGGGCACAGCAGTCGTCTCCACCGATGTCGGCTGCACCTGCTGGACGCTTTCCAGGAACCACCCGTCCATCCAGACCGCGAACGGTGCGCTGATCCAGCGGGCCAGGTCGACTGCGACCTGGGGATGGACCCAGGTACCGCCGCCCTGGCCCTGGCGGGACTCGATCAGGTCAAACATCCGAATTCCGGAGGTTTCTGCCAGGGCATCGAGATAGGTCTGGCAGCGGTCGCTTTCCCGGTACTTTGACCATTGCTTCCCGTTCGCCCTGCACATGGCTGTGGCGTTGACGTAGCCGTCGGTGATGCGCCGAGAAATCGGCGTGCCATTCCAGGAGCGGGAGACCAAAGCAGGGTGATTCATCGAGGCGGCAGGTGCAGCGGAATGAGATGACGTCGTCGTGGTGTTCATCGGTCTGAAAGCGGTGTGACGGGTGGAACCTCACCGGCGTCAGTGCCGGCATCGGGGCGGGAGAGGGTGTTGGTACTGCTCACTGGCCGCGGCGGCACGGGCCCGGCGAGCACGAGCAGCAGGGTGCTGAGCTGAATCGCCAGCCCCAGCAGCACCAGCCCGCGCAGCCCGGCAAGGCTGGAGGCCGTGACCATGACGGTGGGCCGGCGGGTGCGGCAGAACGCAGGCAGCTGGGGACCGGGCCGGTGAGGGGACCTGCCGCTCCAGGCCCCGGAGTTGATGCCCTGACGATCGAGGGGCATCAGAACAACTCCTCGCCGTCGTCGGCAGCGCCGGTGGTGGTGTAGCCCTCGATTTCCTCAAAGCCATCGGTGGGATCGACCTGCTCGTAAGGCACGTACTCGACGACCTGAACAGCACGCGGCTGGAAGGTCATGCCGCAGCCGTTCTCCCCGTCCCAGTCGTAAATGTCGAAGGCGACGACCACCTTGGAGCCGTTGCCGATGGCGGCACCATCCCAGGGCTGTTTCTTGGCATCGACGATGCGGGGGCCATCGGAGAGGGAGCCATCACGCCGCTGGAACTGCGGCACCTTGAAGCGCAGCACGGTTAGCTCGCTGGGCTTGTCCTTATCAGCCTTCCAGGGGAAGCCTTTCTCGGCGCGGCGCTTGCGGCTGCCGTGCAGGGCGATGAACTGGTCCTCCATCGCCAGTAGGAAGGACTGGGCTTTCTCGTCGCTGTTGGCTAGCAGCAGATCGGCGGTCCAGGCCTTGGGTTTGCTCTTGTCGAGCTGGTGCCTTGGGGTGATCAGGTGGGCCCAGCGCACTTCGGCGAGGGGGCTGCGGAAGATGTCTCTAGCCATGGGATGAATCGGTAAAAATCTGGTGTTGATCGAACGGGGGAAGGGGCGGCAGGCCAAAGCGTTCGCGCAGCAGGTGATGCACTGCTCCGCTGGCGGAGATGTTGTGTCGCTCCATCACCTCGCGGATCCGCAGGTACACATCGGTGCGCACCTGGGTCTGGATGAAATGGCGACCAGCCAGGGAACGGGGCTGCTCGCCGTAGCGGCGTGGCGACCGAGGGCGATGGCTCTCGCTCATAGGCCTTGCTGCGCAGGAGGTTCGAGCTCCACCTGGCCCTGGGCTTCTCCGAGGAAAAGCTCGATGAAGTTGATGTGTTGCTGTTGGGTGATGCGATCACCGATGGAGCGGGCATTGCGCGGCACCTGGAAGTGCTCGCGGAACGCTGTGGTTAGCTCCCGGCGCGTGGTCTGGGGTAGGTCGAGCACAAGGCGGTGAACCTCGCTGACCTCCTCAGGGGTGAGGGGCGCCAGGCCTGAATCACCGTCTGCAGTTGCCCCGTCATCTTTGGAGTCAGCCAGGGGGGCCGGTTCGGCTGGTGTGGGGTCTGTGGCTTGCTGATCGGGGCAAGTCTCTTGCGGAAGATCCACGTCAGACTTTCCAGTCGCCTGCTCCCCTACGTCAAGACAGGGCTGTACAGCCCGAGCCTTAGCGGACATAGGAATGCCTAGCAGCATGGCCAGCATCAGGCCGGTGGTTTCGGCCAGATCACTGGCCTCATCGGCCCAGGACTCGCTGCAAAGCTCGGCCCCGGCGACGTGCATCACTGTGACCTGCAGCCTGGAGCGCCCTTGCTGCTCGCGCAGCTGAGCCGACCAGCCGATCCCGCGGCGGAAGGCGGGGCGGGCTGAGTGCACCACCTCCACTAGATCGGCGGCGGTGATGGGGGACACCTCGGCCTGGAAGCCGGCCAGGGCATGGGTGAGCTGTTGCTCGGGGGTGGCGTGGGCAAGAACGGCCGGCGGCGCCTCAATGCCGGCCTCCGATGGTCTGGGGGATGGAGCCATGGCAGATCGAATCGGGCGGTTGCCCGTTGACCCGGATCTTAGGGCTCTTTACTGATAGCCGCACTCACAGCGGCTGTTAATTCCTAGTCATCAGGCTGTGACTGGCTTCTTGGCTTTGCGGCCGCTGGGTTTGGCGCCTTTCCTGTTGGCTGTCTCCCACTGGTCCAGCCAGCGCTTGGGCTGGTAGAGGTCAGCCTCGATCCACAGCGGTGCCAGCTCCTCCGGCTTGTAATCGCCGAAGCCCGTGAGCACGGCATAGAAGCGTTTGCGGTGCTCTTCGCTGGCCCCTGCCGCCAGGGAGTTGAGGGCGTCGCTGGGTTCAAGCTCGCACTCGTCGACAACTCGGCGCATCTGGTTGCGCCACTTGCTCGAGAGCTCCGTGGCCTTGCGCTGGCCAACGGTCGGCGCGGGGGTGGTGCGGAATGCTTCCGGCACATCTCTTAGACCGCAGTAGCAAGCCCAGAGCTCCAGGGGCGTCCAAGCCGGGCAGTTGTTGTCACTCAGGGGAATGGCGTTCTCGAGCTTCTCCTTGATCGCCTGGGTTTTGACCGGGCCCCAGTCCTTGTTGGCGATGCGGCGGTTCAGCTCGCCCAATTGCCAGAAGGCCTTCTGGCGCAGCTCTCCGGCCTTGCCCTGCTCGATCACGGAGAGGTTGCCGTAGGAGATCGCATCAAAGCCGGCCTCTTCCGCCCAGCTGCAGGCGGTGTACTGGGTCCAGCCGTTGGTTCTTCGCCAGTTCAGCAGCATCCGACCGAACGCTGCGCGGTTCTCCTCCTGGCGCTCAAGCAGCTCCGCGTAGGTGATGGCCACGTTCAGGATCCTGAATGGGATTTCCCGAACCATACGGCAAACTTGGCACTCCTAGTCACTCCCTGACACGGCCTGGCATATCAGGGCCGATCAGATCCAAGCCTCTGCAGTATCTGCTTGGCAAGCTGGCCAGTGATGATCTTTCCTGTCTCTGCCTGCAATCTCAGAGCAAGGGTGTAGGGATGATCGCCGGGGTGGACCTGTGCGAGACAGCTCAGCCGCTGCTGCAGTTCTGCCGGATCCATCAGCGACCCAGCAGCATTTGCCTTGGGGTGTCAAGCAGCTGCTCGGCTTCCTCCACGGAGCGGCAGACCGCTGCCACGCCGCCGAGCTGCTGCACCAGCCGGAGAAATGCCCGTTGCTCAGGGCTGAGCACCCCCTGGGCTGTCTTGACCTCCAGGGCAATGAACTGGGCAATGCGCTGGCCGACCAGCTCGGGTGTGATCTCCAGCGCGCGCAGGCCGATCAGGTCGCTGCTGCCCTTGCACAGCCCAAAGCGCACAAAGCGCCCTTGCTGGTCGACCAAAGCGCCGGTGTTGTTGCGCCAGAGCCGCACCGGCCCGCGGCCGCAGGCCAGGCGGATGCGCTGCTGGATCTCGTGTTCGCACAGGGAGGAGGCCATGCCCCCTGTTGCCGGGCTGAGCGTCAGCTATCCGCATGTATTGGCGATTTTGCGAATACCTGCCTTGTATTGGCTGATCTGGCCGGGCGGCCAATACCTCAGGACTTGAACCGGTTGCTCCTACTCGTAGTGGCTCCAGAGACGGAGCACCTTCACGATGCGCTCCTCCTCCAGCACCTGGTACACAAGCCGGTGCTGGATGTTGATGCGCCTTGAGCAGGCCCCTCGCAGATCGCCGACCAGGGCCTCGTAGGGAGGTGGTTGCTGATAGGGGTCAACGGCCAGGATGTCCAGCAGGGCCTGAGCTTTCTGCTTGAGAGCAGGCGATGCGGACGCGAGCTTGCGGGCATCCTTCTGGGCCTGCCTGGTGAACAGAACCGTCCAGCTCACCAGCCCGGTTCGCTGCTCAGTTCGGAGACATTGGTCGCCATGCCTTCGAGGATCGACTCACGCATGCCAGGGATCGAGACCAGATGCAGGGTCTCCTGGATGGCGCGCCAGTCGTCCTGGGACAGCAGCACGGCGTTGCTGCGCTTGCCGGTGATCTGCACCGGCTCGTGGGACTGCCCCACCTCATCGATCAGGGCGTAGAGCCGCTTGCGGGCTTCTGTGGCTGACACGGTGGTCATGGCATGGCTCTCACCCGTACGTCAAAGCGTACCCTCCTTGGATGTGTTGCGCCTACGGGCCGCCTTCTTTCGCATCCGTAGGGTTGGTCATCGAGACGGTCAGCAGCCGTGGTGCAGGTAACGGCTGCAGAAGCCAAGGCGAGGGTCTCGAGCCTGCTGGACGCGGTGGAGAACGGTCAGTCGGTGGTGATCACCCGCCGGGGCAAAGCCATTGCTGAGCTGGTGCCGCGCCGCTTGGTACGCGACCTCTTGCCCCAGCTCCGGGCCCTGAGGAATTCCCTGCCCGAGCAAAGCTCCACCGCAGTGGAGACCATCAAGACCATCCGGCTGTAGGCGCAAAGCCCAGGACAGTTCAGGGCAAGTCCCATGGATTGATCAACTCCAGCCCGATCTCGGCGAAGTCGGCCACGTTTCTTGTGGCCAGAGAAACGCCATGGGCCAGTGCCGTGGCCGCGATCACCGCATCCGCCGTCGCCATCGGCCGGGCCAGCAATTCCCGCCGCCACAGCAGTTCGCCGTACCAGTGGGCCGCCTCGCTGGTGAAGGGCCAGATTCGGCCAACAAACAGTTCTGCCACAAGAAGATCCCAGCTCTGCTGGAGTTGTTGCTTACGGCGGCCATCCGGCAGCCGGGCCAGCCCGTGCAGGATTTCGGCTTCGTTCATGGCCGTGATTGCCACCATCTCTGGATCAAGGCCATTCGCCCAGGTCAGCACCCGCGGCTCCGGCTGCGGCCGCATCAGCTCCGAGATCACATTCGTATCCAGCACGATCACAGCGGACTCTTCTCCTGGGACGTTCGATCTCCCGAGGTTTCCACTTCCTATTCGCCCGCGAACTGAGCGGGGATAGGTAAGGAGGAGCGCTCAGGCAGCTCCAGCTCCACGCCACCGAGCTGGGCGAAGTGCTCATGGATGCGACTGCCCAGGCCCGTTCTCCCAGCGACAGGCTGCCGGGCTTCGATGGCGGTGCGGAGGATCGTGCGCGCTTCCTCCTCCATCGAGCGTCCGTGGCGAGCGGCCTGAATGCGCAGCTGCGCTTTGGTGCGCTCGTCGAGGTTGCGGATGGTGAGGGTGGCCATGGACGACTCCCGCTTGCACTGACAGCATTGCAGTCAACGCTAAGGCCTCTGGCGGCTGCTCGCTTGCCCAGCGATTAAGTGCTGCGCTGCCGTGCAGCCCAGACGTGGTGGGCCCAGCCGGGTTTGTAGCCGCGTTCCTGCTCGCGCTCCAGCAGCTCCTCAAAGGTGCGGCAGCCAGCTGCCGGGTGCGTGCGCCGGGGCCTCTGCTGCTGGTTGGGTTTAGGCCGGTGGCGGGCTGCACCCGTGACTTCAACCAGTTCGCCCTCCAGTTGCTGCAACCCACGGCGCTGCTCATCGCGTTCCTCGGCCAGAAACAAGTGGCCGCAGTCGGGGCAGACCTGGGCGGCGCTGGGGCAACTGCAGAAGCAGTGCCGGCAGTCCTTGATCGGAATCGAGACGCCTTCCCGCCGGCGGCGGCCGGCCAGGTGCCACTCGCGCTCATCGGTGGGCAGCCCATGGCGATGGGCGTTGCCGACGTGATCAAGGATCACCGCTTCTTGTTTTCCCGGTGCAAGCCGCAGGGCCCGGCCAACCATCTGCAGGTAGAGGCTCAGGGAAGCGGTGGGGCGCATCAGGATCGCGCCGCCCACCGAGGGGATGTCGGTGCCCTCAGAAATGATCATGCAGCTGCTGAGCACCTCCACCTCGCCGGTGCCCAGTCCTGCGATCAAGCGTTTGCGCTCCTCGGCCGGCGTGCCGCCGCTCACCGCCGCGGCCCGGATTCCCGCAGCGCAGAAGGCTGCGGCCAGCTGCTCGGCGTGCTCGATGGTGCAGCAAAAGCAGATGCCTGTGCCCGGGTGCAGTCGGCGGCGGTAGTGCGACACCGCATCACCAATGGCGGCCCTTTCCCCAAAGGCGCGTGCCGCCTGCTCCAGGTCGTACTCGCCCATCCGGCGGCGGAGTTCGGGGCCATGCCCCTTGCTGCTGCGGGCATCTGGCCAGGAGAAGACCCGGGGTTTTGCCAGCCAGCCCTGGTCGACCAGCCAGGCCGCTGAGGGCCCCAGCACCAGGGCCTCGAAATAGCCGCCGGCCTCTACGCCCAACCCTTTGCCATCGAGGCGTTCGGGCGTGGCGGTCTTGCCGATCAGGTGGGCGCCTGGCCAGGCCTCGATGATCCGGCCCCAGATGTTGCCGGCGACCAGGTGGTGGGCCTCGTCCTGAATGATCAGATCTGGTGGCGGCAGCTGCTCCAGCCGCCGGGCCACGGTCTGCACCGAGCCCACCGCCACCTGCTGGCCCTGCAGGGTGTGACCAGGGGCGATCACATCGGGCTCCAGCCCCCAGGCCCGAACGGTGCCCGTGAGCTGCTCGATCAGCTCGGCCCGGTGGGCCAGCACCAGCACCCGCCGGCCCTTGCCGGCCGCGCCGCGGGTGATGGCGCCGATGGTCTGGCCCTTGCCCGCACCGGTGGGCATGACCGCACAGACCCGGCGGTGGGCCTTGAGGGCGGCGCGGAGATCGGCCAGCAGCTGCTGCTGGTAGTCGCGCAGAACGACGGAGGGCACTGGATTCACAGACAACCAGGACACTTGAGAGTCGCTCGCCTTGCTTGGCTCAGGCTAGCTAGTGTTGGCCAAAGCTATTAGGCTGCGGTCCGCGAGCCAAACCTTGATGTCCGAAACCGCCCTGCCTGTGAGTGTCTCGATCACCCCGCAGCAACTCGCCTGGCTGGATGAGCGGCGGCGCCATGGCTCCCTCAGCCGCTCGGCGGCGCTGCGGCAGGTGCTGGATGCCGCGATCTGCCGGGAGTCTCTGCTGGATGCTGTGGCACCTGAGCAGACGCCATCGGCGCTGCCAGCAA
>Ga0114972_10000595_pt1 | contig 26827 bp, 20 predicted proteins | sample M_140807_EF_Meta_FD_87354 | JGI IMG/M metagenome (GOLD analysis project Ga0114972, IMG submission 87354) | Freshwater microbial communities from Lake Montjoie, Canada to study carbon cycling - M_140807_EF_MetaG | ecosystem: Environmental > Aquatic > Freshwater > Lake | place: Lake Montjoie...
CACCGCGGCTTTTACGCTCGTCGAGTTGCTTGTCGTGATCGCGATCATTGGCCTGCTCGTCGGCCTCCTCCTCCCGGCCGTGCAGGCGGCCCGGGAAGCAGCCCGGCGGACGGAGGGCAAGTCGAACCTCAAGCAGGTGGGAATCGCGCTGACGATGTTTCTCGACCGCAAGAGCCGGGGGCGGTTCCCCGATGCCGCGTCGCTGCCGAGCGACGAACTGATCTTCGCCACCAAAGATCGCCCCGCCCGGCAGAGCATCGCTGCCGCCCTCGGCCCCTACTCGGAGAACAACCGCAACATCTTCAAATGCCCCTCCGACATCTATTACTTCCAGAAGTCGGCCCGGGGGATGGAGAAGTTTCAAAGCGATCTCGCTGCCATCGGCAAATCGCTCGCCGATGCCCCCCCGGAATACCAATCGCTCCCCTACGAAGGAACGAGCTACGAATATCCGGAATGGCGCCTCGCCAACCTCACCCGGGAGGAGGCGGTGAGCTTCGGGGGTGTGCAGGGGGGCACGTCGAAGCTGTGGGTGATGTTCGAGTTCGACGCGTTCCATGGCGGGGGCCTCGGCTTCGCCTCCGGAGAGGAGGCCGCCTTCAACGGCGCCAATCCCAACGCCCCCCGCAGGCCGCCGCAGGATGGCGCTCGCAACTACCTCTTCCTCGACGGGCACGTTGACAATCTCTGACCGGACATCCTTCCCGGGAATCCCCGCATGAATCCGACGCTCCGTCGGTGGGGCGGCCGCACGCTCCTTGCCGTGGTCGCCCTGTTGCTCATCGCCTGGCTCGGCGGCTGGATCCGCTTCACCACCGATCCGCGTCTGGCCGAAGTCCTCGCGCTGCAGCGGGAGGTTGACCGGTTGGTGGCGGCCGACGGCGGCCCGAAGACCGAGGCGGAGGCCAGCGTGATCGCCGCTGCCTGGGGAAGGATCAGGGAAAAAACCGAAGCGCTCCCCCCAAGGCTGCGCGGACAGGCGGCCGCGGCGGGGTGGGCCACCGCGGAGGCCGGCAGACGTCGAGCCATGGACCGGTTCTTCGCCACACCACCGGCAGACAGGAAGGCCGAGCTCGACCGACAGATCAAGAGCGAGAGACTGATCGGGGGAGCGCTGGCTGCCACGGCCGCGGCCCGGTCGGGAGCGACGGCTGCCGCAGCACCCTCCGCGGGGCAGGCGGGGGGCGGCAGCGCTCCGCCGCAGGGCCCGAGCGAGGATTCCCGCAACGCCGGTCGCAAGGGTGTGATCGACAACACGACTTCGTCGCAGCGGGCCCGGTTCTTCGAATATCAGCGGGCCCTCAATGAGCGCCGCAAGGCGACCGCGGGACGGTGATGCCACGAGCCGGTCATTCCAGCTACGATCCCCTTCTCCCTTCGGCCCCGTCCCTGGAATGGAACCCATGCCCCCCCCTGCCGATCCCCGCCGCCACGATCTCGATGCCCTCCGCGCCGTGGCGATGCTCCTCGGGATCCTTCTCCACGCCAGCCTCGCCTACGTTCCGGGAATCCCCTGGCCGGTGCAGGACACGCAACCGGCCCCCTGGCTCGGGCTCCTCTTCCTGGTGATCCATGGCTTCCGGATGCCGCTGTTCTTCCTCGTCAGCGGCTTCTTCACGGCGATGCTCTGGCAGCGTCGGGGCCCGAGGGCGATGCTCGCGCAGCGTTACAAGCGCGTTTTCGTCCCCTTGGTCCTCGGCTTCTGCACGCTGCTGCCCCTCTTCGACTGGGTGAACAAGCACGCTCCGGGCGCCGCTGCAGCCGGCGCACCGACGGTGCCCGCTGGGCCCCCTTCGCCACTGACCGCAGCGATTCGCAACAAGGATGCCGGCGGCGTCGCCGCAGCGATCGCAGCCGGTGCCGACGCCACCGGGATCGACGCCGAGTTCCGGATGCCGCTGATCACGCTTGCTGCCCTCGTCGGGGACGCCGACGTGGCCCGAGCACTCCTCGAAGCCGGCGCCGACCCAAATGCCCTCGGCAGCGACGGCCGCACCCCCCTCCATGCCGCGGCCTTCGCCGGCCGTCTGCCGGTCGTGCGACGTCTCTTGGAGGCCGGCGCCGATCCGGCGAAGCGCGGACCGGACGGCGGCAGCCCCCTCGACTCCACCAAAGCCGACGCCGGCACCACCGCCTTGATCGGCGGTCTACTCCGACTGGAACTTGCGCCCCCCGAAACCCTCCGCGCGGATCGCGACGCCATCCGCGCGCTCCTCGCCGCGCGCACCGGCGAATCGACCGCGGTGCCGGTCCCCCGCCCGGCCGATCTGCTGACGCAGGCCCGCGATGCCTACCGCGACTGGCTCGTCTCCCCGCAGTTTGTGGTCGCCATGCCGCTGGAGCCGGCGCGGCAGTCGCTGCTCGCCGGCATGACGCTCAACTATCTGTGGTTTCTCATGTTTCTCTGCTGGCTGGCCGTCGGGTTTGCCGCCGTCGCCGCGCTCGCGACGAGTCTCCGCCTCCCCTCCCCGCCGGGCTGGCTCGTCACCTCCCCCGCGGCCCTCCTCTGGACGGTGCCGCTGACGCTCCTCCCGCAGCTCTTCATGGGGCTACTCGCGCCGGGCTTCGGCCCCGACACCTCCGGCGGGCTCCTTCCCCAGCCGCATGTCCTCGCCTACTACGCTGTTTTCTTCGGCTACGGGGCGCTGCTGTTCCTCGCCGAACACCGGGCGAACAACGTCGAGAGCTTGGGGCGGCGCTGGCTTGTGCCGTTGCTTGTCGCGCTTTTGATCTGCTTCCCCGTGGGACTGGCCACGATGCAGTCGCCGGCAGCAAGCGCCCTACCACAGGTGCTCTATGCCTGGCTGATGAGCTTCGCGGCGATCGGCTTCTTCCGCTGGCTCGTGCCGGCGGAGAGCCGCACGTGGCGCTATCTCTCCGACTCGGCTTACTGGCTCTACCTCGCCCACATGCCGGTGGTGATCGTTCTCCAGCAATACTCGCGCAGCTGGCCCTTGCCGGGCACGCTCAAGTTTTTCCTCATCACGACGCTTGCCACCGCGATCCTCCTGGTGAGCTACCAACTCCTCGTCCGCCACACGCCGCTGGGCCTGCTCCTCAACGGCCCGCGGCCGCGTCACGGTCGCGCCAGCCGTGCCGAGATCCGCTCGGTGTCGTAGATGCAGCCGCGCCAGGTGCCGCCGCTGGCCGACTGGAGCACCGCCCAGAGCTTCGTGTCGTCGGGGAGATGGGGATCGGGGGCGAGGTCGCCGCGCGCGGGGCGCCGGGACAGTTCGCCAGCCCCCTCCTGGGGACTCGCGCCCCCCGCGTCGTGACCCGCCCAATCGACCAGATCGATCGAGCCGCTCACCGTCGCAGTGTCGATCACGATCCGGACGATGTCGCCGTCGACGAGCTTGCCGATCGGCCCGCCGGCGAGCGCTTCGGGGCCGACATGGCCGATGCAGGCCCCGGTGGAGACGCCGGAGAAGCGGGCATCGGTGATCAGCGCCACCCGGTTGCCCCCGGGGATCTGCTTCAGGGCACTGGTCACCTGATAGGTCTCCTCCATCCCCGTTCCCATCGGTCCGACGCCGGCGAGGATCATGACGTCGCCGGCGACGATCCGCCCACCTTTGAGCGCGGCGATGGCGGCGCGTTCGCTCGTGAACACGCGTGCCGGCCCCTCATGACGATAGACGCCGTCGGCGCCGATGACGCTCGGATCGATCGCCGTCGCCTTGACGACGGAGCCCTCCGGGGCGAGGTTGCCACGGGGGAAAGCGAGCGTCCGCTTCAGCCCGGCCCGGGCTGCCTTCTCCGGCGGGAGGATGACGTCGTCAGGATCGACCCCGTCGAGCTTGGTCAGCAGCGTTCGGAACCGGCGGCGGCGCTTGCTCGTCCGCCACCAGTCGAGGGTCTCGGCCACCGTCCAGCCCGAGACGGTCCGCGCCGAGCCGTCGATGAGGCCGAGGGTGTCGAGATGGAGCATCACTTCCGGCACGCCACCGGCGAGGAACACGCGCACGGTCGGATGGTGGACTGGGCCATTGGGAAGAACGCTCACGAGGCGCGGCACGACGGAATTGACCCCGATCCAGTCATCGACCGTCGGCAGGGGAATGCCGGCGGCGTGGGCGAAGGCGGGGATGTGGAGGAGGAGATTCGTCGAGCCGCCGAAGGCGGCGTGGACCACCATCGCGTTGCGCAGCGCAGCGGGCGTGACGATGTCTCGCGTCGTTGATCCGGCGCCGGCGAGTGCCACCAGCGCCCGCACCGACCGGACGGCAAGATCGCGCCACACCGGCTGCCCCGAGGGGACGAGCGCCGCATGGGGGAGCGTGAGGCCGAGGGCCTCCGCCACCACCTGCGCCGTTGCCGCCGTGCCGAGGAATTGGCACCCTCCGCCGGGAGTCGCGCAGGCCCGGCAGCCGAGATCGGCCGCCTCCTCCAGCGTGATCAGGCCGAGGCTGTAGCGCGCCCCGATCGTCTGGATCTTTCCGGCGTCTTCGCCGCTTTGTGGCGGGAGCGTGACGCCGCCGGGGACAATCACACCGGGGAGATCAGGGAGCCCGCACAGCGCCATGAGCATCGCCGGCAGGCCCTTGTCGCAGGTGGCGATCCCGAGCACGCCACGCCGCAGCGGGAGCGATCGGGCCAGGCGCCGCAGCACCGTGGCGGCGTCGTTGCGGTAGGGGAGGCTGTCGAACATCCCCGTCGTTCCTTGGCTGCGGCCGTCACAGGGATCGGAGCAGAAGCCGGCGAAGGGGACCTTGCCGAGCCGACGCAACTCCTCCGCGGCCGCTTCGACGAGGAGCCCGATCTCCCAGTGGCCGGTGTGGTAGCCGAGGGCCACCGGGCGGCCATCAGGGGCGCGCACGCCCCCCTGCGTGGAGAGAATCAGATACTGCGGATCGGCCGATCCCGCAGCCGCCCATCCCATGCCGACGTTTTGCGACAGCCCGAAGAGATCCCCCGAGGGAGCGTGCCGGAGCATCTCATCGGTGAGCGGCAGCGCTCCGGATGGACCCTCCGCCGCCGAGGCGACGGCGTAGACATCCGCGGCAACAGGGCCGTGGGGATCGTCTTGGAAGGCGACATCGGCGGAAGTCATCAGAGCGTCTCGTGGTGAGGATCAGGGCGAATGGTGCGCGTCGGCGTGGCCATGTTCCGGATCGCCGAGATCGAGCGGCGTGACCGGATCGACGAGCAGCCAGCAGCAGGCACCGAGAAGGCAGAAGCCCGACGTGATCAGGAAGGTGAGATTCCAGGTACCGACCGACGCGATCAATCCCCCCAGCACCGTGCCGGTCCGGTCGACCTGCTGATCGATGATGATGCCGACCACCCAGGGCGAAACGAATCCGCCGAGGTTGCCCATCATGTTCATCGCCCCGGAAAGTGATCCCACACCGCGGCCACCGATGTCCATGCAGGTGGTCCAGCATCCCGGCAGCGTCAGATCCATGGCGAAGCTCGCCAGGGAAATCAGCGTTACCGCCAAGTACGGATCGGAGACCTTCGTCGAAGCGAAGAACAAGAGACTGGCCGCGGTCATCGCGCCGACGCCCAAGCCGCGGCGCATCCTGCCGGGGCCGAAGCGCCGCACCAGCGGCGGCGTGATCCAGCCGGCGACAAACGCCCCCAGCCCCCCCAGCGCCAGGGGCATCCCCGAAAGGAGCGCGCTTCCCTTGAGGTCGAAGCCACGGTCTTCGAGGAGGTATTTGGGGAACCACGTGATGAAGAAGTACCAGGCGTAGCTCATGCAGAAGTACTGCCCGAACAGCGCCCACACCGTCGGGGAACGGAACATCGCCCGCCAGGGAATGTGCTTGTGGTCGTCACCGGCCGCCGACCCGGCCGGTAGAAGGGCTGCTTCGGCGGCATTGACCTGGGGGTGATCGCGCGGGTCGTCGCGGTACCACCAGTTGAAGGCGACCGCCCAGACGACTCCGACCACGCCGAAAATGAGGAACGCGGTTCGCCAATTCACCTGCTGGAGGAGGGCGAAGAGGAGCAGCGGCGTGATCGCCCCGCCCCACCGCGCCGAGAACCAGAGAATCCCCTGGGCCTGGGCGCGCTCGGAGGGGGGGAGCCAGCGCTTGAACGCTTTGGAGATGTTGGGGAAGCAGCCCGCTTCCCCGGCGCCGAACAGGAAGCGGACCACGACGAGCCCCGCGAAGCCGCCCACCCAGCCGGTGGCAGCGGTGAAGAAGCTCCACCACAGGACGATCCGCAGAATCACCTTCCGCGGGCCGATCCAGTCCCCCAGGTATCCACCCGGGATCTCGAACAGGGCATAGGCGAGGGTGAAGGCGGAGAACACCTTCCCCATCTGGCTGTCGGTGAGCCCGAGATCCTTCTGCATCAACGGCCCGGCGAGCGAGATGCAGACCCGATCGACGTACTGAAGGACGGCGAGCGACACGGCGAAGGCGACGACGAGCCAGCGTGTGTTCGTGGGACGGTCGACCGCCCCGGGCAGGCCCGTTCGCTGGCCATCGAGGAAATCACGGGGCACGGGGCATCTCCGGGAGGTGGGGGCGACGGGCCACTGATCACTGCGCCGCGGTCGGAATCGGGCGGAGCTTGATGTTGCGGTACCAACAATCGGAGCCATGGTCTTGGAGCCCGACGTATCCGCGGCGCGGATGAGCCTTGTAGGCGACGTCGAACTTGTGTGTCGAGCCATCGGGGCGAAGATTCGCCTCGGGCCACTGATCGAAATCGATGGCCGACACGGTGCGGCCATTGATGGCCACCTCGAGCTTCGGCCCGCGGCTCGTGACCAGCGCCGTGTTCCACTCACCGGCCGGTTTCATGGCGTTGGCCGTCGGCTTGACGAGATCGTAGAAGGCGCCGGTGTCGTGGAAGTCGGCGGTCGTCGTGTCGTCGATGGCGATTTCGATGCCGTTGAAGCCGACATCCTTGCCCGGTCGCGGCTTGAGGGGAAACGTGCGGACGAAGATCCCGCTGTTGCACTTCGGGCTGATCTTGAACTCGAGGGCCAGCTCATAGTCGTCGAGCGGCTTTTCGTAGACGAGCATGTAGTCGCAGGGATGGGGATTGAGGGCCCCGTCCTGGACATGGCTGCTGGGGAGCGGCTTCCCCTTTGGGCTCATCCACCCGGTCGTCGAGCGGCCGTCGAAAAGGAGCTGCCAGCCGGCAGCCTTCTCCGCAGGCGTGAGCTCGTTGTCAGCGGCCTGCACCCCCGGGGCGACGACCGCGGCGATGAGGACGACGAGTGTGTGGATCGATCGCATGGGTTTCATCCGAGCGACCACCCGGGGCGGTAGTCGATGTGGAGGTGCTGATTCAGGTCAGGGAGGTTTTTGACGTGGAGATTCGGGCCGTCCCACTCGATCCGTTCCCCCGGGGCACGCATCGCGAGGACGCCGAGGAGGACCGTCTCGGTGAGGGGGCCGGAGACGTCGAAATTCGACATCGTCGTCCCCTGCCCTTTGCAGGCGAGGAGCCACTCCTCGTAATGGCCCGGGGAGCGCGGAATCGACGGGGGGACGGCCATGGCCTGGTCAGCGAGATCGGCGGGGAGGAGCCGCGGCATGCCGCCATGGGAGGAATGGAACATCTTCCCCTTCGAGCCGACGTACAGGACGCCGTTGTCGGGGAGTTTTTCGTGCCCAGCGAGCTCGGGGGGCGTCGGCGGCATCAGCCCCCCCTCGTACCAGGTCATGCGGACGGGAGGGAGGGTTTTTCCGCCGGCATCGCGGGCAGGGAAGTCGTACGTGACGATCGCCGCGATCGGAAAGGAATCGAAGTTGCGGATGTTCCCTTCGAGGTAGGCGCCGTCGAGGGTGATTCGCGCTTCGACGATCGTCGGCGAGCCGAGGGAGAGCGCCCACATCGGGTGATCGATGATGTGGCAGCCCATGTCGCCGAGGGCGCCGGTGCCGAAGTCGACCCATCCGCGCCACGAGTGGGGGCAGTAGGCCGGGTGGTAGGGGCGTTCGGCGACGGGGCCGAGCCACAGATTCCAATCGAGGGTGGCGGGGATCGGCGGGGAGCCGGTGGGCGGGGTGATCCCCTGCTTCCACAGCCGGCCGGCCCGATCGGACCAGGTGTGGACCTCGCGGACGTCGCCGATGATGCCGGCCTGGATCCATTCGTTCGTGAGCCGGGCCCCTTCGGTGGCGTGCCCCTGGTTTCCCATCTGCGTGACGACGCCCGCCCGCCGCGCCGCTTCAGTGACGGTGCGGGCCTCCCGGAGGGTGTGGGTGAGGGGCTTTTGAACGTAGACATGCTTGCCGGCGGAGATGGCGGCCATGGCGGCGACGGCGTGGGTGTGATCGGGGGTGCCGACGGTGCAGGCGTCGATGTGCTTCGCCTCCTTGTCGATCATCTTCCGGAAGTCCTTGTAGCGCGTCGCCTTGGGGTGGGTGTCGAAGGTGCCGCGGGCGCGCTCGTCGTCGACGTCACAAAGGGCGACGACATTCGCGCCGAGCTTGGCGAAGGTGGCGATGTCGCCCCCTCCCATGCCGCCGGCACCGACGCCGGCGAGGTTGATGCGCTCACTCGGCGGCACGTGCCCCTCTCCCCCCAGCACATGGCGGGGCACGATCATGAAGTTCCATGCCGGAGCCGCGGCCACCGTGGTGGCGGCGCCCTGCAGGAACCGGCGGCGGCCGAGCCGCGCGCGACGCGGCGCCGGCGCGACGGCCCCGTGGGAATCGTCGCCCTCTGGCTCGGGCGACTGCGGCGCGTGCGACGATCGATCGATCATGCTGGATCTCCCCCGGAAAACTCCCCCGTACACTTCTCGACTTTCGCACCACGGTACCGCGACGACGCCGCGGGCGAAAGCCCCGCACGCTTGCCAACCTCCGCCGCGGCCCGGACAATCGCGCGACACCATCCGCGTCCCTTCCGCCGAGAGCTCGTCCCCCATGGCCTTCCCCGCGCCGCACCTTCCGACCGCTCCCCCCGGCGACTCGCGGCCCCTCGTCTGCCGCTTCGTGCCGCAGGCCGGGGGCCACCCCCGCGTCGGCGCGGCGTCGGCGCACGACCGGATCGCCGACCTCACCGCCGCAGGCGTCGAGACGCTCGCGTGCCTCCTCGACGGCGCCGATCCGGCCGCCGCGGTCGTGGCGCTCGCGCCGACGGTACCGACCTTCGCCCTCGCGGAAGTCGTCCTCCTCCCACCGGTGGAGATGCAGGAGGTGTGGGCTGCGGGCGTCACCTATCTGCGGAGCAAGACGGCGCGGATGGAGGAATCGGACTTCAGCGCCTCGGCCTACGACCGGGTCTACGACGCCGACCGCCCCGAGATCTTCTTCAAGAGCCTTTCCGACAAGGTCGTGGGCACGGGCGACGCCGTCGGCATCCGGGCCGATGCCAGGTGGAACGTCCCCGAGCCGGAGCTCGCCCTCGTGATGAGCTCGCGAGGGAAGATCGTCGGCTGCGCCGTCGGCAACGACATGAGCTCGCGCGACATCGAAGGGGAGAATCTCCTCTATCTCCCGCAGGCAAAGACCTACGACCGCTCCTGTGCACTCGGCCCCTGGGTGGCACTCGAGACCGACGAAGCAGCGATCCGCCGCTGGTCGATCGCCATCGACATCGAACGCGCCGGGGAGTCAGTCTTCTCGGGCCAGACCGGGATCGATCAGATCAAGCGCCGGTTCGACGAGCTCGCCGCCTGGCTGTGGCGCAGCCAGCGCTTTCCCCACGGCGTCGTGCTCCTCACCGGCACCGGGGTCGTCCCCGACGAGTCGTTCTCGCTCCAGCCCGGCGACCGTGTGACGATCCGCCTCGACGGCGTCGGCGCGCTGGTCAACGAGGTCGTCACTGTCTGACCCGCCCCCCAGTTCACCGCAGGAATCCCCATGGCCCCCCCGCTCCACGGTCTCAATTTTGTCGCCTCCGCCCTGCGGCGGAGCGGCCGGACATTCGTCGTCTCGTCCCCGGCCGGAAGCAGCCAGCTCGAGGGGAAATTCCACATCGCCCAGCCGATGGATTGCGACGAGGCGATCGCCGCCGCGGAGGCTGCCGCCGGCCCATTCGCGCGGACGACCGGCGCACAGCGCGGCGCCTTCCTCGAGCGCGTTGCGGAGGAGATCCTCGCCCTCGGCGATGCACTCATCGAGCGTGCCACGGCGGAGACGGCCCTCCCCGTCGCGCGGCTGACGGGGGAGCGCGGCCGCACCGTGGGGCAGCTGCGCCTGTTCGCGGCGGCGGCCCGTGATGGGTCGTGGGTCGATGCCCGTATCGACCGCGCCCTTCCCGACCGGCAACCGCTGCCGCGTCCCGACCTGCGCCGCATGAAGCTGCCGCTCGGCCCCGTGGCCGTGTTCGGATCGAGTAATTTCCCCCTCGCCTTCTCGGTGGCGGGGGGCGACACCGCCAGCGCCCTGTGCACCGGCAACCCGGTGATCGTCAAGGCCCACCGCGGCCATCCGGGAACGTCGGAGCTCGTCGCCGGGGCGATCCGTCGGGCGGTCGAAGCCTGTGGGGTCTCCCCGGGGGTGTTCTCGATGCTCCATGGCGAAGGGAGCGTGATCGGCGTCCAGCTTGTCAGGGATTCGCGGGTCAAAGCGGTCGGCTTTACCGGCTCGCGCGCGGGGGGCCGGGCGCTCTTGGCAGCGGCCGCGGCGCGCCCCGATCCGATCCCGGTGTTCGCCGAGATGAGCAGCTGCAACCCACTCTTCGTTCTTCCCGGCGCCCTCGCCGCCCGCAGCGCCGCGATCGCCGAGGGCTTCCGCAACTCAATGACGCTCGGTGTCGGGCAGTTCTGCACGAAGCCGGGGATCCTCGTCGCCGTCGAGGGTCCGGATCTCGCTCGCTTCCGCGGCGAGCTCGCCGCCGCGGTCGCGGGCGCCCAGCCGGCCCCGATGCTCACCGCCGAGATCCTCCGGGAGTTCGACGCCCACCGCGACGGCCTCCTCGGGGTGTCGGGGGTGCGGGTGCTCGCCCGGGCCGACACGGCCGCGGACGCGGGCCACTCCCAGGCAGCGGCGATCGTCGCGGAGACCGATACCGCGACGTTCCTCATGCAGCCGCAGTGCTCGGAGGAGGTGTTCGGACCCTGCAGCCTTCTCGTCGCCGTGCAGAATCTCGCCGAGCTGCGGACCGTTGCCCGCCACCTTGACGGCCAGCTGACGGCCACGATCCACGGCACCGAGAGCGATCTCGAAGAGGCGGCCGACCTGTTCGAGCTGCTCGCCGAACGGGCCGGGCGGCTGATCATCAACGGCTATCCGACCGGCGTCGAGGTCTGCCACGCGATGCAGCACGGAGGCCCGGCGCCGGCGACCTCCGATTCCCGGTTCACGAGCGTCGGCACCGCGGCCCTCGAGCGCTTCATCCGGCCGGTCTGCCTCCAGGACATGCCCGATCGCCTCCTCCCGCCGGCGCTCCAAGATGCCAACCCGCTGGGCTTGGAGCGGATCGTGGAAGGAGTCCGCGGCCGGCACTGATGCGGGTCGGGCGGAAGTCCCCGCTGGCCGAGGGCCACCGGGCTCCATTCCCGTCCGGTGCCCCGCCGGTCAGGCGGCCGGGCGGCGGCTGGCCAGCCGCGGGCGGCGGGCCCCGACCGGCGGCTGATCGGCGGTCGGGGGCTTGTGCCCCTGAAGGGCTCCGCGCCGTATCCGGCGGCCGAGAAGGCGGGCGGCTTGGACTCCGACGGCCACCAGGGCGGTGAGGATGACGGGCATCATGGACTCCAGCGGCGGAAGGGTTCGTAGACGCGGAGGGAGAACAGGAGCTCGCTGGCGCCGAAGTTCGTCCCGATGGTGTCGCTCAAAGCGAAGAACGGCGTCGTCACGTCGATCGTCGCCGGGCCGCCGTCGACGGCGTACCAGCGGTAGCCGAGGTCGAGGGCGATGCGTTCCGTGAGGAGCCAGCTCGCCCCCCCTCCGGCCTGCCAGGCGAATCCGGTCACCGCGGTGGAGCCGGAGAGGCCGACGCCGAGCGCCGGGAAACCGCCATTGAAAGCGACCGTGTACCCCCCGCCGCCGATCCCCCCGCCGAGATAGAGGGCGACACGGTCAGTGACCTCGAGATCGCGCCAGGCGTTGATCATCGTCGACCAGCCGTCGCGGGCCGTGACACTCGCGCTGCCACCGAGCGTCGGATCGCTCGTGGTCAACGATACCGGATCACGGTAGCGGGCCTCGAACTCGGTGCGGAACCAGCCCTGGGGGCGCTCGACGGCGATGCCGACGGCTCCGCCGGTGGTGAAGAGCGAATCGGTAGGGTTGGGGCCATTCCCCACCGAGAGCGTTCCGAAGTCGGCCCCGAGGATACTCGCCAGGTAGAAGCGGCGGTCGGGTCCCTCGGGGAGATCGTCCCAGGAGGGCATCCGCTCGTCGACGCGGGATGTCGAGGGGGAAGGGAGTGAGGTGAAGGGGGGAGCCGTGAACGGCGTCGAGTTCCCGGCGCTGAAGGAGGGATCCGAGGGAGCTGGCGCCGACAGCGACGGCACGGTCGGTGGCGCGGTGGCGGGGAGGCGGAGCGTGTCGGTGGTGATCGGAGGCCGCGGAGCGTAGCTGACGGGCGGACCGTAGCCGAGGGAGGGCGACCCATAGCCTGGAGCCGGCGCCTGGACTGTCGCCGCGGGGAGCGAGGGGCTTGCGCCGGGGACGGCCACGCCCGGAAACGCCGGGCCCGCCGGAGGTGTGACGGTCGGCGGGAGGCCCGATTGGGGCGCGGTTGCCGGCTGCTGCGGCGCCGTCATCGCGATCGGCGCGACGAGCGGTTGGCCGCCGTAGAGGCTTGCCTCGAAGACCGGATCGCGCGGCGGCCCCGCCGCGGGAATGGCGCTCGACGGGGCGGGAGGAAGCTCGCGCGGGGCAACGGGGGGCCGCCGCGAGCGCTGCGCAGGGCCGAAGGGAATGCCCGTCGTGGCGCTCGCCCCGACTCCGGAGGCCGTGCCATACGCCGACACTCCGGAGAGCCCGTCGGCGCGGGCCCTCCCCGGCGGCACGAGGCCGACGGCCGCGACAAGAGCGATTCCGCAACGGATGAAACAGCCACGGCACATCGCAGGAGCCTCCGGCACGAATCCCCCGGGCCACATCCATCCCATCGATCGCCGACGGCCACAGAGGCCGCATCGAAACCAGGGGGGCGTCACGGTCGACCGGACCGGCAGGGGGATGGGCCGCGGGCCCGACGTCGCTTTCCCAGGTTGCCAGGGAACCGGGTTGTCCGTGAGCGAGGGAGCCGGGGAACGGCTCACGCGGTCGAAAGTCCGAGCCGGCGCGCGAGGGAGCCGATCGAGAGCCCCTGAACGAGGATCGAGAACACGACCACCGAGTAGGTGAGCGTCAGCACCGTGTCGCGCTCGGGGCCGGGTGGAAGCGAGAGTGCCAGCGCGACCGAGATCCCGCCACGGATGCCGCTCCAGGTGAGGAGCCAGCCGGCGCGGGGCGGCAGTTGGAACCAGGCCGGGAAGCAGAGGACGGGGAGCCCGACGACGAGAAACCGCGACAGGAGCGCGAGGATCACCGCGCCGACCGCGGCCCATGTCAATCCCGGCGTGTAGCGGATGACAGCAAACTCCAGCCCGATGAGGACGAAGAGAACGCTGTTGAGGATCTCGTCGAGGAGGTGCCAGAAGAGATCGATGCGCTCGCGGGTGATCTCGCTCATCGACCACTCCCTCCCCTCGCTGCCGACGAGGAGCCCGACGACGACCATCGCCAGTGGCCCGGACGTGTGAAGACGGTTGGCCAGCGCGTAGCCGCCGATGACCGTGGCGAGCGTGATCAGCACCTCGACCCGGTAGTCGTCAATCGACGCCAGCACCGCATTTACGCCAAAGCCAAGGACGAAGCCGAGCGCGACGCCCCCGACGGCCTCCTGAACGAAGAGCCCGATCCCCTCGCGCACCGTCGGCGGGCTGCCGGAGTGGAGCATGTCGAGGAGGAGGGCAAAAAGGACGACGCCGACGCCGTCGTTGATGAGCGATTCACCAGCGATCGTCGACTCAATGTCGCGCGGGACGTGGGCCGATTCGAGGATCCCGAGGACAGCGACCGGATCGGTGGGAGAGATGAGGGCCCCGAAGAGGAGGCAGTGGACCAGCGGCAGATCATGGCCAACCAACCCGAGCACCCACTGGCAACCGAAGCCGACAATCAGGGCGGAGAGCGCCGTGCCAACGATCGCCAGGAGGCCGATCTGACGCGCGAGCTTGGTGAGCCGGGCGGGATCGACATGGAGCGCCCCGGCGAAGAGGAGCACCGACAACATCCCCTCCATGAGCACGTCGGTGAAATCGATCGAAGCGAGGAGCGCCAACTCCTGACTGACCGGTGCGGTGAAGCCCAGCCGCTCGAGCCCGACGATCCCGAGCGACACCAGCAGCGCGATAGCCATCACGCCGATCGTCGGTGGCCAGTGGAGAAACTTCCGGTTCAGCCAGGCACAGGCGGCGGTCAAAACGAGGAGGACAGCGACAATGTCGAGCATGGTTCAGGCGTTCTTCGTTTCGGACCGCGCGGTGGCATCCCCGTCGGCCACGCCAGCACCGCGATCGCGTTGGCCGCCCCGCTTTCGCCGGCCGAGGAATCCGCAGAGCGTCAGCCCGGCGAGGGCGACCGCCGCCGCCGCCGCGGCCATCACCGGCCCGGTCACCAGCGGTCGCGGCGTCGTGGCGGGATGGTCGGGGATCGTCGAGGGCACCGGCTGGAGGGTGGGAGGGATCGTGGTCGGCATCGTGTCAACCGACGCGAGCCGGGCGGTGATCCGATCGGCTTCCTGGGTGTCGCCGAGCTTGCCCCGGACGCGGGCGAGGGTCGTCAGGGCCCGCTTCGTGTAGGGATGCTCGAGCCCGAACTGTTCCTCGTAAACCTGCGCCGCCACCGAATAGTGCTCCGCGGCGGCAGCGAGGTCGCCGACGTTGTCGGCGACGAGACCGAGGCCGTTGTGGGCGGCCGCCAGATACGCGCCCCCCCCTTCCGCATGGCCGCCGAGCGCGGCGACTTGTTGCTCGAACGCTTCCCGGGCACCGGGCCAATCCTCGAGACGGGCCCGCGCGGTGCCGATCTTACCGAGTGTCGTGGCGGTGTTGATCGCCTTCGACCGGGGATCGATTCGGCCATCGTCGGCAAGTATCGAACGGGCCCGATCGAGGGTGACCAGCGCGTCGCTCCAGCGGTCGAGTGCCATGAAGCTGTCGCCGAGGACCGTCAGCGCGTTCCAGTCGCTGCCCGGGCCGACGAGAGGCGCGGGAGCCTCGAGCGAACGGGTGAACGGGGCGAGTGCATCGATCGCCTCCTGGGGGCGCCCCAGCCCGTAGCAGGCCTGCCCTTTCAAAATCAGCAGCGTGAGGACCTCGCGGTCGTCCTCCCCCTTCGCCGCAGCGAGCGGCCCGAGGGCTTCGTCGACGAGGCGAAGGGCCTCGGCAAACCGTTGGCTGCGGAGGGCGATCACAGCGGCCGTGGCGGCGCCAGCCCCCGCCTTGTCGACGGGAGCCTGGGCCACCAGCGGCGCGGCGGAGAAGAGGAGAACCGGAAGGATCGCGAGGAGCGACCAGCAGCGAAGGCGGATCGTGAACCGAACCGACAAAGCCCGGGCGGTGCACAACCGATCCATGGAAGGCCTCTCGCTTGCCGGCCGCTCAAAGGCGGTGGAGGGAATGGGGAAAGGGTGGAGGGAACGGGGGAAGGAGGAGGGGGAAGGACATTCACGCGTGATCTGACGTGCCTCTGGGGGACCCGTTTATAGAACAACCCATCCCGGATGTCGGCGCCAACAACCTCGCCCCGGGGCCGGGACACGCCCCACCGGATAAGATGAGGCTTGGGATCAGCCCCGACCATACAATCGCCCCGCCCCCACGCCCGCCGACGAGTTGCCCGATGCCCCCGCTCCCCCCGCGCAAGCCCCGATCGTGCGTCGAGATCCTCGCCCGGCTCGACCCGAAGGCGAGCTGGGACGACTACCTCGCCCGGATCGCCGCCGCGGCGGAGGACGAGACCGCCACCGCCGCCCCGAAGACCGCGGAGGAGCGGGAAGCGCTGGAGACCAGCGAAGCGCTTCAGATCGCCGAACTGCAGCGCCGGCTCGGTCTCGACTGACGCGACGAATCTCCGCAACGGCCCCCGTATCGAGGGGCTCCGACCGGGGGCCGCCAACTCACGGGCCGCGGCGCAGGAACTCGATCAGATCGGCGAAGTCCCGCGGATCAAGGGCCTGCTCGAAGCCCTCGGGCATGAGCGACTTCCCCGTTCCTCGGAAGGCTTCGATCGCCCCGCGGGGAATCGTCTCCATCTTCCCCTCGGCGAGCGTCAGCTGAACCGCCGAGGGTGTCTCGCCGCTGACGAGCCCCGTGAACGCCACGCCATCTTTCGTCACCACCGCCACCGCGGCATATTCGCCCGTCAGACGTCGGTTGGGGTCAAGGATGTCCTCGAGCAGTTGGCCACGCGACTTGCTCTGCATCCCGGCCAGATCGGGCCCGACGCGCGTTCCGACTTCCCCCGACCGGTGGCAACCGCGGCAATGCCTGACGAACAGCCCCCGACCGCGGTCGCCATCACCGTTCGGGGGAAGCCTCACTTCGACCGCCGCGACTACTCCCATCCGGTCGGCGCTGGCGACGCCCCCGAGGAGCGCCCCGAGCCGGGCGCGGACCTCCTCGGGAGTCGTGTCACCGGTGAGGATCGTGCGTCGGGCCTCCGGATCGATGTCGCCGGGGCCGACCTCGCCACGTTCCAGCGCCGCCGCAAGGCGCGGGAGTCCGGCCGAGGCGAGCGACGGGGCGGAGAGGGCCTCGAGCATCGACCGGCGCACCGCGGGGCTCGCGGCGGGCCAGGCGGCGAGGATGCCCTCGGCCACACCGACCGGATCGCGCCCCCGCAGACCGCGGAGGAGGAGCATCGCCTCCTCGACTCCGATCGGCTGCGCCAGCCGCCCGAGGAGGATCATCGTCGCTTCCGCGGAGGGATCAAGGCGGAGCAGCGCGATGGCATCCCCGCGTTCATCTTCGCCGTCGCCGGCGACGAAGTCCCGCGCGAAGGCGAGCCAGGCATCGAACGGTTGACCACCGAAGTGGGCCGGCGCGTCGGATAGACCGGCCGACTTCCTCCCCTCCACCCAGCCGGCAACCAGGGCGAGTTGCCCGGTCCGATCGAGGTCGCTCGTCGCCAACACCTGCGAAAGTGGCCACGACTCGCGCCCGGCATCGCTCCGACCGCAGGCCTCGGCCAGACCGCGGAGGATGCCCGGCCGTGTCCGGGCGCGCTGGTCAGCGGCCGCGAGACACGCCACAACGCCGGCCGCTCCCTCCTCGGCCACACAGATCACGCCCCGATCGACCCACGGATCGGCCGGTGCGGCGGCAACGACCTGAGCGAGGATCGCCCCCCGCTCAACCGGATCGAGCGACTCCACCGCCAGCGCCACGTCGAAGCGGATGGCCGGATCGGGATCGGCGGCCAGACCGAGCGCCACGTCGCGCAGCCCCTCCCCGGCGGTGTCGAGGCGGCGGTGCGCGTCCACGCGCGACAAAGCCCGCTGCTGCCTGGCGATGTCCTCGCGGCGGCGCGGGGAGTCATGCTCCGGGCGCACCCGCCAGATCCGCCCCCGGTCTTTTCCCTCGTCCCATTCGACGCCGTCACGGAGCTCGGCCCGGACGAAGTCGGGATGCTCGACCCAAGCTCGGTAGAAGTCACAGATCCACAGCGCCCCGTCGGGGCCGGTCACCGTGAACACCGGCCGGAACCAGGGATCGCGCGAGGCGAGAAACTCGCGTGTCTCCTCGCCGGCGGGGCGCCGGGCCTCGAAGGCCACGCCGACGGGAACAAGCTCCCGACGATGGACGAGGTTCAGCAGCGGCTCGCAGACATAGGCGCATCCCGCGGGGAGGAGACGCGATCCCCGGTCGATCGAAAGCCCGCAGCTGGCGTTGAAGGCGTCGGTCGGCTCGCGGTTGAAGGTCGTCGGCGTGGCGCTGATGGGGAAGAGTCGGTTCTGTTGCAGCGGATCCTCGAGGACCTCCATGTCGCTCGGCGGCGCCGCGAGGGGATGGCGGCCGGCGACGTCGAGCGGGAAGACGACCTGGCGGATCGGCGCCGTGTTCCAATTGCTGAAGCGGTTGCCGTGGGCATCGAAGGCGAGGCCGAATTGAGAAAACCCTGCCACCGCCTCGACTTCACCGGTGTCGGGTCGGAAGCGGAGATCGTGGCGATCGATCGAGACAGCCGGCCTGTCGGGGCGCCGTGGCGACGTGATCGAGCCGCCACTGCGGCCGTTGGCGGCATACACCCAGCCGTCGGGGCCGGAGCAGAGGCCATTGACGCGGAGCTGTTGATTGCCGGCCTGAAACCCGGTGAGGATCACCTCGCTGGTCTCGGCCGCGCCGTCGCCGTCGCGGTCGACAAGGTGGAGAATGTCGGGAGCAGCGGTGACGAGCAGCCCGCCATTCCACGCGAGGAGACCGTTGGGGAACGGGAGCCCCGCGGCGAAGATCGTCCGTGTGTCGATCGTCCCGTCGCCGTCGGCGTCGGTGAGCATGACGATCCGTCCGCCGCCGTCGCCGTTGGGGTAGTCGCTCATCTCGGCGACGAACAGCCGGCCGTCGTCATCCCAGCAGATCGCCACCGGATCGAAGACGAGCGGCTCGGCCGCCACGAGCTCCACCACATGCCCCGGCACCACCTCGAAGCAGGCCTGCGAATCGGCCGGGGAAAGCGCCCCCGGCGCTGCGGCGGCGCCGGGGGATCCCCGCAGAACGATCGCCGCTACCAGCCCGAGTGCCAGAAACAATCGTGCCATGTTCATCGCGCCGATCCTCCTCCGTTCCCCTGCTCTGGCGCCTGTTTGCGCCCCTCTCCCCGAAGCTCCTCATGGAGCCGCTCGAGCTGGTTCACGGCCGTCGCCACCATCCGTTCGCCGGTGCCCGGCTCGCCGTAGCTGTGGTGGCCGGTCCAGGTCTGGTAGCCGCCGAGCTCGTGCCCTCTCGAATCGGGGATGTAGCCGACCCAGTCATTGGAGAGCTCCGCGATGAAGGTGTGGCGGAAGGGGCTCTGCCGCTTGATCTCCTGACCGAGCACGGTGAAAAACTCCGCCGGCACACCCACGATCGCCACGTCGCCGATGGCGAGCGTCTGGATCGACGTCGTGCGAATCTCCCCCTGGTGCGGCGCGATCTCGGCCCGCTGCGTGCGGAAGACCAGCGCGATCCCCTCGGCCGCCTCCTCGCTCCCCACCCGCTTGCTGCAGTAGCCCTTCACCGCCTCCTCTTCGGCCGATTCGTCGAAGACGCGGATGCGAAACTCGAACGGCTCCTTGATGGCATCGAGCCGATGAACCGGGCGCGGCGTGGCTGTGATCCGGGCCCGGTTCACCGCCTCCTTGATGCGGATCACCATTTCCGCGGGGGGGACGGTGAGGTTGTGCGTCGAGCCGGAGGCTCCCTGGAGGAAAACATGGTGCCCCCCCTGCTCCGCCTCGAGCTCCTGCGCGGCGAGTCCATAGAACGCCGGGGATCGTTTTCCCCCTTCGCGGGATCCGATGCAGTGGGTTGAATGGTTGAAGAGCGTCGCCACCGGCTTCCCGTCGGCCGTCTCGAAAGCCATCACCGGCAGCTCGGGATCGAAGGGGCCGGTGGGGCGGACGGCGTCGTCGCGGTTGCCGATCCAGAAGATCGTGCCGTCCCCGAGCAGGATCCGGCTGTTCTGGCCGACGCTCGACTCCTCGCCGAGCCGGTAACGGAGCCGACAGTCGGGGTGGGCCGCGAGCGCGGCGTGGGCCGAGATCACCGCATCGGCGATCGACGTGGCGAGCCCCTCCACGAACCGGGGATCGCGCTGGTAGCCATGGACGCGCGTCGCCGACGGGGCGGAGTGGGTGTGTGTGGCATGGACGAGGACGCGCTGTGGCGGGATGCCCGTCGCCGCCTCGATCTTCGCAAGCGCCGGATCGACGAAATCCTTCTGCACGAAGAGGACATCGCAGGAGCAGATGGCGAGCTTTTCATCGCCACGGGCAAGGACGATCGCCGTGGCCCGCAGCGGCGCCTCGGCTCCCTGGGCCTTCCAGGGATGGATCCCCCCGGCCATGTCCATCGTGTCGTCGGCCGGGATCTCGATCGCCGCGCTGCCGACGCGGAGTGTCTCGACCGCGGGGCAGGCTCGATGGCCGGTGGCCAACAGCCCCACCACCAACCATCCCGCGATCCCCAATCCCGTCCGCCGATCGAACCTCATCGCTTCCCCCTTTCTCCTCAGGCCAGCTCACCGGGCCAGCTCACCGGGCCAGCCCACCAGGCCAGCCCCGCAGGCCACACCGAGAGCCTGTCGCCCCGGGCCGAAGCCGAGATCATACCGATCGGGCGCTCCCCGCACGCGGGCGGCCGCTCCAACAGCCATCCGGCCGCTCGACTTCTCCCAGTCGTCAGAATCGTCGCCAGCCGGTTCGTTGGCAACGCTTTCGGAGGATTTGGCGATGCCTTGCAGGCGCCCGGGTCGCCCATACCAGCCGCGACTGGCGTAGACTGGAAGTTGGGTGCGGTGTGTCCCGTCCGGTGTTCAAGCAGGCGTGGAGGTGCGGCATGCAGGTCAGGTTGTCCTCGCGGTCCCTGTCGGGTGTCCTCGCGGTGCTCCTCCTCTCGCCGTTGGGGGGATTCCAGCTCCCCCGGCCGGCGAGCGCCAGCCCGGTGTTCGACGACGAGCACCTCACCCACACCTTCCTCCACGGCCTGGCAGCGCTGGCCTCCGCCGACACGATCCTCACCGGCGCTCGCGCCGAGGAGGAAGTGCTGGCGACGGTCGGCCGCGGCATCTCGCTCCCGCTCGCCTCGACCCCCTGCCACCTGGGCGAAGCGAAGCCCCTCTACGACGCGGTGGTGCCGGCGGTCGTGGCCGTCTCGAGCGTCTACAAGTGCGAGCGCTGCAGCGACTGGCACCTGGGGGGCTCGGGGAGCGGTTGGATCGTCTCCCCCGACGGCCTCGTCGTCACCAACCACCATGTCATCCAGCGTGACGCTGGCCACCGCATGGGGGTGATGACGGCCGACGGCGAGGTCTACGCGATCACCGCGGTGGTCGCGGCCGATCCGGTCGGCGATGCGGTCGTGGTGCGGATCGACACCCGCGGTCGCAAGCTCCCCTTCCTCGCGCTCGGGTCGTCGCCGGATTGCGGCACGGCGGTGAGTGTCGTCAGCCATCCGGTGGGGCGCTACTGGTGCCTCACCGAAGGGGTCGTGTCGCGGTTCCATCGCCAGCAGAAGGCGACGGGCGACGCGATCCCGGCCGTCGATGACAAGGCCACCGCTACCGCACAGGGCCGGGCCATGTCAGGGTTCAAGCCGGTGTGGATGAGCATCACCGCCGACTACACGATCGGCTCCAGTGGCGGCCCGGTGTTCAATCCCGCCGGCGAGGTGGTGGGGATGGTATCGCGGACGGTGACGAGCTCGCAGACGAAGCCGGACAATTCGAGCCGCCGCCGGCCGCTCGCCGGCGAGACGATCGTTTTCAAAGACTGCGTCTCCACCGAGACGCTCCACAAGCTCCTCTCCGGCCATCCCCAGGCCGCCCCGGCTGACAACACCGCCAAGCGGTAGTGGACCCCGCCGGGGCTACCCCCAGCCCACCACCGGCCTCGACCTACCAGCCAAGCCCCCGCCGCCGATCAGGCGCGGCGCGGGACGTCGATGTGGAAGTGGTGCTCGCCGAGCCGGAGGAGCTGCCGGTCGGTGATGTCGTCGATGTCGGCCCGGACATTGGCGACGATCTTCGCGGCCACGTCGCGGTGGTGCTTCTCGAGGAAGCTCTCGAACTGGTGGCTGAAGTTCGACTTCCCCTTGCCATGCCCCACGAGCAACACGCCGCGGGCCGGGGCGAGGGCGTGGGCAAGAGCCTTGAAGTAGGCGGTCGTCTCCGGGCCATCGACGTCGAAGGCACCGCTGGGATTGCCGTGGCGGTGGAAGATGTTGTGGTTGACGTGCGACGGATCGGGGGCATGAATCGTCTCCGGGGCGCTGGCCGCGGTGTCGTCGACGCAATAGATCCGCGCGTGGCCGGCATCGACCGCCACGACCGCGAGCTTTCCGGTGATGTCGACCGGCGTTCCGCCGTTGCTCCCGACAGGGTGGACGGTCGTCGTCGGGGCATGGCGGTCGTGGGAGTCGCTCGTCATCGGAAATCCTCTGGGGTGTGCGTGCGGGGTGGAAACAGAGCGCTCCCCCGCCGCGGCAGGCTACCAGTGGCGGGGCCGGGGGGCCAGCGGTGGGAGGGATTCGGCCCCCTGGCGCTGCGTCGAACGGCGTCTAGGCAGTGGTTGGGTGCGGTCGGTAGATTCCCGCTTCCCGTCTCTTCCAAAGGAGTCGCTCCATGCCCCGCAGTCGCACGGCCCTGTTGCTTTCCCTTCTTCTCCTTCCCCTGCTCTCCCCTCCCCCGGCCGCCCGTGCCCAACCGGCCGATGCGATCTACTCCGGCGGGCCGATCCTCACGATGCGCGGAACGAGCCCTGAATACGCCGAGGCGCTCGCCGTCAAGGATGGAAAAATACTTGCCGTGGGGCTGAAGGCCGATGTTGCCAGGCACTCTGGCCCCACAACACGGCAGATCGACCTCGCCGGCCACACCCTCCTGCCGGGGTTCATCGACACCCACGGCCACATGGTCTATTTCGGCAAGAACCTCGTCGATGCCGACCTGTTCGGCTCGAAAGACATCCCCGAGCTTATCGCCCGGATGACGGCCCACGCTGACCAGGTGCCGGCGGGGGGATGGATCGTCGGCTTCGGCTACCAGGCGAAGTTGATGACCGAAAAGCGGACGCCGTCGCGCGAGGAGCTCGACCGGATCTCGACCGACATCCCGGTGATGATCGTCGACAGCTCCGGCCACGCCGGCGCCGGCAACTCCAAGCTCTTCGAGGTCGCCGGCATCGATGCCGATTCCCCCGATCCCGCCGGCGGCCTCTTCGCCCGCGGCCCCGACGGCAAGACCCTCCTCGGGCCGATGGAAGAGACGGCTCTGAACGCGGTGCGCAGCCAGCGGCCGCCGTTCACCGGGGCGCTGGCCGCCGCGGCGATCACCGGCGCCGCGAAGCGCTGGGCCAGCTACGGCCAGACAACTGCGATGGAGGCGGGGCTCGGCCTGGGGAGCGACGACATCGGCATCGTCCTCCATGCAATCGAAGAGCAGCTCCTTCCCATCGATCTCTACATCGCCGCGAAGGATTCGACCGTCGATGCCGCCCTGGCGGCGGCCTACCGGGTGGGGGAAGAGGTCCAGGCCGCCGACGGCACCGGCAGCGTGGCGACGCGGCTCCTTGCGGCCCGCCCCGATCTCGACCGGCGCTACGTCAACCGGGTCCGCCTGGGGGGGGTGAAGTTCTGGCTCGACGGCAGCCTCGACACTGCCTGGATGAACGAGCCCTACGCCACGAATCCGCCGGGGAAGACGGGAGAATACCGGGCCTATCGGCAGATCCCCGACGACGTCCTCGAGGCGGCCTTCGATCGCTTCTGGCCGACCGATTTCCAGATCCACATGCACATGAATGGCGACGCCGCGGCCGATCAGGCACTCGGGGCGATCGAGAAGGCGGTGGCCAAGCATGGCCTGCATGACCATCGCCCGGTGTTCGTCCACGCGTCGTTTTTGCGCGACGATCAGATCGCGAAGCTAAAAAAATATGGCGCCGTCCCCAGCTTCCTCACCTCCGGTCTCCTTCCCGGGGGCGACGCGGTGGTGCGGCTGTGGGGGGAGGATCGGGCCGGGCACTCGATGGCGGCGCGGACGATGCTCGAGGAGGGGATCCCCTTCACCTTCTCGCACGACGCACCGGTCAGCCCGGAGCCGTGGATTCTCGAGCTCGTGCGTTGCGGCGTGAATCGGAAGACGCCGTCGGGGCGGGTCATCGGCCCCGATCAGCGCATCCCCCCCTACGCCGCGCTCCGCGCCGTGACGGCGATGGCGGCGTATGAGATCAAGGAAGAAAAGACGAAGGGCACCCTCGAGCCGGGCAAGCTCGCGGACCTGGTAATCCTCGAAAAGAACCCTCTCGAGGTCCCCTCCGACACGATCGGCGACATCGCCGTTCTCGAGACGATCAAAGAGGGGAAGACGATCTGGCGCCGCGGCGAGAAATAAGCCGAGGACGGCGATGAACGCTTCGGCGTTCCTTCAAGCTTGCGGCCGCTGCCTGGCAGATCGATGATGCCTTTGTGAAATCATTTCGGAGATCCCATTCTCTCGAGTGAAAGCATGCCGACTCTTTCCATTGAAACGTCGATCGTCAGCTACCTTCAGAGCCGGCCAAGCGGCCAGGTCGTTGCTGCCGCCCGTCAACTTCTGACGCACACGTGGTGGACGACCGAGCGACACCAGTACGAGCTCGTGACCTCGCAATACGTGCTCGATGAGGCTGCGGACGGTGATGCCGCTGTTGCCCGTCGACGACTCGATTCACTCAACGGAATCCCGATCCTACCTCTCCATCAACCGATCCTGGAGATTGCGGAGGAAATCCTGCGGAGAGCAATCCTGCCGCGATCAGCAAGCGTCGATGCCCTATATCTGGATGGTTGCCCATCACCAGGAAGACTACCTCCTGACATGGAACTGCACGCATATCGCGAACGCACGAATCCTTCCCAAGGTGTTCGATGTCCTTGATCGTGCAGGGCTGACGAGGCCGATCATCTGCACACCGGAGGAGTTGTTAACTGATGACACAGAAACCGTCTGATCGCGACACGACCATCGAGGATATCCACCGAACTCGGCGACGGATCGCGGAAAAGTTTGGGCATGACCTCGCGGCCATCGTCGAGGACGCCAAGCAGCGGCAAGCCTTCTCGGGGCACGAGATCTGGAAACCACAACCGAGATCATCAACGGCTCCATCCAGTCCCTGACCGCGGGGGCAGTTCAGGTCCCCTCCGACACGATCGGCGACATCGCCGTTCTCGAGACAATTCAAAGAGGGGAAGCCGATCTGGCGCCGCGGCGAGCCCTGAAGCGGGCCCGCCGGAGCAGCGGCAGGCCGCATGGCACATGGCGGGCGGCTTACGACTCCACCGGAAAAAGACCGGGGGGAGCACGGTCAGCCCTGCTCCCCCCGGCGCTGAATGCTACGCAGAACGATCAGACGCTGGCCCGCCGCCGCCGCCGCTCAATCATCCCGAGAGCGCCGAGCGCGAGCGCTAGGGCGCTTTCGATACCGGCCGGGTCGATTTCGGGGACGACGACCAAGTCATACCCGATCACATCGAACGCCCGCACGTCGAGCGCACTGATAATTCCCAACTCACCCGGAGCAAAGGTTGGATCGAGGATCCCGAAACCGAGATAGTCTTTCCAGTGGCTCGCTTGCCGACCATCGCCGTTGTACGACCCAGTAGAGAAGGTTCCAAGCGCGGTGGCCCCACCGTCGAGGGAAAAATACGGATTGTTGGACCCGGTGCCACCAGCGGCAAAATCGAGGCCGCCGCGATTGCGGGCCCCGTGCCGGTAGAGATCGAGAACGGTGAACACCCGGTAGGGATCGAGGTCTACCGGGTAGCCGTTCGGCGCCGAGAAAAGATCGACGTAGTCGACCCCACTCAAAAAGCCCATCGCATGGCCGATCTCGTGGAGGGCGACACCGACGAAATCGAACGTGCCGGGGGAAATGCCGTTGGTGCGATCGAAATCCCAGACGAAGTCGCTGCTGAAACTGATCGAGGCATCGAGGGTGGCGTCGTTGGGGGCAATAATGCCGTCGTACGTGAACCCGAGCGCCTTGGCATTGGCCCGGGGGACGTCGAGGACCGCATTGTTCACGGTGTTGTTGGCATCGACCACGAGCACGCCGGTCGACGCATCGTTGGTGAGAAACGACAGGTACGGTCCCGATGGCAGAGAGGACGCCGCCAAGAGATCGTCGACCGACGTTTGGTCGAGCTGGAGCGCGGTCCGAACATCGGCGTAGTAGTATCCCAGTGTCTCGATATTCGTCGATCCGAGCGTTCCGGCTCCGAGGGAGGGATAGTCGATGTTGACGTTGAGCGTCATGTCGTCGTGAAAATATCCCGCCCAGATGTTGCCGGCGGTGGTGAATCCTCCGGTCACCTGACCGTAGAGCGTCGGATTCGATGTCTGGAGGGTGGCAAGCGCGCCGACGGGGGTGAAGGAAAACTTGAGCGTCGCCGCGGTGGCGGATGGAGGGGCGATAGTGCCGAGGATCAAGACCAGCAGGGCCACCGCCCACCCGACGCGGGCCCGACGCCCTGCCCAGTTCGCCACACCGATCAAGGGAGGCTCACGGTCGATGGATCGTGGTTTAAAAACGCCAACGGTCTGCGCTACCATTTTTTTACCTCCAGAGCGTGAAGAGCCTTTTCAGACCATGTAATTTGAAAACGCACTTCCGTATTCTGTCAACGCCATTTTTTTCGGGGCCCCATCCCGCCGCTCGAACCCCTCCCGCCACTCCGACCGCTGGTGATGCTCCCTGTCAGCTCCGTCCTCGGCGACAAAGGGCCCCACCCAAACGGACGGTTGGCGTTTCCTGCGGTCGACCGGATGGAAAAAGGCAGGGAGGACTTTTCCCACGGACAGCAGGGACGCGTGCGGCGGCCACATCGGGCTTTCACCAAGCCGCTCACCCGTCGGGATCGTCGAGGAGCTGCTGAAGCCGGGCTGCGTGCTCGGGGACGAGCCTGGGGAGCCACGAGGCGTTTATGAGGCCGAGGGACACCAGATCGAGAAGGTGGATCTGGTCTTTGCGGCGATACGAGTTCAGCTTCATCCGCACCAGGGCCTCGAGCGTCACTATTTTGTAATCATCCGCGGCCACCTGCTCGGTGTCATCGGCCGTAGGGAGTGGATAGCTCTCGGTGGACTCACGCGTCATACGGGATCCGAATCCGCGGATCCCGGGAATCGAAGTCTTTTTCGTTCCGCGTGACAAGAATGCAGCCTTCGCG
>Ga0114972_10000596_pt1 | contig 26827 bp, 23 predicted proteins | sample M_140807_EF_Meta_FD_87354 | JGI IMG/M metagenome (GOLD analysis project Ga0114972, IMG submission 87354) | Freshwater microbial communities from Lake Montjoie, Canada to study carbon cycling - M_140807_EF_MetaG | ecosystem: Environmental > Aquatic > Freshwater > Lake | place: Lake Montjoie...
CACCGATACCTTCACGATCGTCGACTTCTACGAGAGCAAGATGAGCGAATACGACTCGAACTTCGTCTTCGTGCCGATCGAGCAACTCGAGAAGGCGCGGGGGATGATCGACCCGCAGACGGGTCTGCCGAGCGTCAATTCGATCCAGATCAGGCTCCGCCCTGGTGCCGACCTCGACACCGTCCGCGACCGCCTCCGGCAATCCTTCCCCGCCGACATGTATGCCGTTTCGAGCTGGAAAGACAAGCAGGGCCCGCTCCTCTCGGCCGTCGACATGGAGATGGCCGTCCTCAACATCCTCCTGTTCATGATCGTCGCCGTCGCCGGTTTCGGGATCCTCGCCATCTTCTTCATGATCGTCGTCGAGAAGACCCGCGACATCGGGATCCTCAAGTCGCTCGGCGCTAGCTCCGCCGGCGTGGCCGGCATCTTCCTCGGCTACGGACTGTTCCTTGGGCTCGTCGGCGCCGGCGCAGGGCTGGCCCTCGGCCTCGGGATCACCTGGAACATCAACCGCATCCGCACGGTCGTCGAATGGTGCACGGGGGAGCGGGTCTTCGACCCCTCGATCTACTACTTCTCCCGCATCCCCACGATCGTCGACGCATGGACGGTCGCCTGGATCATCGCCGGCGCGGTGGGGATCGCGGTGGCGGCAAGCGTACTGCCGGCGCTGCGGGCGGCACGGCTCCATCCCGTGGAGGCGCTGCGGCATGATTGACACCAAGCGCGGGATCGATCCGTCCGGGGCCCCGCTCCTCCAGGTGCGCGGCGTCCGCAAGGCCTACCGCTCCGGCGCGGGGATGCTCGAGGTGCTGCGCGGCGTCGACTTCGAGGTCGAACCGGCCGGCTTCGTCTCGGTGATCGGCCAGAGCGGGTCGGGGAAGAGCACGCTCCTCCATCTCATGGGGCTCCTCGACGCCCCCGATGCCGGCGAGGTACACCTCGCCGGCCAGCGGATCGACAACCTCCCCAGCGCGCGCCGCGACCGCCTCCGCAACACCGACATTGGCATGGTCTTCCAGGCCTACCACCTCCTCCCCGAGCTCTCCGCCCTCGAGAACGTCCTCGCACCGCTCCTGGTGCGCTTCTCGATCACCGAGTGGTTCCGGCGTAAGGGGGAGGCGCGCCGGCAGGCCGAGGCCCTCCTCGACCGCTTCGGCCTCAGTGAACGCCTCCACCACAAGCCGAGACAACTGTCGGGAGGGGAGATGCAGCGGGTGGCGATCGCCCGGGCGCTCGTCGGCCAGCCGCGTCTGCTCCTCGCCGATGAGCCGACCGGCAATCTCGACGAGGAGACCGGGGGGGGAATCCTCGACACGCTCTGCGAGTTGAACCACGCCGATGGGCTTTCTATAGTGCTCGTCACGCATGACCCGTCGATCGCGAGGCGGGCCGACCGGATCGTGCGACTGGTCGCCGGACGGGTGGAGCAAGCCTGACCGGCCCACCGTCTGACCGGCGGACCACCGCCCCCGCCCCCACCGAAATCCCGCGGACGCCCACCGTCGCGTTGGCGTCCATCCCGAAGGTGACAGCCCATGCCTCGCATCGTGTTCATGAACGACCGTCTCGTCCCCGAGGATGAGGCGCGCGTCAGCGTCTTCGACCACGGTCTCCTCTACGGGGACGGCGTCTTCGAGGGGATGCGGAGCTACGCCGGGCGCGTCTTCCGCATGGAGGCCCACCTCGACCGGCTCTGGGACAGCGCCCGGGCGATCGCGCTGGAGATCCCCATGACGAAGGAGGCGGTGGCCAAGGCGGTCAACGACACCCTCGCCGCCAACAACCTCCCCGACGGCTACGTCCGGCTCGTCGTCACGCGCGGGGCGGGGACGCTCGGACTCGACCCCAACCGCACCTCTCATCCCCAGGTGATCGTCATCGCCGACACGATCAGCCTCTACCCGCGTGAGCTCTACGAGCGCGGCTTGAGGATCGTGACCGCGGCCACGCAGCGCTCCCATCCGGCCGCGCTCTCGCCGCGGATCAAGTCACTCAATTACCTCAACAACATCATGGCCAAGCTCGAGGGGCTCCAGGCCGGGTGTGTCGAGGCCTTGATGCTCAACCACAAGGGTGAGGTCGCCGAGTGCACGGCCGACAACGTCTTCGCCGTACGGAAAGGGGTCGTCCTCACGCCTCCTGCCGATGCCGGGATCCTCGAGGGGATCACGCGCTGCGCCGTCATGGATCTGGCCGCTTCGGCCGCCATCCCTTGCCGCGAGGCGACCCTCACCCGCTACGATCTCTACACCGCCGAGGAGGTGTTCATCACCGGCACGGCCGCCGAGGTGGTGCCGGTCGTGGAGATCGACGGCCGGACGATCGGCGCCGGCGTCCCCGGCCCGGTCACGACGCGCCTGGCCGCCGATTTCCACAACCATGTCCGCGGCGGCTGATCGCCCGCCTCTGCCGCGGCGCCAGATCAGCGCCCCGCGGCGGCGGCCGATCCCCCGCCGAGGAGATGCTGCCGGACGAACATCACGGTGGCATAGAACTGGAAGTCCATGTTCGGCTTTTTGCGGAAGCCGTGTCCCTCGTCCTTGGCGTTGAGAAACCAGACCGGGCCGCCGTTCCCGCGGACCTTCGCCACCATCTGCTCCGCCTCGCTGGCAGGGACGCGCGGGTCGTTGGCCCCCTGCACGATGAACAGCGGCTTCGTGATCCGCCCGGCGTTGTTGAGCGGCGCGATCCGTTCGAAGAACTCGGCTACCTCCGGCACGCGCTCGTCGCCATACTCCACGCGCCGCAGGTCGCGCCGGTAGCTCTCGGTGTTTTTCAGGAACGTCGTGAAGTGCGAAATCCCCACGACATCGAGGGCGCAGCGGATCCGCTCGTCGTAGGTCGTGGCGCAGGCGAGCGTCATGAAGCCGCCATAGCTTCCGCCGGTGATCATGACGCGGTCGGGGTCGAGATCGGGCCGGCTGGCGATCCACTCGAGGAGGGCCCCGATGTCGCGGACGGAATCCTCTCGCTTCAGGCCGTTGTCGAGCTTCACGAACGTCTTGCCGTAGCCGGTCGAGCCGCGGACATTCGGATAAACAAGAGCCACGCCGAGCTCACTCATGAAGAAATTGTTGCGCCCCTGGAAGATCGGCCGCGACTGCCCCTCGGGGCCTCCATGGATGTTGATGATCACCGGCCGACGCCCGGTGAACCGGGGGGCGGCGGGGTAGAGGAAGCCGCGGATCTTCAGGCCGTCGAAGCTCTGCCAGTCGATCGCCCGCGGCTCGACAAGCGTGTCGGCCACGAGCCCGCCGAGCTCGCTCTCCGTCCAGCGGACGGCCGGCCCCCCCTCGGCCGCATCCCACACGTAGACATCGGAGGTGGAGCGGGCCGACCCGACCGAGAACGCCAGATGGCGGCCGTCGGCATGCCACGTTCCGCCGCTGATCACCCCCTCCGGCAATCCGGTGACCGGGCGGTGTTTCCCGGTCGTGGTGTCGAGGACCCGCGCCCGCGATACCCCGGCTTCGTTGGTGATGAAGGAGAGTCTTGTGCCATCCTCCGAGAGATCGAAACCCTCGACCTCCCAGGGGATGTCGGCGGCGACGACCTCGATCGCGCCGGTCGCCGGGGTCCATTTTGCGAGCCGGGCAATCTCCGCATCTTTGTCGGTCGTCGTCCAGATCGCCTTGCCATCCGGCGTGAACGTGCCACCTCCCCAGGCCACCTCGCCGTCCGCCTCTTCATCGAGCCTCGCCTTCTCCCCGCTGGCGACATCGACGAGCCAGCGCCGGCTCTTGTTGACGGAGAGTGATTCGCCGACGAGGAGCTTCGTGCCGTCGGGCGACCAGTCGAGGACGCTCCATCCGCCACCGGCATTCTCGACGACGAGCCGGTCGGTGGCGGGATCGCGGGGATCGATCACCCACAGATCGCGGTCGGCGCCGTTGCGGCGCGTCGAGGTGTAGGCGATCCGGTCGCCGGCCCGGTCCCACACCCAGCCGCCGTTCTGCGACCGGCCCCCGTCGGAGAGACGTGTGACATCGCCGGTGGCGGTGTCGAGCCGGTACATCTGCCCGAACTCATTGCCGCCGGTGTCGCGCGTGAAGAGGAAAAACTTCCCCTCCTTCGGATCCCAGTCGGCAGCGCCGATCGGCTCGGCGAAGAAGGTGAGCTGGCGCCGGTCGCCCCCCGGCATCCGCACCTCGTGGATCTGGGCGGTATTGCCGAAGCGGGTGCTGATGAGCATCTCCGCCCGGGTGGGATGCCAGCCGACAAACGTGGCGCTGCGGGCCTCGGTGTAGCGCCGCACCTCGTCGGCCAGGGCTGCCGGGATCTCCGGGATCCCCTCGACGACGAGGTTGTCGGTGGGGCGGATCGTGGCCGGTGCGGCCGGTGGGCTGGCCGACTGGGCCTCGGCGACCGATGGATTGACCGCCACGGCGACCGTCACAGCGATCAGGATCAGGGGGAGCGACGAAGGGCGGGGCATGGGAGGCTCCGTGCGGGGGATGGACGGACGAATTGTCGCACGGCGGCCCCACCCTTCAATCCCGGTCGATCCCGGTTTTCAGCGGCGGTACCGCGGGGAGCAGATCTGGCCGGCCCCCGCGCCCCGGAGCCGGCGATAAAACGCGCGGCGGTCAGGCGCGCGGGGGGCGGTGATCCTCGTCTCCGATCTCGTCGTACCGCGAGACGTAGCCGGGCTGCTTGGCCCGGACGATCTCAGCCTCGTATTCGCTCACCACCCGCTTCTGGATCAGCTCCCGGGCTCCGGCATTGATCGGATGGGCGATGTCGGCGTACAGACGCGGCCGCCCGTCGCCGTCGCGGGGAACCGCCGTTTCCGGCTGCTTCCGCCCACACTGGTTGCAGTACAGGGCCCGCAGCGCGTTCTTGAATCCGCACCCTGGACAATGGCTGGAGAGCTTGCGACTGGGCATCGCCACGAACGGTCCCGATGGGCCGACGATGATCTTCAGATCGCGGACGACGAAGGCCCCGGCGAGCGTGATCGAACAGAACGCGAGCAGCCGCTCGGACGGATCGTCGATGATCTTGACCCGCACCTCGGTGATGTCCATGGACCTTCCCCTTTGCCGCCGTCCCCCCGGACAGCCCCCACCGATCCCCCCTTCACACCCGTCCCCACCGTCACACCGCCCTGTGCCGTCAGGCCACGGGCGATCCACCGACCCGCACCGGAAACACCCCCGGCCATCCGGCCGCATCGAGCCTGGCGGCAATGGCCCGGGCTTCGCGGTCGGTGCGGGTGATCGCGAAGCAGGCGCTGCCGCTGCCGGTGAGCATCGGTCGCACGGCCCCGGCCGCGCCCAAAGCGGCCAGGAGGCGGTCGATGTCGGCCGAGAGCGATCGGGCCGCAGCCTCGAGGCCGTTGTGCATTCGTTCGCCGGCGGCGCGGAGATCCCCCCGGGCCAGCGCCGTGACGAGCCTGGCGGCCTCGCCGGCTCTGGTTTGATCGGGAACGCAGCGACCGTACACGGCGGGGGTCGAAAGCCCGGCCGCGGGGCAGGCGATGACGGCATGGAGCGGCGGCAGGCCGGCCACCGGCTCGATCCGTTCACCGCGGCCGGCTGCAATCGCCGGGCTGCCGGCGAAGAACCAGGGGACATCGCTGCCGATACCGGCACCGACCTCCGCAAGTCGGGCCGTCGGCCAGTCGAGCCCCCAGACGACCGCCGCCGCGCGGAGCATTGCGGCGGCATCACTCGAGCCGCCACCGAGGCCGGCGCCCGAGGGGATTTCCTTGGTCAGTTCGACGTCGAGGCCGCGCTCGATCCCCGCCGCCGCAGCGAGCCGCCGCGCCGCGCGGACGACGAGATTCGAATCATCCGCCGGCACATCCCGGCAGAGCACCGCACCGGCAGGCTGGGCGAGCCGGCCACCGAAGCGGACGCGCAAGCGCACCCCGGGGGCGTCGACAGCCCGGACGACGAGCCGGTCGGCGAGCGACACCGGCACCATGAGCGATTCGATCTCGTGATAGCCGTCGGTTCGACGGGCGAGGATCGCCAGGGAGAGATTGAGCTTGGCCGGGGCGGCGATCGCGACGGCGTCGGGATCGTCGGGCAGCATGGCCATGCCCACCGGGAGGACGCGCGTCGCTGCGGTGGTGAACGCCATGGAACACGGTCCCCGACGGGCAATATCCCCGCCCTGAAAACACTCTCCCAAACCTGCGGAAAAGCTACCCCCCCGCCCCCGGGCGGGTCAACCTGGTGAGGGGTTTTCAGGCCATTCGGAGGCCCCGGGATGGAAGGGGAGAGGGCGCGTGGCCGTGGCCACGGGGCAAGCCGGACCGGGCCGATGGGTCGGCCGGGGGACGAATGGCCGGTCGGGCGCCACGGTGGGGCAGGAACGGCGGGGGCTCGATCAGCGCCAGCCCGACACGAACACGACCGTCACGAGGGCGAGCATGACGCCGATCGTCACCAGTGCCGCCAGGAGCAGGGCGATGCTTCGGCCGGCCCACAGGTCGTCCTCGATCATCTCAGTGCGCACGGCCCGATCGAACGAGGCATTCCACACCGGGAATGTCTTGTCGTTATAGACCCACTTGGTGCGTTCTTCGTGGCGGCGTTCGTTCATGGCGGAACCCTGGACGTCGGCGGGGGTTATGCTTGGAGACCCGGAAAGGGTTTCCGAACTTTACCCCGTTGCTGGTGGCGGCACCAGAGGATCGCCTCCCCAAGCTCCCCCGTAGCCCGGCCGGGCGACGGCGGCCCCGCCCACAGCCCTCCTTATCCTCCCCATCCCCCCTCGCGGTGGTTCCCTTCCCCTGGGCACGGTCTCTCCCATGCAGCACCATCTCCTCGACCCTGCCTCCCCCCTCCTTTCCAGGCTGGCCGAGCTCGGTCAACCGGCCTGGCGGGCGAAGGCGGTGCGTCGCTGGCTCTACGGAAGCCGGGCGTCGTCCTTCGCCGACATGACCGATCTCCCCAAGGCCCTGCGCGAGGCGCTCGAGGCCGAGTTCACCCTCTGGACGACAACCATCGCCACCCACTCGCAGGCGGAGGATGGCACGGAGAAGCTCTTGCTCGAGCTCCACGATCGGCAGCGGATCGAATGCGTGCTGCTCCGCGACGGCGAGCGGCGCACGGTCTGCATCAGCTCGCAGGTCGGCTGTGCGATGGGGTGCGTGTTCTGCGCCAGCGGCATCGACGGCGTCGTCCGCAATCTCACCACCGGCGAGATCCTCGAACAGCTTCTGCGGCTGGCCCGTCTCCTCCCCGCCACCGAGCGGATCAGCCACATCGTGGTGATGGGGATGGGGGAACCGCTGGCGAACCTCGACCGCCTCCTCCCGGCACTGGCCGTCGCGCAGGATCCGGAGGGGATGGGGATCTCGCAGCGGCGGATCACGATCTCGACCGTCGGCCTGCCGGCGGGGATGGAGCGGCTCGTCGCCGAGAACCCCGGCTACCAACTCGCCGTCTCGCTCCACGCTGCAGCCGACGACCTGCGGACGAAGCTCGTGCCGGTGAACAAGTCGATCGGCCTGGCCGCGGTGATGGATGCGGCTGACCATTACTGGGAGGCCTCGGGGCGGCGACTGACGTTCGAGTACGTTCTTCTCGGCGGCATCAACGACTCCCAGCTCCAAGCCCGCGAGCTCGTCCGTCTCCTCGGCGGCCGGGCGGCGCTGGTCAACATCATCCCCTACAACGCGGTCGCGGGGCTTCCGTACCGCGAGCCGTCGCAGGGATCGCGCGAGCGGTTCCTCGATGTGTTGCGGCAGGCGGGGGTGAATGTCCAGGTGCGGCGGCGGAAGGGGGCGCGGATCGACGCCGCCTGCGGGCAATTGCGCCGCATCGCCGCGGGCACGAAGCCGTCAGCGGAGGCCGACAGCGCGGCAGTCGGGGAATCTGATTCCCGAACGTTCTTGATGGGGATCTCCGATCCCGCCCACAAGAGCCCTCAGACCAATTAACTTTTCGACCTCGTAAGCGCCTCTCTCAGATGTGCTTCCCGTCCCGCGGGTGCGAAAAGGAAATTATTCACATAGATTCCCTTCCTCGACCAACCGTCCTTCCAGCCACCGATATTACGGCCGTCCTGATAGACGGAGGGATCAAATCTGTCCATATCGACGAGAACACCGTCATTGAGGAAGAATCCGGAATAACCCCGCTGCTTCAGGAATGCCGTTACATCTGCGACTGCGTTTGCCCGGTGACGATCCTCCGACTCGATCAAAAGAAACGGCAAACATCGCTCAATCGTCTTGCTCGCTCCCTCAAGGACAGAAACCTCATGCCCCTCGACGTCGATCTTGATGAAGGCGACGTCGTTCAACCCGTAATCGTCGAGCTTACGAACATTGACCGTGATCTGTTCCCGCGGACTTCCGTCCTCGTCTTCCAACGAGTTCGCCGCCTCGATGGTACTACGACCGAGGTCTTCGGTGAGCACACGCAGTTGCGCGGTTCCAGCGTGATCTGAAAGAGCCACTTTCTCAACCTGTACCGGCAACTCGAGAAAGGAAAACATGGCCGTGAGCTCCGCAGCCTGTCGCGGACGTGGCTCAAACGCGATCACCTTCCGCGAAACCCCGCAGATATGCACCGAAAAAACGCCGACATCAGCCCCGATATCCACTGCTATTTTTTGGGGGTCGCAAAGATACGGCACCAGGCGCAACTCTGGCTCATGGCAAGCCTGTCGCAGGAAACGAGCTCTTCTCCGCCAGAACTGGCGTGGAAAAAGCGCCTTCACCGTGGACCTCAACAATGCCTTGAAAACGCTCGGGATCTTCATGTGTATCCTTTGAAATCCGGTACGGACCGACGGCCGCGAGACTCCGAACGGGCGCCAGAGGCAGTTCTCACAGAGCGCCGACTGGAGGCTCCGAATAACATCTTGGTAATCCCGGTTCAAAATGAACGCAAAGAGTGCGAGAGCCGTCACACCGACCGCTAGCTGAACCAGCCGAGCAGGAGCACGCCGGCGAGCACCATCCCGAGGATGCCGCCGAGCCACACCGTCCAGTGGACCGCTGCCAGGCGGATCGCGGCCGGGTCTTCATGGTGCGTGGCCGCAAACACGAGGCTCGCCAGTGCCACTAGCGGCAGCCCGAAGAGGAATCCCGGCAACCGGTCGGCCAGCGACGCCACCGGGGGCATGAAGGCGAGGAGCTCAAGCGCGGTCATGGAGCATTCCTTCCCTGAAGGTCGACGTCGTCAGGGAGATCCGCGCGACGTTGGCGAATCCGTGGGAGATGAGGCCGGGAATGGGAGGCTCGATTCGGAGGGGGCCGCGGGGAGCGATCGAGAGGAAGTGTCAGCGGGGAGGCTCAGGGGGCTTGCGGGGATCAGTGCCGGGCGACGAACCGGCGCCGAGCGGGCCGGCGAAGGCGTCGTAGATCGCCAGGATATTGAGCATCCCGGCGAGCATCGTGTAGAGCGTGCCGAACTCGAACCAGCGCCCGAGGCGACGCTGCCAAAGCGAAAGCTCATCGCCCCGGAACTGCCGATACGGGGGGCGATCGAAGAACGCCTCGTCATCGATGTCGGGATCGGTGGCGACCAGCCGGTCGGCATAGGACCGCGACACGAGCTGCCCAGGATGGAGCGGTGGTGCCATGAAGGTGCTCGTGAAGAACGGCTGCTTTGCCCCACCGGAGAGCTGGCGCGACTGGACCAGCGCCGGCATCGCCACGAGCCCGGCGCCGGCCTGACAGACGAATGCCCAGCGCGGTTCCGCCGGCCGCCACGCTGCATAGACAACCTTGCCGCCGCCGAGCCACAGGCCGGCAAGGAACATCCCGAGGATCGCCCCCATGAACAGCCCCCCCTTGTGCTTCCGCCCCTGGTAGAAGTGGCCGAGGCCGGGGACGCACCAGGCAAGGAAGGCGGCGAGGAAACGATTCCGCAGATCGATGAGAGAATCGTCATCGGGGGAGATCGCCACCGACCGGCCGGTGGCGGACGACGCCGGTGCACGACCGCTCATCGAGGGGGACGGGTCTCGGGCTGGATGGGCCACGGCGATTCTCGGGGGAGTTTCGGTGGAATCCCGGGGACGGGGCCACCGTCTCGAGGATCCCCCAGGAAGACGAGTCAGTGTAGGCCATCGCAGGCTCGTTCCCAACAGCCCCCTCGGTTCCCACGGGGATGACGCCGGCCGCGCCGTTTCGCGCCGAGCCTGTTCCTCACTCGCCGAGTCGACGCACCACGCGCACCCGGGGGTTGGCCGGAAGACTCGGCTCGTCGCCGGCAGGCGCCGGGAAGGAGGGGCGCGGAGCGGATTCGGGAACGAGCTCGCGCCAGGCCCGTTCGATCGTGCCCGCATCGACACTCCCGAGGCCGTCGGCGGAGGCAGCCACCACCGCCAGCCGCGCCAGCCGGCAGACCGCGCCGGGCACGCCGCCGGTGAACCGGACCAGCGTTGCCACCGCCTCGGGGGTGAACAGGTCGCGAACAGCACCGACGCGAGCGAGGGCCGCCGCGATGAAGCCCGCCACGTCCTCCTCGTCCCATGGTGCCAATTCGATCCGCACGGCCGTCCGCTGCCGAAGCGGGGACGGAAGCCGGGTCATTCCGTCAGGGCTCGTCGTCAACACCAGGAGCGTACGGTGGAAGAGCGGCTCGGAGGCGACCACGAGCCGGGTCATCCCCTCGAGCGCCGCGGCGGAGGCATGATCGGCGTCGTCGACGACGATCACCGTCGTCCGCTCCATGAGCGTGTTCTCCCGCAGCCGGTCCTCGAGCTTCTGCCAGGGTCGGATCGCCTCGGCCCGCGCCGGCGGATCGAGCGGCAGGCGCGCGAGGAGGAGCTCGAGCCAGTCGTCGCCGCCCAGCCCCCGCAGGGAGAGGAGCACGACCTCGCACCCCATGCCCCCCAGCCGCCTGGGGATCATCGAGCACAGATGGCTCTTGCCACAGCCCTCGTCGGCGACCATCAGGGCACAGCGCTGCCGCTGCTCGACGAGCCATTCCAACCGGGCCAGCGCCTCGTCCTGCGGCCCGCCGGCGTGAAAGGTGGCCGGATCGGAATCGCCGGAGAACGGGGGCGCGGTGAACTGCCAGCGATCGCGTACCATGCGGGGAGTGTAGCCCTTGGCGAAGACGGTCACCGAGGCCATTTTCACCCCGATCCGCGGGGCGCTCCAGCGCTGCGGACATTCCTCGACTGCCAGCCAGCCCCGGCCCCGCCACGCCCCAGGATCCCCCTCCACCCATGAGCGAACGATTCTTCCTCGCCACACCCCCGCAGGGGACCAGCGCCGTCCTCGAAGGGGACGAGGCCCGGCATCTGGCCCGCGTGCTGCGAGCCAAGGTTGGCGACACCGTGGTGCTCTTCGACGGCCGTGGCCACGCCTGGGAGGCGCGGGTCGCGGGAATTGGCCGAGACCGGGTGAAGCTCGATCTCGGCAACGCTCTCCCCACCATCCCCCCGCCGGCGGTGACGGTGACGCTCGCCGTCGCGCTCCCCAAGGGGGATCGGCAGAAGTGGATGGTGGAGAAGCTGACTGAGCTCGGCGTCAACTTGCTCGTCCCCCTGATCACGACGCGCGGTGTCGCCGAAGCGACCGACTCGGCCCGGATTCGGCTGGAACGGGGCGTGGTCGAGGCCTGCAAGCAGTGCGGCCGCGACTCACTCATGGAGATCGGGCATGCGGCCTCGATCGCCGACTTGCTCGCCGCGGTCCCCACCGGCACGCGCACGCTCCTCGCCGATCCCCACGGGCGCCCGCCCGAGGCGGTCCTCGCTGCGGGGCCGACCGCTGCGATCCTCGTCGTCGTCGGCCCCGAAGGGGGATTCACGGCCGAGGAGGTGACCACGCTTGAGGCCGCCGGGGGCGAACGCGTCACCTTCGGACGCCACATTCTCCGGGTCGAGACCGCCGCGGTTGCGGCAGCCGCCCGCCTCGCCTGACCGGGCGATGGCTCATGCCAGCCCGAGCCACGTCTTCACCGGCGTCACGCGACGGAGGACGAGGCGCTCGAGAAGGAGCACGGCCAGGAGCGAGAGGCCGAAGAGGGGGAGAAGCACCCCCAGGCCGACGACCGTTGCCACCAGCGGCACGCTCCGCCGCGGCGGGATCCCCGGTGGGGGTGCACCGAGCCGGCCCGGATCGCGGCGCCGCAGCCACAGCCACACCGCACTGATGCAAACGAGGACGAGCCCGACGGCGGTGACGAGGAGGAGGAGTTGATTCGGCCAGCCGAACAGGCGCCCCTCGTGGAAGGCGATCCCCACGGCGACCACCTTGTCGATCGGATGCTTCGTCGCGAAGTCGTCGCGGCGCACGATCTCGCCGCTGGCCCCGTCGACGACGAGATCGACCCGGCGCGGCCGGTTGGCAGTCGTCGACTTCGCCGTCCACCGCCCGTTCCCCCCCGGCGCCGGCGCGAGAACGACCGGTGCCTCGAGCCCCAGCGGCGTCACGACCGCCGCCACGATATCGAGTGACGCGAAATCGTCAGCCGTCAGCTCCACGGCGCTTCGTCTCCCCCCGCCGCCAAGACCACCATGTCCGGCATGCTCGCCCCCCCGGGCGGCCCCGGCGGCGCCTGCCGCTTCGCTCCGGCCGCCGTCGTTGGACCACTCCTGACGGGCGATGGCCGTGCCCGTCAAGCGCCGCGCGGCCTTGAAGGAATCCCCCCAGAACTTGGCCCACGGCAGGCCACTGAAGAGGAGCGCGAGCGTGACGAGCGAAATCCACACCCCCGTCACCGCATGCATGTCGCGCCACAACAGCCGCCTTCCGCCGTGGAGCCGTGGCCAAGCCACACCCGCCAGCCCACGCCCCTGCCGTGGCCACCAGAGGACGAGCCCGGTGAGCACCATCACGATCGTCCAGCAGGCGGCAAGCTCGACGAGATTCGAGCCGCGGTTCCCCATCAGCAGCTCCCCGTGGAGCCGGAAGATCTGTTTCATGAAGCGGTCGCGTTCACTCACGCTGCCGAGGATCGCCAGCGACGTCGGATCGACGTAGGCCCGTCTGGGTCCGGCCTCGGTGCGGACGACGACCCGGGCGGCGCATCCCGGCGCGGCGGGGAGCTCGTAGCCCTCGAAGGTGCTGCCGGGGAACGCAGCGAGCGCCGCTGAAATCTGCGCTGAAGGCAACGCAGCGTCGGTCCCCTGCTCGAGACGGTCGTACGAGCGCTCCAACCAGCCCTCGATCTCGGCCTTGAAGAGGTAGATCGCGCCGCTGATCGCCAGCACGACGACGAACGGAATACAGAAAATGCCGGCATAGAAATGCCAGCGCCACACCGCCCGGTAGTCGGGCCAGGGCGCAGAGTCTTGGGATGGGGACGTGGACATCGATCGCTCCGGCAGACGATGGGGGCGACCACGACAGCGGGCCCGGGAGTCGCCCCCCGGGCCCGCCGCGCGGGTCATGATCAGGATCGACTGGCAACGTCGATCACTCCTCGGCCGACACAACCTCGCCACCGTTGATGCTGTGGAGCGCCCGGCAGACCGTGGCGTCGAGGCTGTCGGAGAGCATCCGCACCGAGCCGTCCCCGAAAGCGACCTGGGCCCCGGAGGGGTGGTAGCTCTTCGGCCCAAAAAAACCGGTGGCGTGGATGACCAGATCGGGGATCCGGCTGTTGGGAGGGCTGTAGCCATTGGTGAGGGTGTTGCACGCCCCGGTCATCGCCCACGAGGTGCCACGGCCGCGCATCGTGTTGGTGTTCGCGCCGCGCCACGACGTGAACGACTTCCAGATCGTCTCCAGCGGCGGGTTTTGGATCATTCCTCCGACGACCCCCGACGACCATACCCCGCTCCCCGGATAGCCGGGCGTCGCCTGCTTCGTGCTCGTCACGCCACCGGAGCCGTTGAGCGTCTTCTGATAGGGGAACTTCGGCGCCTGGCCGGCAGTGAGAGCGACGTCGTCGCCGGCGCTGCGGACCGTCTCGCTCATGAACACCGACTTCGAGAGGCCGTCGAGGACCGCGGCCAGGCGGACCTTCGAGCCTTCGGAGACGATCCCGTCGGTGGGCCAGCGCTGGTCGTAGGTCGTGCCGGTCCCCGAACCGGTGCTCACCATGTAGCTCAGGCCGGCGTAGGTGTAGGGGCCGCCAGAGACGACCGTCAGGGTATGGATCGCCGGCGCCGGATCGCTCGGGCAGAGCATCACCGGGATCGGCGTGGCAAACAGCGTGGCGAAGGCGGGGTTGGGCACCTGGGCGTTGTAGGCCCCGGTCGTCGCCGGTTTGTTGAAGTCGAGTTGCGAGGCGATGCTCGCCTCCTCCATGAAGGGGAGGAGCCGGGCCTGGATCGAGAACCCGCCGGGAAGGTCGGTCGGCGGGAGAGCCCTGCGGGCGCTTTCATAGCTGACCATCGCCAGGATCTGCTGGCGAAGGTTGCTCGAACAGTTGCTCCGCCCGGCGGCCTCGCGCGCCGCTTGGACGGCGGGGAGGAGAAGGCCGACGAGCGTGCCGATGATGGCGATGACGACGAGCAGTTCGACGAGCGTGAACGCCCGCGGACGGCGCGGCCAGAAGATGGAAACAGACATCGAGTTTCCTGTTGAACGCGGATGGTGAAGCGGTGACACGCGGAGTCCGACGCGGTCATGCAGCAGCGCACGACACGCAGACGTCTCCGACGAACGGGACGGCAGACACGGCGCTCGTCTCGCGGGCAGGTGGGACGGGATAAATCCCATCCCGCCCCCACGCGATCGCAACTGTTTTCAGTTGAGATCAGCGCCGCAGAATCCTCGTTCAGGCCACCCAGGGCGGCGGGGGCACGGGCACCAACAGGGGGTCTAACCCGGTCACATCCAACAACTCGACCCACGCCTGCGGCGGGAGCAGGCCGGTGATTTCAAACCGTGGCGTGGGAGGAGCGCCCCCCACGGCCAACCAGGAGGTCACGATCCCTTTGCAGGCGAGCATCGCCCGGAGGGTCACCTGCCGAACGCGTCCCCCCTCCATCCTTAACGCCGGGTTGGTTTCGGACGACTCTGCTGCCAACGCTTCGTCGCAGCAGATCTCCTCGGCAGCGGCCGAGGGGGCTTGCGACTTCGGCTGACTCTGGCAGCAGTTCTTCGCCCCGCGGTCGCTCGCGCAGCAGGCCCCCTGCGGCTTTTGTTCCGCCAGCTCACCGGCCCCCAGCATCCGGTCCTCAAGCGAGGCGATGAGCGTGGCGTCGAGGCGGTGCCGACGGGCGAAGGCGAGGCGCTCGGCGAGCGTCGTGCAGCAGCAGGCGCGGAAACACTGATCGGCACTGGCACAGCCGCAGGGGCTGTTCATGCAGGGGAAGACGATGGAGCGGTCCTTGGCGGCGATGACGCCGGCCATATCGAGCCCCGCCGGCGCCCCCTTCGGCCCCATCCCGGCAGGCAACGGCAGGCCGAGGGCGAGCATTCCATACCCGAGGATCGCCAGCCAAGTGAGGAGGGGACGCATGTCAGTCGATGCCACTTGGGCCGAGGAATGGGCCGAGAAAACCGCCACGTCTTCCGGGACTTTTCGGGGCGGGAGGCGACAAACCACGGGACAATCGTCACCATACGGTGGTTACTCTCCATGGTCAATCAGCCCGATCATGGAACGGCTGCAAGTTTTTCGGGCCGGGAGGCCCGCATCACTGGGCAGGTTCATTGCCGATCGTCTCCCTGCCGACGAAGCCCTCTCCCGCGGAGCCTATCCCGTGCCATTCCCCCCTCCGAATGTCCGCCACACCCTGGCTGGAATCCTCGTGATCGTGGCCTTGCGGGACGTTGCCCCCGCTGCCCCCGCCGACGCTCCGTCGGGTGGCGCCACGGCCGTGGCCGCAGCCCGGCCGATCGATGAGTCACCGCTGCCGATCGAGGCCGTCCAGGCGTTCCCCGATCTTGTCTGGACCGGCTGGACCCCCGATGTCGATGGCACGCCGAATCCGTTGCGGCCGATCCTCCTGACGCACGCCGGTGATCGATCGGGGCGGCTGTTCGTGCCGCAGCAGCAGGGAGCGATCCACGTCTTCCGCCCCGACTCGGCGGCGACGAAGATATTCCTCGACCTCACCGAGAAGGTGCACTACGCCGACAAGCAAAACGAAGAGGGGCTCCTCGGCCTCGCCTTCCATCCCCGGTTCGCCGAGAACGGCGAGGTCTTCGTCCACTACTCCACGAAGACGACGCCTCTCACGATGGTCCTCGAGCGCTACCGCGTATCGAAGGACGATCCCGACTGCGCCGATGCGACGAGCGGCGAAGAGATCCTCCGCGTCGAGCACCCGGCGTGGAACCACAAAGGGGGCACGATCTGCTTCGGCCCCGATGGCTATCTCTATGTCGCCTACGGCGACGGAGGGAAGCAGAACGATCCATTCGGCAACGGGCAAAACCTCCAGAACCTCCTCGGCAAGGTGCTGCGGATCGATGTCGACTCCAAAGGGGAGAAGACCGCCTACGGAATCCCCGCCGACAATCCCTTCGTCGCCCTGATGGCAGAGAACGGCGGCAAGCCGGCGCGCCCCGCCGGGGTGCGCCAGGAGATCTGGGCCTACGGCCTGCGCAACCCGTGGCGGATGTCGTTCGATCGGCGCACCGGCCGACTGTGGATCGCCGACGTCGGACAGGATCTGTGGGAGGAGATCAATCTCGGCGCGAAGGGGGCAAACTACGGCTGGAGCCTGCGCGAGGGGAACCAGCCCTACGCACCGACCAACACGGCCACCGGCCCGGGATTCGTCGATCCGGTCTGGCAGTACGCGCATGACATCGGCAAGTCGATCACCGGCGGCAATGTCTACCGCGGGAAGAAGCTCCCCGAGCTCGACGGCTGCTATCTCTATGCCGACTACGTGTCGGGGAGGCTGTGGGCCCTCGGCATCGACGACGCCACGGGCCGAGCCGTTTCCAACCGGCCGATCCCGCACGACCGCGAGGGGCTCCCCGTGTTGAGCTTCGGCGAGGACGAGGCGGGGGAGGTGTACTTCACGATCCTCTCCCCCGATGGCCGCGGCATCTACACCTTCCGCCGCCACGAGGAGACCGCCTCGAGCCCTCACACGAGCGTGAGCCGCGCGATCGCGGCGGCGAGTTCCCCCGCAGCATCGGTGCCGTCGACCACTTCGAGCCCGAGCCAGCCGCGGTAGCCCCGTTCTTCGAGCGAACCGAGCGTGGCGGCGATGTCGACATCCCCGCGCCCGAGGACCATCGCGCGACCATGACCGGCAAACGTCCCCGGCACGGCGTCGGTCAGCCAGACATGGCGCACGATCCCCGCCAGCTGGGCGGCGGCGATGGCTGGGTCGTGGCCATGGACGACCAGCGCCCCGGTGACGAGCGTGCAGCCGAGCCCCCCCTCGGGAAGCGCGGCGACGAGCCGGAGCAGATCGGTAGGCGACGCCCTCCCCGCCTCGGCACAAAGCGTAGCGCCGGCGCGTTCGCTCCATCCCGCCAGGTCGCGCAGCGCCCCCAGCATCACGCCCCAATCCGGGGAATCCTCCGCCGGGATCGTGCCGACATGATTGGTGACCACAGGCGTGCCGAGGCCGTGGGCGAGTTCGAGGGCCCGCTTCGTCCCCTCGATCCGCGCCTCGAGCCGATCGCTTTCGGCATAGCCGCCCCGGGTGGGAAAGCGGAGGGCAGCCACCACGAGCCCCTCGTCGGCGAGCCACTTCCGCAGCTGCCGGACGCCGGTGGCGGAGATCCGCCCCCCATCGAGGTCGGTGCGGACATCGAGCTCCAACCCCTTCACACCGAGTGTCCGCGCGCGACTGAAGGCGGTCCGCAGGTCGGAGGCGAGGGCGCCGGCCGGGACACAGACACTGGCTCGATCCATGGAGTGGCACCGGGGGCGGAAGGGGGGATTTGGCCAAAAACAGATTGTATGATCGGGGGGATGCCGACGCTTGACACCGTGACCGCCGCGCTCGAACACCTCGCCCCGCTGCGGCTGGCGGCGGAGTGGGATTCCGTCGGCCTTCTCGTCGGCAGCGGGCGCGGTCGGATCGATGGAGTGCTCACCTGCCTGACGCTGTCGGCCGCCGTCGTCGAGGAGGCGATCGGCGGGGATTTCGACCTCATCGTCACCCATCATCCCCTCCCCTTCCGCCCCGTCGCCCGACTCACCGACGCCACCCCGACCGGCGGCCTCCTCCTCGATCTCGCACGGGCCGGGATTGCGGTCTGGAGCAGCCATACCGCCTGGGATTCAGCGGCCGGCGGGATCAACGACCTCCTCGCCGCCGCCGCCGGGCTGTCTGCCGTCACGCCGCTGATTCCCGATCCGGTCGCGCCGCTTGCCGGCTTCGGCCGGATGGGGCTGGCGCCGCCGGGGCACTCCGTCGTCGAGTTTGCCCGCCGGCTCGCCGGCCATCTGGGCGCGGCAGGGACGCATCTGGCCGGGGCGACCGACCGGGATGTGGGGCGGGTGGGGATCGTCTGCGGGAGCGGTGCCGAAGGGATCCCGATCGCCCGCCAGGCCGGGTGCGACAGCTTTGTGACGGGCGAATTGAAGCTCCACGACGCCCTCCACGCTGCCAGCTTGGGAATGCAGGTTGTCGTTCTCGGGCATCACGCCAGCGAGCGGTTCTCGATGCCGGTGCTGGCCGATCGCCTCGCCGCCGCGGTGCCAGGGCTCAAATGCCGGGCCAGCGACGCCGAGCGTGATCCGCTGATTCCCCTTTGCAGCCTGTGACACCTGTACCGGCGCGTTGCTCGGCACTTTCCCGGCGCTACAATTCACGGAGGGTCCGGGCCCGGGTGACCTGACGTCTTCCAGCCCGTCACCCCGCAGCCTGTTCCTACCAAGCTCACTGTCCGTGGAAAAAGTCATCCCTGAGCTTTTTCCACGGTGTCGACCCCACGAAACGCCGAGGGTTTCCTGGGTCGACGGCCGCCGCATCCCGCGGCGGAGCACTCACGCTAAGGACCCACGATGCCTTCCCCCTCTCGATCCTCCCGCGGTCCGGAAGCGTCTGACGCTGCGGGGAGCGGCGCGGTGCCCCGGCAATCCAAGTTCCTCACGGCCCTGCCGGTCTTCAACGAAGTCCGGCATGTCGAGGAGGTCCTCGACGAGGTTCTGCGTTTCACGCCCCACGTCCTCGTGGTCGACGATGGCTCGACCGACGGCACGTCGCGGCTCCTCGCCGACCGCCTCGAGCGTCAGGGGGATATCCGGGTCGTTCGCCATCCGCACAACCGTGGCTACGGTGCCGCCCTGGCGACGGCCTTCCGCGAAACGCTCTCTGGCGACTTCGACGGCCTGGTGACGATCGACTGCGACGGCCAGCACCAGCCGCGGCTCATCCCCACCTTCATCGACACCGCCACGACCGACGGCGGCGCTGGACATTCCAAGGCACCGCTCCCCGATATCGTCTCCGGCAGCCGCTACCTGAAGGTGTTCGACGGCGACAGCCGCCCGCCCGAGTCGCGTCGGCGGATCAACGAGACGATCACCGCCGAGATCAACGCCCGCCTCGGCTTTTCCCTCACCGACGCCTTCTGCGGATTCAAGGCCTACACGCGCCGGGCGCTCTCCGCGCTCCATGTGACCGAGCTCGGCTATGCGATGCCGCTCGAGGTCTGGGTGCAGGCTTCGGTGGCCGGCCTGCGGGTCGTGGAGCTCCCCGTTCCCCTCCTCTACCTCGATCTGGCGCGGAGTTTCGGGGGGGCTCTGGACGACGCCGAGACCCGTCTGGCCTACTACCGAGGCGTCCTCGACCGGGCCGAAGCCGCCGTGGCGGCGTCGGCGCATGATGTCGCTGCGTTGACGCACCGGGCCGGCTGAACCTCCGGACACGTCCCCTCCGGCCAGCCCACCTCACCCATGACATCATCGTGGCCCTCCGCGACCCGGAGGTTTCGAGCCCCGGCCCTCTCCGGCGACCGGCTGATCCATCCGCCACTCGTGGCGAAGGCCGACGCGCCGGCCGACGCCATCGAGACGCTCCTCGACAACAACCGCCTCCTGCGGGCCGCCTTCGACACGCGCATCGGTGACATGCGGCTGTGGGAGCTGGTGGCCGCGACACGGCGTGAAGTGCTCACCGTCGCCGCCGAATACACCGGCAGCTACCGCGACGTCGAACGGCCGCGTGACGTCGCCGACTGGATCGCGCGCCCGATCATCATGGGGGGGCACCAACCGGAGCTCTTTCACCCGGGCGTGTGGCTGAAGAACTCCGCCCTCGACGCCTACGCCCGCCGGGTCGGCGGCACCGCGGTGAATCTGATCGTCGACACCGACCGCTGCAACCACACGGGGGTCGCTGTCCCGGTGGGGACGCCCCAGGAGGCAAAGCTTGTGCAGGTTCCCTTCGATGGCCCGGGCCCCGACATGGCCTGGGAGGAGCGGGGGATCCTCGACGACCAAGCGTTCGCCTCCTTCGGCGACCGCTGCTGCGACCTCCTCCTCCCGCTCGAGCCGGCGCCGATCCTGCGGCGCTGGTGGCCGCTGGTGATGGAGCGCGCGGCGGAAACCCGGCGACTCGGTATCGCGCTGGCCCAGGCCCGCCATCTCGTCGAGGCCCGCTTCGGTCTGGAGACACTCGAACTGCCGGTCAGCGAACTGGTGCGGCTGCCGACGGTGCTCGTCTTCATCGGCTGGCTCCTGGCGCGCGCCCGGCAGCTCCACGAGGCCTACAATGCCGCTCTCGCCGAACACCGCCGCGTCTGGCGGATCCGCGGCCACGGTCGGCCGATGCCCGATCTGGCGGTGCGCACCGACGACACGGCCGACGGGCCGTGGTTCGAGGTGCCGTGGTGGATCTGGTCGCGCGACGATCCCCGCCGGCGGCGCGTGTTCGCCAACGCCGGCACGGGCGGCACGCTCCTCCTCTCTGACATGGAGACGCTGCGCGTCGAGCTCCCGATCACGCCCGACACCTCGGCTTCGAGGTGGGTCGACGCGCTCCAGCGGCTCGAGGGGCACGGCTTCCGTCTCCGTCCCCGGGCCCTGCTCACGACGCTCATCGCCCGCCTCCTTGTCGCCGATGTCTTCGTTCATGGGATCGGCGGCGCCGCCTATGACCGGATCACCGACGGGATCGTGCGCCGCCTCACCGGCTGCGATCCGCCCCGCTACGCCGTCGTCACCGGAACCCTACGGCTCCCGATCGAAAAGGTCTTCCCCGCCGACGCCGGACGCGATCCGGCGGCGGAGCTTGCGGCCCTCCACCAGACCCTCCGCGATCTCGACTACCACCCCGAGCGGCATCTCCCTCCGATCGACACCCTCGCTTCTGAGGTCCGCGAGTTGGTGATGCAGAAGACGCGCTGGATCGACACCTTCCCCACGCCGACACTCGCGCGCCGACGGTGCCGGGAGATCCGTGCGACCAACGATCGGCTCGCCTTCCACACCCAGGCGCAACGCCAGCGATTGCTCGCACTGTCCGGGCCACTCGCCGGTCGAATCGGCGCCGCCAAGGCGCTCTCATCCCGGGAACATCCCTGGTGTTTTTTCCACGAAAAGTCGTTGCGCCGCTTCCTGCTACTTGAGATCGACTGACAATCCGCCTATCCTTGCGACCAACGGACTGTGAATGTCGCTCCAGGGATGAGGAGGCACCATGCCAGCGGAGGGTATGCGAAGGGGGAATCGTTCCCAGGTTCACGCCGGCGGGCGCTCGAGCCGGGGTGGGGCCGCTCCCCAGATCGCTGTCGGCACGATCGCCGACGACCGAACCTCGGACGCCGTCGCTGATGCGACGGGCGCCGATGGAGAGCCGGAGTCTTCCACGCACGCCGACAGCCTCCGTCTCGCGGTCGTTGCCGAGCCACGGACCGCGGCGCGACGCCGGAGCGAGCGTCGGCCGGCGATCATCCACCTTCCGATCCATCCGGTGGCACCACGTCGTCCCCCGTCGTGGATGCTCGAGCAGTGTCAGATCGCCCCCGCACGGGCCGGCGACCAGAGCGAGATCCTCCAACTCCTCTCCGGGCTCCCGGTGGCGCCGACGAGGGCGGAGTTCCATGCGGCGGTCGATCATCCCGAGCACGACCCCGGCAACCGGCTCGTGGCCCGGCTGGCCGGTCGGATCGTCGGCCATGTTGAGGTGATGCCGCGCGCGATGATGCTCGGCGCCGGTTCGGTCAGAGCCGCGGTCATCGACCGGGTGGCGGTGCTACCGGAATGCCGCGGGGCCGGACACGGCCAGCGGCTCGTGCAGGCCGCCGAGGACCGGATGCGGATGATCGGTGCCGCCGTCGCCTTCTCGCGCACGCGGATCGCGCCGTCGTTCCACGAAATGGGCTGGGCGGTCCTCGGCCGCGATTGCGCCACTCCCGGCCGCCCCACCGACATCCTCGCCCGCCTGCTCGAGCGCCCGGCCCCGCTGGCCCGTTCGTCGGCCAGCGCGATGCCGGCGGTGGGCCTGTCGACCGAAGGGGTGACGATGCGGCAGTGGCGCCACGTCGAGCTCCCCGCCATTCTCCGGATCTACAACCAGAACGCGGCCCGCTTCGTCGGCCCGCTCGATCGCGGCGAGGCCTACTCGCGCTGGCTGGTCAGCCGCGGAGCCTTCGACTCGATCCTCGTCGCCCTCGTCGGCCAGGACCGCTACGACCTCCACGAGACCTCCGCCCGGATCGTCGGCTATTGCATCCAGGCTGGCCATCGGATCCTCGAGCTCGTCGCCGATCCGGAGTTCCCCGGCCTCGAGCGCGAGATTCTCGCCCGGGTGTGTGCCGAGGCGATCGAGAACGACCGTCAGGAGATCGTCTACGAGTCGAGCGCCACCGATCCGCTCCACGCCGCGGTGGCGGGGGGCGAGAGCCTCGTACAAGCCCACGACCGGATGATCGTCGCCAAGCTGATCCGTCCGCTCGAGGTCCTCCAGGCCGTCGCGCCGGCCACGGTGGCCCGGGCCGCGGCCGCGGGGATCCGCGAAGCCCTCGAACTGGGGATCGAATCGCCCGGCTTCCGCGGCTCCGTCGTCGTTGCCGACGGGAGAGCCACGGTTCAGCAGGGGCGCGTCGGCCGCAGTTGGCTGCGGCTGGCAGACGACGAGCTCACCCGGCTCCTCCTCGGCCAGTGCGATCCGGCCGAGGCGGTGGCCCGGGGGACGATGCAGCCCTCGACGCAGATGGCCCAGCGGCTCGCCGGCATCCTCTTCCCCCGCCAGCCCCTGTGGTGCCCGGTGTGGGACGACGTGCCCGCCTGACTCGGCAGACCGAGCCAGAAGCCATCCCGCGGAGTTGCTCGCTTCCCGCTCATGAGTGGCTGCTACGATTTTCCGGTGTTTGTGTCTCGGCACCATGCGACACCAGCCCCGGGGACGTACCCATGACTTTCCGCTGCCGTGTTCTTCTCGTGATCATGCTCGGCAGCGTTGCCAGCGGGCTCCCCTCCTCCGCTGCCGAGCCACCTCCGACGGTGACCGTCCCGGCGGTGTCGCTGCGCCCCACCGATCGCTTCGCCAGGCTCCAGTGGGATGCCACCCATACCGGCACCGCTCCGTGGGGGCATTGGGGGGATCAGCCGGGGCACTACATCTCCTGGTCGAACCACTCCAACCGGCTCGTGCCGGTCTACACCTTCGGCATCGGCCTGGAAGGAGTGGCCGGGGAGCAGAGTCCCTACCGCAGCGAGGATCGGCTCCGGGCGATCTACGGCCGGCTCCCCGAGCACACGCTCAACCCTGCTGCCGACTACTTCGACCAGGCCGATGTCCATGCCCTTCAGGTGGCGGCGGCCGCTGCCGGCAAGCGGCGGATCATCCTCATGATCTTCGACGGGATGGACTGGACGACGACGCGCACCGCCGCGATCGCGCTGTCGGGGAACGTGGCCTACGATTCCGGCCGTGGCACCGGGCTCTCCTTCCAGGATTACGCCGGCGCCCCGACCGCCTTCGGGTTCTGCTGCACCAGCCCCGCCAACGACGGCACGAAGGTCGACGTCGACGCCCAGGCGCTCAAGAATCCCGGCGGCGACAAGCCTGGTGGCTACGACGCTGGCTTGGGGGGGGCGACCCCATGGGACCCTCTTGCCCAGCCCACGTATCTGATCGGCCGTGATCGCTACCGGCCCCATGCGGTCTGTGATTCGGCCGCCTCGGCCACCGCCTTCTGCTCCGGCCGCAAGACCTACAACGACGCGATCAACGTCGATCCCGCAGGGGAGCAGGTGGAGCCGATCGCGCGCACGCTCCAGAAGCAGGGCTGGGCCGTCGGCGCGGTGACGAGCGTGCCGATCCCCCATGCCACGCCGGCCTGCGCCTATGCCAACAACGTCAGCCGCGACGACTACCAGGACATCACCCGCGACATGGTGGGAGTGCGCTCGGTGTCGCACCGCGGGGAGCCACTGCCTGGCCTCGACGTCGTCATCGGCTGTGGGTTTGGAGGCGATACCCCCGACGATTCGAAGCAACAGGGGGTCAACTACGAACCGGGGAACAAGTACGTCGCCCCCTCGACGCTCACCGCGATCGATGCCGGGCAGGGGGGGCGTTACCGGATCGCCCAGCGAACGGGGGGGCGGAAGGGGGCGGAGGTGCTCGCCGAGGGGGCAGCCGCCGCGATCACCGGCGGGGATCGTCTGTTCGGGATGTTCGGCACCAAGCCCGGCAATCTCCCCTTTGCCACGGCCGACGGCGGCTACGACCCGGTGATCGTCTCCGACGACGGCCGGAAGAAGCTCTTCGCCCTCGGTGAACAATCAGGCCTGGGGCTGAAGTACAGCCAGCCGGTTCACTACACGCCGGCCGACTTCGACGAGAATCCGACACTCGCCGAAATGACGGTGGCGGCGCTCGACGTCCTTGCCGCAAAGGAAAAACCCTTCTGGCTGATGGTGGAAGCAGGGGATGTCGACTGGGCGAGCCATGGCAACGACATCGATGCGGCCATCGGCGCCGTGGCCAGTGGCGACGCCGCCTTCCGGGCGATCACCGGCTGGGTGGAGAGCCACGGCGGCTGGGACGACACGGCCGTGATCGTGACCAGCGACCACGGCCACATGTTCGTGCTGGAAAAGCCCGAGGCCTTCGCGCGGTGAGCCCGCGGTGCATCCCGGAGCGGCGCGGCGGCTTCCGCCAACGCCGAACACTGCAGCGGATCCGCACCGTGCCCCTTCCGCCGGTCAACGGCGAAACCGCCATGCGCCACCATTGTCGAGTGGCATCGCTTCGATGCCCTGCCGCTTCCCCGGCGGGGTGGGATGGTGGAGGATTGTGAACATGTCGTGGAGCAGGCGTTCGGCGGCGGCGAAATAGCCGTGCCCGAGCAGATCGACGTTGAAGTTGGGGACGGCGATCGTGTCGACACCGGCGGTGACGGTGTAGGGCTGAAAATAGCCGGCCCGATGCCCCCAGTGCACCCAACTCGACGCGTGCACGGCGACGTCGCGATTCGATGCGTAGAGCGTGCAGCGGTCGCAAAACTCCGGGTAAAGATGCGCCAGATCAAGGAACAGATCCCGATCGACATCGGGAGCCGCGAGAATGATCTGGCCGAACTTCACCTCCGAACGGCGCTCGGCGTCGGCGGCAATCCGCTGCAGCGATCGGAGGAGTCCCCTGTTCCCCATGCTATGGGCGATGACATCGACGCGCTCGGCCCCGCAGCGGCGGCCGAAGTCGGTGAGGAAATCGGCGATCGCCCGTTCGCTCGCGTCGATCGTCGCCTCGTCGGCCGTGTAGGCGGCCAACGACCCGCGGGACGGCCAGGAGAAGAAGGCGGTGGCGCCGGAGACGTCCAGATCGACTCCGAGCTGCGCCGCGCGCACGGCCGCCTCCTCGAACGACACATTGAATCCGTGGATGAAGACCAGCGCCTGCGGAGGGCCGTCGGGATCACGAGCTTCCTTGACGGCGGCTGCGACCTCCGCGAAGAAGTCGGTCTCCCCGAGCGTCCGGATCTGCTGCACGCGGAGCGTGTCGTCGCGGAGATCGAGACGGCGGAGTTTCGTCCACCACGACGTGCCAACCTCCCCGAATCGATGCGCCTCCGGGACATACACCTCGGCCATGCCGAGGGTCGTCTTCCCGGCCCGCTCCGGGCCGAAGCCGCCGCCACGCAGCGGCTTTCGATTCGTGCCAAACCAGACCGGAAACACATTGCTGGGGGGCTGGTCGCCGGCCGCCATGGCACGCGCCGTATTCGGACCAGCGAGGGTCCGATCATCGGTCGCGCGCCTCCGAGCCGGCGCTGGCCGGTCAACGATCGCCAGCAGTTCGGCCACCTTGCCTAGGCTTCGCCGGTAGCTCTCCTCGGTCTTGACCCGTTCCTGCTCGATGTTCCGCAGGATCAGTCCCTCGATCTTCCCGGCGACGTCATGGGCCCGCGCCCGGTCCCCCGCTTTCACGGCCGCTTCGAGCTCGCCGAGGAGCCGCGTCAATTCATCCATCGTCTCGTCTCCGTAGAAATGCCTGTCATGCTTCCGGCATCACCGAGCCGGTGTCTCCCGGCCCGCCGGGGCCGGTCGAGGCGTCGAGCCGTGCCTTTGCCTTTTTCACCTGCTCGGCGATGCCGGCTTCCGTGCGATGACCGTAGCGCTGGATGAGGGCGTCGTAGCCGCCGATTGCCGCCTCGAACTCTCGTTGCGTCTCGAGCAGCCTGCTTACGAATCAGACCCGCAACTTTCATGCCCATGAGCCGCTCCCCTGGAGATGAACGTACCGCTGTGGAGTGTGAGCCGTCCAACATGGCCTCGGAGCCACGGCAGTCAATCAGCAGCCTCTCCGCTGTATCCTGCCTGCTCACAGCCCGAGTTCCACCAGGCCCTCCTCCCAGGGCACCGCCAGCACGCCGTCGATCCGCTTCCGGAGCGGATCGCGGGAGAAGCAATAAGCATCAGCCCCGGGGAAGTCGGGGAGGAAGCGCGACAGGTCGCGCACATGCCGCGGCTCGACGCGGTCGGTCGATGTGATCTCGATGAGCGCCGGTGGCCGACCGGGGCGATCGATGATCAGATCGATCTCGGCGTCGTCCTTCGTGCGCAGATAGGAGAAG
>Ga0114972_10000597_pt1 | contig 26823 bp, 28 predicted proteins | sample M_140807_EF_Meta_FD_87354 | JGI IMG/M metagenome (GOLD analysis project Ga0114972, IMG submission 87354) | Freshwater microbial communities from Lake Montjoie, Canada to study carbon cycling - M_140807_EF_MetaG | ecosystem: Environmental > Aquatic > Freshwater > Lake | place: Lake Montjoie...
CCCGCCATCCCCCATGACCAGCTGGCTTCTGCTTGCCGAGGCAGGTGCGTCCGCCGCCGGGACGCCCGAGGGAGGTCTGTTCGACCTCGATGCCACCCTGCCCTTGATGGCGGTGCAGGTGGTGCTTCTCACCTTCATCCTCAACGCCCTCTTCTTTCGTCCCGTGGGACGCGCAGTTGAAGAGCGTGAGGGCTACATCGCCACCAGCCGCGCCCAGGCCAAGGAAAAGCTTGCTCAAGTGGAACGGCTTGAAGCTGATCTCAAGGAGCAGCTCAACGAGGCCCGTCTCCAGACTCAGAAGCTGATTCAAGCGGCTGAACAAGAGTCGGACAAGCTCTACCGCGAGGCCATTGGCTTGGCTCAGGCCGAATCCAACGCCAGCCGGGAAGCGGCCCGCCGCGAGATTGATAACCAGCGCACCGCTGCCCTCGGCCAGATCAGGGGTGACGCCGACAAACTGGCCGATCAGATCGTTGACCGCCTCCTCGCCGCCTCATGACCTCATTTCTTGATTATGCCGCATTGCCCCTGCTGGCCAGCCATGGCGGCTTTGGACTGAACTTCAACCTCTTCGAGACCAACATCATCAACCTTGCGATCGTGATCGCCGGTCTGGTGTGGTTCCTCAAAGGTTTTCTTGGTGGCATTCTCGAGCGGCGCCGCTCCGCAATCCTCACCGATCTCAAGGACGCTGAGGAACGCCTGGCAGCTGCCACGAACAGCCTGACCGCCGCTCAGAAAGACCTTGCCGAAGCCCAGGTTCGAGCCGAATCGATCCGCAGCGATGGCCAGGTCCGCGCTCAGGCCATCCGCCTGGAGAGCGAAAAGCGCACGGTTGAGGAGATGGCCCGCATGAAGCAGGATTCCGCCGCCGATCTGGATGCGGAAGCTGCCCGGGTGAGCGGCCAGCTGCGCCGCGAGGCTGCCCGCCTGGCTATCGAGAAGGCACTGGCAGCCTTGCCTGGCAAGCTGGATTCCAAGGCCCAGGCCAAGCTCACCGATCAGTCCATCCAATCGCTGGGGAACGCCTGAGATGCCACTCCTCAATTCAATCACCACTCCTTACGCCGAAGCGTTCCTGCAGCTCAGCGAAGCTGCCGGTGACACCACTGAGGTTGTGGACCAAGCCCGCCAGCTCCTGGCGCTCTGGAACGAATCTCCCGAACTTCAGGAAGCCATGGCTTCCCCGGTGCTGGAGATCGAAGCCAAGAAGACCGCGATCACCAGGATGTTCAGTGATCAGGTGTCTCCCACCTTCCTGAATCTGCTGAAACTGCTGGCCGACCGCCAGCGTGTCGGGTACCTCGATGCCGTGCTGGAGCGCTTCCTTGAGCTTTACCGCGACCAGAACCAGATCGCTCTGGCCACGGTGACCTCCGCCGAAGCCCTCAGCGACGACCAGTTGGCCCGCATCACCGAGCAGGTGAAAGCGGTGGCCGGCACTGACAAGGTCGAGATCAACACGGCAGTTGACCCCGCCCTGATCGGCGGCTTCGTGCTCAAGGTGGGTTCCAAGGTGATCGACGCCAGCCTTTCCGGGCAGGTGCGTCGTCTTGGCCTGGCCCTGGCCAAGGTGAGCTGACCCCACCTCCTTCCTCCATACCACCCTCCTTCCCCATCGCCTCCCCTCCGGGGATTCCCACCCATGGTTTCCATCCGCCCCGACGAGATCAGCGCCATCCTCAAGCAGCAGATCGCTGACTACGACAAGTCAGTTTCGGTCAGCAATGTCGGAACCGTGCTCCAGATCGGCGACGGCATTGCCCGCGTCTACGGCCTTGAGCAGGTGATGGCCGGTGAACTGGTGCAGTTCGAGGACGGCACCGAAGGCATCGCCCTCAACCTCGAGGACGACAACGTGGGCGCGGTGCTGATGGGCGAGGGCCGCGGCATCCAGGAAGGCAGCACGGTGAAGGCCACCGGCAAGATCGCCGCCGTTCCCGTGGGCGAAGCGATGCTTGGCCGTGTGGTTAACGCCCTAGGTCAGCCGATCGACGGCAAGGGTGAAATTGCCACCACCGAAACGCGGCTGATCGAATCGATGGCGCCCGGCATCATCCAGCGCAAGTCGGTGCATGAGCCCATGCAGACCGGCATCACAGCGATCGACGCGATGATCCCGATCGGCCGGGGCCAGCGCGAGCTGATCATCGGCGACCGCCAGACCGGCAAGACCGCCATCACGATCGACACGATCATCAACCAGAAGGGCGAAGACGTTGTCTGCGTCTACGTGGCGGTGGGCCAGAAAGCGGCTTCGGTGGCCAACGTGGTGGAAGTGCTGCGTGAGAAGGGCGCGCTCGATTACACCATCGTGGTAGCTGCCAGCGCCTCCGAAGCCGCCGCCATGCAGTACCTGGCGCCCTACACCGGCGCGGCGATTGCCGAGTCTTTCATGTACAAGGGCAAAGCCACCCTGGTGGTGTACGACGACCTCACCAAGCAGGCCCAGGCCTACCGCCAGATGTCGCTGTTGCTTCGCCGTCCCCCCGGCCGTGAGGCCTACCCCGGCGACGTGTTCTATTGCCACAGCCGCCTGCTCGAGCGAGCCGCCAAGCTTTCCGACGCGATGGGTAAGGGCAGCATGACCGCCCTGCCGATCATCGAAACCCAGGCCGGCGACGTGAGCGCCTACATCCCCACCAACGTGATCTCGATCACCGATGGCCAGGTGTTCCTCAGCTCCGACCTGTTCAACTCCGGCCTGCGCCCCGCGATCAACGTGGGGATCTCGGTGAGCAGGGTTGGTGGTGCTGCCCAGACCAAGGCGATCAAGAAGATCGCCGGCACCCTGAAGCTGGAGCTGGCCCAGTTCGATGAACTGGCCGCCTTCTCCCAGTTCGCCTCCGACCTCGACGCTGCCACCCAGGCCCAGCTGGCCCGGGGCAAGCGACTGCGCGAGCTTCTCAAGCAGTCCCAGTTCAGCCCCCTGAACCTGGCCGAGCAGGTGGCCGTGGTGTACGCCGGTGTGAAGGGTCTGATCGACGAGGTGCCGGTGGACCAGGTCACCGTTTTCGCGCGTGAACTGCGGGAGTACCTCAAGAGCAGCAAGCCCGAGTTCATCACCGCCGTGATGGGCGAGAAGCAGCTCAGCGAAGCCTCCGAGGCCATCCTCAAGGACGCCATCAAGACGGTGGTCTCCTCGATCGCCGTCGCCGCCTGAGGAACCCCATCCATGGCCAATCTCAAGGAGATTCGCGACCGCATCGGTTCGGTCAAGAACACACGCAAGATCACCGAGGCCATGCGTCTGGTGGCGGCCGCCAAGGTGCGCCGTGCCCAGGAGCAGGTGTTGCGCAGCCGGCCCTTTGCCGACCGTCTCGCCCGCGTGCTGCAGAACCTGCAGACCCGCATGGCTTTCGAAACCGCCGATTCTCCGCTGCTGGCTGATCGTGATCTGCGCACGATCACCTTGCTCGCCGTCACCGGCGACCGGGGTTTGTGCGGCGGCTACAACGCCAACATCATCAAGCGCACCGAACAGCGTTTCGCTGAACTGAAGGGGCAGGGATACACGGTGGATCTAGTGCTGATGGGCCGTAAGGCCATCACTTATTTCCAGAACCGAGCATCCCAGTACAAGATTCGCGCCACCTTCACCGGTCTGGAGCAGGTGCCCACCGCCTCCGAAGCCAACGGCATCGCCAATGAAGTGCTGGCTGAGTTTCTCTCGGGCAGCACTGACAGGGTGGAGATCATCTACACCAAGTTCATCAACCTGGTTAGCTGCAAGCCCGTGGTGCAGACCCTGCTGCCCCTCGATGCCCAGGACATCGCCGTTGCTGACGATGAGATGTTCCGACTGGTCACCAAAGACGGCCAGCTGACGGTGGAAACGGTGAATGTGGCCAATGCCCAGGCAGCCCTGCCTTCGGACTTCGTGTTTGAGCAGAGCCCCGAGCAGCTGCTTAATTCGCTGCTCCCACTTTATTTGGCCAACCAGCTGCTGCGCTCCCTGCAGGAATCCGCCGCCAGCGAACTAGCCAGCAGGATGACGGCCATGAACAACGCCAGCGACAACGCCAAGGCCCTCGCCAAGACGCTGACGCTCGACTACAACAAGGCCCGCCAAGCCGCCATCACCCAGGAAATCCTGGAAGTGGTGGGTGGTGCTTCGGCGATGTGATCAAATCCCTTCGTGGGGCCTCAGAGGCCTCCGCGCGGATCTTCCCGACAAGTCCAACGAAGCTCCTCGAGAGTTTTCGTTGGGCTCTTTTTGTGGTTTCCGGACGGGGCCTTCAGGGGCAACCCTGGGCTGAAACCCGATAGCTGAAGCCCGTGGAGCCGGGCATGCTGCTGGATCCCACCCGAACATTCACCTGACCGGTGCGTTTGCCGGGGACGGTGGGGAAGGGTCCCAGGTTGCGCTGTTCCTGGGGGTCCAAGGTGAGGTTTTGATTCACGAGCTGCAGGTTGCTGCCATCGGTGAACCGCAGAAACACCGCCACGGGAAAAGTGCCGCGCCCCGTGGATGCCGACTCCAGCCTGACCCGGTAGTTGCTGAAGCCGCGGTCGACCGTGAAGTCGGTGTTCCAGTTGGTGCGGCCTACCAACCGATCGGGGCTGATGCGCTTCTGCACCACAGGCTTTCCTGTTCCGCCGATCGGCATTAGGGCGCGGCACTGGGCCTGGGCCTGGGCTTTGCCGCCGGCGCCGCTGAGCAGGAGCAAGGCAGCAAGAACCACCCCGGCGCAGAAGGGGGAGCGGGAATGCATGGCTGGGCCGCCGCGGTAGCGACACGATAGGCCTCGGGCGAAGCCCCGGAGCCTTCCTTCGTCATGCTGCCGCAGAGCACGAAAACCCATGGCGAACCCCCAGCCCCCCGCTCCGGGGGGCGCCCTCCAACTCCAGGCCCTGTTTCCCCTTGCCCTGGGGATGGTGCAGCTGCCCATCGATCCACTGGATGTGGCCCTGCAGATGCAGGCGATCCGGGAGCTGCAGGGCCTCGCCGTGTCGAACCCGGACCCGGGCTGTGCCTGGACCGGCGATCTCAATGGGGTGTGGCAACTGCACCGCCATCCCACCTTTGCGCCGCTGATCACCTCCCTGACGGGCCATGCCGTGGCCTACCTAGAGGGGCTTGGGTTTGATCGCAACCGGGTGGCACTGCACATCCAGCGTTGCTGGCCGGTGGTGAGCGAAGTGGGCCAGGTGGTGGGGCGCCACCACCATCCAAACGCCCATCTGAGCGCGGTGGTTTACCTCAACGGCGATGGCAGCGGCCGCAGTGGTTGCCTGCGTTTTTATCCGCCCCGGCAAGCCAATGAGCTGGTGCCAGGTCTGGCGGTGGGCCACGATGGCCCGATCCGGCCCGATGCCGCAGGCACCGCCCAATGGAATGCACCCTGGTTTGATGTGGCGCCACGGGCGGGGTTGCTGCTCCTGTTTCCGGCGAGTGTGGATCACGCCGTCTTGGAGAACGAGGATCCAAACGACAGCCGCTTCTCGATCAGCCTTGATCTGGCGCTCACGGCTCCGAAAGGGGAAGGGGATGCTTCAGCGGAGTATCTGGCGCCCCATCCGGGGGATTGGCAGGAGGTGGGGTAGAGGGCGCTTCAGCGGAGTCGCTGGCGCCCCATCCGGGGGATTGGGAGGAGGTGGAGGCGGCGTTTCCATCGTGCTGGCGACGGGTATGACGGGGCCTCGATCGGAGCCTGTGTGGAGATCGTGCTGACGCCTGAACGGACCGTGAATCCCATCTCCACGCAGGAGGCCATTGCAACAGGCTGGCATCGGCAAACCCATGGATCGCCCCGCCGCGGAGCCCGGTTCGGCTCCGGTGCAGCGGCCGTTGAGAACTGTCCGGGTTGGTTAGCGATGTGGAGCGGCACCCTGGGCTTGCGGTGGCTGTCCGATGTCAACCCAGTAGGTGGCCGGCTCCCGCGCCCCCTCAGCGAAGATGGACGCCAACTAGGGCAAAGCGGTGATCGAAACCCCCACCTTCCAGATCTCGGCCAGCCTCGATGGCGCTGTCTACACCTTTTCCTGCCGCGCCGACCAGACCGTGCTGGCCGCCGCCGAGTCCGCCGAAGTGCCGCTGCCCAGCAGCTGCTGCTCGGGTGTCTGCACCACCTGCGCTGCCAAGCTCAGCAGCGGCAGCGTGCATCAGCCCGATGCCATGGGCGTGAAGGCGGACCTCCGGGATCAGGGCTACGCCCTGCTCTGCGTGAGCTATCCACTCAGCGATTTGGAGTTGCTGGCTGGCCAGGAGGATGCCCTCTACGAGGCCCAGTTCGGCCAATACCAGAAGTGAGGGGGACGGGAAGGGGGTGGCGGTGCTGAGCCAAGGGCCCGCCGAGCCGGAGGGGGGGATCGATCCACCGGGGCTCGAGCCGCCAGCGATGGACCCAATGCCGCCCGTGCTGGTGCCGTTCTGCTTCTGGCTACCCCGCGCCGCCAGCGCCTTGCCCCGGAGCGATCCACCTGATCCGGCCGCCCTGCGGAGCGCCATCTGCGCCCACCTCTCAGGCCTCGGCTGGCCCGGTTCCGAACCGCTGCGCTGGGCGATCACGGCCGTGGATCCGCTCCAGGGCTTACAGCTTGAGGGGGTGGGATTGACCTTGCCCTGCTGACGCTGGAGAGATCCGAGGCCCTGATGGCCGGCCAGAGCAGCCTGATCCGGCCAGCGGGACGGTCCCCGAGGCGCTGACCAGGCTGCAGCATGATGAGGCTGGCCCTTTCCGACGCCAGCACCGCTACGGACGCTGCACTGCCTGAGGGGCTCCAGAGCTGACCGGCCCCCTCAGGGAGGATGGAACCGGAACCATGGCGAACCGGTGTCCATCTCCTCCAAACTTGCCGATCTCAGCCCACAGCACCTGCGGCAGGGGAGCCCGCCGCGACAAACGGGAGGGGCCGTCGGCGTTGCCTGGCAGCAGGGATCTCGAAGCCAGGCGCAGCAGAGTGTGAACCACCCATGAGCGCCACCCCGCCCCTGCCCACCCTGCTGGTGATCCCCACTGGAGTGGGTTGCGCCGTGGGCGGCTATGCGGGCGATGGGCTGCCGGCGGCCCGGTTGCTGGCGGCGGCCAGCGGCTGCCTGATCACCCATCCCAATGTGATGAATGGCGCCGCCCTCTACTGGAGCGACCGCCGCATCCACTACGTGGAGGGCTGGGCCCTCGATCGCTTCGCCACCGCTGAGCTGGCCCTGGCGCCGGTGGCCGGCCGGCGGGTGGGGCTGCTGCTGGATGCAGGGATCGAACCGGACCTGCGCGCCCGCCAGCTCCAGGCGGCCGAGGCCTGCCGCGCCACCCTGGGCCTGGCGATCGGCCCGGTGGTCACCACCGAGGCGCCCCTCGGGGTGGGGCTGAGCCTGGGGCCGAGCGGCACCAGCTGGGGCACCTTGGAGCGGCCCGATGCGCTGCTGCGCGCCGGCGAGAAGCTGGTGGCGGCCGGCGCCACCGCCATCGCCGCCGTGGCCCGCTTCCCCGAAGACCCCGACAGCGAGGCTCTGGCCGCCTACCGCGCCGGCTCCGGCGTGGACGCTCTGGCCGGGGCCGAGGCAGTGATCAGCCATCTGCTCGTACGCCATCTCGGCATCCCCTGCGCCCATGCACCGGCCCTGGCACCCCTGCCTCTCGATCCCGATCTCGACCCCCGTGCGGTGGCCGAGGAGCTCGGCCACACCTTCCTGCCCTGCGTGCTGGTGGGCCTGAGCCGGGCGCCGGATCTGGTGCCAATGGGGCCTGACGACAGGACGGCAGGAGGATGGCCGGGGCGGGCTGCCGGCGTGGCATCGGCCTCCTCAGGCCGGGAGTCCGCCGAGGCTGGCGATGTCCACGGAGGGGCAGGCGATGGTTTCCGCAAGGCAGGTGGGATCTCCGGCATGGCTGGCGCGAGCACCGGCAGATCTCGTGAGGGCTGGGGCCGAGCAGACCGCTGGCCAGCCGGCCGTTTCGGGCCAGGGCAGGTGCTGACGCGGGCAGGGGGCCTGCTGGAGGCAACTTCCCTTGGTGCCGTGGTGGCTCCGGCTGGCGCCCTCGGTGGCGAGGCGGTGCTGGCCTGCGCGGCGCGGGGGGTGCCCCTGATCGCCGTGGCTGGCAATCCCTGCCTGCTGCAGGTGAGCGGCGAAGCCCTGGGCCTGGAGGTGATCAGCGCCTCCAGCTACGCCGAGGCCGCGGGTCTGGTGCTGGCGCTCCGGGAGGGCCTGGATCCAGCCATGCTGCGGCGGCCCCTGCAGCGCCTGGCTTAGACGGCCGGCTCCGAGGCTCCAGCCTGCTGGCCTCGCACCCGCCGGCCCAGGGCGGCGGTGAGGTTGCGCAACACATCCGAAGCGTCGTCGCGACTGAGCGCCACGCTCAGCAGGGCAGGCCCTTCCGCCACCGCCAGCAGCGCCGCGAGGGCCTCGTCTAACTCCTCCTCCAGTCGCACCCTTCGGGCCGCACGGAACCCAAAGGAGATCGCCAGGGCTGGGTGATCCACAGGCTGCACATCGTTGAAGGGGCCATCGAGCATGGGGCGCTCGGTGCCGTAGCCGCCGTTGTCGAGCACCACCACCAGGGCGGGAATGCGATAGCGGGCCAGGGTGGCCAGCTCGATCGCGCTCATCAGCAGGGCGCCATCCCCTAGCAGCACCAGGGGGCGTACCGGAGCGGAACCGCCCGCCCCCCAGGCCCCGATCGCCGCCGGCAGGGCGAACCCCAGCGAAGCCCAGTAGCCGCTGGCCAGAAAGTCGCTGGCCGCCGGCAGGCGCAAGTCGGCGGCGGCGAACAGGGCATCGCCCGGATCGGCCAGCACCACGGTGTGGGGGGTGATCACCCCTTGCAGGGCCTGTACGAGCCGCCGCACCGTGATCGCGGCGGCGGGCTGCGGCATGAACGGGGCCGGATCGGCGGGCCTGAGGTCCGGGGCGGGGTGCACATTCCAAGCGGGGAGTGAGCCTGGCTGGGGCGGCGCCGCCTCCCGCCATACCTGCAGCAGCACCGCCGGATCGAGGCTGTCCTCCTCTCCCTGGCACCAGCGCAGGCCGCGGCCCATCTCCACCTGCACCACGTGATCGGGGTCGAGCTCCATGGTGAAGATGCCGGTGTCGAGATCGGCCATGGGCATGCCGAGGATCAGCAGGCCATCGCTGCCCTCCACCACCTGACGCACCGCCGCCGGCCCGGCGGCGCCCTCGTAGAGCCCCAGGCTGAGGGGATGGCGCTCGTTGAGCAGGGACTTGGCCGAAAGGCTGGTGGCAAAGGGCCAGCCCTCCCGCTCCAGCACCGCCAACAGGGCCGCCTGCAGGCCGAAACGGTGCAGCTCGATGCCTGCCAGCACCACGGGCCGCTGGCGGCTGCGCAGCCAGCGCAGCACCTCCAGCCCCCGCTCGCGGTGCAACGGAGCCACCTGGGGCAGAGAGGAAGGGGCCTGCAGGGGAGACAGGGGCCAGGGCAGGGGGCGGCTCAGGCAGTCGCGGGGAAGTTCCAGATAGCCAGGCCGCGACTCACGCCCCATCGCCGCCAGCACCGTGCTGATCTCGGCGGCGGCGGTGCGGCCCGAATCGAGCCGGGCGGTGGCGGCGCACACTTCATGGAAGAAGCGCTGCTGGGTGTCGGAGCTGCGGATGCTGTGGTGTAAGAGGGCATGCTCATCGGCTTCGCGCACCCCCGGCGCCCCGCTGATCACCAGCAGCGGCGAGCGCTCGGCATAGGCACCGGCCACGGGATTGAGCAGCTTGAGCGCCCCCACCCCGTAGGTCACCACCGCCACCCCCAGCCCGGCCAGGCGGCCATGGGCATCGGCGGCGAAGCCCGCCCCCTCCTCACCGGCGGTGCAGATCAGCGCGATCGGCGACCGTTCGAGCCGATCGAAGAAGCTCAGCACGTAGTCGCCGGGCACGCCGTAGACCCGCTCCACGCCCCGCTGCAGCAGGGCCTCAATCAGGGCGTCAGCGATATCCATGGCAACGTGCAGCGGGACAGGGATGGGAGCCGTGTAGCGGAGGCAGGAGCTGGGCGAACGCTGCCTTCTTTCAATCCTTCAGATCAAATCCCGCGGGGAAATGGCCCTCTTCCACCCGGGCCAGGGCCACGGCCCGGCCCAGCTGCAGCAGCCGATCCATCATGGCGGGATTGTCCATCTCACAGAGCTGCTCAAGCTCATGATCACTGAGGTCTGGCACCAGGGGGAGCAGAGCCTCGCGGGTGAGGGCCACGTCGTAGCGGAGGTAGGAGAGCTGGGGCTCGCTGGAGAACAGGTCGGCGGAGAGGTCGCCGATTTCCCGATCGATTCGGGCGGCGGTGGGGCTGGTGGAGAGCAGCTGCAGCACCGTTTCCACCAGGGCGCCGCAGTCGTCCATCAGGCCGGTGAGCGCCTTGAGTGCCACATCGAGCGGCAGGCCGGAGGAATCGGCCCCGGGCCGCGGCCGGCCGGTGCCGACCGACACCAGTAGCAGCTTGTCCACGCCCTTCGGCCATTGCAGCCCATACCCGGAGAGGGTGGCGTAGAGCAGGGCCTGGAGGGAGGGATTGTTGTAGGGGCTGACGCCGCCATCCACAAACATTCCCATGCTGCGATGGCCATCGTCGGCGGTTTCGATCTGGATCTGTTCCGGATCGAAGAAGGTGGGAGCCGCGGAGGAGGCCCGCACCACCTGCCAGAGGGGGTAATCACCATTGGCAATCCGGCCCGAACCGGCTGGGGCCTGGAAATAGGGATCGGCGGGATTGTTGTTCAGCGGCCACACGGATCCCGTATCGAGGCGTTTGGTCACCACCAGCAGGCCGGTGCGAATGCGGGGATCGGCCAGGCGCAGATCCTCGCCGAAGCTTTCCGCCCCGAACACTCCCCGCAGCGTGGCTTCGAGGGCCGTTTTGTTATAGCGGGCCTGGGTGAGGCCATGGCGCAACCAGTGCTTCTGGAACACCTGATGGCCGAGGTGCTGATACAGGCTGCGAATCTCGGCCACGCTCATCCCCACGGCCAGGGCGGCGGCGATGATCGAGCCGGTGGAAGTGCCGGCAATCAGATCGAAGTAGTAACAGAGCCGGAAGCCCGGATCACCGCCATGGCGCTGACGCAGCAGCGATTCGATCCGCTCCAGTACACCCAGACTGAACAGACCGCGAATCCCACCGCCATCCAGACAGAGGATGCGCTTGGGAGCCCGGGAATGGAAATGATCATCTCGCGTTGGAACCAGATAGGACATGGCGCGAGAAACCGGCTCGGTGAAATCTCAGGCTAGTCAGGGTGGCGCTGCTGGCAGAACTCCAGGCCGTGATATCAGGGAAATGGTGCCCTTGGCAGCCTGCCGCAGCGGCGAAGTACCCTCCGCCAAGACGATGGCGCGATCGCAGCGCCCCGGATGAAGCCTGTGGTTGAGGGGCTGGATTCACGGTTGTTGGCGGGCTGGATCCAGGGATCTCCCTCAGGGCCGCTACGCGCCGGGATCCGCGATCGCCGTCCCTCCCTCCGCCAGCGACCGCCCCCGCCAGGTCCAGCCGCGGCCGGTGAGGGTCTTCCAGATCGAGGCCGGCACGATCGCCCCGATCACCAGCCCCCCCACCCCGGCCAGCCACCAGAAGCGAAGCGGCACTCCGAACCGCCAGCGGCTCCAGAGCCTCAGCAGCAGCTGGAGCGTGATTGCAATCAGCGCGGGTCCAGCCAGGCCCCAGCCTCCCGCCCAAGGCGCCAGGGCGAGCAGAAGCCAGGGCACGCTGAATAGCTGCAGCACCACCGCCATGCTGCCCAGGGCGCGGATCAGGTCCCGGTCTACCCCCAGAAACCAGTTCTTGGTCCAGCCCTCCCACAGGGAGGGCCAGTCGCGGTACATGCGCAGATCAAGCAGATCCACCCCGAGCAGGTAGCGCAGCCGATGGCCCGAAGCCTTGATGCGGCGCGCCAGGGTCAGATCCTCCACCACCGCATCGGGGATCGCCCCATGGCCCCCGATCGCCTCGTAGGCGCTGCGGCGGAACAGCATGAATGGGCCCGCCGCGAAGGCGGTGGGGTCGTTCGGATCGTTGCTGCGTGCCATCGGGAAGCCGAGACCCAGCAAGGTGGCCACGATCGGTTGCACCAACCATTCGGCCAGGCAGCCGCACTGCAGGCGCGGCGCCAGGCTGAGCAGATCGGCCCCGCTGCGGCGCGCCTCCGCCAGGGCGGCGGCCAGGGCCCAGGGGCCGAGGCGCACATCGGCATCGATGAACAACAACCACTGGTCGGCCGGATCTCCGGGGGGCCAGGCCAGGGCGGCGGCGCGGGAGGCGGGCCAGTTCTTGCCGCACCAGCGCTCGCCGGCGGGCCGGGGGCCGGCGGCCAGCAGCCGTTCCGAGCGGCCGGCCTCTGGATCCGCCTGGGCCAGCACCCCGGCCGCCAGCTCCGACGTGGCATCGTCCGATCCGTCGTCAACCACGACCAGCTCCCAGGGAACCCCGGGGGAATGGCTGGCCATCGCGGCCGTCAGACAGGCCGCGATGTTGGCGGCCTCGTTGTAGGCGGGAATCACCAGCCGCAGCATCGCGCCTACCCCGGGCTGCTGAGGGGGCTGAACCGCGGAGCCGCCCGGGGCGGCGCCCTCTGCAGCCGCAGGGGGACCCAGGCGCGGCGCCGCGCCGAACGTGAACTCCAGGCGCAGCAGCAGCAGGACCAGGCCAGACAGGCTGATCCACGCCAGGGCCAGCAGGCTGGCCCGCCAGGCTCCGGGAGCCGCGCTGCGCACCAACCCAGCGAGATCAGGAAGGGGCATGGGCAGATCCGGCGCATGCCCCATCCAAACGCCCCGAGCGAGCCGAGACGATGGACGAGCCCGTGAACGGCTGGCTCTCCCCGCCGACCCGATCCGAGGGTGGCGGGTCAGTCAGCGGGTGCTGTTTTCGAACATGTTGCTGCAGAGGATGTTGTTTTAGAAGGTGTTACTTCAGAAGATGTTATTTCAGATGATGTTATTTCAGCAGGTGTTGCTTCAGAAGGCATCGCCACCGAGCTGAAGCAGGCGGAGCTCCGAGCGCTCGAACACACCCTCGGAGGTGGAACAATTGCCGGGCCGGCCCAGCAGATAACCCTGCAGATAATCACAGCCGAGCTGACGGAGAATTGTCTGCTGGCTTGCCGTTTCAACACCCTCCGCCACCACCTGAATTCCTAGAGAAGCAGCCATGCGGATGATCGTTTCCACGATCACCTCATCGTCGTGATCGTGGCCGAGCCCCGACACAAAGGAGCGATCGATCTTCAGCATGCCCACGGGGAACTGCCTCAGATAGCGCAGGGAGGAATAGCCGGTTCCAAAATCATCCACGGCCAGCCGCACACCCAGTCGATTCAGATCAACGATATTGCGATGGGCCCGCTCCACATCCGTGACCAGAGAGGTTTCGGTGACCTCCAGCAACAGATTGCGGCCATCGAATCCCGATTCCGCCAGCACCTTGGTGACCCGCCCGACTAGAGCTGGATCCACCAGACTGGCGGCGGAAAGGTTGATCGAGAGCCGCGGCGAGAAACCCTGCTGCACCGAATTCCATCCGGCCAGGCTGAAACAGCCATCCCGCAGGATGCGCGCATCCAGTTCCCGCAGCAGTCCCGCCTCCTCCGCCACTTCGATGAAGCCATCCGGATCCACCAGCCCCCGGTGGGGATGGCGCCAGCGAGCCAACCCCTCAAACCCCACCACGCCGGAATGCACGGCGGAAACAATCGGTTGAAAGAAGGTGGTGAATTCCCCCAATCTCAGCGCCTGGCGGATCTCGGCCTCCAGTTCGGCCTTGCGGCGCGCCTGCTGCTGCATGGAGGGCTCGAAGCACGCATACCTGCCCGGTCCTGCCTGCTTGATGCTGTACATGGCCAGATCGGCCTTGTCGAGTAGATCCTGGGGGCGATCACCGGGGTCGGCCACCGCCAGACCGATCGAGGCGGAATAGTGCAGCGTGCGACCGCCGATCAACCAGGGCTGATCGAGACACTTCAGGATCCGCTCAGCCAGCTCGTTGAGCAGCTCAGGCTGATCCACGCCGGCGACCACCACGAATTCATCCCCCGCCAAGCGGGCCACGAAGGTGTCCTGATCGCGCCACTGGGCCAGGGCTTGGCCGATGGCCTGCAGATAGGCATCACCGGTGCCGTGGCCATACACATCATTGATGTGCTTGAAGCGATCCAGATCCACAAACAACAGGCCCAGCTGCGCCGAGCGACCGGATGGGTGCGCCAGCCGATCGGCCAGGTAAGCCAGCAGGCAGCGCCGATTCGGCAGGCCCGTGAGCGCATCAATGGTGGCCTCCCGGATGGCCAGATTCTTGGCCTCCTTCTCGGCGCGCAGTGCCTCCTGCTCCGCTTTCACCGCCGCCAGCACCTGGGTGCTCAACTGAATGCTGCGGGCCATGGCTCGCAGCAGGGCCCGCTCCTCGAGGCTGTACTGCTCACGGAAGCGACCAACCACCATGGCATCGCCCTCCTCCAGGGGGGCCCAATAGAGATGCAGAACGACGCCACCCAGAACGAGTTCGGGGGCGCGCTCCTCCGCGGCCGCCGCCAGTGAGGGCTTGTCGTGCTCATCGAGACCCACGCACAGCAAGAAGGATCCATGGCGCACGATCGCCGTGATTTCGGCATCCACGGCCTCCGCTACCCGACTCACCACATCGCGGAGCGCATTCGGACTCTGGACGGTGAAGGCGGCCAGAACCTCCGAGAGCAGATGCAGCGACCAGGGCGCCTCGCTCATGCAAGTGCCAGGGCCACCACCGTCTGATTGTGCAGACCGCCGGATCCCTCCGTGCGGGCAATTTCGCCGTAGGTATAGAAACCACCCACCGTGACCCCTTCGCGCACGGCCGGGAGGCGCAGGCTTTCCTGCAGCAGGCCCTCCTTGCTGAGCAGCGATTTGCGAGCCACGCACTCCAGCAGCATGAAACCCTGGGCCGGCTGCCCGCCCAGGGCTTCCTCGGCCTGGGCGCACACATCGGAGGTGGCGTTCAGCACCGAGGTTGAGCTTCCCTGCATCAGGTAAGCCATGGCGCCCTGCGGCACTTCGGCGAAGATAGTGAGGCTACGTTTTTCAAAATCAGCGCCATACACATAGCGGATCTCAATGCGATTGCGGCGGGCGATCCCGATCGGGCGCGTATGGGCGAAATCAAAGAAGGCTTCAGGATGCTCACGCACCTCAGCCGGGGCGTCATAGGCGTCGAGGTAGACATCCAGCGCTGGCCGATCATCCAGCGATTCCAGAGTAGTGCCACCACTGCGGGTCACCAGCATGGCCTCACTGAGCGGCTCCCAGCCATGGGCGATGCCGATCGCCATCGGGGCGTTGGACGTGATGGCGGCCGCCACCACCGCATGGGTGAGCAGTTCACCGCTGTGGATCTGCTGGGTGGACTGCAGGGCCATGTCATCGCCGGCGCAGCCGCCCATCAGCGGCACGTTGGCACCGCTCACGTCGTAGGCACCGCGCACCACCTCCATCTGATCGCCGCAGAGGCCATCGGCGAGCAGGAAGAGCAGGGTGTGCTCCTTGCGCTCAAGCTGGTTCAGGCAGCGGGCAGCCTCCTGGGCGGCGTCGCGCAGGCCGGCGTGGGGATCCCCGAGCCCCACGCCGGTGGTCACGGCGAAGCCGTCGCCGCCGAGGGCCCAGATCAGCAAACCACCGTTCATCGGAAGATTCCGCACCAGTTCACCCGCGGTGGAGCAGCCGATCACCTCCCCATCGCCAACGGCTGCTTTCACGCGCTTGGAAACCTCGGCGAGGTTGAAGGCTGGCGAGCAGAAAATGATCGCAAGCTTGGGTTGCCCCCGTTCCAGGATCGGATCCAGCGACTCCTGCACGGCCAGCTCGGCTTCGGGATTGGTGGACGACCCCACCTTGATCCAGCGATCCGTGGCGAACTGGGTGGGGTTCACCGCGGGGGCTGAGACAGACATGCGGCTGGCGTGGGGAGACGTGAGGGAAATGCTGGTCGGTCCGGGCCGTAGGAGACGGGCTTGTAGCGGGCTGTTGCAGGTCGACGTTTTCAGACTGAGTCCAGGACAGCGGCATCTAGATCGGCCCGGCTCGGGGCCCGTGCATGGAAGCGCACCTAAAACCTTATCTAGAGCCTCACGGTGAAGGCATTGAGGAACGAATGTTGAGTGCGCTTGAAAGCGCACAATGGTCGTCAACCCCAATGCTATCAAATTGATCCAACCAGTGCAGGCAAACCCGTGAGCAGGCCACGCGCACGACCCGTAATCTCCATAATTTGCACAGCAGAAACCAATCCGAGCAAGACAACAATTTGAATGTTTCGGATCTTTCGATCTTGCCCAAAAGCGCGGAACGAGTCGCGACCCAAGGATCAATCGTGCTAATATAGCCTCAATTTTTTTATATCAAGTCATGCAGAAGCTGATGGGATCGACAGCCTGGCCAAGGTGTTGATGAGTTTGCCGGGTTCACCCGCGCTACCGCCTAGCTTTCGTCCCACCCCTCGGGTTTTCGCCGCTTTCCGAGCCAAAGTGGTGAACACCCTGGAAACCAATCTGAATCAACTTCGGACGAAACAACAACAAGACATCCGCCAACGCCGTGGCGGACAGGTCGTGCAGGCCATCCGTACCACCCTCTCCTGTCTGATCCTGGCCATTGTTTTTGCCGCCTGCGCCATCAGCCGGGGCCAAGGACCGAGCCTGCTCGCCCAGACGCTGATCCGAACCCTTTAGAGCCGTCGCGTCCCCTCGGGGGAACATCTCGACAGCACGCCTCCGGCACCTTCCGCACCCCAGAGGATTCGATGCCGTGAGGGCTCTCACCAGGGCTGTAGGCAACGATGGTCACGACCATCTACCTGAAATCGAGTAGTCGTAAATCGGGATCGACAAAGTTTCGCTGGTCCAGCAAGGTTCAAGAACTGCGAAAATTGCTTCGGATGGTGAGCTTTGGTTTTGGTTCCTTCCACTTCGATGAAAGGAAAGGCCTGGTTGACGATGGTGAGCTAATTCCTCTCTCGCCGCTTCAGCACAGGATGCTGGCTGCTTTTTGCCGACAACCGAACTGCCTGTTGAGCAAAGAGGAGCTGATGAGGGAAGTCTGGAATCACACGTTCGTGAGCGACGTCAGCCTGGCACGTACCGCCCATGAATTGTGCCAAAAGCTGGGAGGGGGGCATGCCTCCAAGCAGTTGATCGCCTCCATCTATGGCAAGGGATACATCTTTACGGCCTCCCGCGCCTGCGTGCCAGGCCACAGGTTTGCGGTGCTGGCCGGTGCCGGCGGGATGGTGGACTGAGAAGAGCACTCATTGCCACTGCGTTTGCACGTGGCATCAGGCCAGGGCCTGATGCAGCGCCGCTAGCCCGAAGAGCAGAAACAGTCCGCCGCTGAGCCTGTAAAGCAGTCGTTCCTGCACATGGCTGCCGACCCAGCGACCTGCGCCAACCGCCAGCCAGGTCACCAGGGCGTGGCCCAGCAGCGCACCCGCCAGCAGGGCGAGGAAGCTGAAAGCGGGCGACGTGGCCAGAAAAATGGTCGTGAACTGGGTGCGATCCCCCAGCTCCGCCAGAAACACGAGCACGAAGGACTCCCGGATCACGGCCCAGCCCTGCCAGCCGTCGCTCCTCCCTTGGCTCTGCTCCGCGGCGTTCACTGCGGCCTCCGCATCCTCGGCCTCCTCCTGGGCCTGGTTGGCGCCCATCATCTGGGCATCCAGCAGCAGCTTTCCGCCGAACCCCAAAAACAGGACTGCTGCGATCCATGGCACCATATGTGGCGCCAGCAACCTCCGGAATCCAAAGCCCAGCCCCAGCGAGAGCACGGTGACGCAGGCCAGGGCGGTGAAAGCCCCCACAAACACCCAACGGGGCCGATGCCGCGTGGCCAGGATCAAGGCCATGAAGAAGGTCTTGTCACCCAGTTCGGCTAATGTGATGGCCGAAAGGCTCGATCCGAAGGCCGCCAGGGCGGAATCCGAGGCAAAGGCTGCTGTCATCCCCCGATCCTGATGGGTCAGGCGGCGGAGTGCCAGGGAAACACCTGATCACAGATCCGTGCCCCTGATTCCTGAACCCATCACGATGGCTTAACGATCCGCCCCTCGGGATACAGCGGGCCAAGGAGGTTCAGGCATGGCCGATTCCCCGGGTTCCGGGTCCCATCATCCGCAGGACAGCTTCCAGCCCCGGTACGACCAGGGAGATCACCAGCACGGCCGAGGTCGCCGTCATCAAGGTGAGCGGGGCCTGCGGGTGCGGGTTCGCCGCCGGCGGTCCAGCTCCCCGTTCCGCAATGCGCTGCGAAAGCTGTTGGTGCGGCCCCTCCTGGGGATTGTGGCAACCCTGGCCGGCCTGCCAGCCCTGCTGCTGCGCAATCCGGTGGTGATCCTGGCGATCAGTGGCGGCGGTCTGTGGCTGGCCTGGCCCTACCTCAACCCCAGGCTTGCGCCGCTGATCGGCAGAGCCAGCGACCAGCAACCGACCATGGAGGTGATCTCCGTGTTCGTTGAGGACCCCCAGCGCACCCTGATGGGTCTGACGCTGTGGAAACAGAAACCAGGCTCTCTCCTGATCCTTCAGGGCCGGCCCTCCAGCCAGCGGGACAGCCTGAACTACCTCCGTCATCAGGGGAAATGGCCCCAAAACGAGACCGGGATCATTCGCCTTGAACCGGGTTGCGACACGGTTGGACAGGTCGATGCCCTTGCACGCTTGCTGGACGAGATGCACAGACGAGGTCATCTCACCATGGTGACCAGCCCGGCCCACCTACCCCGCACTCTGGCCATCACCAGGATCCTTGTTGGCCCGCTCGGCTGGAGCGTCAGCGGAGAAGCTGCCGTCACGGGGGACAACCGCCCCGAGCAGCCCTGGCGGACCTGGCGCGACCAGGCGAGGGCCCAGATTCTCCGACTCACCGGCCTCACCGGCAGTCGCCTGGACAGCACCTGCCAATGAGGCCTCTGTCCTTGAGGGCTGGCTAGGCTCCAGCCCGGGTTCCACCAGGTTGCGACGCGGCGGCAGATTGCCGAAGTGCCGGCGGGCGACGGCCAGCAGACCATCGGGACCCAAGGCGCTCCCATCGACCGTGAGCTCAGCCACGATCCGCTCCAGCAGGTCCGGCCGGTGGGTCTGCAGGTGGTGGAGCAGCACCTGGCGCAGGTCGCTCTCGCCGGTGCCATGCCCCAGTAGCAACACCGCGTCCGCCGTCGCGATGGCCGCGGTGATGTCGTCGAGATAGGCCCTGTCCAGAGGGGCCCGTTGCCCGGCCTGATCCCGATCATGGCGATGGGTGAGGTTCTCACCGCTGCCCCACACCCCATGGGGCTGAAGCACGCTGTGCTCCACCGCATCCCCATCCGGCCCGGGCACCAACCGGAACACCTCCGTGGCGTGGTGGCTCAGATGCAGCACCAGGCGGAGACTGCGATCGCCCCGGGCAACTGGTCCGTCGGCATGGGGATGATCTACACCTACGCCAGCGGATTTGAGCAGGTGGCGCACCCTCAGCAGGGCGTCGGCATCGAGATCGGGATGGTGAAGGCCCTCCCCGATCCGAATCCAGGTTTCCTCACCACCCGGCATGCGGATCTGCAGGCGGCGATCCCCACCCGAAACCACCTCCGCCCCGAGAGCTTCACAGAGAGCCCCCACCTCGGATGCCCGGAGCCCATGGCGGAGAGGGTGGGCAAAGATCGCCTCCAGCGTGCGCTGGTGCTGGCGGTTCATGGTTCCCGTTGAGTGACCCTGAAGCGACCCTATGGGGCTTTCCAGGCTAAGGAGTGCGGCGGAACCGCTTCAGCATTCACTCGACCTTCACCACATCCACACGGGTGCCGAGCCGATTGAGTTCACCGGCCGCCCGAAGGGCGGCTTCATGGGTATGGAAGAGGTAAGCGGCGCCCACCTCATCCACATCCTTGAGGCTCTGATCCTGCTGATCGATGGCCAGGAACTGCCCCGTGGCGAGCTTCTTGAGCGCGTAACGCTCGGGATGCGTGCACTCCATCGGATGGGCGGGATCAATCTCAGGTGCCCAGAAATGCATCGAAGCTGGCGCTGGTGTGGGTGACAAGGAAGCGAAGGTTCCTCTGCACACCCTAGGGATAAGCAGGCCTTCCATCCAGCGCTCAGGAACGGAAGCCGTTGCGGTCCAGATCGGGATCCAGCGGCTGATGGTGCACCTCCGCCCACTGGATCAGTTGCTGGGCCTCCCAGAGGCTGCCTGCCCGCAGGCAATGGCTGCTGGCGTCACAGACCCGGTAGCCGCCCCCATCTACAGGCTCGATCGTGGATCCGGCCGGTGTGGTGATCCTGTCGGGAACCTGCTGACGAGCCGCGGGGCTGACATTGCTGGAAACTGCCTGGGCCATGGTGCGCTCCACTGGGTCCACACCTACTCCTGCACCGGTCTGGATGAGGCGGTGCCGCAACCTCACGTAGCGGATCGGATCGGTTCAGCGCAGACCAGGGAGGACCAGATCGGGTCGGCCCGCGACGCGTCAGGTCTGATTGCCGCCGAAGTCATCTTCGTAACCGGCGTAGGGATCGAACTCACTCCAGCCGGGACTGGCGTTGTCGAACAGGCCGAATCGGGCCGCCTCATCGTCGGCGAGGGTGTTGCCGGTCGGCACGGTGTCGCAGGTGATCGATCCATCCGCCGCGGTCACGCAGTTCTCGAACCGCACCCCCGCCCGGCTGGGGAGCCCATCGGCCAGAAGCAGAGGGAGCACCACGGCCGCGAACAGGCTCACGGCGAGAAGCCGGCCCGGACCTCCGGCAGGGGGAAGGGGATGGGGCATGCGGAGGCTGGGCGGATCCCTCCAGTCCATCGCTCCAGAGCGGGCCGCGCAAGACACCTGCTGAAATGGACGCTGGAGCCGCTTGATGCCACCGATGTACACCGACTGGACCGCCGTCATCCTGCTGCTGCTCACCGCCGTTCCGCTGGCGGCGGTGGTGGGCACCACAGCCTTCTTCATCCTGCGCGGCCGGCGGAAACCCTGACTCCTTGCGGAGGGAAGCGCAGTTCCTGCTGCACGCTGCGGCTGAGCTGGCCCTGGCCGAGGCATTCCAGACAGGTTCGGAACTGCTGATCGCCCATCCGCAGGATGCCGCTGCCGCCGCAATGGGGGCAAATGATCGGTCCGGATTGCTCCTCAGCCGACACCAATGGTGCCGGGGTCGGGAGGGCCGGTGCCGGGGGACTGAAGTGGGGCGCCTGCTCCAGGACGCGCTCCGGGGTGAAGGTGGGGATCATGACGGGGCCACATGGCCGGTTTTGATCCCCACACTGTGGCGGGGATAGGCCGCGATGATCCCGAAAGCTTCCTTAAATCCTGGCGTCACGGGCAGGATGTGCATCCATGGCCACCCCGTGTTGTAGCTCCGCCTGTCGTGGCTCTGCCCCTTGCGGATCGTTGGGGCGGGGCCGCCGCAGGCAGCGCTCCAGATCCGCGGGCTGGAGTGTGCCCAGAAGCTCCGCGGCACTGAGCCGACTGCCGGCGGGCACCAGGTTGAGACTCGCCGCCAGCTCTCCGATGACGGCGGCCGCATCGAATCCCCGTTCCCGGAACCCCGCCACCCCCTCGGCCCCCTCCCGCTTGCTGAGCCGCTGGCCATCCGCATCGCACCAGAGCGGCATATGTCCATAGCGGGGGGGTGGCATTCCCAGGGCCGCCATCACCGCCACCTGGGGGCCTGTGGAGCTCCAGAGATCCTCACCCCGCAACACATCGCTGATCCCCATGGCCAGCTCATCCACGGCGGTGGCTAGGTGGTAGGCCATCACCCCATCCGCGCGCCGCACCACGGTGTCGCCCACCTGCCGGGGCCCATCCAGGCAGCCGGGCTGGGAGAAACGCTCCAGCCAGACGATCGCTCCAGGCGGGAGGGCCAGGCGCCAGCTCGGCAGGCGACCCTGCCGGACCCCCCAGGCAGGATCCCGGTTCCGACAGAGACCGGGATAGACCGCTAGGGGACCATGGGGAGCGGAGATGTCCGCCAGCATCCGCCTGCTGCAGCGGCAGGGGTACAGGGCGCCGCTGCCGCGGAGGCCGGCGAGGACCGTGGCATAGAGACCACGACGGGCGCTCTGCCGCAGGGGGTGAGCATCCCAATCCAGCCCGAGCCAGCGCAGGTCAGCCAGGATGGCCTCCTCGGCGCCGCAGCGGTTGCGCGGGGTGTCGAGATCATCGATGCGGAGCAGCCATTCCCCACCCCGCAGACGGGCCTCCAGCCAGCCCAGCAGGGCGGTACGGAGGTTGCCGCGATGCAGGGCGCCGCTGGGGGATGGGGCGAAGCGACCGCGATATCCCTGGCCGCGGCGCCGGACTCCTTCCTGCAGAAGCTCTTCCACATGCCGTGGCAGGGCCGGAGCTGACGACGGCGGGGGCTCGGAAGGAAGGGTGGGATCGGCCATGGCGAGCCGGGACTGGGCCCATGCTGGACCGCCATCAAAAAAGCGGCCCGTGAGGACCGCGAAAGCCAGCCTTTGGCTGGAGGTGGGTGGTCTGATCAGCCCTGAACGCGGTCCTTGAAGAGCTTGCCGGCGGTGAAGGCTGGAACACGCTTGGCGGGAATCTTGATCTTGTCGCCGGTCTTGGGGTTCAGACCCTGACGGGCGGAGCGCTCGCGGGGCTCAAAGGAGCCGAAGCCGAGGATCGAGACCTTTTTGCCTTCCACCACAGAATCAATGATGGTTTCGATGGCTGCATCCACCACCAGGGAAACTTCGGTCTTGGTGAGCTCGGTACGGGCTGCGACGAGATTGACGAGATCGGCTTTGTTCATAGTTCTTGTCAGGCCTCCGGATGGCGGTCGTGTCGTGGGGAGAGGGGGAGGCGAGTCGGAGATGGCCCGACCGCCAGGGAATGAAGCGCGCCAATCGTATGGAGATTGGAGCCAGGCTGCAACAGGAAAATCATCGTTTTCACAGCGACCAGACCGCCTGGCGGCACGGGGATGGCGCCCTCATGCCCCTGCCAGGTGATCCCGGCGAGCCGCGAGGTCGTCCGGTAGGCGGGCCAACAGGGAGGCTGCGCCGGTCACAATCCGGCCGCCCCGCAAGGCCCCAAGCCCCGCCCCACTGGCCAGCCAGAGCGGCGAACCGGCCGGAAGCCAGCCCCGCAGCCGCTCGACACTGGCCAGCTGGCGCGGCCAGTGAAAGGTGCTGCGGCGCTGGAGTGGTGCCAGAGAGCCCGGCGCGATGGGCACCAGCAGGCGACCGCAGAACAGGCCATCCCCCGCCTCACCCGTGCTGGCTGCGGCATGCAGCACACAGGCCCCTGGGCTCGGGCCAGGGGTCCAGAGCAGACGCACCCCCGGGGCGAGCTCCAATTCGACGCCGAACGTCAGCAGCGGTTCCAGCCCTGGCAGCAGATAGGCCTCCTGCTCCTGCACCACCACCGGCCAGCCGAGGCGCTCCTGCAGCCTGCGGCAGCGTCCATGGCCATCGCGGCCGGTGAGCACGATCCGCCCCGCAGCAGCCCGGCCACCGCGGCGTCCCCGATCCATCAGAAAAGCCAGGTTGGCTTCGCTGAGGGCCGGACAATCGATCAGCAGATCCAGATCCGCGGTTTCCAGCAGCCAGGCACTGCCCCCCTGGGTGTCGCGGTTGGGAGCGAATAGCCACAGGCCTGGCAGCACCGTTGTGGGTTCACGGCCGGGCTCCAGGGGCGCATTCCATGACGACGAAGTGGACGGGGGGGAAGGCGCTCCCCCGTGGCGCAGGGAGGAATCCGGCCCGACGGAGGCCGGATCCTGCATGGGCGGGAACGGTTCGGACAACGCTTCGGCCATCGGCGGCGGGACTGCCATACAGGCAGCTTGCCGGGCCGCCAGGTCAGGAATGATCGCTGGCCGCAACCGCCGCCATGCCCACAGAAACCCCGGAACCCGGGGATTAGCGTTGAACCAACGTGGACCAGAGCCCTTGTCGGCGATCCGGATCGGACAACCCTCGCCGCTGGGAGCCTCGATCACCCCCGGGGGAGTGAATTTCTCGGTGGCGGCCCCGCTGGCCACCCGGGTGGAACTGCTGCTGTTCGCCGATGGAAGGGACAGCGAACCGCAGCAGGTGATCGAACTGGACGGACGGCACCGTTCCGGCGACCACTGGCATGTGGAGGTGGAGGGGGTCGGCCTGGGTTGCTGCTACGGCTACCGGGTGTTCGGCCCCCTGCAGAGCGGCGGCCACGGCTTCAACCCCTCGAAGGTGCTGCTCGATCCCTGTGCGCGGGCCATCGGTGGCTGGGACGTTTACGAGCGGGGCGCAGCGGTGGGAGCCGTTCCCAACACAGGCTCCTGTCTTAAGGGGGTGGTGACCGAACGGGACCGGTTTGATTTCGCCTCGGCCCCCCGGCCCCGCCACCGCTGGCAGTCCAGCGTGATCTATGAGCTCCACGTTGGCGGCTTCACCCAGGGCCCCCACTGCCCGGTGCCGGAGGATCGTCAGGGCACCCTGCTGGGCCTGATCACGGTGCTGCCCCAGCTGCGCGAGCTGGGCATCACGGCGATCGAGCTGCTGCCGGTGATGGCCTTCGATCCCCAGGACGCACCGGCTGGCCGGTACAACCACTGGGGCTACAGCCCGATCAGCTGGATGGCCCCCCATCCGAGCTACCTGGTGGATGCCGACCCGCTGTCGGCGCGCCGGGAGGTGCGCCAGCTGGTGGAGGCCTGCCACCGCGAGGGACTGGAGGTGATCCTCGATGTGGTTTACAACCACACCAGCGAGGGCAACCAGAACGGCCCGACCCTGAGCTGGCGAGGCTTCGCCGATTCCCTCTATTACCATCAGAACGCCCGCGGCGACTACCAGGATGTGAGCGGCTGCGGCAACAGCATCGCCGCCAACCGCCCACTGGTGCGCCGCCTCATCCTTGAATCGCTGCGCTGCTGGGCGGTGGAGCTGGGCATCGACGGCTTCCGCTTCGACCTGGGCATCGCCCTGAGCCGCGGGGAGGAACTGGCCCCCCTGGATCTGCCGCCCCTGTTCGAGGAGATGGAGGCCGATCCGGACTTGGCCGATCTCAAGCTGATCAGCGAGCCCTGGGACTGCGGCGGTCTCTACCGCCTCGCTGATTTCCCCGCCCGCCGGGTGGCCGGCTGGAACGGCCGCTTCCGCGATGACCTGCGTCGCTTCTGGAAGGGCGATGAGAAAACGGTGTGGCCGCTGAGCCAGCGGCTGGCCGGCAACCCCGATCTGTTCGGCGGCCAGGCGGCGCCGCTGGGCCGCACGATCACCTTCCTCACGGCCCATGACGGCTTCACCCTGGCCGATCTGGTGAGCTACGACCGCAAGCACAACCTGGCCAACGGCGAGAACGACCGCGACGGCGATAACCACAACAACAGCTGGAACCACGGCGTGGAAGGACCCAGCAGCGACCCCGCCGTGAACGCCTTGCGGGATCGCCAGATCCGCAACCTTCTGGCCAGCCTCCTGCTCGCTCCGGGGGTGCCCATGTTGCTGATGGGCGATGAGGTGCGCCGCAGCCAGGGCGGCAACAACAACACCTGGTGCCAGAACAATCCGCTGGGCTGGATGCACTGGCAGCCCGATGCCGACGACCTCGCCCTGCAGCGTTTTCTGCAGCGCCTGCTTGCCCTGCGACGGCAGCTCGCCCCCCTGCTCAACCCAGAACTTCCCTTCGGAGAAGGCCAGCTGCGCCGAGCCGGTGATGGTGGCCCGCCCTGGCGCCAGTGGCACGGCGTGGAACTGGAGCAGCCGGACTGGGCCAGCTGGTCCCACTGCCTGGCCTGGAGTCTCCAGGATCCGATGCGAGGTTCTCTCCTCTGGTGCGGCCTCAACGCCTACTACCAACCGATGACCTTCGCCTTGCCCCACTGCCCCACGGGCTGGCAGCAGGTGATCAATACGGCGCTGCCCGTGGATGAGGATCTGCCCCAACAGCCGCAACCCTTCCATGGGGCCCAGGCTTCCCTGGAGAGCCGCAGCCTGGTGCTGCTGGTGGCCCAGCCACTGCTGGGGTGAACCTTATTCAGGGGAAGCGCCACTTCCTTGAATAGGTTGGCATCGTCTTCAGGGTTTCTCTTTGAGGGGCTCCATGCGGCCAGCACCGGGTGAGGCTGGATGCACGCCAGCTTGAGGAACAACGCTGGCGCCGGACCGATGCTTCCTGACGCCAGTCGCAACAAGGGGATTGTGCCGAGAACCCTTATTGAGAACAGGAAGCGGGCGGCGGGAATCGAACCCGCATCATCAGCTTGGAAGGCTGAGGTTTTACCACTAAACTACGCCCGCGTACTAATTAAACCGGCAAATCAGCGCCCCCCAGGAGATGAACCAGATCGGCAAATGTTCGCCGCTGAATTCCTGAACGATGCTGCTGCCACCAAGCCAAGGCAAATGCCAGCAGCTGGGATGGTCAACCTGGCGACTTGCCACCAGGCTGATTCATTATGGCTTACCCAAGGCCACCGCCTTTGAGCTCCTCCACAGCGCCGGCCAGCGACACCACCCCCTTCACGCTGCGCCCCACCGACCCCGACCTGCTGCCCAGGCCCCAGCGCCGCCGCCTGCTCCTCTCCTACGGCCTGGGTGACGCCGGCACCGGCATGGCGGCCTCCCTGATCGGCTTCTACCTATTCATCTTCTATACCTCGGCCGCCGGGTTGCCGGCCTGGATGGCGGGACTGGTGCTGATGGTCTCCCGGCTCTGGGATGCCATGAACGACCCGATCGTGGGTTGGCTGAGCGATCACACCCGTACCCGTTGGGGCCCGCGCCTGCCCTGGATCTTCGTCAGCGCCGTGCCGCTGGGGGCGGCGATGGCAGCGATGTGGTGGCTGCCCCCCGGCGGCATTTGGGTGAAGTTCTGGGTGTTTGTGGCGATCTCGGTGGTTGCCAACAGCCTCTACACCTGCGTGAACCTCCCCTATTCGGCCCTGCCGGCCGAGCTC
>Ga0114972_10000598_pt1 | contig 26816 bp, 25 predicted proteins | sample M_140807_EF_Meta_FD_87354 | JGI IMG/M metagenome (GOLD analysis project Ga0114972, IMG submission 87354) | Freshwater microbial communities from Lake Montjoie, Canada to study carbon cycling - M_140807_EF_MetaG | ecosystem: Environmental > Aquatic > Freshwater > Lake | place: Lake Montjoie...
CCGAATTATTTAGTCGAAGAATCTGCAATGAATGGGTGGATCAGAGGAGGAGCATCGACGAGGGATAAGCCGGTGGCATAAGCGAAGCTGCCTTTGGCATAGGTCTTTAGACCTAGTCTGTGACATAAGCGAAGCTGCCGGTGACATAAGCGAAGCTGCCTTTGGTATAGGTCTTTAGATCTAGTCTGTGACATAAGCGAAGCTGCCTTTGGTATAGGTCTTTAGACCTAGTCTGTGACATAAGCGAAGCTGTCGATGACATAAGCCATGGTCATATAGAAATAATGCGTTTATTCTATCTGACTATACAAAAATATATATGTAATATATAATGTCATCTCTAACTTCTTCTCTTGCCGATAAAGCAGCCCCTTATTCTGGAGGTTCTCAAAGCCAGGAGGAACAAAGCCAAAGCCAGAGCCAATACGAAAACCAAGATTACCAACAACAGGAGGGTGGTAAAAGACGCAGAAGACGTAAATCATCAAAGGGTGGTAGCCAGAATAAATCCGGAGGAAGAAGAAGAAAGAGAGGAGGATCTAAGAAGAGAAGAACCAACCGTCGTAAATAAAGAGTAAAATAATATAGATAATTCGTACTATATTATTTATGTTTAGGAATCCTATCAAACCATATAAAACCAACGCCGAATATCGCCAAGCCCTACGCGATTTTTTCGTCATGACCCCCAATATCGACTCCATACCCAGCGGTATTGACGAAGAATCCTACGATGAACTTCTATATGACACCGACGCAGTCAAACAGGGAATGGATATCATATTCAACGATACAAAGAGTCATATAGAATTCACGAATATATATTCAAGGGCCGCGATAGCCATGTTATCCGAGGATTTAGAGACGGGCTTAGCTATATGCCTCTGCTACGACCATTTCTACAAGTTCTCGAATTATCTACAAGAATTCTACGTGGATTTCGATGGATGGAAGGTCAAAAGTATCGATCATCCTGGATATAAAGAATTGATGAGTGTCCTATAGAAATATCTTCTATTTGGATTCTATATGGCATCTACACGAAATAAAAATACACCTGGGAATTATTTGGCGGAAAGGTGGTCTATCGACCAAGAGGTCCTATATAGGAATTATGAACACGCAGGGAATGGTCGGCCAGTCGAATCCATGTTCTCGGGGGATGGGCTTTTGATGGGGCGTATGGTACCCACGGAATTATCGACGAATTCGATGGATATCGAGAGTTTCCTTTATGGGGTGGGATCGACGAATTTAGTTTCGCCATTACCACCTGTATATGCATCGCTGAAACCCTTGAAATCTCTATCTATGATAGATCGAGTAGCGCTTATAATGCCGGAGAACTTGGCGGTAGAACCAAACCAGAGACCGTTGAATAGTTAATCTATTTGACATTTTCGTAGGTTCTCGCGGTTAAGGACTATATTCATATAGGTCCTCGCGGTTAAGGACCATAGGTTCTCGCGGTTAAGGACCATAGGTTCTCGCCGTTAAGGACCATAGGTTCTCGCCGTTAAGGACCATAGGTTCTCGCCGTAAATCTTTTATTATTATGGCGTTTTTTCTTAAAAGAGATATTCTTCGGTTTATTCTTTTTTACGATTTCGCCGGGTTGAATAAATAAGTTGAAAATATCCATCAAATTATTTATTTGGTCGTCTGGTTTTTGAGGAGGGGATTCGAGAACCGGAGGGGATTCTTCCGTCGGGTCATATAGAGATTCTATTTCATCTTCTCCTACCGTGCTATCTTCATCATCTGACTCAATACTACTATTTTCGGATAGTCGAGAGATAGAGGTTCTCGAAGATATAGATGAATCTGATCTATATGACTCTATATCGCTATTAGTATCTTCTTCTTCGTCAGACGAATGGTCATATAGAATAGATTCTTGTGGTTGTTGAACTGTATCCTTTATGATACGTAGCCTCTTTAAAATATCTTCTTTCGACGTTTTAACTAGGGGTAATGAGTCGAGGGGTGCGAAATCCACGGACGTATAATTCATATGGGTCTCATAGGAACCATTATCGAGAACTTCAATGGGGACTTTGATGATGGCCTGTATATATTTTTTATGTGATGTCATATAAAAAATATTGGGGGATATATTTATATTCATTAATTTTTATTAGGTGAATATAAACAAACTGTAGCATTTTGTAGAACGTTTTGATTCAAATAATTATCTATAATAGTTTTAAAATTATTATAATTGGCTTCAGCTATTCCTCTTCTACGAAAGTAACTATAATAATATTGATATTTTTCTCCTTTATCCTTTGGTGCATTATTATATAAGAAATCTGATTTATTTTCTAATATCTCATCATTAATTGATTCATTTTTTATATTTACAATAATTTGATCATCAACTATATAAACTACTTCGTTATTTTCGATAATATAATAAACATAATGTTGACCTAAACGAATAATACAACCTATTAAATTATAATCTATTTTTGTACTATCAAATACTATTTTATCTACCGATTCATCATCTACCGGTTTATTCGAACCACTTAATTTATCAAAAATATCTTTATCTTTTACTTTTTTTATAGAAATAGTATTTTTTTCAATAGTATTAGGGTTAGATGGGTCAATTGTATAATTAATCAAAATATATTGGTTCTCTTCTGTTATATAGTAAGTATTATTAATTATTAGACTATTATTATTACACCTATCGACATTTGTATTTTCTTCTATTATATCAAAAGTGTTTGTATTTTCAACGAGATTTATCATAAATAATTCTTCTTTTAAATATTTATATTTACTTTCATTATCGCAATTTTTTTCAATAATTTTAAAAATTTTTAAAAAATTAATATTTTTATATTTAATATTTATATAATCAATTAATTTTTGTATAAATTCAGAAGCATCTTGGAATGAACCTATAGGTGATTTATCATGCGATTTATCTATTTGGAATTCAATTATTTCTGTTAATTCTTTTCCATTAGTTGTATTAATATCTGTTAATAATTCTTTTTTATCTTGATTCATATGTGTTAACCACTCTTTAAGATTAATTATTCCTTTATCATTTAATACAATCTTTGTTAAAGAATTCAAAAAATTCATTTGATGTAATAATTGTAATGACGAGTTTAACCAACATATAGCAAGAACATTTTTTAAAGGACATGATTCTTTTGTAGTACAAGATGAACAATTGGGGGTTATTGGAGTAATTGTATTTTCCTTTTCTGGTTTATTTTCTGGTTCCTCTTTTATAAGTGATTTTTCTTCAATCTTAATTGCTTCATTACTTTTCTGTCCTATATCTATTATAAAACCTTCCAATAAACTATCTATTTTATCTCCATTCAATATACTTTTACGTATATCTCGTATTAGTTTTAATATTTGTTCATCCGATTTATCTTTAATAATTTCATTATATTCAACATTAAAATCAGAATTAAATCGATGACTCAATTGTGAGTAAGTCGTTAAATCCGAATGGTTCAATCTACCATGTTCTGGTTTTTTGTCATATAGAATGATTCCATATTGATCTTTTATTCTTACTAGGCTTGGATCTAAATCCACTTTTTTTAGATTATATGTAGCTCCGTCATATAAATCGGGTTTTACAGTACCTATATCAGAACTTTCAGAACTTGTAATTTTTAAATAATAATATATCAAATCGTTTACGTATGCACAGAATGTATTACTTTCTGGGTCTCCTTTTTTATTTTCTTTATAAAATTTATCATTATATTGTAGAGATCCATTATTAATATGTCGATAAATATCTGCATCTTTTATTGTATCAGATAAAAAAAATTTATACATAAATAAAGACTGTACATTTTGTATTTTAAAATTATCATTATAATATGATAATTCTGTTTTTAATATTATATTTAAAATATTTACTATATTCGAATATGTTTCAGTTATATGATGTAATCTATTTTTATTTTTATCATCAAAATAATCAAAATTAATTTTAATTAATGAATCGAACGCCGATTTATATTTTCGATCATTTTCATTCGCTGAATTTATCTTTATAATACGTCCAAAATCAATGATATATGTAAATGGTTTAAATTCTATTGTTGTTGTATTATATTTATAAGTATTAGTACCTCCATCACAACATGGAAAAATATTATAACTTTTTTTTATTATAGAACCATTATTAACTATATTTTTAAAAGCCATAATGTTATTTTGATGTAAATCCATATGCAATATCATATACCTTTCGTTTTCTTTATCTGTTTGTTTTTTCAATATCCCCAACATCAATAATATTTTAAAAAATATATTTGCATATAATTTCACTTTCCTTTGGTCATTATATTTCTCATTTGTTTTCGGAATAATATGTTGACTAATAGGTTCATATCCATTCCCATATTCCATTGCGATGAGTCCTATAGGACATTTACAATCCCATGAATCTATCATCGCCTGTAACACTTGATACGTCAATGAATCATTCGCTTTACTCCTAAGTAAATGTAAGAAATACATAGTATCATCTTCTATATGACAAGAGGCGAGTAGTCCAAATGTGACCGGGTCATCTAAATATGTAGTTTCGAATAATTTCTGTTGTATTTTTGCCTCGTTTTTGAAATCTTTTATATAATCTTTCTGTTTTGTAATTTTATTTACGAGGGGATCGTCAAACGTATCTAACTTTGATATATTCCCTATATGACTTAATTTTTCTGATAGATCTATTAGACTTAGACTTCCGTTCTCATTATTTTGTAAGAATGTGAGTTTTAATAGGAATTTACTAATAGGTTTATTTGTATTCGTTTTATCAATACATTCTGAATCGCTAATATCAATACATCTTCTAGACGCCGTGAAAAATTCTAGATCTTTATTTAATAATCCATTTACACTTTTTTTTGCAAAACTAATTACAGTTGGTTTGATATTATTTGCTTCCTCTTTTGCTTCCTCTTTTGCTACTTCTACAATAAAAATAAATCCTTTCAATGATTTATATGACATACATTTTACTTCTATTGCATTTAATAGCATTGTCATAACACCATTAATATAAGTATTTTTTGATTCTTCTTTTTTTGTCGGTTTCTTCTCTTCTGATTTTTCACTAGAATCATTTTTTGGTTCTGCAATCTCGAATGTATATGGATATCCAGTTGACTTTTGTGTTTCTTTGATTTTATTAGTAACTTTATCTAATTTAAATCCATCCTTTTTATTCTCATCAATCATCAAATATGCCCCACCTTCTTGTTTTGGTTCCATGTAATATAAAATAATACATTATTATTTTATATATGACTTATATTCTGGTCATATAGAATGATTTATATATGACCAACCGTATTCGGAAGTTCATCCGAATTTCACCGGGTATTCGGAAGTTCATCCGAATTTCACCGGGTATTCGGAAGTTCATCCGAATTTCACCGGGTATTCGGAAGTTCATCCGAATTTCACCGGGTATTCGGAAGTTCATCCGAATTTCACTATAATCTTCACATCCTCCTTCTTAATACATTTCGTAGCAGAAATCGATAATTCCTCGCGTTTTTTTCGCGTCTTCCCATCCGTATCCAATTCAGTCGCCGATTTCTTCCTCTTCGACGTACTATTTCTCGAATTCATATCCGCCTCTACTGCATCGAAATTATCCTTTATTTGTATATATTCGATTATTTGGTTCTCAATCGCCCATTTGAAGAAATTGAGTTGTCCTATAGTAGTCTCCATGAAATTATCATCGTCATATGGGATTTTGATACGATCCCATCTACAAAAGGGGTCGAAATTTTTCTTCGAATACGCCTTCAACTGGAGTTTATAATCATTATATACCTTGAATCTCTCCTGTGAATCGCCTAAATGATAAACAGTATAGAATTTTTTCGCGAAATTTGTCACAAACCAATCCACGATCCTAAGGGAGATTTTGGACTCGCCGTTGATAATCCCCATCATCTTATTGAGGTTCTCGCGATTCTCGTAGAATTTCGTCAGGTTTCTTAGGAGTAATTGGTTTTTCGTTGTACATACTGTTGTTGTCATATAGAAATGATTATTCCAACTTTTTATATGACTTTTTTTTAGGAATTACCTTTTGGTATATGAGTTTTACGAAATCATCTATTTGATTTTATCACTTTTACGAAATCATATATTATCACAAGGTTTTCCCATAATTACGCAATATATTCCCGCAAATACAGTTAAAATATGTAAGAAAATCATATGTATAATGACCGACTGATATGTCATATAGGTTATACATTCTTTGGTTTTACAATAATCCATTCCGATGAAAAATACGAATTCATTTACGACAAATACCGCTATACTAGTTCCAATAGAATAATACCATATATATCGGATATTAGGTAATAAATATGTCGCAACATATGTACACCATAATATACATATAACTACACAAAACTGGTCTAAACTGCGATAGAATCCACATTTTTCTATATGACTCCAATGTAGGATACTGGTTACATATACGACAAATTGTGTGAACCCTAAGATTTTTTGATTATATGCGAGAGATACAAGTGCAGCGATGAAAATAAGGGGAATAGAATAATTAATGGCTAAGTCGGATATTTCGTAGGGGATATATGGTTCTCTATCCATCTAAAGGGTCATATAGAAATATTTTTATATCACTTTGTATCTCTTTTTTACAAGATTTCAAATAGAATCCTTTTTATTGCGAATTCTGATAAAATTGATTTTATTTTCCCGAAATATATAAATCCCATACCCCATGTCCGCCGGTCTTACAGAAGAATATGTCCCAAAACTAAATAAATGTATATCAAAATCAAGATCGATGAAACAATGCCCCCAGTATACGAAAGAGGCCAATTGCCTATGTAAAATCCACCAATATCAGGCGGAATATACCCCCGAAATGATGGCGAATCTGACACCCTGTAGCACTTGCCATAAAACATTCTATCTACCCACATGTAAAGTATGCGACGGTTGTAAAGAAAGGGTAATAGAAACCAGACAAAAGAAAAGAGAGACAATAATCCTATGTGACAAAGAAGGCTGTAAATTCAAACGATCGGCAGAGAACAAATATTGCAATAAACATCAGGCCCAGATTTTCCTCGACGATACCGCCGCGGCTGGTCTTAGACCATGTTACGACCATATCCGCGGTTGTCGTTCTCAATTACCCCCCGAATATAGGTTCTCCAAATGCCAACCCTGTCTAGAAAAAGATAGGGTGAATGATAACCAAAAGCGTAATGGCGCGATCCAAGAATCCAATGTATTCGAAGGGTCCAATAAAATGGAGAAAAAATGCACCGTATGTTGCCGCGAATATGAAGTAAATTCCTTTATAGGACAGAACGGGGTAATAACCAAAACGTGCATTAACTGTCGAGAGTCAAATAAAAGACAAGATGAAAGACGGGATAAAGAACGTAGGGCCGAGTTAGCCAGGGTCCGAGAACAAACCGCCAATATTAAATATATGCGATTTTTGAAAGACGTGAGACAACGGGAAATTGAATGCGAATTGACACAAGAACAGTATTCCGAATTATTGAAAAAATCCTGTTATTATTGCGGAGTAGAATCTGTTTCTAATCAAGAGGGCGTAGATGAAGAACTATATAAAAATGGGATAGATAGGAAAGATAGTAGACAAGGATATCTATATGACAATTGCGTAGGATGTTGTAAAATGTGTAATTATATAAAACATTCATTACATATAAATATATTTTTGAAGCGCATAGAACATATTCTTACACATAACCATCATATAAAAAAGAATTTATATCCAGAATTATTCGGGGATACCAAAAATTGTGATTATGGGTTATATAAAAATGGTGCAATATATCGTAAATTAGAATTTACACTAACTAGGGATGAGTTTTATAACGAAATAATCAAAGATTGTTATATTTGTGGTAAAAAGACGATTACGGGTAAACATAAAAACGGATTAGACCGGTTCGATAATTCAAAAGGATATCTATATGACAATGTTAGGGCGTGTTGTGGAGAATGCAATCGAATGAAATATGTATATTCATATGAAGATTTTATGAATAAATTAAAACAAATATATTCTTATAAAATAGAATTCGATAATAGAGATTCAATTGAACAACAAATAGGAAGAGAAGAAAAAGAAGAACAAGTGGAAAAAGAAGAACAAGTGGAAAAAGAAATAGAAAAAACGGAATTGGTAGCAGAATTAAATTGTTCTATTGTGAAACGAGAACATTCGGCCAAAGAAATTAGAGATAAAAATAATTTACGAAAACAAAAACAAATAGCCGCTCTAAAAGAAAAATACGGCGAAGCTGCATACAAGGAAATGAAAGCGAAACAAATGGCAGATTATCGTAATAAGAAGAAAGAAAGAACAGTTGTAGTTCACAATGTGTAGTTCACAAAATTTTGTAGTTCACAGATTTAAGAAAAGGCTATTTATATTTTATATGATTAAAATATAAATTTTTTATATTATTCACATGTATATACAGGTGAATTTTTTGTTTTGTATATTTATTTTTTATTTGATTTCTGTAGTTCACACTTTTCCTAGCACTAATTAGAGTACGCTATACCAGCCATTCCTGACATTACACGTAGCACATTGTAGTTCACAGCATAAACACGGACCTTAGCAGTGGCAACACCAGAGACGGTAGGCGAGGAAAGAACCAACTGCAAGACAGCGTTATCGATTCTGGAGAAGTTACACGATCCAGATGGTTGGTGTTCCTCAGGTCGGAGGGCGAAGGAGTAGACGTTGATACCAGTATCAGGGGCACGGGTATGGTGTTGGTAAGGCTGGACGACGTCGAAGTAAGATCCTTCACGCTCAGAGAAGCGGTCCTGGCCGTTAAGCTGGAGTTTAGCAGTAACGACCGGGTTCTCACCCCAACAGTGCATGTCGATGGCAGTCTCGGCAAGAACGAAGGTTCCGGCATCAGAGACAGAGGATCCCTCGGCAATACCACCGGCATTCTGGTTGACAAAAGGACCATACTGGGAGGTCTTGTTCCACTGGGCTTGAGTAGTATTACCAGCGGCAAAGTTGACCTCATCAACAGCACCAGGCATCTGGAAAAGACCAGATGAGTTGATGAATGCAGTAGTACCAGATGTCTCAAGAGGTCCTCCGAATGCAGCAATGGAATTAGGAAGAGCATCGATGGAGTCAGTGTAGTTGAAAGGCTGGGCACCAAGGGTCTTGAAGAGGATCTGGGTAGGATCCAAAGAAGCACAGTAGTCAACGTTAGCATCAGGCTGGACAACCCAGATGAGTTCCTTGCAAGGGTGGTTGAAGTTCAACTTGATCTTATTGGAAGAAGACCCAACAGATTCATCACCAGTGAACTGGAGTTGTTCGATCAAATACTCATGAGGGTTCTGGGCCATCTTTCTACGTTCATCAGTATCGAGGAAGATGTAGTCAACGTAGAGAGAAGCGGCAACAAGAGACTGCTGGTAAGCAGTGGTGACGGCCCAAGATCCAGAGGAAACACCGGCATTACCAGTCTGGAGGGACTTAACAGCCCAGAGACACTCACCGATAGGGCGGATATCAAGATTGATTTTAACTTCGTGGTACTGCAATGCGATGAGGGGCAATGCAAGTCCAGGGTTGCGGCAAAACCAGAAGAGAAGAGGAATGTAAAGGGTGGTCTCAGGAAGGGCGTTACGAGGGGCACAAACCTGGGAAGGAGCACCAGTGGCAGCGCAAGGTCCAGAGATATTAGCAAAGTTAGGATCAGTAAGGTATGTAAGCTGAGTGGTATGTCCAATGAGTTTGAAGTATCCACGTTGTTGTTCCGCAGACATAGTAACCTGGTTCCAGATATGCATCCAGTCACCATACTGACGATCGATTCTCTGACCTCCGATTTCAACCTCAACTTGGGCAACCAACTGTTCTCCAATGTAGTCCAACCAACGGGCATAAACACCGTCATTAGGGTTAGCAGTAGTGGAAGCAGCAGTGGCAACCATGCTTGGGTTGATCTCAGGAAGAGTGACCTGCAAGTAGGTACGGTAAGCCAAATCACCGTTACGGGAGATGGTGCAGGTAACACGACGACCGAAATCAGCCTGACCAGAGAAGGTCTGTTCTATGGATTCCATAGCGAAGTTGGTATGTCTACGGTAGGAGACTTTCCAGAAAGTAATCTCAGGGGTTCCAGTAAGGAAGACGTCTTGTGCGCCATAGGCGACGAGTTGCAAAAGACCACCAGCCATTTTTTATATAGTAGTAAAAGATAAAAATTCAGAGAAAAATGATTTAAATAGAAAATAGCCTAAATCTTTTACCACTTCATATCTATAATTATCATTCAAATACAATAAATAATATTAATAGACTTATTAAACCTGTCATATAGGTAAATTACTATTGGATTCTACAAATTTTTCCAAATAATCCTCTTGGAAAACTTCTTTTTTATTCTCGTGTTTTTTCGTAAAAATATACGATTTCTGTATTTTTTTCACAGACCAACCCTGTTCGATTGCATTAGTAATGAATATTATTTTTTGAAATGTTTTTTGTGACATTTCCACATGATTTTGAAATGTTTTTTGTGACATTTCTGCATTTTTCATCTCAGACGTATTTCTTATTAGACAATTTATACATTTTAAATGTTCATTTTCACGGAATTAAACCCTTGAAGATAAGTATTTGATATTGGTTATATTTATACATATCTTGTTTTTACTTTCCAAAACTATTCCATAATAATTCATAATAAGGTGAATTATAAATTACATCTTTATAATTTAACTAATTTTGCCTTATGATTTCACTTGAAATATTTTTTAATGTATATTCATTATATAATAATAAAAAAATATATTTATGTTATTTTTATATATAAAATTAAGACGGCGTTTTCACAAGTTATGAAATGTACAAAGGTGTAAAATCCTTTTTTGGAAAATAATAAATAAAAAAAGTATTGGCAGTAAAATACAATATTAATATATTATATAATTAATTAATGAGTAGTTTTTCTAGAAAAAGAAAACTTAATGAAGATGAAGATGAAGATAAATTATTTGATAGAAATGTAATTGTTGTTTGCACAACTCATGGTGAAATTTTGAATGAAGAATTTACAATTCCAAAAAATATAAATTCAGTTTATAAATATAATTTAGCAGCACCAGATACATGCGCATACGTTTCAGGTGAAAGTTATAAAGATACTACAAGTTCATTTTTTTTTAAATATAAACCTGAAATTGTTTCATCAAAATTACGTACTAATAGTCATTTAAGTAAATTAAAAAGAATAATAAAGACCGCAATTAGTACAAGATATCATGACATACATTCTACAGAAAAAAGAATAAATTTGATTAATTTTTTTGATCAAGTGGTTAATTCATTTCAAGAAAGGTATCATCTTCCTCCTAATATTAGGTCAAATGACCCAGATTTTGAACAAACATTAATATCACAAGAAAGAAATGAAGCACATAGTTTTTTTCATTTTAGAGATGGAAGGAGAAAAATGATAAATAAAAAATATATTATTAGTGATCCACAACGTGAAAACAGTTTTGATCTTAATTGGACAATAACTGCTCTAAATAAAAATAATGTTAATATTGATTTGTTACGTAAAACATTAGAATATAAGAGGCGTCGTATATTACATCATGGAGAAATGTTTGTACGAACAAGTGAGATTTTAGAGTATTTAGAATCACAAGGTGTTGAAAATGTAATTATGTTTGATTTAACATGTGCTATTATCCCTGATAATGCTCCATTATTATTAATAAAAAAAGCAAATGATATTGGTTATGGAGGCAATAAAAATAAAAAAACAAATAAGAGTAAAAATAAGAAAACAAATAAGAAAACAAATAAAAATAAGAAAAAAAAATAAAAAACAAATAAAAAACAAAAAAAAAAAAAAACAAAAAAAACAAAAAACATATAATAGAGGTCGTACTATAAAATACATTTACATGAATTATTCAAGAGTATAAAAAAGATATAAAAATTCAAAAATGAATATGTCATATAAGAAAATGAAAAGATCGGCCATTATAAAACAGACAAATACCCTCGATGAAAAACATACTGAGATGTTGAATATATTCGAGGATATCGAACAAAACCAGATACCCAATCTAATAAAAGAAAAATCCATAGTCAAAGAACAATTGAAAACGGCGAGAACCATAGAAGAAAAAATGGACCTCAAAGATAAAATAGAAGAATTACAGGTCGAAATAAAAAACCTAAAGAACCAAAAGAAGAATTATCTATTGGACAATTCAAAATATATTTTCAACTATTTCGAACAGAAGAAAGATATTTCCACTGGCGGCGGAAAACAGAATACCAATCTCCTACATTCTTTCTTTAAGGTGAAAGCCCCGGAATCCGAGAACTCAGATAGCGATCGATACCAACAGGCAAAGACAACCTATCAGACATATTGGAAAAATGTCAATCACGAAATCATTAATATACAGGATTTCGTAATTGCGAGTGACGTATGCGAGAACTGCCGTAAGGGCGAACTCATTTCCCAAGAGGAAGAAGGGATTTTGATTTGTAATAACGCCGCATGTGGGAAATTCATTACTTATATAGTGGATAGCTCGAAACCGTCCAATAAAGAACCGCCAAATGAAGTATCATATACAGCATATATCCGACTCAACCATTTCAAAGAAATCCTCTCGCAATTCCAGGCGAAAGAGACGACGCAAATCCCGCAGGCCGTCATAGAGGCGATTAGTGCGCGTATAAAAAAAGAACGTATTAAGGATTATAAAGAATTGAATTACGATAAAATGCGCGAGATCCTTCGAAAACTCGGCCTGAATAAATACTTCGAACATATCCAATATATCAATTCTATTTTTGGTATCAAACCGCCCATCATGAATGAAGAACTACACGAGACTCTATGTGTCCTTTTCATCGAAATACAGAAACCCTGGGCGATACATTGTCCTATAAATCGTACGAATTTCTTCAATTATACGTATACCTTATATCAACTATGTGTTCTATTGGACCAGACGCAGTATTTACCGTATATACCGATGATGAAAGACCGCGAGAAACAGTTAGAACAGGATATGATATGGAAATTGGTTTGTGCGGACTTAGATTGGGTATTTTTTCCTACCGTGTAGGCTGGGGAACCCTCCACCGGTAGTGTCCCCTACTATCATCCCTTATCCCATCCTTCCTCCTTGGTATGTCTGTTGAGTATTGCGGATTAATTCATAATCAAATAGAATCGATTTTTTGTTGTGAATGTTGATTTTTAATAAAATAATTTAATAATATAGAATTTTCCAATAAAAATATACCAAAATTATTTATATTATTCATAATACTATTATCAAATTTACGTTTAATATCCAAATATAACACAACTCTTTTTTTATTGGTAGGATTTTTTACATAATGTAAGTAAATATCATCAAAAACGATACCTTGTTTTTCTTTCCAATAGTATACTTGATTATCAACCACTATATATGGTTGTTTACCATTCTCTGTTGGTATTATAATACCTAAATGATATCTTAAATATCCTTTATAATAACCAGTATGTTTTGGTATTTCAACATCTGGGTCTAAAATACTAAAAAATGCATTATGAATTTGTTCGTCATTGATTAACTGTAGTGTTATTGGAAAATCCTTCAATAAAGATTCATAAATTAATCCACTTTTTTTTAAAAATAATCCACGCCAACAATTTTCATCTTTTTTCGAAATCTCGATTAATAATCCGGGGTTTGAATTTCGCAAACAATCTACTACATTATTATTAGTATATTTATTATATTCTCTAATAATATCATCTGCGTGCATTTCAATTAATTTTGATTGTGGAAATATTTCATGGTAGTCATATATTATAGGATCATTTTTTACACAGCAACTCATTATAACATTTAATATTAATATAAAAGGATATAACGGTATGTATAAACATAGAAATAATAAAAACAATGAAATATATTTATTATATTTATTTTTAAATTTTTTATTTTTAACTTGATACATAAAATAAATAATCAGTATTAGATATGCAAACCAGTTAATATAAGAAAGATAAATTTTACTATTTAATTCTTGTTGAATAATACCAATTCTAGTAGATCCATAAGAGAAATTTGGAAATATAATTGTAATTAAATATGGTAAAAATTCTAATAGTGATAAAAAAATCAATATATAAAATATTATATTATTCATAATATTCATACTATTATATTATAATTACAAATAATACAATTGCGGTAATAACAATAATGCAGTAATATTACACCGACCAATAAGAAATTAGGGTCATATAAAGATTATTTTTATATGACAAAACAACAATACTAAACCGCATTACTAAGCGGGAAGGATGGGATAAGGGACGATAGTAGGGGAAACCTATGTCGATGTGCCCTTTAGGGCACACTGACACTACCGGTGGGAGGTTTCTCTACGCGATACGGACACCACCAGCAACACCAGTACCAATGGCAAGACCAGCACCGTTTCTAGCACTCACTCCCATAGAAGGAATGAAGACGTCAAGAACGCTGAAGGTAGCGGCAGCAGTCAAGGCAATGATAACAACTTCCTCGACATTCAAGGTCTTCTTAGGGATAGCATAAGCAGCAATAGCAACCATGATACCCTCGACAATGTACTTGATAGCACGTTTGACAAGTTCGGCGAAATCGAATGATCCGTAAGACATTTTATATATTATATATTATAAAATAAATAATATCAAACAATAAAAATACTTAAATAGAAAACCCCTAAATCCTTATAGTAAGAATGTCAGGGTTCGAACGAAAAATCTTAGAAAACGGTCAAATAAATCCTAAATATATCGACGTATGTGACGAGGATCCTCCAATTGCAGGTCAGAAATTTGCATGTCTATCTTTTATTTCTCCGGAGAAGGTTCTCAAACAACGCGAGATTTTCCTATTTGACGAATTTGTCAAACAGTGGGATTTCAGTAAGTCCATGGGAAAATTCTTCGATTTCATCCATTTCATTTCTTATAAATATGGGCTAAAGGTCGACGATATTATCAATGATTATACCGATTTTATCAAGGAAGAGGATGTTCGACTAAAAGAGGCCAGTGTTCTCGACGACTATAAGACATTTTTAGATAAGCGTGAGGACGAACTCACCCAGAAATTCCAGAAGCAAAATGAATTCCAGACCTCGGTCAGGGGTATCAAACTCCGTGGAGTATACTCTACCCAGGAAGAGGCAGAAATGCGCTGTAAAAAAATCCGCGACTTCGATCCCAACCACGATATTTTTGTAGGTCCAGTAGGTATTTGGATTCCATGGGATCCCGATGCGTATAAGACCGGACGCCTCGAATTCGCAGAAGAGGAACTCAACCAACTCCACCAGGAGAAGATGAAGAATGAGGCAAAGGCCAAAGAGGATTTCGAATTGAGAATCAAGGAGACGAAGAAGAAGGCCATCGAGGAGAATATCAAGAAGGCACAACAGAGTGGTAATAAATTGACACAGACATTGGATGATGAGGGTAATTTGATAGGTGTCAAAGAGACCACGAATTTCGAGGAACGCGAGGTCGCCACTGAGGAAGAGACGAAGAAATATAATGACGAGTTACACGAGAGGGCGAATAAAGTCGCAGAAAAAGAGGATTAAACACATGAAGATAGTATATTATTTCAACAAGGTTCAGATTTCATTAGTATAAAATCAAATATTATAAATATAAAAAAATGTCATATAGAATATTATCTATATGACAATCACATTCGAAGAAATACGCGATGCATTAGTCGTCGTTTTGACCGACCAAAACTATTTCGGCAGAGCAGCGACAACTATCCGCGATATAAGGGACCGAGGCCAATGGAAAGGGGACCTCGTCGTAATTCCTATAGGATTCGATTTACCGGGCGACTTCGTCGCCCTATACGGGGTCCAAGTAAAGACGTTCTCGAAAATCGATCTTTCACAGATGTATGCAAAAATCGGCGAAGGCGGATTCGACGGAACGGATCATAGAGAACTAAATAAACAGACCCAATGGGAGAAGATCCACGTATTTGACCCCTGGTTCTCACAATGGCAGCGAGTAATCTATTTCGACGCCGGGTTCCGCGTAGTAGATCATATAGAATATTTATTGGATATCGAACTACCCCCTAATGGGGCTATCGTCGCCCCGAACGACGCAGGGTTTCCATGTGGGGACCGGGGACCAAAAACCGACTCCCGGTTCCGCCGCCTAGTCTATCCCAAAATCGCCGAATCCATGTTAGCCACCATGCGCGAGGAATATGGGGAGAACTTCATGGATGCCGAATATTTCTGTAATTGTATCTGGGTCTATAATACCGCGATTCTATTGGACAGTCCTATAAAAGATGAAATGATAGAAGCCGCGATAAAATACCCCATATGGGTTTCGAATGAGATGGGTCCGATGAATGCGGTCCTAAATGTCAAATATAAAAAATGGATAGAAATGCCATCGCGTAATCAAGCGGGTAAATATTTATATGCATGGTCGGAGCCGACACTGAGAGAGCGACATACTACATGGCGGGACTATTGTTATATCAAATATGCGGCGACTATTTGACCCTTTTGGTTCTCGTATTTTGACTTCTCCTTCCTTTACTTCCTTTATAATTTCTTCTACGGGTTTTTCCTGCGACCATGAGTGAAGGATCAGTAATCATATCATCCGGGTTAATTTCAGCTTCTAATGCAATTATATGTTGAGGGTATATGACAATATCTTTTTTATTTGTTTTCACGATAAACTTAAATTTAACTAAATAAGTATTTTCGTCTATGTTTGATTGACTAACCATATATATCATTTTTCTAAAAAGATTAATAGTAAAACCATTTGTATTAAATAAATTTTCTAATATATCTTTTGATACGGTATTTCTCAATAAATCACTATCTGTTTTTGAAAATGCATAATGAAACATATCAAATAACTTCTGTGTTATAAGTTTAAATTCTTTATCTGACTTATTTATTTTTCTGAATGACGGATCTTCTTGTATAGGACTATCTATATGTAGAACAATAGGTGTTTTAACTCCTCGACTACGTTTTGGTACGACTAATGGTTTACTCGTATATAATGGTACAGATTTAGAAAATAATATGTCTGCAGTTGGATATTTTTTATATGACATATATAATATTATACTATTATTTCACGTTGAATAGTTCTCTTTCTTGTTTTTCTTCCGATCCCTTTCTTCCCGATACCTTTTTCCCCGATTCCTTTTTCCCCGATTCCTTTACCACCCCTCCCCTTAGTCCTATGTGTACGTCGTCGAATACCTACACGTTCATCTGGGATTAGAAGTTCTATTTCTTCGGAACTCACCACATCTTTTGGTACCCTACTTTTCCGTGTTTTCCTAGGCATACGTACATATGGTTGTAATAATTCGGAACTCGACTTTCCGGTATAATAATCAAATACTTGTTTTGTAATTGCACGATGTATTCTTATATCATCCTTCAATATATGGTTTTCACGACGTCTTACTATACTACGCATATTTCTACCTAATAAATCAGTATCTATATGACCTTTCTCCTCTATCATAGCATCTCGTTGATCCGCAATAATATCTATATCAGAACAACCGGCATCTATCAAAAAAACGATTTTATCCGTCCTACCCTTTCTTATTTGACTGATTAATCTCCGCCGAGTAATTCCTTCGTCTCCGAATGTATATTCCACACCCGTACTTAAATTATTAATCGCCCAGTCATATTGGGTTTTGCCGGTTCTATCAACATCTGAAGTATATAATTTATTGGGTACTTGATCCCCTTTTTCATATACTTCTAACTGAAACGCACTATCTCCCTTATGAAATGTTTCTTTCGCTAAATAAGACCAATCTTTTTCATCATTCACATATAGACCACTTCTATCGGCGAACGCTTGATAACCATCACTCCTATAAAACTCTTTCATAACATCTCTTATTTCTTTGACAGATGTTCCACTCGCCATCAAAAATAATATCCCCGGAACAATAATATCTGTAAATGAACGATCATCCGACCAAGCGCATGTACCATCCGCCGCTATTTTCAATATTACGAGTTTATCTATTTTCAATTCGAATGTATCTATTTCAACCCTCTTTATACCATCTTCTATATGATCTTTCGTCATTAGATAACCATGCCCACTTTGTAATACAACTTCTACATTATCATAATATAATGGCTGTGTTAATGACTTTCTTACAAAATAACTCATATAATTATATGATAAATAATCAAATAGGAATAATAGGCGGCGGCATAGCCGGTCTCTACCTAGCCTATCACCTGTCTAAAAAACGGATCCCCTGTACTCTCTTTGAAGCCACCAACCGTTTAGGCGGCCGTATCCATACTTACGAAGACTCCCATTTAGGTCAGGTAGAGGCCGGCGCAGGCCGTTTTCTATTATCCCATAAATACTTGGTCCGTCTCCTCAAAGAATTAGATCTATATGACAAAAAATACAGAATCAACGGACACTGGGATTATAAACCATCCTCCGGTTCTCCCCTATACCAGGTTCTCCATTCTCAGAAAAAGGGTCATATAGAAGATTTGATACAAAGGGTCATACGGGCCTCCAGGAAGGCCTCCGCCGATAGCCTCCGAAAAACGATTTTCCTAGATTTTATACGCCAGGTTCTCAAACCCGAAGAATCACAATACCTATATGACTCTTTCGGATATTCTACGGAACTCACCGTGATGAACGCATACGACGCTTGTAAAATGATTGAGAACCAATTGATTAACCGCTACTATTATATTTTGAGGGGAGGTATGGAACAGATCATCCACCGTATTGTAGAGGTTCTCGATAAATCCGACTATGTGACCATACGCCGTAGGTGTCCTATAGAGAATATTTCCCCCCTCCTTTCAGGAGGGTATAGGTTGACTACTACGAAGGGTATGACTGCGGATTTTGCGGTATGTATTTGTGCGGTACCTGTGCCCGTATTGCGCCAGTGGCCTATTTTCCGTCCTATAAAACCGGTATTGGATACGATTATATGTGCGCCCCTATGTCGGATCTATTCTATAGTCGGGGGTGCTGGTTCTCAACTACCACATAAGTTCTCGACAAATACGGATATAAGGTATTATATTCCTATAAGGGGAGATGTGGCGATGATATCTTATACAGATAATGACTATGCTCGGAGATGGAATCGGATATATGAGGAAGAGGGGGTCCAGGTTCTCAACCGCGCGTTGAAAACGGAGTTGGAGAAAACGGTTGGTCCGATAGAACACGGTCCTAAAAAGACGGTTAGCCCGATAGAACACGGTCCTAAAAAGACGGTTAGCCCGATAGAACACGGTCTTAAAAAGACGGTTGGTCCGATAGAACACGGTCTTAAAAAGACGGTTGGTCCGATAGAACACGGTCTTAAAAAGACCAAAGTTTTCTATTGGGAATGCGGCGTCGGCTATTGGGCCCAAGGTGCAGATAGCGAGAATTTCGACCAAGAGCCACAAAAAGGGCTTTTCATATGCGGCGAGAACGTATCGCAAAATAATCAACAGTGGATAGAAGGCGCACTAGATACGGCCGAAGAAGTTCTCAAAAAGGTCAAATAGAAATGATATAAATGGTTTTCATATTATTCTATTAGACAGGCAGATGGACCCGGTTCAAATAATACAAGTATCAGTATTATCCAAAATAATGAATGAACCCTCGAATATGTTCTCGAATCCATATATTATTATAGGACTTATCCTATATTTATGTTCGAGGATGATCCCATATTCGATTTATATTTCGATGGAGAATAGTTTGATTAAACGATTCTTCGATGAGAACGAATCCAGTATTACGATACCCTATCATATAAAATCATATAACGGGTTTAGTTCTGTAAAACCAATAGAAAAGACGCTATATAGCAACCGTTTTCGCGCAATAAACCATCATATAAAAAAATATCATTTACATAAATTATTTTCTATGAATGAAATCATCAATTTCGAGAACACGAAATATTTGGAATGTACGAGTGATTTCATTCTAGTACCGAAGGATAAACAGAAGATTCTATTGGACGAAAAAGAAGAAATCTATTTGGAAATCCTATTAGAAAATAATAAAGAACCGAGTGATGAGAAGAACGGGAAATCTAGCGATGAAATGTCAAATAGTACAAAAAAGTATATATATAAATTATCGAAAAAGGGGAAGACCTCTATTAAATCTATCAACCGATTTTTGGACGATATAGGGAAGGATTATGAAGATGAAATTATAAATAAGACGGTTCAGACAGTATTCGAATATAAGAAATCGATGAGAGAAGACGAGAACGATAATCAAATGATGGTGTTTTCGGAAACGCCGTTTAAGACATATAAGAGTTTCGATAATATATTTTTCGACGAGAAGGAAAAATATACGGATTTCATCGAACCATTTACGGTAGGGTCAAATAAAAAAGAAATAATACGGGAGAAATATGAGAAAACGGGGAATATATTCAAGGCCGTAGTATTATTATATGGCCCACCCGGGTGTGGTAAATCCTCGCTTATTAAAGCCACGGTTAAACATACAGGGCGTCACTGTATAATAGTACCATGGACAAAAATAAAAACGTGTAACGATTTCGTATCTTTTTTCCGTCCTATAAAGATAAATAATCGGGTTTATAAACAGAACGAACTAATCATCATATTTGAAGATTTCGATGCGAATGAGAATGATATTATCAAGGTACGCGAGGGTCTAAAGAAAGATAAGAAAGATAAAATCACTATAAAAGATAGCGAATCGACGAAAGATAAAACATTCGAAATTATTCACCCACATAAAATAGAAGACGAATTGACCCTAGAATATGTATTAAATGTTCTCGACGGAATCGTAGAATTAAATGATTCGATCGTATTTTTTACGACGAATGATATTGCCATAATCGACCCGGCATTGAAAAGGAGCGGACGTATTAATTATATTCTTAATATGAAACATGCATCGAGAAGGATGATAAATGAAATGCTGGCCTATTATTTTTCCGTTCCTATAAAAATGATAAATAAGAGGATAAATAAGATACCGGATTATAAGATCGCGTATTCGGATATATCGGAGATATGTAATCAATCGAAAACAGTAGAGGAATGTATAGAGAGAATAATTGCTTTATTCTAATCATTTAACGTGTCATATAGAGAATATTTCTATATGACCCTTTCAAAACCTGGAATAAAGGGAGGGAGGAAAGTATAAGCCCCCTATTTACCGAGGATTCGTTTAAGTGTCCGGTTATGCCGTTCCATGAATTTCTTCGTCTTACCCCTCGTCCGTTCCCATATCCCGGTTCTCAAATAGCAGACAATAGAGAGCCGGATGGCCTCTTTCGGACCCTCCATAGGTAAGTTTCCATGGAGATGATGTACATTCATGAAAACAATATCCCCCATCCGGGCATCGATACCTATCCCATATTGGGGAAAACACGTCTCGCCGCCTTTATAATGGGGGCCTTTTTCGATGACGGCTAAATTACCAAACCCTTCGGGGTCGTCGCCCTTATCATAATGTACTGCGGTACGGAAATTGATATTCGTCGTCACAGTAGTAAATGCGGTATTGGCGATTTTGAAAGGGGTCTCTTTAGCCTTACTAAATTGTTTCGCGTAACGTTCGGGCGTAAGCCGTTTATATTGGGCGTCGATTTCTTCTATTAAGGGGATCGTCTTCTTATACTTTTCGGGATGATCGCGATTAAAAACGCATTCGCGTACGACGAGGGGGCTTTTGATACCCTTCCTCTTGAAAATGGCCTTCTGGGAAATACCAAAAGAATCGAAATAACCGAATATATTGGACTTTACGGCGGGGTTGATACCTACGGCCTTCTTCTTCTTTTTATTGGTATTAGAGGCATTTCCCCGATTGGTAGAGACATTATTTGCGAATTTTTCTATATTCTCATAAAAGACATCGATGGTATCTTGTTTGAGAACCCCTTTACGGAACTTGACCAAAAGTTCTCCGGAATCTGCGTCATATACATCGGCATCATCCCGTATTATATGATGTATTTGACTGGGTTTAACGAAAGTATTATGGAATTTCTTTGCGGCCTCGTCATCTACGTCTTTTTTGACATAGTAGATAGTAACGCCGCCTTTTTCTTCTTTTTTATAAATCATATATATTCTTATAGGATAATGTTTTTTACAATTTAGTTTATATGTATATTGTATGAGTAAAAGGAAACATTCGGTTTTAGATGAAAGACCAAGCAAAAAGCCACTGAAGAGTCCAATAAGGAGTCCAATAAAGAGTTCAATAAAGAGTCCAATAAGGAGCCCAATAAGGAGTCCAATAAAGAGTTCAATAAAAAGTTCAATAAGGACTCCAATAAGGAGTCCAATAAAGAGTTCAATAAAGAGTCCAATAAGGAGCCCAATAAAGAGTCCAATAGGAAAATACCAATCTGTATCATATGATCCGTTTGATTCACTGTCATATAGATCATCTGACCAAGATTTATATTACCAAACAATCCGGGATTTAAATGCATTCTTACAACCGAGTCTTCATAATGGTGGTATTTTTATGGTTATTTATTTGAATATAGAAAAACGGGATGTTATGATACCAGTATTTTTCACAGATGAACAATTTGTATCTGACTGTAAACACGATTTTGACGGGAAACGTGGTGATAAAAAACGTGCATTAAATGTAAGGGAAACAGTATGTGAATTTTTCGATAAGGGTAAAAGAGGTGATGATAAACGTGTATTAAATAGATTAAATAATATTTTAGATATAGAAAAAGATAATGAGGTTATGTATATACGCGGTCCAAATAAACATATAGAAGATGTTCTAATGCCTCAAATAAATAAATATAACGAACAAAAGAATAAAAATGATAGAGAGAGGAATGAAACACCATATACAGTTTTTAGTATAGGTAGCGAGAGGTATTTAAAAGGTACGGAGCTATTAAATAGACGTGCAGAAACCGCAAATTTAGATATAGATCCTACATTTTTAAAAATGGCAGAAGAAGAAGAAGAATTAGTAACGGCTGAAAAAAGAGAAGCAACAGAAGAAATGGAAAAAATAGATGATGAAATTCTAAAAGAACGTTTTGAAAAATTTTATAAAGAATATGAAGAATCCAAAGAAGAAGAAGTAAATGAAGAATATAACACATTGACATTATTGGACCAAGGTATATCAAAAAGTTTTTTGAGCTCAAATAGTAATATTAAAGCATCACTAATACAAGACATGTATGATAAAAACACTAACGTAGAAAATTCAAATAATATATTTCATGAATTTTGTGTTGGATTTTTCGTATTAAATAAACGTAGATATGTACCTGTAGATGCATTATTTTTAAAACATGTTTTAGATAAAGGTCATATAAAAATGAATAAAACATTTTTTAATGGTACATCAATATCAGAATATAATGGACAACCTTCAATATCAGAATTATTAAATAGTAGTTTAAGACCAATGCAAATAGCAATGGCGAAATTTGCAGGTGACCATGTAGCACAGATTACGAATATTATAAAATTTTTTGGAAAAAGCGATTCAACATATACAGATAATGGTAAACAGAGTTTTATATTTCCTTTTACACATGATACACGTTCATTCCTCGATTCATATAAAATGAATATAATTTTAAGATATAATTCTAGTATAATAATACAAGAATATAAATTCCCAACTATTTTCTCAAGAGTAATAGAATATAAAGGGCCAAAGAAAACAAATCCTATAAGATTATCTATTGTTGTTATACCAAAAGAAGAATCAGGAATAAGAAGAGGTGGTAAGAAATCGGTGAAAAGGTCAAATAGAAAATCTAAACCTCGTAGAAATCGCACACGAAAATCACATTTGTAATTGCATTGAAATTATAGAACTATTTTAGTTATTTTAGTTATTATTATACTATATGAAATTCGTATTATTCGCCATATTATTTACTATGCCATCTATGTTCTCGAATAATCCAACTCTAAGACCTATAAAAAAACCTACACCGAAACCCACAAGACGACCTACCGCGGGACCATCTTCCACACCAACAAATATTCCTTCTATAGAACCTAGTTCTTCTCCATCCTCCGAACCATCCGTTAAACCGACCGCGAAACCCACGCCAAACCCGACACCTATTCCGACACAAATACCTACTATAGGACCGTCCGTTAAACCAACCGCGAAACCAAGTGCAAAACCGTCACGTAAACCTAGTGCGAAACCGTCATATACACCATCTTCAGGACCTACTAGCGAACCTAGTGCACAGCCTTCTTCGCAACCCACTACCGAACCCAGCGTTCAACCTAGTACGCAACCTAGTGCACAACCTAGCACACAACCTAGCGTACAACCTAGTACGCAACCATCGTCCGAACCCAGCAGACAGCCCACAACACAACCCACGACACAGCCCACAACACAACCCAGTATAAAACCCACAACACAGCCCACAACCAATCCTACAAAAAATCCAACACCAAAACCATCACCAAAACCATCACCAAAACCAACACCAAAACCATCACAAAAACCCACTCCGAAACCTACTCGTAAACCATCCCGTTATCCTACCACACATCCTACAGGAAAACCCACTGGAGAACCTACGAGTGGGCCAAGTTCTCAACCATCTATGAAACCTTCTTCAAACCCGAGTAAACGTCCTACACCCCGACCTACGAAAAAACCGACACCAAAACCGACACGTAAACCAACGCGTCCACCTACGTCTATACCGTCGGGGATGCCATCGCGAGAACCTACGAGTGGTCCAACTTCTCAACCTACGTATGAAGGGTCATATAGAATATTCTATATGACAAAGAAACCCACCCCTAGTCCCACATATATTCCTACAATTAATCCCACACCTAGTCCCATACCAAACCCTACACCATTCCCGTCTGCTTGTCCCACACTTGGTCCCACACCTGATCCCACTCTTTGTCCCAGTGCAAATCCAACACCAGAACCCTCTTATATTCCCACGCCAGAACCTACACACGAACCCACTCTAGAACCGACCCAAGAACCCACACTGGAACCCACATTCGAGCCCACCCGTAGGCCAATTGCGAAACCCACCTCAAAACCCACCGCAAAACCGAGCCCGAAACCGACCCCAAAACCGAGTCCTATAAAGCTTGAGTGAATAATAATAATATCATTGGTCGGTTTCATTCTGGTTCTCACATTTACGTACTATATGACATTTTATATTGGTCAAATATACTACATATATCTTCTTCTTCAATAACTACTCGCGGAGGACTAGGCCATTCCGAGAAAGCCAAGGCTTTCGTCGTCGGACGTTCCATCGCCAAAATCGCATAAAGAGCCTTGGCCCTTCGTTCCAATGGTGAACGGATACCTAAATATTTCCGCGAAACCTGTTTCCATCGCCATTCGAATTGGAGCGCAGCCTGCCAGTCAGGAAATCCTTCTATATGACAAACGCGGCGCCAGACTTCTCCTCGTTTCAATTTGGATGTGGTCGCATGTGCACCCCCTTTTATTTCACCGTTATGTTGACGTAGACGATGGTCTAAATCAACAGTCGCACCTACGTATGTTGCACCATCCGAACATTCCAATAAATAAACAAAAAAACTCATTTTACATAGTCATATAGAAATATTTATATGACTATTTTTTATAGTATGATTGATTGATTTTTATATGACTACTATCCCAAATAAGATACAATAGTATTATCGATTTTATATTTTTTGACATCTATATCTCTCGTGGCATTTGGTATTCCGCTATTACGATGTCCTGGGTCACCTTGGATATCCCAGTTTATGATTTGGTCCCATGTCATAAGATGCGTATTTTTCATGTTTTTTGCCAGACGTGTAAATTGTTTCAGAAAGTGGGTGAATTTATATTTACTATCTAGGGGAATTCCTTTTTCTATTTTATCGGCATTAGAGAGAGATTCCCATTCGTCTTTATAAATTCCGAGGATTTCTTTTGATAGTCTTGGTAATAACCATTGGATGACTGCATAATCGTTATATACATATATTTGATAGGCCAGTTGTTTTTGTGTATCGATAATTCCTGTATATGATTTGGCGCCTTTCCCTTTCAATTCGGTTACTATAGTCGCATTTATTAGGATCGGCGGTGTTATCCCGGGATGATTCTGGCGTTCTGCTAGATAGAGGGCAAATGCGAAACAATTACCGTGTGTCTGATATAATTGGAAATAATCATATGGGTCATATATTTGACCATTTCTTCCTTTATAATAATAATGGGTTTCGGAAGATTCTAGACAGAAGATAGTATTTGGGTTATATTTGGGATCTTTTTTCATTTTTGATTCTTCTTTTTTTTGTATTCGAATAAATTTCGAACCACATCCTTCTGCTAATTTCTCGTATATTTCTATAGTAGAAGTGAGCCACGAAAATATAGTATGATATGCTTCATAATCGCATTCACCGTCTGCGGATGGTATTACTTTTAGATTACTCATTCTATAATAGTCATATAGAATTATTTCTTTTTTACATCAATTTTATATGACACAATGCTGGCTGGTAGTAAACAGCAATTCTAAACAGCAATTCTAAACAGCAATTCTAAACAGCAATTCTAAACAGCAATTCTAAACAGCAATTCTAAACAGCAATTCTAAACAGCAATTCTAAACAGCAATTCTAAACA
>Ga0114972_10000599_pt1 | contig 26791 bp, 21 predicted proteins | sample M_140807_EF_Meta_FD_87354 | JGI IMG/M metagenome (GOLD analysis project Ga0114972, IMG submission 87354) | Freshwater microbial communities from Lake Montjoie, Canada to study carbon cycling - M_140807_EF_MetaG | ecosystem: Environmental > Aquatic > Freshwater > Lake | place: Lake Montjoie...
CCAGCCTGCTGTTCCACGGTGATGTTGCAGACAAGATGGAGCGGATTCAGCTGTTCAAAAACCTGGCAATCATGGGCGGCCTGCTTCTAGTGGCTGACCAGGACAGCAGGTCATAGCCCTGGGTTTTTTGACCCTCTAGATCTTGGCTGTCGGGGCCTAGCCCCTCAGGCTCGCAGCCAGGCCGCAGCGCTCCAGAAGCAAATCGGCCTGAGGATCCAGGCGCTGCCATGAACGGTTCCGCTTCATGACCTCAGCAGCTGTGGCAATAAACAGCTGATCAATGTTAGCAACCATTCACGCTGGTTCTACCAATCACAAAGGCTTCGCCTCACGATTCCACGCCATACTGAATTCAAGATACTGGAATCAAGGAATTACATGCAAAAGAATCTGCAAGGATCTTCAGCTCTCCGCCATGGCTTACATAATAGAAGATCTATCCCGTGACAGGACGCATGAGTTGACTGCAATGACGCGACGTTTGAGGCAACCCCATTAGCACCCCGCAATCCTCATACTTCACTTCCCACGATCCAATCCACTATTAACTCATTGGACTGTTAGTCTACTCCACTTGAAATTATCCCCTCAGGGGGCCATGCTCGCACAACGCAGCCATTTCAACGCCGTTTGGCCTGGCAGTGCCCTATTTCCCCTTAACCCATAGCCTGAGTGGGTTCCTACCCGAAGAGCCCATGCTCACCCTGGCCGGCTCGCTCATCTTCACGCCTTCCCAATGTGCCGAGGTGTGTGCGGCTAATCCGGCGGCTGTGCTGGAGCTCGCTGCCAATCTCACCCTTATTGGGATGACATCCACCGGCGGCACCACAGGTGCGCGCAAGATCCGCCTATTGGCTCAGCTCAAAAACTAGGCAGCGGTCGGTGATCTCTGCTGGATCGCGTTCGCCAGCTCTAGCGTCTACCCGCCTGCCGATGGCTCCGTACGCAGTCCCGATGCAAGCCTGGTGATGCTGGAGCACTGGCAGGCCTTAAGCGACACCGAACGGGACAGATTCCCGCCCCTCTGCCCCGTTCTAGTGGTGGAGCTGGCCAGCCCTTCCGATGAGCCGCAGGCCCTTCGCCGCGAGATGGTCGCCTCCATTGCCAATGGGTCATCTCTGGCCTGGCTGCTTCTGCCCCTGTCCGCACGGTGGAAATGTAGAAACCAGGCGCACCCGAAACAGCCGACTCTCCCTTGCTGTTCTGCGATCCGAAACGGCTGGAGCCGGGCCCTCAGGTTCCGGGCCAGGTGATCGATCGGGCCGGATTGGGGGAGTTGTGAATCTGCCATCAACGGCTAGCCCAGCTTTCCTACATCCCTTGGTGCTGGCAGTTGCAGCTCTACGCTGTAGAAAAGTTGCATACTCGCGTCATTCGCTTACCGACGCGAACCGAAAAGATGGGAAACAGACTCCGGCCCACACAAGTCGCAACCATCCCACAACCAAAACAAATAAGATTCATAAAGTTACCTCGATCAAACCAATACCGGATTAATGTTATTTGTGAAATTACTTGTTGTTGTGTCATGCCTAACCCTGAGCTTGCCAGCCTTCGCAACCAGCGCATGCTGGAATTGAACCGCGCTCGACGCGAACTCTTCGATAGCGATATCACGAAATTCTATCCTTGGTGGCGGCGCTGCGATGTCAGCTTGCTAATCGTCACCGATGGCAATCTGAACTTCGGTGATGGGGACTTTGGCCTGTCCACCTTTATCCGCACCATGCTGGACGACGCGCCGATGCGCATCAGGTTCCGCATAACCCTGGCGCACCTGCGTGGCGACACCGTAGACATGCTGAGCGCCGAGACTCGCATCGTGCGCCGCATTAACGATTTCCGCTTCGACGAGCCCGACCACTTTTCACCCACCAGCTTCGATGAAGTGTGGTTATTCGGCTTCGAGACTTCCTTCAACAGATCAGTATATCCTTCGCGCTTTGCCAACCCGGACCGCTACCCAGCGGGCCGCCTCGGAGACGCTGAACTGCTGGCGCTGGCCCAGCACATGAATGCGCCTCACGGTGGAGGCATCTTCGCCACTGGAGACCACGGTCAGCTCGGGCGAGCGCTATGCGGCAGCATCCAGCGCGTACGCAATATGCGCTGGTGGGATAACTTTCCTAGCCCCGCCGATGCTACCAACGAAGTGAGCATGCTCGGGCCCCGCCGCAACGATACCAACCGCGAAGGACGCGACAGCGGCTGGCGCTTCAGCGACCAGAGCGACGATGTTCCTCAAGAGATTGAGCTCACCCTCTACAGCACACCGCTCAACTTGCATCGGGCCAAGGCGCACTACCCCCATCCCCTACTGTGCGGGCGCAATGGCCGTATCGATGTATTGCCCGACCACCCGCACGAAGGGGAGTGCAGGTTACCGACCAACCTCGGCCTCAGCGACACTCCCGACGGCGGTAACGAGTTCCCACTTACCACCAGCACCACCACGCGCCAGGAACCCGAGCTGATCGCTTTCGGGCGCGTGCCTGCCGGCAACACAGGTTTAGGCGTCACCGGCTTCAAGCAGGCGACGCAGGCACACCGCTTCCCGGTCATCAGCGCCTATGACGGCCATCGCGCCGGTGTAGGCCGCATCGCGTGCGATTCAACATGGCACCACTTCGTCAATGTCAACTTGATCGGAGTGCTTGAAGGCGGGGGGTTCGACGAGTTCGGACCACTCAATCCAACCGAGAGTGGCACCAAACACGATGGCTTTCTGAGCTCCTCCTCCGGCGGCGCGGCACTTGACAAGATTAGAAATTATTATACCAATATTGGTGTCTGGATCGCACCCACCACACGCCACTCCTGCTTCAACAGCTGGATCTGGTGGGAACTAGTCTTCAACGATCGCATCATGGAGGCAACACTCGTAAGCCCCGACATCACATTTGAGCGCCTTCCGGCAAACGTCCTCTGGAGCATCGGCGTGCATGCGCGCGATGTCTACGGACGCCGCGCCAGCCAATGCCAGACCCTCGAGTGGGTGTTCGATTGGGTGAGGAGAGTATGGCCAGAAATCCGCTTTTGGATCGACCCCTGGGATCCGCTGCACAGGAGTGGCCCGGCGCGGAAGGGCATACTCGGCGTACCGACGCTAGAAGTGATGCCCATGGTCGACATCGCACTGGGAGCAGCGCTCGTCTCGCTGCGACAGGCTTTGCCCTATCCGCCGGACAAGCTAACCGAAGAACACGACAAGATCGCTGCAGAGGCAATCGCTAAGGGCTTGGAGTTTGGCGTCAAAGCGGCGCTAGCCGAACATGCAGCTGTTAACAGGCAGCTTGCAAAGGTCTTCAAGGCCGTTGAGCGCTGAAAGTTGGTTGATTGACGACATTGGTTCGCAGCCCCTGAAGGGCCCAGAGCCGCCCAGCGCCGCCCAGCGCCGCATCGAGATAGCCAACCTCGAAGATCCAGCCGCTGTGGCGTGGGTTTGCGGAGTTAAACGCCAGGCGGCTCGCCCGGTGAGCAGAAACCAGCAACGATCCGCAGGAGTGGTGACGCCAGCAGCGAGCAGATCGGCTTGCCGCTGGGCATGGGCAATTGAACTGGAGCCGCAATCCAAGAGAGGAATCCTTGCTTTGATCTCGTTGACCAGGGACTTTTAGCAGCCATCAATGAAGAATCCATTGCTGGTTGCGATGGGCTGCCATAGTTTGGGATGGATGGGGAGCGGCGCAACTTGGCCTTCGAACAAGGCCCTCGAGTAGGCAGGCCACCACCAGCTCTATGCTGCACAACCAAAAACGTCCTGCCTGCGGTCAGGCCTTTGTCTTTCGGCCAATGATCTCGCCAACAAAGAGCGAGGATGCAGAACAAGGGAAATGAGCCACTCGATCCCATCTTTAGCATAATAGCGGCTAGCCCGTACTCAGCAATGAAATCGCAGAGAAGTTGCTCTGGTCGCTACCACGCGGGCCAAGCTAGCGGGAGCCACTGAGGATGATGCGCAGGCCGAATAAAGACACGAAGGAAATAAAAACCAACTCGATGATCGAGAGGTGAGTCATATTGACGCACATCATGGATCGGAAAGTATCGGCTACACACTCCGCCCACAATATTTGGATACTAGCAGATGCCGCCGAACCGATTATCGAGCAGTCCTCTTACTACGGGCCTGCTGGCTTCTTAACCTGTTGATGAGCTCTTCATAAACTTCACCACCTGAAGCAGTCTTATCGTTCAAGCGAAACAAATAGGCTCAAATGCCTCAAGAGTAATTTTTATCGGCCCTCGGTGGCTGGCAATCCAAGAAACATCGACAAGGCACAGGCATTTCTCACCTCCCTGAAAAGACAACTGTATGGCTATCAATGCAGGCGACATCGCTTTTGTAGGCGTCAACGCAACGAATCCAGATCAGTTTGCCATTCTTGCGCTAAACGCAATCGCGGCTGGAGATAGCTTTTTCGTTACTGATGGGGGGATTACTAACAGCACGTCTGGCGCAGCATCGGCTTACTTTCGAGCAAGTGAAGGCTTTCTTCAATACACGGCACCTTCTGGAGGTATCGCTGCGGGTACCGTCATTCTGATCAACGCTGGTGGTGGTTCCACTCCTTCAGTCTTACTCAATGGCGGTGGATCTGCAGGGACTGTAACTCTACTTCAGAACGGTAATACGCCCAGCAACATCACAAACTTCACTTTCTCAACCAGCGGTGACTCTCTCACCGCCTATCGCGTCAGCGCCGGCACGCACCTCACGGGCAACCCGATTCTCATCGCATTCATCGGCTTTGGCGTGACCCCCTATGGCTCAGGTGATGCAAGCAATTCCAACCTGCCCACCATCACCAATGGGCAGGTTCTCAATGTCGGCAACTTAGATAACGCAATTTTCACGAATGCGGCAAGCGTTTACTCGCAGTCGATCACGACACTTAGCACAGCAGTAAATTTCACTGTTCGTAACAACGACCAGGTTGATCTCTCGACCCTTGCATCAGCTCCTGCTGCACCCACAGTGAGCCTTTCACTGAGCAGCACCACTGGCTCAGAAACTGGACAAACCATCATCACCGTTACGGCAACTTCATCGAGAGCTGTAACCAGAGACCAAACTGTTGCGCTGGCTGTCACAGGCTCTGGCATCACCGCAGGGGATTACAGCCTCAGCAACAGCACCATCACCATTGCCAGTGGCAGCACGAGCGGGTCGGTGACGTTCACGCTGGTGGACGATGCTCTGGTTGAAGGCACAGAGACCGCCACCCTCACGATCAGCAGCCCGTCCAGTGGCATCAGCCTCGGCAGCCCACTGTCGCAAACGATCACCCTCACGGACAATGACAGCCCGCCCTCCGTGACGCTGTCGCTGAGTGCTGCCGCGGGCTCGGAAGCTGGTCAGACCATCATCACCGTAACAGCCACGGCATCATCTGCTGTGGTGGGCAATCAGACGGTGGAAGTAGGAGTTTTCGGGAGCAATATCACAGCAGCCGACTACATTCTAAGCAATAGTCTGATTACGATCAGCAACGGTCAGACCACGGGTTCAGTGACCTTCACCATTGCCGATGACGCTCTGTTTGAAGCCAGTGAAATCGCCACCCTCACGCTCAGCAACCCCTCGACAGGAATCAGCCTCGGCAGCAGCAGCAGCCAAACGATCTCGATCACAGATAATGAGATCCTGATCACCGAGATCAACCCCTCAGGCAACAGCAGCAGCTACCAAGCCGATTGGTTTGAACTGAGCAACAACAGTGCCAGCGCTGTGAGCCTGGTTGGCTGGAAAATGGATGATAACAGCAATGCATTCGCAAACTCAGTCGCGCTGCGTGGCATAAGCTCTATTGCCGCCGGCAGTTCGGTGATCTTTTTAGAGAGTGATGCAAGCGGCGCCAATGATGCCACCATCCTCGCCAACTTCTCCAAAGCTTGGTTTGGCACAAGCACCCCACCGAGCGGCTTCCATTTCGGCTTCTACGGCGGCTCGGGTGTGGGGCTGAGTGCCTCAGCAGATGCGGTGAATGTGTTTGATACCGCTGGCAATCTGGTGAGCCGTGTCGCCTTCGGCCCTGCCACAGCCACAGCAAGCTTTGAGAACAAATCTGGTGCCTCCCCTGTTTCCACGCTGAGTGTGGCTGGGGTGAATGGGGCTTCCGTTTCCTTCAATGGAGCGGAAACGGGCTCTCCGGGAACGACCACCAATGCAACCCCGCCCACGCTGACGATCGCCAGCACCGATACCAACGCTGCTGAAGAGGGTTTGAATCCCGGTGTGTTCCGCATTGCCCGAACCGGTGCGATCACCAGTTCACTCGCCGTTGGCTATACCGTAGCTAGTGGTAGTGGGCAGGCCAGCGGTTTTGATTACACGCCGGTTCTCAACGGCTCGGCAACGATCGCACCTGGACAATCGTTCGTCGACATCACGATCACGCCAGTGGATGATCTGCTGGTGGAGGGTCCAGAGACCATCGCCCTGACGCTGACAAGCAGCAGCACCTACAGCCTGGGCAATGCAACGGCTACCGTTACCATCACCGACAACGACGTCGCCACAGCTACGCCCACGATTCAAGAGGCGGCCAGCACCACCCCGTTCCTGAATCTGCCTGCAACCGGCAGTGGTGCCGTGAGCGGTGTGATCAATGACCCGACAGACCCCGCCCAAACTCTTGGGATTGATTTTGAGATCGCTGATGCCGATACCGATGTCAACAGCCTCACGGTAACGGTGAGCAGCAGCAACAGCAGTGTGGTGAGCAGCAGCAATCTGAATCTCAATGGCTCGGGTGCCAGCCGCAATTTGAAGATCAGCCCCAACGGTATTGGCTTGGCGGATATCAGCCTGAATGTGAGTGATGGTATCAACAGCGCCGCCTATGTAATCCGCTACGCAGCATCCGCAGCATCGCCTTCTCCCAGCAGCACGCGCTTCTTCACGGGCACCAGTGATGCCTCCACAGCAGTAGCGATCGACAGCCAGTTCATGCTGGTTGCGGATGATGAAAACCAAGTACTGCGGTTGTATGACCGCAGCAGTTCCGGTCTGCCGATCGCTGGGTTCGACTTCACCTCCTCCCTCGCGCTCACAGACACCTCAGGGGGTGTGCCGCGTGAGGTTGATCTGGAGGCATCGCTGCGCGTGGGCAACCGCATCTACTGGCTGGGTTCACTCAGCAACTCGAGCAGTGGTGATGTGCGCCCTAACCGCAATCGCCTGTTCGCCACGGATGTGTCAGGCAGCGGGGCAACGACCAGCCTGAATTATGTCGGCCGCTATGACAATCTCAAGGCCGATCTGATCAGCTGGGGAGATGCCAACGGCTACAACTTCACAGCCAGTGCAGCCCCGGGGGTCCTTCCTGAAGCGGCCGATGGCAGTGGCTTCAACATCGAAGGGTTAACGATCGCACCCAACGGCACAACGGCTTATGTGGCTTTCCGTGCTCCTGAGGTTCCCACCACAAGCCGCGCCAAAGCCTTGATCGCACCGGTCGCAAACTTTGCAGACCTGGTGACCGGTTTGGCAACAACCGCCAGCATTGGCGCTGCCATCGAACTGGACCTCGGCGGCCGTGGTATTCGGGAAATCAAGCGCAGTTCCGGTGGTGATTATCTGATCATCGCTGGACCAACGGATACGGCCACAGGCACCGCCCCCAAGGATTTCCGTCTTTTCACCTGGAGCGGCAATGCAGCGGATGCGCCTGTTCTGCGTTCGGCGGATCTCACCTCCTTGTTGGCAGGGGGCAGCTTTGAATCGATCGTGGATCTACCCACAAACCTGAGCAGCAGCAGCCAGATTCAACTGTTGGTGGACAATGGCGATACAGACTTCTACAACAACGGCACCGCAGCCAAAGAGCTGAATCAGAACAACTTCAAGAAGTTTCGCGGTGAATGGCTCACCTTGGGCACCCCGGTCTACACCTTGCCAGTGGGTTCCCTATCTTTGAGCAGTGCTTACAGCCAAAACTTCAATTCCCTGATCAGCTCTGGAACCACCACCTGGACGAATGCATCAACGCTGAGTGGCTGGTACAGCGCAAGAACCGGAACTGGAACTTCAATCGTTGCCAATGATGGCAGCAGCAACGGCGGCAACCTTTACAGCTATGGCACTACGAGCAGCACTGATCGCGCCTTGGGCTCCGTGGGTTCGAATGGTGCCGGCAACTTTCTCTGGGGGGCGCGCTTCTTCAACGACACGGGCAGCACGATCAGCACGCTCTCCATCAATTACGCTGGCGAGCAGTGGCGAAACAGTGCCGCAGCGGCACAGACTGTTGATTTCCAGTATCAACTGGATGCGACAAGTCTGAATGCCGGAAGCTGGACTGACTTCAATCCGCTTGATTTCACCAGCCCTGTCACGGGCGGCGCCGTTAGTGAGCGTGATGGAAACCTCAGCACCAACCGAACCATCCTCTCGGGCACCCTGAGTGGTTTGTCGCTTGCTGCTGGCCAGGAGATCTGGCTGCGCTGGTCGGATTCCAACCATACCGGCAACGATCACGGTCTGGCGATCGATGATGTGCGGGTCTCGATCAATCCTCTGCCGGGAATCTCGATTTCAGAGTCGGCTGGAAGCACGAGCGTGAATGAGCAAGGCGCGACCACAGACACCTACACGCTCACCCTGAACACCACCCCCACAGCCCCGGTCAGCATTGTCGTCGCGGCTGCCGATAACCAGACCCGTCTCAGCACGGATGGCTTCACCTTTGCCGCATCGCTCACCCTCAGCCTCAGCGATCAAACCCCACAAACCATCACTGTCAAGGCGGTTGATGACGCCGCGATTGAGGCCTCGCCTCACCAAGGGGTGATCACACACACGGTATCGAGCGCCGATAGCAATTACAACGGCCTCTCGGTTCGTGCGGTCAACGTTGGCATTCAGGACAACGACGTTGCGCCCCTTGTCACAAAGATCAGCCAGATCCAGGGTAGTGGCTCCACATTCAACTCGACCTACAGCGGAACGCAAACGATCGAGGGAATCGTGACCCGAGTATTCCTTGGATCAACGAAGCTGAATGGCTTCTATGTGCAAGAAGAAGCTGCCGATTCCGATGGCAACGCCGCTACATCGGAGGCGATTTTTGTTTTTGATTCCGCCGGTCTGTTCGCGGGGAATCAAGGCGACAAAGTGCGCGTCACTGGAAGCGTTGGCGAATACACGTCCAGCAGCTCCAACATTGCCGGCACAGGCTCCAGCAGCCTCACCCAGCTGTCTGCTCTGACGGGTGTGGTCAATCTCGGTGCGGCTTCACTGCCGGCCTTAACGAGCGTGACCCTGCCGATTGCGGATGGATCGCAATTGGAGCGCTACGAGGGGATGCTGGTGGAGATCAGCGCTGCTAGCAACCCACTGGTTGTGACCGAAACGTTCAAGTTAGGCCGGTATGGCCAGGTAGGCCTTTCGGCTGGGGAGCGCCTCGGGCAGTACACGCAGTTCAACGCACCCAGTGTGAGCGGCTATGCGAACTACCTGGCTGATCTCCAAGATGGCTACATCATCCTTGATGACGGCAGTACAAGCCAGAACCCCGACCCCGTGATCCACGCGCGGGGGGGTCAGCCCCTCAGTACCAGCAATCCCCTGCGCGGCGGCGACACGATCACGAGCATCACAGGTGTTTTGGATGAGCGCTTCGAGGGCTATCGCGTGCAGAGCGGAACTGCGGCCAACTTCATCGCCACCAACCCCCGCAGCAGCACAGCACCACCGGTGCAGGGAACACTGAAGGTCGCCAGTTTCAACCTGCTCAATTACTTCAATGGCAATGGCAGCGGCGCAGACGGGTCTGCCGGCGGTTTCCCGACAGCGCGTGGCGCCAACAATCTGACGGAGTTTGAACGGCAGCGTGCCAAGACGATCGCGGCCGTTCTGGGCCTGAGCGCCGACATCATTGCTTACAACGAGCTCGAGAATGATGGCTATGGCTCCTCCAGTTCCGCTCAGCAGCTGGTGGCAGGCCTTAATGCCGCCCTTGGTGTCAACGCCTACAGCTTCATCACGCCATCGGCGGGCTTGCTGCAGCCCGATGGCCGCTTCGGCGGTGATGAGATCAGCGTTGGATTCCTCTACCGCAGCGATCGTGTCCGCCAGGCGCCTGGCTCCAGCGTTGCGGCGCTTCAGAGCGGCAGTTTCGACCAGGGCAGCAACCGCATTCAACGCCCCGCCCTGGCTGTGAGCTTCGAGCGCCTTGATGCCGGTGTGGCGACCGGCGAACAACTCACCACAGTCGTTACCCATCTCAAGTCGAAGGGCAGCAGCGCCGGCGGCAGCGGCGATGCTGACGCAGGCGACGGCCAAGGACTCTCCAACGGCAGCCGCACCCGCGCCGCCGCGGAACTGGCCGACTGGCTCGCCTCCTCTCCCACCGGCCTCAACGATCCGGATGTGTTGATCCTGGGCGACCTGAACAGCTACCTGAAGGAAGATCCGATCACCACCCTGGCGGCTCGGGGCTACCAGAGCCTCTACGGGCCTGATTCATATTCGTATCAGTTCAATGGCCAGTGGGGATCGTTGGACCACATGTTGGCCAGCGCCAGCCTCGCTGCCCAACTGGGCAGCGCCCGTAAGTGGGCGATCAACAGCGATGAAGCGGTGGTGTTGGATTACAACACCGAATTCAAATCTGCCTCACAGATCAACAGCTTCTACAACGCCGATCCCTTCCGCAGCTCCGACCACGATCCGCTCCTGGCTGGCTTTCTGCTCAATCCCTCCAACCGCGGTGCCGCCAGCTTCACGATCAGCGGCTCTCCGGCGGTGGGCCAGACCCTCATCGCCGCTCTGGCCACTTCCGATCCCGATGGGGATGGTGTTTTCACCTACCACTGGCAGACCTCTGCCAATAGCAGCGACTGGACCGCAGTTGGCACGAACAGCAGCAGCTACAGCATCGCGCCCGCCGACGAAGGCAAACAGCTGCGGCTGGTGGTCTCCTACACGGATCTCAAGGGCTTTGGCGAAACCATCACCGTGGCGGCAGGCACAGTGCCGCTGATGCCCGATCTGGCGATCACCGCCCTCACGTCATCCCAAAGCGAAGGGTCCATCGGCTCCACCGCCTTTGCCTTCCAGATCAGCCGCTCCGGCGACCTCAGCGGCAGCAGCCGCGTGGCCTGGGTTGTGGAGGGCAGCGGCAGCAATCCCACGAACACCGCAGATTTCGCCCTCAATCAATGGCCCAGCGGCACCGCCGCATTCGCCACCGGACAAACCAACCTCACGATCACCATCCCGGTGCTTGGTGATGGCACGGTGGAGCCGGATGAGCGCTTCCGTGTGTTGCTCAGCTCCGCCAGCAATGGCCGGATCTCGCCAGCAACCGCCAGCGCCACCAGCCTGATCCTCAACGACGATCTGCCCGCCCGGACCTACAGCTTCACGGCTTCAGCCACCACCGTGTTCGAAGGCAATGCTGTCGCCATCGGTGTGATCACCACCAACGTGACAGCAGGCAGTCGGCTCTATTGGCAGGCCAGTGGCGCCGGCATCACGGCGTCCGATTTCAGCAGCGGGGGCCTCAATGGAGACGTGTTGATTGGCGCTGATGGAAGGGCGTCCTTCACCAGAACCATCGCGGCGGATGCGGTGGTTGATCCTGACGAAACCCTGGAGATCAAGTTCTTCAGCGATACGACCCGCAGCCTGCAGGTGGGCAACACCATCAACGTCCTGATCAAGGAACCGACCGTTGGCCTCGCCACGGACAGCAACGACATCATCACCGGCACCGCCGCAGGTGAGCGCCTCAACGGGGTGCCGTCAGGCTCCAGCCTGCGCGGTCGGGGCTCTCGCGACGAACTCACAGGCCAGGCTGGAGACGATATCTTCGTGCTGGGTGATGCCAGCGGCACCTACTACGACGATGGCTTGTCAGCCAACCGCGGCACCAACGACATGGCCATCATTCGGGATTTTGCATCCGGCGACATGATCCAACTCTGGGGTGCCAATTCAATGTACAGCCTGGTCTCAGCTCTAAATGCTGGAACCAGTGGAGTTCGCATTGATCTCAACCCCATTAACTCCATGGTGCCGGGTGCTCTTCCCGAAACCATTGGCTTTGTCAGGGGCGCTACGCTGGCATCCCTAAATTTGGCAAATCCCCTTCAGTTCCTCTATCTCAATTCCTGAATCGATGACAGCCTCAACTCGTATCCACGTCCTCGCTTTCGCTGGAGCTTCCTTGCTGCCGCTGGCCTCTCCGCTTGCCGCTCAGGCCGCGTCCATCAATGTAAGCGGAATTGATTATGAAATCTTCTACACTTCTACCTCCTACAATGCCAATCCCGATCTTTTCGGGGCAGCATCTCCTGGCCGGATGCTCTGGTGGGGCAACATGGGCCTTGCCTCCCTCTTCGCTGCCGAGCTGTATAATCAGCTAGGGGAGGATGTCTATTCAGTTGGCTATGGACCAGTCTTTGCCTATGACTACAACTCAGCTGGCTCTGGTGAAGTTTATGGCGTTGCTCAAAACACGCAAGACACAACTGATCAACTCAATCTTGACTCTTCCAACCCCCTGGCGGCCAGCCTGAGCCTTCCCTATGCGTATGCCAGAGCCAACACGCCTGTTCCTGCCCCCATGCCACTGTTTGGGGCTGCTGCAGCGTTTGGTTGGGCAAGGCGGCTTCGCCACAATCAAAAGCTGATCACTAGCATCAATAGCAAGGTGTGCCGCATGAAGCAAGCAGCCGACTGATCCTCGTGAAGGCCATTTCCTTGCAGGATTGATTCGCAACAACCAGTCTGCTCGCAACCTCTCTGAGTCTCCGCTCCGCCGCGGTTTGGGCATCACCGTGCCCTACAAGGCGGAGGCGCTGGGGGAGGGCTGAAGCAGCTTCGGCTGCACGGTGAGGTCGCAATCAGGTCGTGCACCTGCGGCGGTTGCCGGTCGGCTCCAGCACGCTATCGCCGGCCATCGCACACCACCCGCAACCCCCCACGCGGCGACGGGCTGGGAATCAGCTGCAGCGAGAGATCCTGATCCTTTGGCACCAACTGCAGCTGCAGGCGGCCCAGCAGACCCACCGCCATCAAACGAATTTCGAGCTCCGCCAGCGCCTTGCCCAGGCAGACCCGCTCACCGCCGCCGAAGGGCAGCAGGCTGAGGCCCGTGTCGCCCGCCAGATGGCGCTGGGGGCGGAAGGTCGCCAGGTCGTCGAGGGGCTGAGAGCTCGTGTCGCTCCTTTTGGCGTTGGTGTTTGCACTGGCCGGGGTGTCTTCAGAGGTCGCAGCAGCTTGCTGGGAGCGTGGCGGTTTCTCGACCTCAGAACCGCTGCCGGCCTCCCGATACCGATTCGAGGCGGCCAGGGCCACCTGCACCACCTGGCCGGCGGGCACCGCCACGCCATCGAGCACCAGCTCCCGGGTGGTGCGGCGGAAGAAGCCCCCCACCGGTGGGTTGAGGCGCATCACCTCGCTGATCAGGGCCGAGAGCTTCGGCGCGGCAGCGGCGTCGTAGGCGCTGGCGGCCTGCTCGGGGGCCGGCGGCCAGGGCAGAGCCTCCAGCTCCGGCCGCCACCAGGGCTCCAGTTCGGGATGCTGCAGCAATGCCGTCATCAGACAGCTGAGCGAGGAGGCGGTGGTTTCGTAGCCGGCGAACAGCAACAGCAGGAGCTGCTCCACCACGTCGGCGTCGTCGAGGGGGAGGCCGGCCTCATCGAGGCCGCCGCTGAGCAGGTCCAGCCCGCCGGCCAGCGGTTCGCCGGCCGCCGCGCGCTCACGGCTGCGGCGCAGCACCTCCCCGAGGCGCGCCAGCAGCCGGCCGCGGGCCTGCAGGGCCCGGGCGAAGGGGGTACCGGGCAGGGCCAAGGGCACGGAGAAGAGGGCGCGGGTCCAGATCTCGAAGTCGTGGAAGAGGGCCTCGCGGTCATCGCCCTCCAGGCCCAGCACCACCGTGGCGATCACGCTGAAGGCAAAGCGGCGCAGGCGATCCACCAGGGACACCGGCGTGGATGCGGCGGCCAGCTCGGTGCTGAGCTCGTCGACCAGGGCCACGATGCCGGGGCTGTAGCGGCGCAGGGCCGCCGCCGAGAACAGCTGGCCCACCACCCGCCGGCGGGCGCGGTGATCGGGGCCGTTGCGGTTGGCCAACGAGCGGCTGCCCAGCAGCTCGCGCACGCTGACGGGCCACCAGCCCTCGCAGCCATCCGGCTGGGCCAGCAGATCCCCGATCGCCCGGCCGCCGCGAATGAACACCAGCGGCTGCCCCAGCAGGCTGGTGGCAAACACGTTGCCGTGCTGGGCGAAGCGCTTCTGGGCAAAGCCCGGATCGCGGAAGAAAGCGAGGGCCTCCAGCACGCCGGTCACGGCGCCGGTGCGCGGCAGAGGGCGAGGGGATGTCTGCTGGGCAGGGGTGTTCACCAGGGCAGCTCCTCACCGTTGGCGTGCCAAAAGCGGCCGCTCGTTTCCAGCGACAGGGCATCCAGCTGGGCCAGAAGACCCGTTGCCGCCTGCTCGGGCGGGATGCCGGCGAATCCCACCATGCGGGTAGCCACCATGCCGGGGTGCAGGATCGCCACGGCGATGCCGCGGGGTTTCAGGTCGACCGCCAGGGAGCGACCGGCCATGTTCAGGGCCGTCTTGCTGAGGCGGTAGCCGTAGTAGCCGCCGGAGCCGTTGTCGTCGATCGAGCCCATGCGGCTGGTGATCAGCCCCAGCTTCGAGCCCGCCGGCAGGTTGGGCAGCAGGGCGCGGGCCAGCAGCAGCGGCGCCAAGGCGTTCAGCTCAAATTGCCGCCGCAGGCTCTCGGCGCTGAAGCTTTCGAGGTTGTCGGCTTCCAGGATGCCGGCATTGAGGATCGCGCCATCGAGCCGCACCCCGGCCAGGCGCGTGGCGAGGTTGTCGAGCGACGCCGCGCTGGTGAGTTCGATCCCCGCCTCGATCCGCACCCCCAGCGCCTGCAGCTCCGCTGAGGGCGTGCGGCACACGGCGATCACGCTGTCGCCCCGCGCCTGGAGCAGGCGGCAGAGCGCCAGGCCGATGCCGCGGTTGGCGCCGGTGACCAGCCAGGAGGCCATGGCGGAGGGGGGGCGGTTGGGAGTTCCAGGATGTCAGGGCGCGGGGGAGATGGGGGCTCCGGGGGCTGGGCGTTGCATCAGACGTCTTGACGCCATTCAGGCAAGACATCACGATGCCAAGGAGGCGATCAACTGCCATGCGCACCACCTTGACCCTGGATGACGACCTAGCCGAATCGCTGAGCCGTACAGCCCGACTGACGGGCCGGAGCTTCAAGGCGGTTGTCAATGATGTGATCCGGCGTGGACTGGCCCAAGGGGATAATCCCGCCACCGCCGAGATCAAGCCGTTTGTTGTCGAACCCCAGGCCTGTGGGCTGATGCCAGGGATCGATCCCTTACGGCTGAACCAGTTGATGGATCAGTTCGAGCTGGAGGCTTTTCCGCTGAAGCAATCGCGAGAGTGTGAAATCGCTTGATCATCCCCGATGTGAATCTACTGGTGTATGCCTATAACGCGGACGCACCATTCCATCCGGCCGCCAAGCGGTGGTGGGAGGGTTTCAATGGCTTGAGCGGCCTGCCGTGATGATCCTGCAGCCCGGTCCTCGCCACCTCGCCTTGCTTTCAGGCTTCTGCGAAGCCGGTGTTCTGCGTGGCGCCCTGCTCACGGATGCCCACATTGCTGCCCTTGCCATCGAAACCCAGGCGGTGGTGCATTCCAACGACAGCGATTTCAGCCGTTTTCCGGGGCTGCGCTGGACCAATCCGCTGGCTGGTGGAACCTGAGCAGGGCTCCAGAATGGTCAACCACCATTGCGCAGGCGTCGGCGGCGTAAGCAAGGCCCAGCGCTCCTACCTGCTGGATGCGGTGGAGTCCGGCCAGGCCGGCCGCGGTTGGCGCCGGTGACCAGCCAGGAGGCCATGGCGGAGTGGGGGCGGTGGGGAATTCCAGGATGTCAGGGGGGCGGGGGCGATGGGGGCTCTGGGGCTGGGGTGCTGCGCATAGCCAGCAGCTCGAGCCGCAAAACGAGCCAGGATCGATCGGCTTCACGTATGACGACTTTGCCATGGATGTCACGACCGTTTCCCCTAAGTTCCAGGTTGTGATTCCCAAGCGGGTCCGCGAGCAGTTCGGCCTCAGCCCTGGGCAGACCCTTCAGGTGATCGCTTTGCCGGGGCGCATTGAGTTGGTGCCCACCCAGACAGCCGCGGCCCTGCGCGGTTTTCTGCCGGGCAAGAACACCTTCCAGCGCGAGGGGGATCGCCTGTGACGCTCAAGCGGGTGCTGGTGGACTCCTCGGGCTGGATTGAGGTGTTCACCAATGGTGAGCATGCCGAGCACTTCCTGACCCTGATGGCCGACGAACGTGCCCTGGTGGTGCCTGCGATCAGTATCTATGAGGTGTACCAATGGGTCCTGCGTGAGCACGGGGAGACCCAGGCCGTGCAGGCGGCCGCCGTGATGCAGGGCGCTCAGGTGGTGGATCTCGACAGCCGCTTGGCACTGGCGGCAGCCCAGCTCAGCCATGCTCTGCAGCTACCGATGGCGAACAGCATCATCTTGGCCACGGCCAGGGATCAACAGGCCAGGCTGCACACCATGGACAGCGATTTTCGAGGCATCGCCGATGTGGAGTAGCTGGGTTCGGAGTAGCGGCCAGCAATGTGGACCAATGTTGCTTGAAGTTCTTTCCTGCTCTGCTCGTCACTACTTCATCGCCCGCAATCGCCTAACTGTTCTGGGCACAGCTGCACTGGCTACAGAAGTAGACCCACAGCAGAGTTGGACAATTAATTGGGTGTTAGAACAACGCCAATATGGCGTGGACGATGCAACTCGGATGCCTCATGCAGGTGGGACTGAGAAAAGCCCTCTTGCTTTCATCCCCAAATCCTCCTCTGCATTTGGCAAGGCATTGACGGATGACATTGATCAAGATTAAGGTACGGAGGAGGCCAATATGCCCCTGGCCTGAACAAGTCAAATTCTCACTTGTCGTCAATCTCTAGCACTTATGCAGAGCAACTTATTCACCTCTTTTTTGCTGCCACTGGCTCTAGCACTTGTCATGCTAGGCATGGGACTAAGCTTGGTTCCAGAAGATTTTAAGCGAATCACTCGCGAACCCAAGGCGGTTGTGGTAGGCACGGTCTGCCAGGTGTTACTGCTGCCGCTGATTGGGACATTGATCACACTGGCAGTTCCCATGCAACCCGAAATCGCTGTGGGCCTGCTTGTTTTAGCAGTCTGTCCCGGTGGTCCTTCCTCTAATCTTATCACCTATCTGGCAAAGGGCGATGTTGCTCTATCGGTGACGCTCACGGCAGTCAGCAGTATTGTCACAGTGTTTACGATTCCCCTTTTTACAAATCTGGCACTCCAGCATTTTCTAGGGGAAAGCGCTGCGATAGCCCTGCCAATTGGCACTACCACCCTGCAAATCTTCCTGATCACGCTGTTACCTACAGCGATCGGGATGGCAATTCGTTACCAGTTTCCTGGCACAGCACGTCGCCTAGAAAGGCAAATGAGTCGCCTTGCCGCAGGACTATTGGCGCTGATTATTGTGCTTTTACTGATAAAGGAAGGCAGTAAACTTCCAGGATTTATGGTGCAGGTGGGAGTCGGCGTATTGCTACTCAACCTAGTGGCAACGCTAATAGGATTTCTTGCTGGAAAAGTGTTTCGACTGCCGTTGGCTCAACAGATCTGCATCGCCATTGAAGTGGGCATTCAAAATGGAACGTTGGCGATCGCGATCACTGCTGGTCTACTCAATAACCCTGACATGGCTGTGCCCGCTGCTGTTTATAGCTTGTTGATGTATATTACTGGCCTTGGAGCTATCCTCTATGGCAGGCAATCGATCGGCAGCGCGGAAACTGCCGCCCATACCGGCAATTGAAGCTGCCTAACGCCAAGATCAGAAGCGGGCATTGGCATTGGGCCATCTTCGCCTTGTCAGTAGTGCTGACATGCAGTTGATCAAACTCAGGATGACCGCAAAAACTGCTTCAAACGATCGCGGATCCAGTCCAAAGGTCTGCTGTTCGCCTCATCGGGGTAAAGACCATGTTCCCGAAGGTAGGACTCGTAGCTGTGCAACTCTTCCTTTCGACGGCTCAGTTCCTCCGCGATGATCTCCGCGAAGGCAGGATGAAGCTGCAGGAAGGGCCGAAACCCACCGCGAGGGATCACGAAAAGGGTGGTATCTTCGCGGCCCGCATGGTGGTGGGATAGGGCACATCGAGCAACAGGGGAAGTTCACCAAAGAATTCACCATATTTGAAGCTGAAGAGGCGCTGGCTCACGCGATCCGTTTCATGAATGGCATCAATGGAGCCACTGAGCACAATGTTGAAGCTTTGGCCCATCTCACCCTGATGGACAAGGATGTCTCCGGCGGAGAGATGACGCCTAGCTCCGCTGACGATCAGCTGCCTGAGGGATCGACCTTTTAGCCCCTTGAAGAATCGGAGATCCTTCAGAAGATCGCTCAGGGTTTCCGCTGGGAACACCTTCTCCCCGGCGTCGCTGGACTGTTCAGCGGAGGCCGTGAGCATGCCGGGCATCACTTCAGAATGACGGATTTCCCGCCTCGGCCAAGCCAGGTGGATACCCCGTTCGCGGAATCCCTGCTGAATCGCATAGTTGAGTCCGCTGCTGATCGTCTGACTTGTCTGGATGTTGGAGGTCCAGACCATCAGGGTAAATCCGAGGCCAGCTTCTCCTTGAGACGTGAAGATCACCTGCGGGGCTGGCTCAGCGTTGACATGGGGTTCATCAAGGGCTGCATGAAGGAGCACTTCTGTGACTTCAAGTACATCACTGTCGTGGGCCACCATCACCGGAACATCAATCCGGCCAGTGAAGTTGGAGTAACTGTGGTTCTGGACAGGGATACTGGTGAGGAACGAGTTCGGTACGATGGTTTCCGAACCTTGAAAGGTGCTGATAACGGTGGATCTAATCGAGATTTGCTTGATGTAACCAGCGGTCTGATTAAACTCGATCAAATCTCCCACCTTGAGCTTTCCTTCCATCAAAAGTGTGAGGCCACCACTGAGATTACGGGTAAGATCCTGCAAGCCGAACCCCAGTCCCACACCCAGCGCCCCAAGAAGCACGGCAAGAGCACCGAAATCAAGACCCATCCCCTGCACCACCAGCACGTAGCCAAGCGCTGTAACTCCGAGACTGGTCAGTGTGGCTGTGGCTTCACGGCGCCCTTCAGGGATCTGAAATCTGGGGAGCAGACGATCTTTAAGCAGAAATTTGATGGCTCGTGCCACAAGGCTGACAGCGACCAGCAGAGAGGCCACCTGAAGCAGCCAAAGCAGGGAGATGCTCTGCTCCCCAAGAGGGAACAGCGGAGCCGTGAAAGCGCGGAGAAGTGATTCAGGAATCATCCCTGTACCTAAGCATTCAGGAAAGATGGCATACCGAAAAGTGTGCTGGCTTGGCCGAAATCAAAGCAGCTCCCCAGCGATGAAGCTGCGAGCCTTGACACCACTGTGCCATTCGACCCTTGACGTACTGTAAACGGAAGGACATAAAACAAGCCTTAAGTGTCGCGATTGTCAACCAGCCCATCGCTGAAACGGCCGAAGATGTGGTCAGACGCCTTGCCACAAACTTCTGATAAGCCGGTGCTCACAATGTCGTGGATAATGGATAGAAGTAGTTCGATAGGCAAACTTCTCCACGATCCAAGGAGTGATTCGAGAAAGGTCCATGCCAGCCCAACGTTAGCAGTAACCTGCCTGCCGTTGTAGATCAGGTTGACTGCTGGGTTAGACCTCAACGAGCTAGCGTTGCAATTAAAAGATATGAGGCGCATGTCAAAAGCACAGCGAAAGTGACTGCCATACCGAAGACGCGGAACCTGAAGTTCTCAGGCTCGCGGCTCACCCCAAAGGCGTAAGACAGGCGAGCAATGAGTAGTGCGCTACCAAGCAAATGGACGAAAACTGGTCGAGCGCCTGAAGACTCTACGAGAAAGATCAGCAGTAGCGCCATTGGAACGTACTCAGCGAAATTCGCATGTACGCGCATAGCTCTAAGCATCGTCAGGTTTTCTGCATGCCCCAGCCCAATGCGAAGGCTTCGCCGAGCTCGGATCGTTCGTATGCTGAGGGCAACAAACAGAAATGCGAGTAGGGATGCGTAGATTGGAAGAATGTGCATTTCGGGATCTCGAGAATTCAGAGGGATACGGATACACTTGCATTTGAGGCCCAACGCTGGCCATCACCTGGCCGCAGAGTGCCATAGGAAAAAAGACTTAGAGGGCAAAGTGGATCTGCGGTGGCGGGTCAGGTGTATAGCCGTGTTAGTGAGTGGCAGCATTGCCAGGTACAAGCAGAGGCAGGATCCTTGCTGTAACCATCGTCAGAACCTCCGACGAAGCTTGCTCAATCCACTTCGCCTTCCTGGCACGCCAGTCAAGGCTCTTCAGCTGATCTGCAAGAACGACACCGATAACCCCACTACCCTCTGGCAAGACCACCTCAAATGGATAACCCTTGACACGGGAGCTTACAGGACAGAACAAAGCCAGGCCAACCTTTGCGTTGTAGGCCTTCGGTGAAATCACCAAAGCTGGTCGCCTTCCAGCCTGCTCACTACCTGTCTGCGGTGTGAATTCAAGCCACACAAAATCTCCTCGATCAGGAACGTATGCGGCTGTCACTAGAAGATCTCCGCCCCGACAGCCGATCCCATATCAATAGACGAATGGATGTTACTCTCTGAGACCCCTGCTAAGAGATCATCAAGCCTGAGCCTAGTAGGGAGAGCTGGCGTCACAACAAGCTGGCCATCCTTGGAGCTCAGGCTGACTTCAGTGCCAGCAACCAGGCCAACCTCCTCAGCCAGTCCACGCGGGATCCGGACCCCGAGACTGTTTCCCCATTTTTGGACCCGCGTCTGCATGGCAATCAAGCGGCTATACGCTGACTATACCGGCGTTGGGCTGCAGCTGCTCCGCCCCCATCTCTCTAACGCTTATTGGATGGTTTCCCTGAACCACGGTACTGCTCCTACTGCTTTCCGAGAACCACTTCCACGCAGGAGCGCCAACTCCAGCGAAAGCAGACGCTTTCGGCAATTTGTGTCCAACTGGAACAGTGGTGATCGGAGCAAATATCCACCTGTAGCTATCACTGCCGCCTGCTCTGCAGGCTAAGGAAGCAGCCGATCTTGGCATGCAAGCATTGCCGTCGAGCTGGCCGTCATCGCGCTGCCCCATTAGCCCAACGCAACACCCAACTCCTGCCGCAGCTGCTCCTTCGCCCCCGCCAGCGCACCGTCCAAGGCAGCGCCATCCTTGCCGCCGGCCTGGGCCAGATTGGGGCGGCCGCCGCCGCCGCCGCCGCAGGCCTTGGCCACCGTGCCGATGAAGGCGCCCGCCTTGGGGCCGGCGGCGATCACCGCCGCACCGAAGGCCGCCACCAGCACCACCTTGCCGGCATCAGCCGGATCGGGCAGGCCGCCCAGCACCACCGCGGCACCCTCGCCGAGCTGATCCACCAGACCCTGGGCAGCCCCCTGCAGGCCGGCTCCCTCCACCCCATCGAGGCGCTCCACCAGCAGGGCAAAGGGTTCGCCGGCGCGGGGGGAACCGGCCGGGATGGCCCCCAGCGCCTCGGCCCGGACCGCCAGCGCCGCTGCCTTGGCCACCGCCAGCTCGCCGCGGACCGCCGCCAGGGCCTTCTGGCTGCCCCTGAGCTCCTCCTGCAGGGCCGCCACCCGCTCCACGATCTCGCCGGGCTGGGCCTTGAAGCGATCGCCCAAGGCCCGCACCACCGCATCGCGCTCATTGAGGTAGGCGAGCACCGCGGGCCCGGCCACGGCCTCGATGCGGCGGATGCCGGCCGCCACGCCCGCTTCGGCCACGATCTTGAACAGGCCGATCTCGGCGGTGTTGGCCACATGGGTGCCGCCGCACAGCTCCATCGACACACCGGGCACGTCCACCACCCGCACCACATCGCCGTATTTCTCGCCGAACATCGCCACCGCCCCGGCCGAGCGGGCCTGCTCGATCGCCATCTCCTGAACCTCCAAGGCGTGGGCATCGGCGATCCAGCCATTGATCAGGGCCTCGATCTGCGCCAGCTCGGCCGGAGTCACGGCGCGGGGGCAGTGGAAGTCGAAGCGGAGCCGCTCGAAATCCACCAGCGAGCCGGCCTGGCCGATCGCCGGATCCACCACCTCCTTGAGGGCGGCCTGCAGCAGGTGGGTGGCGGTGTGGTGGGCCTGCACGCGGCGGCGGCAGGCCCGGTCCACCCGGGCATTCACCAGATCACCCACCGCCAGGCTGCCCCGCTCCACTCGGCCGCTGTGCACGAACACGCTGCGATTGCGGCCCACGCCCTCGATCGCCACGATCACGCCCTCAGCGGCGGGGCCATCGCCGCTGCCCGCGCCGGCCAGCACGCCGCGGTCGCCCACCTGGCCGCCGCCCTCGCCATAGAAGGGGGTGGTGTCGAGCACCAGCTGCACGGCATCGCCGGCGCTGGCCCGCTCGGCCGGCTGGCCATTCACCACCAGGGCCAGCACGCAGCTGGGGTGCTCCAGGGCCTCATAACCCATAAAGGCGGTGGACTCCAGCTCAGCAGCCATCTGCTCAATCGCCCCCTGCAGGGTGAGGTCGAGGCTCACCGCCGCCGCCTTGGCCCGCTGGCGCTGGGCCTCCATCGCCGCCTCGAAGCCCGCCAGATCCACCTTGAGGCCATGCTCCTCGGCGATCTCCTCGGTGAGCTCCAGCGGGAAGCCATAGGTGTCGTAAAGCTCGAAGGCCTGCTCACCGGAGATCCGCTGCGGGCTGGCTGCCAGCACCTCCGCCAGCAGCTTCTCGCCGCGCTCCAGGGTTTCGAGGAAGCGGGCCTCCTCGCGCTCCAATTCCGCGAGAATCACGCTGCGGCGCTCCAGCAGCTGGGGATAAGCCGCCGCCATCAGGGTGATCGCCGCCTCCCCCATCGCCGGCAGGAAGGGCTTGTCGATGCCCAGCAGCCGCCCGTGGCGCACCACCCGCCGCAACAGGCGTCGCAGAATGTAGCCACGGCCCAGGTTGCTGGCGGTCACGCCATCGCAGATCAGCTGGGTGATGGCGCGGCTGTGGTCGCCGATCACCTTCAGGCTCGTTTGGCCCTTGCCATCGAGGGCGCGGTAATCAACGCCCGCCAGGCCCGCCGCCGTTTCGATCAGCGGATAGATCAGATCGGTTTCGTAATTGTTGGGCACCGCCTGCAAAATCTGGGCCATGCGCTCCAGGCCCATGCCGGTGTCGATGTTGCGGTTGGCCAGCGGCGTGAGCACACCCTCCGCATCGCGGTTGTACTGCATGAACACGAGGTTGTAGAACTCGATGAAGCGCGAGTCGTCCTCCAGATCGATGCCTTCGTCGCCCAGTTCGGGCTTGAAGTCGTAGTAGATCTCCGAGCAGGGGCCGCAGGGGCCGGTGGGGCCCGAGGCCCAGAAGTTGTCGGCCTCATCCATGCGGATGATGCGCTTGGGATTCACCCCCACCTCGTCGCGCCAGATCGCCTCGGCCTCATCGTCTTCGCGGAAGACGCTCACCACCAGGTTCTTCGGTGAGAGTCCGAACACGCCGGTGCTCAACTCCCAGGCCCAGGCGATTGCCTGCGGCTTGAAATAATCGCCAAACGAGAAGTTGCCGAGCATCTCGAAATAGGTGTGGTGCCGTGCCGTACGGCCCACGTTCTCGATGTCATTGGTGCGGATGCACTTCTGCGAGCTGGTGGCCCGCGCCGCCGGCCGCTCCTGCTGGCCGAGGAACACCGGCTTGAAGGGCAGCATGCCGGCGATCGTGAGCAGCACCGTGGGGTCGTCGGGCACCAGGGAAGCACTGGCCATCGGCCGGTGGCCCCGCTCCTCGTAGAAGCGCAGAAACGCGGTGCGGATCTCGGCGCCGCTGCGGGGAAGGAAGGGGGAGGCGGCGGCCATGGGCGACGGAATCAAGCGCTTCGGCGCCCATGATCGCGCAGGGGTGGGGCGGGGCGGCCGGCAGGGCGGGCAACGCTGAAGGGCAAGCGGCAATTGATGACGCAAAAAACTCATGGAATATGTATGAAAATGTGAGTAAAAATGTGAATACAGGTGCGAATGTGAAAGCGAATGTGAAAGCGACCATCAATGCGAACACGCGCACACTATAAATACAAATGCGAATGCGAATACAAATGCGAATGTGGATCCACTACGGCTTACGACTACGGCTTACTCAAGGCCTGCGAACCGCGATCACGAGTCGGAGTAAACCAGATTGACCTGGCAATGTTTGCCGCCACCAGCACCCGCTGCACGGGGCGGCTGCCGGGCCTGGCAGGAGGGCTGGCGTGAACAGCGGGCCACAACAACTGGTCACATCAACCGGCCACAACAAAACCTTGCCCATGCTGCACCGAATCCCTGGCCCGAGCGCGCCGGAGCGGCGGAACGCGGCGGGCCAGGCATGATGGCGCCACGCGATCCGGCCCCCGTGACCCCGTTGCCGATCGAGAGCCGCGCCCGGCTCCGGCTCCGCTCCCTCGGCTGGGCCCTGCTGGCCGCCGCCCTTGCCGCCGCCATCAACCTGCCCCTGGCCCTGCTGGATCCCGCCACGACCGGCGGCGCGGCATCCCTGCTGGATGCGCTGCTGCGCTCGGCCGGCTGCGGCTTCTTCTATGGCCTGCTGGCCTTCCACCTGCAGCGGGTCGATCCCGACGACGGCCACCTGCAGGCCGGCCTGGTGGGGGCCGTGTGCGGGATCCGCAGCCTCGGAGCGGGAGCGGCCGCCGCCCTACCGCCGGGTGCGAATCTGATCAGGGTTGCGCCATCCCTGATGATGGAGCTTGCCCGGGCCTGGCTGCCGCTCTGGCTGCCCTTAGTCGGCTGCGCTCTGCTGCTCCACGGCATCCGGCGCCTGACGCCCTCCCTGCTGCCCACCCTGCGGCCATGATCCAGCGGCGCGGCCGTTTCCCGGCCCGATGAGCCCCCGATGAGCCTGCTGCACGCCACTTGGCTCTATCCCCCCGAAGGGGCCGGTGGCCGTCTGCTGCTGTGGGCCGATACCTGGCGGGTGGCTTCGCCGGTGCAGCCCGGCCTTGAGGTGCCCGAACACCCGCTCGCCCTCGACCTCGATGCGATCGGCGGCTGGCTCGACGACCACGACCTCTGGACCGACGACCTCCGCCCCGCCGAAGCGGTGCTCTCCCTGCCGAGCCGCAGCCAGGCGGTGCGGGGCAAGCGCAAGCTCGCCGACGCCCCCTGGAGCGGGCTGCCCCTGCAGGCCGGTGAACCGATCCCCAAAGAGCCCCAATGGTGGCCCTGGCATGTGGAGGGCTGGGCCCTGGAGGCGGGCGCGGCGGGCGAATGGCTGAGCCGCCTGCCCCTCTCCGGCCACCACGCCGACCTTGCCGATGAACTGCGCTGGTGGAGCCACCTGCAGCGCTGGGCCCTGAGCTTGATCGCCCGCGGCCGCTGGCTGCCCCTGGTGGAGGAGGGCCAGGCCCGCTGGTGGCCACTGCTCAACCGCGAAGGCGACCGTCACCGCCTGGAGGAGATGGCGATCCGGCTGCCCCAGGTGGCCACCTGCGCCATCGGGCCCGGATCGCCAGGCGAGAAGGCCGTGGCCTGCCGCCGCCCCGGCAGCGGTCGACTGAGGGTGGCGAGTCTGCTGGAGGCCCTGCTGGCAGGCCAACTGCGGGCCGGCTTCAAGCCACCGGCCACCGGCCTCGATCCATTGCTGGCCGCCTGGCAGCGGTCTCTGGGCCCCGGCGATGGCCGCATCGCCCTCGATAGCGAGGCGATCGAACGCCTTGAGATCGCCACCCACCACTGGCGCGAGGCGGTGGCGGGCCGGGTGGCGCCGGCGCGGGCCTGCCTGGAACTGTTCGCCCCGCCGCCGGAGGAGGAGCTCTGGGAACTGCGCTTCTCCCTCCAGGCCGAGGCGGAACCCAGCCTGCGGCTGCCGGCGGGCGCAGTTTGGAGCGCCGGCGACACCACCCTCCAGATGGGGGAGGTGAGCGTGACCCAGCCGGGCCTGCTGTTGTTGGAGGGCCTGGGCCGCGCCCTGCAGGTGTTCGAGCCGATCGAGCGGGGCCTCGACGCCGCCGCGCCGGAGACCATGCAGCTCACCCCCGCCGAGGCCTTCGTGCTGGTGCGCACCGCCGCCGCCCAGCTGCGCGATGTGGGTGTGGGAGTGGTGCTGCCCCCCAGCCTCAGCGGCGGCCTGGCCAGTCGCCTCGGCCTCGCGATCGTGGCCGAGCTGCCCACCCGCTCCCGGGGCTTCAGCCTCGGGGAGGATCTCAGTTGGTCGTGGGAGCTGATGATCGGGGGGGTCACCCTCAGCCTCAACGATCTCCAGCGCCTCTCGGCCAAACGGAGCCCGCTGGTGCAGCACAAGGGCGCCTGGATCGAGCTGCGCCCCGCCGACCTGCGCAACGCTGAGCGCTTCGCCACCGCCAAGCCCAATCTCAGCCTCGACGACGCCCTGCGCCTCACCGGCAGCGCCGGTGACACCTTCCACCGCCTGCCGGTGCACCACTTTGAGGCGGGCCCGCGGCTCCAGGCGGTGCTGGAGCAATACCACCAGCAGAAGGCCCCCGATCCCCTACCGGCGCCGGAGGGCTTCGCGGGCCAGCTGCGGCCCTATCAGGAGCGGGGCCTGGGCTGGCTGGCCTTCCTGCACCGCTTCGACCAGGGCGCCTGTCTGGCCGACGACATGGGCCTGGGCAAGACGATCCAGCTGCTGGCCTTCCTGCAGCACCTCAAGGCGGAGGAGGAACTGCGGCGGCCCGTGCTGCTGGTGGCCCCGACCTCGGTGCTCAC